>Ga0098037_1000075_pt1 | contig 73758 bp, 39 predicted proteins | sample 5_EtaG_FD_75050 | JGI IMG/M metagenome (GOLD analysis project Ga0098037, IMG submission 75050) | Marine viral communities from the Subarctic Pacific Ocean - 5_ETSP_OMZ_AT15132 metaG | ecosystem: Environmental > Aquatic > Marine > Oceanic | place: Pacific Ocean | collected 2015-01-08 | reverse complement strand
TTCGACACGCTTGGCAAGCACTGTCGTGATTGCCGCCGTCAGCGTCGTTTTACCGTGGTCCACGTGACCGATCGTGCCCACGTTCACGTGGGGCTTGTTCCGCTGGAATTGTTCTTTAGCCATGACTCTGTTTCGGTTAGTCGACGGAGACTGCGCCCGAGGCGGCCGCAATCACTTCGTCTGCTACATTCTTCGGTACTTCTGCGTAATGGTCGAACTGCATCGTATAGATGGCGCGACCCTGCGTGATGGAGCGCATGTCCGTGGAATACCCGAACATGTTCGAAAGTGGGACAAAGGACTTGATGACGTGTACGTCATTGCGCTGTCCCATGCTTTCGATGCGACCACGGCGACTGTTCAAGTCACCGATGACATCTCCCATGTATTCTTCCGGCGTCACAACCTCGACGGCCATGATCGGCTCCATGAGCTTGGGGTTTGCCTTGCGGGCAGCTTCCCGGAAGCCCATGCGACCGGCAATCTCGAACGAAAGCTGATCCGAGTCCACGTTGTGGAACTTTCCGTCATACAGACGTGCACGGATGCCTTCGACCGGATATCCGGCCAGTGGACCCTGGCCCATGGCACTTTCAATACCCTTCGCCACGGAGGGAATGAACTCGCGGGGGATGGACCCACCTTTGATATCGTCAATGAACTCCAGTCCGATCTTGCCTTCTTCGGCAGGACCGAGTTCAAACCAGATCTCGGCGAACTGACCACGCCCACCAGACTGCTTCTTGTGGGCGTACTTGATGTCGACCGTGTTGAGAATAGCTTCCCGGTACGATACCTGGGGCTTACCAACACTGGCCTCGACCTTGAATTCGCGCTTCAGGCGGTCCACGATGATCTCCAGGTGCAACTCGCCCATTCCGGCGATGATCGTCTGACCCGTCTCGTGATCCACGGAGACCTTGAACGTCGGGTCCTCCTCAGCCAGCTTCTGCAAGCCTGCACCCAATTTGTCGTTGTCTGCCTTCGACTTGGGCTCAATGGCAATACGGATGACCGGCTCCGGGAAGTCCATCTTCTCGAGGATGACCTCGGAGTCAAGATCGCAAAGTGTATCGCCCGTGCGCACATCCTTCAGGCCGACAGCTGCTGCAATGTCACCAGCCCTCACCACTTCCACGTCTTCACGGTGGTTGGAGTGCATGAACAGCAGGCGCCCGACACGTTCCTTCTTGCGCGAAGTGGCATTCAGAACGGCCGATCCCTTCTGGAGCGTACCTGAGTACACCCGGAAGAACGTCAGCTTACCGACGTAAGGGTCGGTCATGATCTTGAACGCAATGGCACTGAACGGACCGTCCGGGTCTGCAGCACGCGTCACTTCCAGTTCCGTCTTGGGATCGATACCAGCAATTGCCGGCACGTCAAGCGGGCTGGGCAGATAGTCAATGACGCCGTCGAGCAAGCGCTGTACGCCTTTGTTCTTGAAAGCCGATCCGCAGAACACCGGAGTAATATCCATGCTCAGAGCAGCCGTACGAACAACATTCTTGAGCTCATCGACGGTGATTTCCTCACCCTCGAGATACTTCATGAGAAGTGCGTCGTTGTGCTCCGCGACAGCCTCCAGAAGGTTGATGCGCCAGTGGCGGGCATCGCGCTGTAAGTCGTCCGGGATGTCGATTTCGTCGAACGTCGACCCCTGGGTCTCGTCATGCCAGATGATGGCCTTGTTCCGGATGAGATCAATGACCCCACGGAACATCTCGCCTTCACCAATCGGCACCTGCACAGGTACTGGATTGGCCTTGAGGCGGTCACGCATTTCCTGGATGGCGTTCTCGAAGTTGGCACCGGTACGGTCCATCTTGTTGACAAACGCGATACGCGGGACATGGTACTTGTCAGCCTGACGCCAGACGGTCTCGGACTGAGGCTCGACACCACCCACGGCACAGAACAGTGCAACTGCTCCGTCCAATACACGGAGGGAACGCTCAACTTCAACCGTGAAGTCAACGTGACCAGGCGTGTCAATGATGTTGATGCGATGATCGGCCCACTCACACGTCGTTGCAGCGGACGTAATGGTGATACCACGCTCCTTTTCCTGCTCCATCCAGTCCATGGTGGCACCACCGTCATGCACCTCACCCATTCGGTGAAGCTTGCCGGTGTAAAACAGGATACGCTCGGTCGTCGTCGTCTTACCGGCATCAATGTGGGCCATGATGCCGATGTTGCGCGTGCGCTCCAGCGTGAAGTTATTCTTGTTGCTCATAGCTGATTAGAACCGGAAATGGGCGAATGCCTTGTTGGACTCGGCCATGCGGTGCGTGTCGTCCTTTTTCTTGATGGCTCCACCCTCGCCCTTGGCGGCTGCCATGATTTCGGCAGCAAGGCGGTTGGCCATGCTTTTGTCGTTACGACCACGGGCATACTGGATAAGCCAGCGGAATGCCAGCGCCGTACGGCGGTCAGGGCGCACTTCAATCGGAACCTGGTAGGTTGCACCACCTACTCGGCGACTGCGCACCTCCACCAGAGGGGCCACATTGGTTACGGCCTTACGGAATACATCGACTCCGACCTCCTTCGTGCGCTCTTCAACAACATCGAAGGCTTGGTATACAAGGCCGCGGGCAACATTCTTCTTGCCGTGCATCATGACGGCATTGACGAACTGGGACACCAGCACATCCCCATAAACGGGGTCAAGTGCAGGCTGCCTGCGTTCTGCTTTTTTTCTACGCATAATCTCGCTTCAGAAAAACAAAGTTGAGAGGCGTGCGCTTAGCTGCGCGGGCGCTTCGTGCCGTATTTGGAACGGCTCTGACGGCGATCCTGGACACCGGAGGTATCAAGGGCACCGCGTACAATGTGGTACTTCACACCCGGGAGGTCCTTTACACGGCCACCACGTACGAGTACAATGGAGTGCTCCTGGAGGTTATGTCCCTCACCAGGGATATAGGCAATGACCTCAACGCCGTTGGTCAGACGAACCTTGGCCACCTTTCGGAGGGCAGAGTTCGGCTTCTTTGGCGTCGTCGTATAGACACGGGTACATACACCGCGGCGCTGGGGGCATCTGGAAAGAGCCGGAGACTTTGTGTTCTTAGTCTTCGGATGGCGGCCTTTCCGGACCAGCTGCTGAATCGTAGGCACGTCTGCTAACCGGTTGTCTGATTGATTTCGTCGAACTGAATGACCCGGAGTTTTATGGCCGGTTCAAAATTGCTACAGTCCATTAATATACGAACTCCAATCAATGTGCCACTAGTCGTTCCGTGAAGAAAGCTTGAGATGACCTACTTTCTGCACCGAATCAGGGCCTGGATCACGTACGGTGACCCACTGTGCGCCTAACTGATCTATAGCAGTATATCAGTTTTTGTCGGGCCCAGGCGCGGCTTCGTCTGGGTCTTCCGTCGATTCCAGGGTGGGTGACGTCTCGTCCGCTTTGTCGATTCCGTTTTTGTCGGTCTCGGCGTTCTCCGTGTCGACGTGCTCTGCTTCGGATTCTACAGGGTCAGGGCCACCTTCGTACTTCACATACTCACCGTGAGGACGCGTCCCGAGCAGCTCCACAAGATCGCGGGGACCCAACACCTCCTTGCTCAGCAGCGCTTGGGCCATGGCCTCAAGCTTGTCTGCGTGTTCCTCAAGGAGCTCGCGCGCCGTCTTCCGAACGGTGTCTATGATGACCTTCACTTCCTCGTCAATGATCCGGGCAGTGACATCGGAAAATGGTTTTGAGAACATGGGCGACTCGCCCGAATCCCGGCTCATGTTGTATGAAACATATCCAACCTTCTCGGACATGCCATAGTCCACTACCATGGCGTAGGACATTTTCGTAATACGCTCCAGGTCATTCTGCGCACCCGTCGAAATCCGACCGAAAATGATTTCTTCGGCTACACGTCCACCCATTGCCATGACCATACGGTCCAGCAACGCTTCCTTTGTATACAGGTAGCGCTCTTCCGGCAAATACTGGGCGTAACCCAGAGCAGCAAGACCACGCGGCACGATGGATACCTTGACGACAGGATCGGTGTATTTGAGAAACCAGCCCGTAATGGCGTGTCCGGCTTCGTGGTACGCAACAATCTTGCGCTCATCCGGAGAAATAATCTTGTTTTTCTTCTCCAGACCGGCAATAACGCGATCAATGGCCTTCTCGAAGTCCTCCATATTGATCTCGTCCTTGCCGGAACGTGCCGCAAGCAGCGCCGCTTCGTTGCAGACGTTGGCAATTTCGGCACCGGCAAACCCAGGAGTCTGTCCCGCAAGCACGGTCATGTCCACGGCATCACCCAGAATGAGATCACGTGTGTGCACCTTGAAGATCTCTGCCCGTTCCTTACGGTCGGGCTTGTCCACCAGGATCTGCCTGTCAAACCGTCCCGGCCGAAGCAATGCGGTATCCAATACGTCCGGACGGTTGGTCGCCGCCATGATGATGACGCCTGAATCGGTGTTGAAGCCATCCATCTCCACGAGGAGCTGGTTCAACGTGTTTTCGCGCTCGTCATTCGCGCCCATCATCATCCCCTTGCCTCGGGATCGGCCAATGGCATCGATCTCATCGATGAAGATGATACACGGAGCCTTTTCCTTTGCCTGACGGAACAGGTCCCGCACACGGGCGGCTCCAACGCCGACAAACATTTCCACGAAGTCGGATCCTGAGAGTGAGAAGAAAGGCGTTCCAGCCTCCCCTGCGACGGCTTTCGCGAGGAGCGTCTTACCCGTACCCGGAGGTCCGACCAGCAACACACCCTTGGGGAGCTTTCCGCCAAGACGCGTAAACTTCTTCGGGTTCTTGAGGAAATCCACGACCTCCACGACCTCTTCCTTAGCTTCCTCGAGACCGGCCACATCCTTGAACGTCAGTTTCTGGTCGCCCATGGCATCGAACAGGACGGCTTTGTTCTTACCGATGTTCAGCACCTGTGAACCAGGGTTCATGCGCCGGATGAGGAAGATCCACAAACCAATGATGATGAGCAGCGGAAACACCCAGGTCAGCAAGCCGCCGAGCCAATTGTCTTCCTGGCGGGCATCGAACTGCACCTCGCGCATGCCTTCCGCTTCCGACCCTGCATTGAAGTCCAACAGGAACTGGATGAGTTCGTGGTCAGCAGGCTTGGTCGAAAAGAATGCATTCGGCTGGTCCTCGGCCGGACCCGAGAAGAGGTTTTGCTGCGGAGGACTGACCGTTACGTGTCCCTCCCGGACGGCTTCCTCCGTATACACACCCTCAACACGGACATTGTTGACCAGGACCACCTCCTCTACATACCCGGCCTCGATCTGCTGAAGGAAGTTGGAATACTCCACCTCGTTCGGCTCAATCGCGCTGGCGAAGAGGAATATGTGGACCATGATGGCCATGAAGGCCACCAGGTAAATCCACAGCATGAACCGCGGCCGCTTGTCGGGCATGCGGGGGCCTTTCGCCGTTGGGCGGTCGAGTTTTATTTTTTGACGGTCAGAATCGGACATGCAGGGCTCGCGCGCTTCAGAATGGTTTCAACCGGCTGCGTACGAGACCAGTGCTGTCACTTGTTGCACCAGTACGCAGGGGGAGCGAGTTACCTCGGCTGCCCGCCTTGGTTCCGGTGCAATCATGGAGCTTCTGTCAGTTCGACGAGTCCCACGGCACCGGTGATTATCCGGGTTTTCCCTGCATAGAACAGTTCAGCGGTCCGTCTGTCCTCGAATGGTCCGATTCCGATCTGGTATTCACGAAGCCCCGTACCCGTCGTCGCCAGCACGGTCACCAATGACGCATCCGTCATGAGACCTCTCGAAAGCAGTTGCTGATTCCGTCGGATTCCATTGATGTTCGGTACGCTTCGACCAACGACCAGGTAAAAGCCTCTTGCATCCATCTCGAGATCCTCGTCGTCGACCAGCGGCCTCAGGTCGTCGCGCTGTTCAAATGCCTCGTCGGGTATGGCCACAAGTATGTCCTCATCCCCATCCTCCGGCAAAACTTCAGACCTGGGATCCGACTCAGCAAGCGAGTCTGCTGGAGCGTCTACCGGGGACTCGGCGCCGGGTGGGGGGGCAACCGGCACAGCTCGGCCGGGAACACGCCCCATCGCCACCAAGGCCAGTGAATCTGCTGCCGAAAGCGTACGCTCTCCGACGGGTACCTCCTTTGGGGGTGGCTCGGTCAGCGTCTTATATGCGGTCAGTTGTGCATCGGCCGCAGAGTAATAGGGTGTACCCCGGTAATTGGCGCGCACCCATTCATACAGGTCCGTCAAGCGGACAACAGGAACAGTTGGATCGACAGACTCCTCTGACTCCACGGGCTTGTCCGTCACGGCGATTGCCACGCTGTCGGCGGGCAGGGAGAACACGGAATCCGGCGCAGCCACCTCACCGGTCGTTGCGACCGAATCCGGAACAGCGACGGAATCCGGCGCAGCCACCTCACCGATCGTTGCGACCGAATCCGGAACAGCGACGGAATCCGGAGCGGCCATCTCATCCGTCGTTGCGACCGAATCCGGTGCAGCCACCTCGCCGATCGTTGCGACTGAATCCGGAGCGGCCATCTCATCCGTCGTTGCGACCGAATCCGGAACAGCGACCGAATCCGGTGCCTCAGACACATTCCATCGATCAGGCCACAACACACGCAACACCGAATCGGCTATAACGGCACGCACCGGACCAACGACCATCGAAGAATCGGAATCTGCCATTTCCAGGTGCAAGCGGGCAGCTGCCAGCATGGCCTTAGCGGCCGATTCATCGGGCTGCCAATCCGCCGCAACGCGAAGGAATGCTCCAAGGACCACGGAATCAGGTTTCACATTCCAGTCGGAATAGGCGACTCCGTAGGCTTGGGAAGCCAATGCGGCACTATCAGCAACTGCGGCTACGTCATCATCGAGTCCCAGTCGTTCCCGAACACGGCCGGCGAAATCCGAGGCCGGATAACGGTCTACGATCTGTCGGTACAGTGTCGTGGCTGCGTCGTCATCGCCAAGCGCCCGCTGCACCTCTGCCAACGCATACAGAGCGCGCTGGGCGACCTGCTGGTCTGCGTCATCCTCAATCACCTTCCGGTACCATACGATGGCGGAGTCCGGCTCGGACATGTTCAGGAACAGGATGTTACCCAGTTCATAGCGCGCAAGGGCCCGCTCACCCCTCATTTCAGACTGGGACGTTGAGTCTCGGGGAATGGCCGACGTATCTATTTCAGGAAGTGTGGATGGGTCGAATTCTTCGATTGCCCGCTCCGCAGCTGCGTCCGCTTCCCCACCGTCCGATACGGCACCCGTCACGGCATCGGCGCGCCGCCAATTCGGAACCAGCGGCCGGTTGCCCCACACCTCACGGAACGTAGCCCGTCCCTCCTGGACGCGGATCGGATCTTCGTGGTACAGAAAGCCTGCCGTATTGCCCGTTGTGCCATCATTCACGCCGGGAATGACCTTCCCGGGAGGCAGACCCTGGTTCTGGAATCCGGATGTCCCCGAGCCCGACTGCTGTTGAAACTGCCTGTCACGCTGTCGCTCAGCAAGCAGTCGCTGCTGTTCAGCGATCTCCGCGGCACGGAGCTGTCGGAGCTCCAGGACACGTTCGTCGAAAGCGTCCTGCGGCAGCTGCCCGAGGTAAAGCAACGAGTCCTGCTTCTCTATGGTATTGTAGACGGTGGCAAACCGCTTGAAGGAGTCCCGCATTTCATCGATTTCCACGATGGCCTCCGGTGCCGGTGACTCGCGGAATCCGGGTCGGATCTGGGCCGCCGTCGAGCGCCCTCCGGGTCTGGCTCCGAGGGCGGTGGCCGCTGTATCAAAATGCGCGGCTGCCTTTACGTAATCCCCATCCTCATCCCTGTAGAGCTCTGCAAGTGCGTAGTGCACGCGCCCCCGTACGGACGACAGGTTCGGTGATGGGTTCGGATCATAGAGCAATTCATCATAGAGCCGGAATGCTTCATTGTCCTCACCTGCAGCCTGCAACGTCCGGGCTCGTAGATACCGGAGTTCTGCCAGGTATGAAACGTTTTTGTCATCCCGCTCCATGCGGCGCACGTCGGCCAGTGCCTCCGCCGGGTCTATGTACGCACCTGTTACGCGGATGGCAGAATAGTCTGCGGCATATTTCAGTTCATAGGTCGGATTGAAGCGACTGACACGCCTGTAGGCTGCGGCCGACTCCTCGTAGCGTCCTTCTTTCTCCAATACCTGGCCGTGCAGGAATTGGGCCCGTGCACCGATTTCTTTGTCTTTGACATCTTCCAGGCCCACCCCGAGTTCCTCCGCCGCCTGCGCCCACAGGGACTGCTTTACGTACAGCTCGCCCATTGCCAGGTGAAACAACGCACGGTACTCCCGGTCCACGTCCTCCAGGGCCAAGGCCTGGCTCAACTCGGCTTGGGCCTCCTCGAAGGCACCAGATGTGATGAGCGTCCGGGCCAGCCAGAACCTGGCCTCCGGCTCCAGTTTCGTGCCGAGCGAAATGACTTCCTCGAATTTCTGACCGGCGCCAACGAAGTTTTCCTGGAAGAAATAGGACTTCCCGATCAACAGCAGGGCGTCATCGACCCATTTCGAATTGGGGTGCTGCCGCAGCAGGTCGGCACTTTTCTTGATGGCGCTTTCGAATTCGCGGCTGCCTGTATTCCCGGTTGGCCGGTTGAACAGCGAAACGAAGCGCGTCCTGTCAAGGTCGCCGGTACTCTGGCCAATACTGCTGGTACCGTCGGCATACACGCGCTCGGCGTTGTAGAAACCGTTGTAGTACGCGGTAAAATTGTCGTACCGACGACCGACAATGGAGCCACCACCGCAACCGACCAGAAACGTAGCCAGAAGGAATACAGCGGGATGAAATATCAGGGACAGGCGCATGCAGGCACAGAAAACGGATGGAACGATGAAGTGGTATCTGTTCTGCTACTGATAGGCGTCAAAGTGTGCTGACATGGACCATGTTGGTACGTCCTTTTGCGGGCAACGGCATACCGGCAGAAATCACAACCCTGTCACCGTCATCGGCCAGATTGTGCGTCCGAAGCATGTCGTGCACAAGGGCAATGCCCTTGTCCGTATCGTACTGAAAAGGAACAAAAAATGCCTTTGTTCCCCAGGACAGCGCCAATTGCCCCAGTATCCTTCGGTCATCAGTAAATGCATACACAGGGACATGCGGTCTATGCCTGGCAATGGCACGCGCCGTCGCACCCGTGGCCGTAAGGCACGCGATGGCCTTCGCACCGACCTTGGCTGCCAGCCAATAAGCGGTGCGCGAAACAGCCTCCGTGACATCCACATGCTCCCCGCTGGGATCCAGGGGGTGCAATGACAAATAGGATTTCTCCGATTCGACAATCACGTTGTGCATGACCTCGACAGCACGGACGACATGCGCGCCAATGGCTGTCTCACCGGACAGCATGACGGCATCCGAACCATCAAGCACAGCATTGGCTACATCACTGACCTCCGCACGGGTCGGGCGCGGATGATCTATCATGCTTTCGAGCATCTGGGTCGCTGTGATGACAGGCTTTGCGGCCGCCAGGCACTTCTGGATGATGGATTTCTGGGCACCGGGGACCTTCGACAAGCGCATTTCAATCCCCAGATCCCCTCGCGCCACCATGATGCCGTCGGTAGCGGCAATGATGTCATCTATACAGTCCACGGCTTCAGGCTTCTCAATCTTGGCCACCACCAGCACGTTCCTGCCGCGAGACCCGATCCGATCCACCAACTGGCGAACGTCCGAGGCATCGCGCACGAATGACAAGGCAATGATGTCCACCTCCATTTCCAGACCGAAGTCCAGGTCGGCCAGGTCCTTTTCCGTCAGGGCAGGTGTGGAAGTGCGGATATTGGGGAGGTTTACCCCTTTTTTGGAAGACAAGGGCCCGCCAACCACCACTTCGGCAATCACGTCCCGCCCATCGATGGCTGTAACCCGCAACTCCAGATTACCGTCGTCTATCAGGATTTCCCCACCCACGTTCAGGTCATCCGACAGTGTGGGATAGCTTACATGAAGGACTTCCTCTGTGCTTTCATCCAAGTGCTCCGGTGTAAGTCGGACAGACTGGCCCGTCAACAGATCAATGGAACCACCTCTCACCATTCCGACGCGGAGTTTGGGCCCCTGCAGATCCTGAAGAATGGCAACCTGCTTGTTTTCTGCGATGGACGCCGCACGCACGCGCTCCACGAGTTTCCGGTGATATGCATGCGTACCGTGCGAAAAATTGAGCCGGGCCACATCCATACCAGCCCGAATGAGCTTCCGGATGACATCTTCTGAGTCCGACGCTGGCCCCAGTGTGCAGACGATCTTTGTTCTTCGTTCCATGGAGCACATAATACGACACGGCCCGGATCACGAAACGCGAAAGGTCGTTTCCGATGCCATGTTCAACTGGTTGAGACGTAACAAGAAGGAGCCGGCACCCTATGTCCCGCCACCGCCGCCTGACAGCGGCCCGGTCGCACGCGCCATGCGCGACGCCGAGACCGACGGCCTGACAGAACCGGGAAAAGTCATGACCCAATTGGTCTATGACGAGCTCACTGTGCGCATAGACCGCGACGTAATCGGAATGATCCGGGTGACGGCCAGCCAGGACAATGAACGGCGCTACAGTTTCTCACTTCGATGCCCGCCAGCGGATTGGGAGGCAGCACTGGACGAGGTTTTCGGATTCCTGGCGTCTGACCGAAATCTTCGCAGCCTCCCCAGGACAGAGCGTATTGCCGGCCATTACTACGGACCTACGAACGCATGAAGGCCACGGTAACATGCGTTACCGCGGCCTTCTGAATGCCCTCCCTCTCACGGGACTTCCGTAGCCACACATCATATCCTTCGAGCAGGCACCTCCCTTGCTACGGAAAGGGGTGCCTCCAGTTACAGTGCTCACAATTTGATGACCTGAACCGTCAGCCCAGCCGCCTCAACGGACGGCATTCCACAGTTGCTGGTATCCGGGGTTCGCCGGGTCGAGCCGCAACAGGCTGGCCGCATAGGGCCGTGCGTCGCCCGGCCGGCCGGTGTTGAACAGCAGCGATGCCAGGTTCGCGATGGCCTGTTCCATGTCCGGGTCTATCGCAATGGCGGCACGAAAGTCTGCCTCTGCCGCTTCGTAATCCCCCAGAGTCAAATAGGCAAAACCGCGGTTGTTGTAACCAGACTCAAACCGGTCCTGCGCGGCGAGGAGCCTGTCATAGACGGCTATGGCATCTTCCGCCCGTCCGCCCTGCGTGTAGGCCTGGGCCAATTTGTCCGAAAACCGGATATGGTCCTCACCGAATGAAACTGCCCTCTCGTAGGCTGGAATGGCACGATCAGGCTGTCCCAAGTGCTGCCACGCCTCTCCGATACGGTACCAAGACCACGGATCGTCAGGTTCACGGTACTGCGGAGAGGACAGGAACCGGATAATGGATGGATACGCCTGCTGCAAATGCCAGAGACGCAACCAGGATGCCGTCAGATCGGCCTCCGGATTGGCCTGCTGGGCCTTTTCAAGCCTGACGCGAGCCGAATCAAGCATTCCCGGCCTGTCAGTGAACTGCTCGAAGTAGGTCAGGAATCCATCCGCAACCTGGTGGTCCGTCGGCTGAGGGTCAATGAGACTGGCAAGTCGTATGAAGCGTGTCTGGTCTTCAACCTCATCGACCGAGAGGGTGTCCTTCACGACACGGATGTAGTGATCGGTCACCCGAACGAACGGAATATCGGACGATCCGGACGGGGGCATATGACAACTGGCGCACGTCGCGGTATTCGCACCGCTCACAACGGTCGGCTCAGTACACGGTGTCGTCACGGCTTCGGGGCCTTCGTGGCAGGACTGGCACACCGTGTCATAATGCCGTGGAGGCATTTCCTCGATCGGCACGTGTGGGTCGTGACAGGTGAGGCACGTCATGGCCGGACTCGGGCTGTCGGCATTCCACGTCGACTGGAAGCAGGCGCTCATGGCCAGGCGATCGGGATGCGATGCCATGATGAAAGTCGATACGGAATCCGGTTGCCTCGGCCAGAACACGTTTTCGTGGGCGGCCAGAACCTGTCCAGGCCGCCAGTCCAACGGCCTCTCTCCTTCCCCGAACACAGCCACGCCCTGCATGTGGCATCGCTTGCACAGATCCAGCTGCCGCTCAGGACTCAGTCGGGCGGGATTCACGATGGACAGGTCTGCCTCCACCGCCGTATTGATGATGATCCCGGCCTTTTTCTCTTCCACGTGGATGGATCCAGGCCCGTGGCAATTCTCGCATCCGATACCGGACGGCACCATCTCGAACTTGTTTTCCGAACCCTCGACGAATGTTGGTGGTGCATTGTGGCACGCCATGCACTCATCGGTAATGACCCGACTGAAACGGTAATTGTTACCACCCTGAAACTTGGGTGCCAGCCCCCACTTGGCATCCTGGGCGTACCACGTGACCGGAATCTGGTACAGGTATCCGCCCCGTTCAAAAATATGGGAGTTGGTGTGCTGACCCGAGCCTACGATGAAGTCGATCTGTTCAACACGCACATGCGTGGTATCGGCCCCCTCAAGCCTGAATTCTCGGACAAACAGGTCTTCTCCTGTCGCAAACGGCTGGAAATACAGATCGGCATATTCGTCGCGAAGGACGGGCGTGTTCGTCCAGTCGGCGTCGGACAACGATCGCTTGGCGTGCTTCCACGACCGACCCATCTGCGACCTCGTAAAGGTCTCGAATTGGGGTTGATGACATTCGCCGCAGGTTTCTCTGCCCACATAGGTCGCTTCATCGACCCAGTTGCGGAACGCAATCTGGCCCGATTCCTCCACCGGTGGCGCTTCAGGAGGGGCACAGGCAGAGAACAACGCCACGACCGACAACAGGACGGCGACGGAAGGAATAAAGGACCGTGTCAACATACTCGCTACAGGTCCACCTCACGCTTCTTGAGCATGAAGAGACCTTCGCGGCCGGACGTAACAATGATGGTACCGCTCTCGAAGTACGGATAGTTGCTCCATGAGCCTCCCCCCGTTGCGTCGTTCGGGACCGTATCGAAGAATGCTACCTCAACCGGGTTTTCCGGGTCAGAGACGTCAAGGATGCGCAGACCGGATTCGTAATTCGACTGGTACATCAGGTTGCCGCGGACATACAGGTTATGGTCCGTTGTCGTCTCGGTTGAAATGTGCTCACCGACCAGAACAGGATCATCAAGGTCTTCCAGATCGAAGATCAACGTGCGCGTTCCCTCTACAAGTCCCTGTGGCTCATCGCCCTCGTCGTTGATGAAGAAGAACCGCTGATCTTCGGTCAACCATCCCTGGTGGGTGTAAGCAATGGCCGGATAGGTGGCAATTGATATGACGGTTGGGTTCGACTTGTCTGTGACGTCGGCAATGGAAAGCGCCGTCTCGTTCGAGCCGAGGCAGATTTCCTGTCCGGCATGGTCCGCATCGGGACCGCGGTACACGACGCACTGCGCGTCGTGCGTTGTGCCGGTCCCACTGCGCCCGGTGCCTTCGTGGGCAAAACAGCCAGCGAATACGGGGACTTTGGGGTTCGAAATATCGATCATGTGCAAACCGCCGCCGCAGGTCTCCCCGCCCATCCGGTTGCCAACCGCATACGCAAAGCCGGTTTCTTCGTTTATCACGATGTTGTGCGAACTGGCAATACCGTCGTACAGGAAGTCCGGCTCGAACTCGACCGGGGCATTTTCAATGTTGCGCAAGCGCGCGAGGTCGAAGACCTGCATGCCGTGCTCTCCGGCACCATCCGCGACAATGAATGCATGGTCCTTGTACACCTTGATGTCGCGCCAGACCGAAGGAGGTGCCCCATCCGTACGATCCATGTTGCCCAGATACACCGGGTGCCCCGCGTCCGACACATCCACGAATGAGGTACCGTCCGTGCGGCCAACAAGGGCGTACTCACGACCGGTCTCGGGATCGGTCCATCCCCAGATGTCATTCGTGCGCGTGCCGCGCTGACCACCGATATCCGAGACCGTCAGGAATGACTGCATGTCCACATCCTGACACGTCCAGGAGGCTGATTTTCCGTCGTCACATGTGACCTGGTCACCGGTGATGGATGTATAACCTGACTCGGCTTCAGCGTACACCGCGGCCTGCTGACTCCACGTACCGTCCTCGGCCCGGGTGAAAATGACAGCAGCCCCTTCCCCGTTGTCGTACATCGGGGCGGAAGCGACGGCGACACCAGCCGTTACGGCAACATCCACACCGAGCAGGTTGCGCGTCTGCAGATCCGCAGGAAGCGTGCCTGCGTGGCGCCACGTCTGCATGTGATTACTGGCTTCAAACACATGGATGGCGCCTTCTGCACGATTTGCGGTCGGAGCCCCGATGTAAAACGAATGGTCCGAGTAGGCGATTGATGCCCCGAAGCCTTCATTTCCCGTGGCCATGGGAGGAGCGAACCGGCGTGTGAATGACCACGAGCGCGCGTCGCCGTCCCAGGCATACATGCCCACTGCACCGATCCTGCTTTCGTATCCCGGGGCACCTACGAGCGCATTGCCATGATGCAGCAGGACAGCGGCACCAAACGATGAACCATCACCGCGGCCAGGCATGGGGAGTGCCCCGGTTTCAACCCACGAACCGTCCTCGAACAGAAAGGTGTATGCCTCACCAGCCCGGTCATTGGCAGCCGGTGCACCGACCAGTGCCTGGGAGCCTTCCACACTGACCGACGATCCGTATCCACTGTCTGCCACGTCGGCAGAGGCCGTCAGCGCCCCCATCGATACCCACGAGCGACTGTCGGATAGATGATACCCGTACGCCGCATCGGTAGCGCCAACTACGAGCATGTGGTCGTGAACCGCGACCGAACGGCCGAACGAGGCCGCATCATGGCTGATTTTCTGTGATTCGGTCCAGTGGCCATCGTCATCACGCGTGAACACATAAAGGGCCGATGCTTCCGGTGCACCAACCACCATCGTGCTGCCATCGACTGCCACCGCGCGACCGAATCCATCCGCCATACCGGTGGCATCGGACGCCTGGATTCTGGCACTCTGCACCCACATGCCATCGGCTCCGGACTCGAAAACATACACCGATCCGGCAGAAACCCTGTTTCCGGAGTCGGAAGCAAGGACCTGCGTGCCGGACGTCACTACCGTGCCACCGAACTGTTGCGCCGCCGTTGGGGATATGAACAGGAACAGACCGACAAGACAGAGGAAAAGGGTTCGACGCAACATATCTGGACTCGGGAATGATTGTGGGAGCCCCGAATGTAGACACATACGCCCTAAGCCTCAAGTCCGCTGGCTACTCGCTTCGAATGGAATCGGCCGGATTTGCCAAGGCCGCCTTGACGGATTGATAGCCGACGGTCAGGCCGGCCACTGCGAGCACGCCAAGCACTGAAAACAGAAGCACACGCCAGTCCATCGAAACGTGGTACGCAAATCCATCGAGCCAGCGTGTCATCACGACCCATGACACCGGTGCCGCAATCACGAATGCCACCACAACCAGGGTCATGAACTCACGCGACAGCAATCCCACGACATTTGCCACGGTCGCACCCAACACTTTCCGGATGCCGATTTCCTTGGTTCTCCGCGCCGCCGTGAAGGCAGCGAGACCGAAAAGCCCCAACGAAGCAATGAATATCGCAATCACGGTAAACCATCTGGAGAGTACACCCACGATGACTTCGGTGCGGTACGTCTCCTCGAATTCGGCATCGACAAACGAGACCTGAAAGGGATACGTCGGATTGAACTCCCTGAATACGGTTTCAAACGCGGCGAGCGCGCCTGCGGTCTGCCCGGGTGCGGGGCGTACGTAGATCTGTGACGCCATTTCCGGATACAACACCATGACCAAGGGCTCAATGGCATCATGCAATGAGGTCTGATGGAAATCTTTCAGGACGCCGATGATGTGCCCGTCCCGTCCCCAGACGCGTACCGGTTGACCGATTGGATCTTCAAATCCCATGACGCGCGCCGCCGATTCATTGATGAGGATATTCGTGGAATCCGCGACTCGGGCCTCGTCGAAATCCCGCCCGGAAGCGAGCTCCATCTGCATCACATCCTTGAAGTCATGCGCCACCTGCATGATATAGAAGAGCGAATTCTCGTCCGGACTCCTACCCTCCCACCGAACACCTCCTGACGTTGAACTGCCGACTTCCAGCGGGTTCGTAGACGACGCCGAGACGGTCTGGATCGCCGGGAATGAACGAAGACGCTCCCGGAAGCCGTCATAATTTTCCTTCATGGGCCCTTCCAGGCGGGCGTTGAATACGTCCTTTCGGTCCAGGCCAAGATTGGTTTCACGAATGAATCTGACCTGGTCGTTCACCGTGAGGGCACCGACGATCATCAACACGGACAAGCCGAACTGCAGGACCACAAGGGATCGGCGCAGGCCGGCACCCTTGCCCGTCGTGGTACGACCACCGCGCAGGACGCTCACGGCGGAGTGGGATGACAAATACATGGCTGGGTACATCCCGGCCAGCATGCCCGTCAGCAGTGATATCCCAAGCAACAAACTCCAGAAAACGTATCCGGCAGACAGCAGGGAAAGGTGCTTTCCCGTCAGCGTATTGAATGCCGGAAGCAGCAACGCAGTGAGCAGGATCGCTACGGTGAGTGCAACAAGGGCAGTAGCCACTGCCTCCCCGAGAAACTGCAGGGCCAGGTACGTACGCTTGCTACCGAACGTTTTCCGGATGCCAACTTCCATGGCGCGCTGCGAACTGCGGGCCGTTGCAAGATTCATGAAGTTGATTGCGGCAATGCCCAGGACAAACAGTCCTACCAGCAGGAACAGACGTATGGTGTCAATACGCCCCCCGACAAGGACCCCATTCTCGAATTCGGACCGAAGCCAGATATCCTGGAATGGCTGCAGGAAGAGCACGGATCCCTCGTTCCCACTCCGCTCTTCCACAAGGTTCCGAATGGATGCGCTTACAGCCTCCGCATCGGAACCCGCACGCAGACGGACCAACATCCTCAGACCATTGTTGCCCCAGTCATCCACCCAATCATTCCGGACGAGAAACTCTTCCATGGGGAGAAAATATCCGGTAGGCATGCTCGTTTGACGCGGGGGATCGGCAATTACGCCGGTGACCTCCAGGTCCATCCGGTTTTCCAGATGCACGATCCGCCCCATGACCGACTGTACCTGTGCATCCTCCTCCTCATCATCCAAAAAGAGCTCCGGGAAATACCGCCGTGCCGTAGACACCGTCAGTACGATTCCATCCATGCGGGCGAGCGCAGCATCGGGATCACCTGCGAGGAACCGGTATTCCAGAATCCTGAAAAACGACGGGCCCGCATGGTAGCCTTCTTCGCGGAACGTCACATCCCCGACCCGAAGTGCCATTTCCTGAGGCCAACTGACAAGCGCGGCCTCTTCGATGTCGGCAAAATCTTCGTCCAGTACGTCGTCCAGCTTGGCAGTAATGGGCGGCCCGGTCATGATCTGGTCCGCCCCGAACGTGGCCGTCCGCATGACCCGGTAGACATCCTCCGTGCCAGGAAGGAATTGGTCGTAGGCCATCTCATCCTGGACCCATAGAAGGACAAACATGGCAACGACGAACCCGACGGCCAGGCCCAGGACGTTGATTGCGGAGTACACAGCATGCCGGCGCATGCCGCGCAATGCCGTCAAACAAAGATTCTTCAACATGAAGTGGCTCGTAGAAGCGTGGGTTTCGACCGTTGGACACCCACTTCCGACCAATGGTTTACATGATCACCGGAATCGGCTCACGTTTTCGTACTGTTTCCGTGTACTATCCCTTCACAGATGGGCGGAAAACATACAGGTTTGCTACAAGGAACCCTCGAGATGCTGATTCTGAAAGCCGTGTCCGACAGTCCCCGGCACGGATACGGTATCATGCAGTATATCCTGGAGGCCACTGACGAGGAGGTCTCCGTGGAAGAAGGCTCCCTGTACCCTGCGTTGCACCGACTCCGCAACAAGGGCTGGATTACCAGCCACAGCGGGCGATCGGAGAACAACCGCCTTGCACGGTTCTACGAATTGACATCTGCCGGACGCGCGCATTTGGCGCGGTCCATCCGGGAGTGGAAACGTTTGAGTGAAGCCACGACCCGGGCCATCAGCTGACGATACTCCGCCCCAGTGCGATGGCATCTTCCTTGGATGTAACGGCAAGCGGCGCAATGACCTCCGTTTCCACCTCGGCTCTGTAGCGACGCTGCCCGCCTCCCGAAACATTGAGCAGGATCCGATCCGTTCTGCCGACCCTGCCGGTGGCGATTGCCTGCTGCAGGGATGCAAGAGCCACCGCGGCCGGTGACATGCAGTCTATTCCTTCGGTTGCCTCGAACATGAGCTGCGCTTCTGCAGCTTGTTCATACGATACGGCGTAGGTCTCGCCGCCCGACTCATCGAGAATATCGTACAGACCACCCGTGACTGCATACGCTGGTGAGCGGTTCACCAGAAAGTCCGAGAACACCCGGGGGTGCACCGTCCCATCGGCTACGCGCAGCGTCCGTTCACGGGCCTGCCAGGCCTCATGGATGGGGGCAAACGTATCATTCTGGGAAAGGTGAATCTGAGGAACCGGTCCGCTCGCGAAGCCGGCCTCGATGGATCGCAGTGCCATTTCATGGACTCCGATCGGACCCGGGCCACCACCCACCCCCTGGAAATAATGGGTCGGGAATCCACCCATCGCTTCCACAGCCGTAAGTAATAACGAACCGATTCCGTCACGTCTCGCGACGTTGTGGACGCCCCCTTCGCGTCGCCATCCTCCGACCTCCAGGATGTGGCCGGTCACCTCAATGGCGTCGTTGTAATCCCCGCCTGCTATGCCAATGATGGACACAGACTCCACGGGGTGCCCCTTTGGGACCCACAGCCGGTCAAGGTGCTTTTCCGCGACGACCAGCAGGATGGGGTACGAGTCAAGCCCACCGAAATGCGCGAAGGCACGGGCTGTATTTCCGGCCGATGCACAAATGAGCCCCGGAACGTTGAAGTCCCTGAGTCGCCGCAGTGTCGTAACCGCTTCCATGTCCTTGAACGTGGTCGTCGGGCAGTTCGCTCCCCGCTCCGGCCAGTAGCCCTGGAATGATATCCAGAGATCCGTCAGGCCCATCGCATGGGACAGTTTCTTGCTGCGGTAGCAAATGGACCCGGCCACCTGGTTGCCGGGTCGGGATACCGGGAGCCACTGCGTCCACCGCCAAAGCCCTGGCGCCGCCAGCGGCGTCAGTTGCTTGGTATTGTACTCGGCCCGCAGCAGGGCCTTGTCATGATAACGGACCGTGTAGTCGTCTTCAATGCGGTCGTCCGTTCCCAGACAACGAAGCAGGTATTTCGGCATGTTGTGCGTCCCGTGATGGCAGCCCCAAGATACGATCCCATGACGGATCAGCGCGCCACGCAGCTCAGACCGATATCGTCAGGATTCAGGGTGACATTGAACGTGCCGGCGGCGCCGGGCGTTGTTGCCACAACAGAAGCATCGTCGTTTCCGAGTACTCCCTTGAACCGGTACGATGTATTCGGCATCAACGAGAGACTTCCGCTGATGGATACCGAGGCGTCCGTCGCGGTTTTTCCGGTGAGGTCGGATCGCCGTATGAGCGTCCACGAATCGGACGTTCCGGCCACCCGATAGAAGGCACTCAACGCATCAAGACTCTCGCTTGTGAGGCGCACCTCGAACTTTTCCGACGCCGGGTTCGGACAAGACATCGAAGCCGCGAGGCTGTATGTCTGGAGACCGGATGTTGCCGGCAACGTCAGCGACGACGATCCGGACAGGGGTGACGGCGCAATTCCGGTCGAGACCACGGCTCCGGTCGCCAATCGGACGGACAGCGCATAGCTTGCACCGTCAAACACCTCGTACGAGGAGCCATCATCCAGCAAACCCGACAGCGGAAGCGTCGTCGAACCCGCAGACACCTGCCGCGTGTTCTGGAGTTGGAACCCGGGACCCGTCAGTGTGAACGTGGCCTGCGTGGCCGAGGCGGATGGATTGGACACCGTGACCTGGTGGCCCAACGTCCCGGAAACGCCTGCCTGGCCGCTTCCTGACACAAGCGCGTAGGTGTAGATGATACCGTCCGACGGATCACCGATGGCGCCGGTTGATACATTTTCGAGAGTCCCTCCAAAACACATCTCAGCCCGAACATAGGTCCCATCGAACGTCAACGGTATCCCTGACCCGATGACCGTGTTCTGCCCATCGGCAGGAGTGTATGCATAAACACTCGCTGACGGCGATCCAAGAGTGGAAAACGCCGACACCAGCGATGCATCGGATGAACGCAGCTCAAGCGACGTGCCGCCGTTGTCTTCACATGCGGTCGCACCCTTGCCAACCCCGAACCCCTTGCCCGGAGCACGCTGGAAGCCTGTGGCTACGTTGCCGGCGTTGTCGACCATCTTGAAGAACGAGGCACCGACCAGCGACTGATTCGTGCCGCTGCCGCCATCAAGCGCTCCGGACGGCAACGCAACGAGACCAAATGCCGAGTCGAACACCCGAATATCGGTGGTGATTCCGCCCTGCAACGTGGTACCGTTGCGCGTCAGGGGCTTCGTGCCCTGTATGAGTGTGAATGTGGCCGATGCAGAAGCCTGCGAGCCCCCACCACCGGTGTCCATAACCGTTGTCTGTGTAGCAGCTCCCGATGCATCGGTCTGTACACTGGAGTTCCTTGTGAGCGTCGTTCCCGGGACGTTGGCACCGGCGCTGACGGGCGTGAGGTTTACCGTGAACGATGCATCGCCGGTGTCGGTCACCTGTACGGTGTGCGTGGACGTGTAATACCCAGCGGCTTCCGCCGTGATCGAAATCCGGACCGGGTTGCCTGCGGACGGGACCAGGCTGTTCTGGATGCCGAACGTCACAATACCGGACTGTGCGTCGATCTCGGAAATCGGATCTGAATACGCATCTATGACCGCGCTGGCATCGGCACCGCCGAATGTCAATTGAGCTGACACCAATTCGCCCGTGGAGTTGTCCACGACGAGACCATTCATGACCGTATTGACCGGTTCCAGACCGATCACCAAGTCGAATTCATCGAATGCATCTGATGCTGCCTGGAAATCACAACCGGAAATGAGCCAGAACCCTGCCAGTATCAGGAAGAATGTGGAATGTCTGAGTTTCATGGGAATACGCTGGATGGGTTACAATCGGAAGCCGATACCGATGGAAAAAACGGGATACACGACAAAGCTGTCCAGGCCTTCATTCAGCACCGCCTCGTTCTCCGTGGCTGTGGGCGTCAACAGCCCGGTCGCCTCGAGCTCAAGTGACGGCTTTCCGGCATAGATGACACCCATGTCCAGCATGAATGTGACGCGGGAGGTCCCGCGAGCCAGATTCCCGAACCCGATACCCGCGTACGGCTGAACAGGACTTTCGTACGACACCTTGGCTCCGAACGTACCGACTTTCTCAGCCGAGAACTCCTTGTCGAGGCAATTCCCGGCTGCATCCTCGTCCCCGAAGCAGAGCGGATCAAGGGATCGGCCCGTTGCCTGCCCTTCGAACAGGTTCAGCCGGACACCTCCCGTAAGCCTGAAGCTATTCCGGAAAGGGTGATAATCTGCCAAGAGAGAGAGAGCGCCTATTGTCGCGTCGCCATCCAAAGCAAGGGAAACATCCTCCTCGTCGATGGTCTCCGTAACGGTCGTGGAGAAATAGGCGGCGCCGCCGCGCACATTCAATACGGGAGAAACAGAGGCCGAAAGGTCCACACCGGGACCCAACGTACCGGCCCGCAACGCGAATCCGACGTTTTGGGCATGTGCTTGGCTCGCTGACCAACCCAGACAAGCGGCAAATGCCAAAGCAAAAAATGTTCGCATGGTGTAGTACCCGATATTTTCCTGACAGCATGGTATGGCAACGCTATCAAGGTATCGGTTCTGACAACGTCTCGCAATCCACAAATCATCGGTAAATACCTCCCCGTTCTATAGGGCAAATCCTTATGAAAGCCGTTCGGATTGCCGGATTGCCAACAGACGGGGCGTAAAAAATTAATTGGGTGGATGTGTAACTTATACGTTACTCAATGTGTAGTATGCGTTACACCAATCGAGGATAATCATGCAGATTGAAGACAGATACGACACTCTACAGCGCGTCATGACCGTTGGCGTGGCTCTCGGCTCCATTTCAATGGCCGTTCAATTCACACTCATCGAACTGGGCGTAAAGGGGCTTCCGGTAGTGATTGCGTCCCTCAGCAGCCTCGCGGGCTGGGGCCTGTTCGGGTTGATGGTCGTCAAGACCAAGCGACTCGGCACAACGGACGAGGGCCGTTCGTTCTTGCGGCAAGCCGTTGCAGATGAGCGCCTTGACACCATACGGCATCGCGCATTCTCCATCGGGTTTGCCGTAGTCATTGCGGTCCAGATCGCTGCCCTGGTACTAGACGCTTTTTTCGTGTCAGAATGGTTGACACCTTCCGCAATCGCTACAATCACCATCGGAGCGGGCGTGTCCGTATCCCTCATCAGTTACCATCGCCTGCAGGATCGTGAACGATAGACTTCTGAATGAAATGAGGGTCCTACGGGCCGCGAAGGATCTGACGCAAGCAGACCTCGCCAAATTGGTCGGTGTCACCCGCAAGAGCATCAACAGTATCGAGAATGGCCACTATGTGCCATCGACCGTACTGGCCTTGCGGCTGGCACGCGTATTCGGCGTCACCGTGGAACGTGTATTTTCACTTCCAGACGAAGCCGATCATGGCTCCTGACACGTCGGTTCAACTGGTCTTCTTTGTCGTCGACCAACCGAATGGCGCATACAGGGGACAGAAACTGACGAAACTGGTCAGGAGAAAAACAGCAGCGATGACCCCGGCGAAGATAGCCAACGTGCCCGTCAGGACGTCCGTCATGATCAATGCTGCAACCACCACGGCAACGAGAACGCGCATGCCGCGATCCATGGATCCCATGTTCTTCTTCATATCGGTCATGTGTTGGTGATGCCGCAATATAGGCACAGGAACCATTGGCACATGCCAGGCTATATCGGATATGCGCCACCCGCTCCTGTCCATAGCTGTCGCTTTGTTGCTGACGATGCCTGTCGTCATGCCGATAGTAGCCGTGGCGTGCGCTCCGGACATGTCGCACCATGCTGCAGAGCGGGAGCATTGTCCTCCCATGGAACAGCATGAAGCGAGTTGTTGCTTCCTCACGGCCGACACCCCCCTGCTTCCGGTGACGCAGGCTGACGTGCGCGTGCAACCAACCGTCCAGACCTTTTCAGACGATCTACCGGTGCACCCAGCCCATCTCCAGGGCATCTCGCGGACGCCGAACGCACCTCCACCCCGTCCCCAGCCCCTCTTTCTGCTTGACCGGGTAATGCTGTTGTGAGTTGACCCTCTGAACATCCGTTCGGAAGTCAACCAATCCTTCAGCATCATGAAATTCCCCCTACCTGTCGCCCTTCTGGCGGCCGGCTTGATCCTGTCCCATTCCGCCTCGGGACAGACACTCGAAGCGTGGACCCAGGAAGCACTCCGCCACAATCCCCGCCTTGCAGCTGCCAGGCTGAGCCCCGATGTATCGCGTGCCGCCGCCGGTAGTGCCCGTGCGTGGCCCGACCCGACAGTCGAACTGGCCTGGTTGCCGTACCGGGTATATACCGCGCGTGGTAGCCAGCGCTCAAGGGTGGGCATCCAACAGGCCCTTCCTACCCCGGGATTGCGTGCCCTGAACAGCCGAATGGCCAATCTGGAGGCCGATGCCCTGTCCTGGGACGCCACTATGCTTGCCCTGGACCTCGAACAGGACGTCCGGGATATTTACGATGGACTGTACCGCATCCAGCAGCTGGATTCACTTATCAGGTCATACGATGCCGCATTGATGTCCTTCGAGGACGTGGCGTTGACCCGGTATGAAACGGGACAGGAGTCGCTGCCGCCTGTGTTGAACCTCCAGCTTGAACGGAATGCTCTCTCGCTCCGGCAGGACCGACTATCCGAAGCCTGGGCGGACCTGGTATCCCGGCTCACCGTGGTCCTCGGGCAGGATGGTCCCGTCGAAATCCCCTCCCGTCTTTCGTCCCGCCTGGAATCCCTGCCCATGCCGGATGGGGCGGCGTCCGCGCTGGAACGTCGCCCGGACATGGCGGGCCTGCGGACCCGCCTTGAGCGGGCGACCCAGGGCGTGGACGCCGCCCGTCTCTCGGAGTGGCCGTCTGTCCGACTGGGCGTCCAGTACATGGACACAGCCGCTGAATCGTTCATTCCGACAGCCAACGGAAGGGATGCACTCGCCGTTTCGGCATCGATCAGCATTCCGTTGGACCGGCGTCGAGCCCGTGCCGCTCAGGAAATTGCACACACCCGAGCGGCGATGCTGACGGAAAACATCGCGGCCCGGGGCCAGGAAATCACGGCCGAAATCGAGGCCCTTCGAACCCGGTTTTCAGCACAGAACTCGCAGTTGGAGCGCCTGGACAACGACTTGCTGCCCCGCGCCAGACAAGCACACGAAAGCGCGCTGAGCGCCTACTCTTCGGGCCGCAGCGACTTCCTGGTCCTGCTCGATGCCGAACGCATGCTGTTCCAACTGGCGGAAACACGCATTGAGACACACATCCGCCTTCTCAGTACCCACTCCATGCTCCAGCGGGCACTCGCCCGATAACTCCATGAAGCACACCATCCTGATTCTCACCCTACCTGCCGTCCTGCTGCTGTTTGTCCTGTTCAGGGACACGACGCCGCAGGAAATGCCTGCTGAACACGATCACTCGGCCGTCGACACCATGTCGGGCATGAATATGACTTCGGCAGACGAAGTACTGCTGACCGACGCATCCATGCGTCAGATTGGCGTGCAGACGTCGCCGGTCCGGATTGCTCCCCTCATGCGACAGGTTCGATCCACCGGCCGATTCGTTATGGACGAGCAGGCCGAACGGGCCATTACAATGAAAATGGCCGGATACATCGAGAACCTGCAGGCCGATTTTGATGGCAAGGAAGTGCAGGCTGGTGACCTCCTGTTCGAATTGTACAGCCCGGAACTGCTGGCGACGCAGGAGGAATGGCTGGGCGCTGTCGAACGGGCCCGCTCCATGTCGGGCCCGGGTGCCGATGATGCGAAGCGCATAGCCGATGCATCGCGCAGAAGGCTTGAGTTGTGGGACATTGCGCCGTCGACGCTGGACCGGATTGAAGCGTCGGGCAAGGCAGCGCGCACGCTGCCGGTGTTTGCTCCCTCGTCGGGCGAAATCATGAGAAAGGATGTTTCAGAGGGCTCCCATGTCAGAGCGGGTCAACACTTGATGGATATCGTGGACATCACCAAGACGTGGCTCATTGTGGACGTCCACGAACAGGACCTGCCATGGGTCGGGATCGGAACAAAGGCGCATATCGAATTGCCATACGAGCCGGGCATGTCTTTCGAAGGGCACGTCGACTACATCTACCACATGCTGGATGAGAATCTCCGCGCCGCACGGGCGCGCATCGTGCTTCGCGGTGGGCATCATGCGCCGTTCAAGCCGGGTATGTTCGCAACTGTGTATCTGGAGGGCGACGCGACCGATCCGGGACCGGTGGTTCCGCTGGAGGCCCTGATACGCGATGGAAAACGCGAGCTGGTCATTGAAGCCCTGGGAGGTGGTCGATTCCGGCCCGTTCCCGTTCGTTCGGGCCGCGAGTCCGGTGGCGTGATCCAGATCCTGGAAGGTCTTCACGGGCACGAGGATATCGTCACAAATGCCCAGTTCCTGATCGACTCCGAAGCACGGCTGTCGTCGGTCGTCATGTCCATGAGCCACGACCACTGAGCCCATGATAACCCGCATCATAGCTGGCAGCGTAGAGAACCGCCTCATGGTCATCCTGGCAACCGCACTTGTGGCGGCGCTGGGAATCTGGGCTGCCTTTGAAACCCCCGTTGACGCCATTCCCGACCTTTCCGATGTCCAGGTCATCATCAAGACCGATTTCACGGGACAGGGCCCCCAGATTGTCGAAGAGCAGGTGACGTACCCGCTGGCATCGGCCATGCTGTCGGTGCCGTTTGCCACGACTGTTCGTGGCTACAGCATGTTCGGAACCAGTTTCGTCTACATCATTTTCGAGGATGGGACGGACATGTACTGGGCCCGGAGTCGGGTCCTGGAGTACTTGAACCAGGTGTCAGGGCAGCTGCCGGAAGCTGCTCATTCCTCCCTCGGGCCCGACGCAACGGGTGTTGGATGGGTTTTCCAGTACAGCGTGGTCGATACCACCGGTGTCATGGACCTCTCCGAGCTGCGGTCGCTCCAGGACTTCTTCCTGGCCTATGAGCTTCAAGGAGTCGAGGGCGTAGCTGAGATTGCGACGGTGGGCGGCTTCGAAAAGCAGTATCAGGTGGTGGTGGATCCACAAAGGCTGTCTGCTTTCGGTATTTCGCTGGACCATATAGCCATGCAGTTGCGGGACAGTAACCGGGACGTCGGTGGCCGCATCGTGGAGCTGGGCGAGCGTGAATTCATCGTGCGCGGGAAGGGATACCTGCGCGGTATGGACGATATCCGCAGCATTCCGTTGCGCAGCGAACGGGGTGGAACCGTGACCATCGGCGACGTGGCCGAAGTCCGTCTTGGTCCTGAAATCCGACGCGGTATTGCAGAAAGCGACGGAGAGGGCGAGGTAGTCGGCGGCGTGGTCATCATGCGATACGGAGAAAACGCGCTCGATGTCATCGATGCCGTCAAGGAAAGGATTGAAGAAATACGTCCGGGCCTGCCCCCCGGCGTTGACATCGTGACGGAGTATGACCGTTCGGGCCTCATCCGGGGTGCCGTGCATACACTCCGGACCAAAATCTGGCAGGAGTTGCTGGTGGTCGCCCTCATTGTGGCGCTGTTCCTCCTCCACATACGAAGCGCCCTCGTGGCCATCATTTCGGTGCCGGTCGGCATCCTTCTGTCCATCCTGACCATGAAGTTGCTGGGCATCAATGCCAACATCATGAGCCTGGGTGGCATTGCAATTGCCATCGGCGTGATGGTCGATGCATCGATGGTCATGGTGGAAAACGCCCATAAGCACCTCGAGCGTGCCCGCCGGGATACCCCGGACGGGCCGCTGCCGCAGTCCATCCGGTTGGCGGCCATTCGGGATGCCGCCATTGAGGTAGGTCCGAGTCTCTTCTTCTCGCTGCTCATCGTAACCGTGTCCTTCCTGCCGGTGTTCACGCTGCAGGATGTGGAGGGGCGTCTGTTCCGCCCACTGGCGTTCACAAAGACCTTCGCCATGGCCTCCGCATCCATCCTGGCCATTACCCTGGTCCCCGCTCTCATGGCCTACGCCATCCGGGGCCGGATCCGGAGTGAGAAGACCAACCCGTTGGCTCGCTTGATGTTGTGGGCGTACCGGCCGTTCATCCGGTTCGCCACCGCCCGCCCGATAGTTGTGATCGTGGCATCGACGCTGGTACTGCTCATCTCCTTTCTGCCCATACAGCGCATCATGATGGGGACGGAATATGTCCCGTTCCCCCAAATCGGTTCGGAGTTCATGCCGGCGCTCAACGAGGGCGACCTGCTGTACATGCCCACGACGTTGCCAGGGATATCACCCCAAAAAGCGAAGGAGTTGCTTCAAGTCACGAATCGCATTATCCGGTCGTTCCCGGAAGTAGCCTCCGTGTTCGGGAAGGCAGGCCGGGCGGATACGGCCACCGACCCCGCTCCCCTGTCCATGTTCGAGACCACCATCCTCCTGAAGCCGCGATCCGAATGGCGCCAGGGGCTCACCCAAGCCGATCTCGTCCGGGAGCTGGATGAGGCCATAGATCTTCCCGGCGTCACCAATATGTGGACCATGCCCATCAAGACGCGCACGGATATGCTGGCGACAGGCATTAAAACGCCTGTGGGTGTCAAGATTGCAGGTCCCGACCTGCGCGTTCTGGAAGACATCGGGACGCGCATTGAAGAGGTGCTGTCACCTGTGGTCGGCACCAAGAGTGTGCTGGCCGAGCGCTCGGTCGGGGGCTCGTTCCTGGATATCGACATCGACCGATATGAAGCAGCACGGTATGGCCTCACGACCGGAGCCATCCAGAGGGTTATTTCGGCCGCCATTGGAGGCATGAATGTCACGACAACCGTGGAGGGTCTGGAGCGCCATCCAGTCAACATCCGCTACCCACAGGCCTTCCGGGCCGATCCCGAGAACATTCGTCGGGTGTTGATTCAAACACCGGACGGGGCACAGATTCCGCTCGGCCAGGTGGCCACCATCCGCCTTACGGATGGCCCCACCATGATCAAAAGCGAGAACGCCCGTCCGAATGCCTGGGTTTTCGTGGACCTGATACCCGGACAGGACCTGGGGTCCTATGTGGAGCGTGCGCAACGCGTGGTCGCCGAACAAGTGGATTTACCGGCCGGCTATTCGCTCCGATGGAGTGGTCAGTTCGAATACATGGAGCGCGCCAATCAGCGGCTCATGGTGTTGGTGCCCGTCACGTTGGCCATCATTTTCCTGCTGCTCATGGCCCACCTGAAGCGCGTTCGGGAAACGTTGGCCATTCTGCTGACGCTGCCCTTCGCCACCATTGGAGCCATCTGGCTCCTGTTCGCCCTGAAGTATGAAATGAGTATTGCTGTCGGTATCGGCTTCATTGCGGTGGCCGGTCTCGCCGCCGAGACGGGTGTGGTCATGGTCGTCTACCTGCGGGAAGCCCTGTCCCGGTACAAACATGAAGGTCGGCTGGGAACGACCGACGATGTCCGCGCCGCTGTCATGGAGGGCGCCCTCATGCGGGTGCGTCCACTGCTCATGACGGTGCTGACCACACTGCTCGCACTGCTGCCCATCATGTTCGGGACCGAAACCGGATCGGAAGTGATGAAGCGGATTGCTGCGCCCATGGTCGGCGGTTTGTTCAGCGCGACGGTATTGACGCTCATGGTCCTGCCGGCGCTCTACGTCCTGATTTATGGAAAGGACGTCGGCGCGTTGTCGGCTACTGAACCGTGATCGTTATACGCTCCGAAACGACGGGCGGCTCGTGGGGGGTGTGGGCAAAATCACCAAGTACAAGCTGCAGCGTGTGCTCCCCCGGTTCCAGATCAATCTCCGCCTGGGTCTGGCCCTTTCCGAAGTGGATATGATTGGAATTGGACGGAAGCGGCTGGGACATATCCGGAAGCTCGTTCACATCCACCATGAGGTGGTGATGCCCGGTGCCATCCACCTGGACGGCGGCCGGCGCTACGCCCATGCCTTCCAGGCCGAACAGGACGGTCACCGGGCTCGATACGACAGCACCGTCGGCCGGGCTGATGATGTAACTATGTGCTCCTTCTGCCGATGGCGTCCGGGAATTGGTCATGTCGGCGTGCTGCTCGGCTGCAGGAGCAGGTTCAGGAGCCGGTCCGCATGCGGCAACCGAAAGGAGCAACGACGAAAGGATCAGAAGGCGGATATTCATGGGGGGTAGGGTGTTTCGGGTAGTCAGTGGCATACGCACATGCACTGTTCAAGTGCCCTCTTCGTCCGATTTCCGCAGACGGACTTCGGCAACCGTTCCAGCATCGGCGTCCGACGCAAGATGGAACGCACCGCCATGCCAGCGGACAATCTCGTCCACAACCGACAGCCCGAGCCCGCTGCCCTCAACGCCGGCTGCATGGACCTTCGTGGATCGGTAGAACCGCTCTGTCGCGTGGTCGAGAACGTCTGCCGTCATGCCCATGCCGGTATCCCGCACGGTGATGACAATCCAGCCTCCATCGACGGCCAGATCGAGGAAAATCCCACCCGATGTGGTGAATTTGATAGCATTGTCCAACAGGTTCGTGAACACGTGCCGCAGCAGATCGGCCTGTCCTTCCGTGAAAATGCCGGTCTCCGCACCGGTCACATGCATTTCAAGGCCTTTGCCTTCGGCGCGCTGCCGCATGGAAGTTGAGACTTTCTGTGCAATGATGGCAACGTCGACCCGCTCCGGAATGAGACTGGCCCGGGATGCATCCAGGCGCGTGAGGGACAGCAAACCACTCACCATCGACACCAGTTGTCCTACGTTCCGGCGCACCACGCTCAGCGTTTCGCGGTAGTCCTCGGGAGAGCGTTCGTGTCGCAGGGCCACGTCTACGTGTCCCTGGATGACAGTGAGCGGTGTGCGTAGTTCGTGCGCCGCACTGGCAGTGAACCGACGCGTGTCCTCGAACGCCGTCTCCAGTCGCTCCAGCAAGTCGTTCAGTGTACCCGCCAGTTGAGTCGTTTCAAGGTCGGCGTCGTCCGGAACGGGCACGCGCTCGGCCAACCGCGTTGGTGACAGGGCCTCTGTGGCTTCGGTTATGGCGCCGAGTGGCCGCAGGACACGCCCCCCCACCCACCAGACGAGCAGCCACAGCAGCCCGAGTGTAAGCAGCAGCCCACCGGCCATCCCGATTCCCATGCGCTTGTAAAGCAAGACGACGCCAGGGTCCTCACGGGCCAATTGAATGGTGCCAATGCGCTCACCGGCAGCATTCAATACGGGCGCGACCAGATAGTACAAGGTGGCATCTCCGACGCGAAACGTTCTCAATGGCTCGAAGAATCCATCCTGGGCCGTCGAGCCCGCCAGGATGTGTCTCGGATACCCTTGGGCGCCGAATGCCCCGATATTTTCAGACTCCCGGACCAGATGCGCCGATGCGTCGAAAATCTGCAGGTAGAAAGGATCGATATGACGCCCCCGGTACAGGTGATGCGGCTCGTTCCAATTGTATCGTTCCACAGCCAACGTTCCGTCCGCGGTTACGATCGGGACGACCACATGCTGGAATTCCTGCGTCAATGCCAGCCGGGCCACGCTGTTGAGCCAGCCATATGCGCCGACCCATAAGCCCCCGATGAGGACTGTCAGAGCAACGGCCAAAACAGCTGTCACCGACCAGACGAGTCGTTTTCGGAAAGCAGGAGGGCGATTCATGATACAGATACATATCTGTAACCGACACCGCGAACAGTCTCGATGTGGGCCGGGCACTCCGCATCGGCGAGCTTGCTACGAAGATAGGCCACGTAGACGTCGATCAGATTCGTCCCTCGGTCAAAGTTGTGTCCCCACACTTCACGATGGATCTCATCCCGCTGGAGGGCACGCCCTCGTTGTTGCATGAAGTACGAAAGCAGCGCAAACTCCTTCACGGTCAGCTCGAGGGTCCGCCCGTGGCACGAACACCGGTGGGCATCGACCTCAACCACAAGCGGGCCGTCGGACAACACCTGCCCGGACATCCCCTCGCCCGAACGCCGCATGAGCGCCTCGATACGTGCCAGCAATTCTTCAAAGGCAAACGGCTTCGACATGTAGTCATCGGCGCCTGCCCGCAGGCCCCGGACACGATCCTCCACTGCATCGAGCGCGGTGAGCATGATGATGGGCATGGCCGGGCGCGACTGGCGGATGCGCCGGCACGTCTCCACGCCGTCAATTCCAGGTAACCGTATGTCCAACAACACGATGTCGACGTGGTTGTTGTCCAGCCACGCAAGCGCCTGTTCCCCATCAGGGGTCCAGATGACCTCAAATCCTTCTTCCGACAATCCCTGCCGCACGAAGGCGGCAATATCGGATTCATCTTCCACGAGCAGCAGTTTCATGGCACAATCATACGGGCATTCCCCGACATTTGGGACCGGTAAAAACCGTTCTCATCCTTCTCTAATCAAGCACTAACGTGCCTTTAATGACGGACGATCCCTGCCCGGCGAAATTGCCGGAGCATCATTCCATTGCCTCCATGACACGAATTCCACTCCTGCTGCTGAGCCTGACCCTCATAGCCTGTCAGGACACGCCCATCGAGCGCGTGCTGCCGAACACGGGCGTCGACGTCGCCACCCCTCCGTCGCTCCAGGACGACACGGCCGGTACGACAGGCCGTCGACTCGTAACGCTGACGGAACAGCAACGAGACGAGCTGCAGCTGACCACATATGCGGTCACATCTGAGATCATCTCATTCGACCTTTCCATTCCAGGTGAGGTACGGGCTGCGCCCGACCGGATGGCACAGGTTTCAGCGCCGATCGGGGGCCGAGTTGCCTCCCTGCATGCCCACGAAGGCGAGCGCGTTCAGCCGGATCAGGTACTCCTTGAGCTGGAAAGTCTTGAGTTTGCCAACCTCGTAGCCGACTTCCTGCAGGCCGAGGCGGACGAAACATACGCTGAACGCCAGGTGGCACGCCTGACTACGCTTGTCGAAAAGAAAATCAGTCCTGAGCAGAACCTGGACAAGGCCCGCGCCGATCTGGATCGTGCGCGGGCCTCAACCCGGGCCACCAACGCTCGCCTGCTTGCCCTCGGAATAGGGCGTGCGGACCTCGACGCACTCGGTGACCGGCCACTACTGGCCATCCGATCGCCGCTTGCCGGTACCATTGACCGCCACCTGATTGACCTTGGACAGTCGGTCACGTCCTATCAGGAATTGATGACCATCGTGGATCCATCCAGGGTGCTCATCAAGGGATTCGCATCGCCGGACGATGCACCATCCTTCCAGCCCGGCGATACGGTAACGATCCTGCCCGAGCGGGGCGGTACAGCAAACCAACTGACGGCCACGATAAGCACCGTGAACCCCGTAGTCGATGCGGACAGCAAGTCGCTCGTCCTGAACATTCTTGCGGACACCCGGGGACGATGGCCCTTGCCCGGTCAGACCGTTCGGTTGCAAGTCAGGGTACAATCCCTGGACCCGGTCGTGTCCATTCCTACCTCTGCCGTTGCATATAACGGAGCGGACGCCATCGTGTACGTACGCGTCAATGACCTGACATGGGAACGCCGTTCCATTGCGGTAGATCGCACTGGTGAGGGCGAGGTCCTGGTGGCAAATGGCCTAGCTGTCGGGGACGTCATTGCCGTTAGCCAGGTGTTCAGCCTGAAAGCCCTTGATCGCTACACCGAATACGCTGAATAACGGCTACCTCCATGCTCGATCGCATTATTGATTTCAGCCTGCGACAGAAGTTTGTCGCGCTTTCCCTTGTGCTTCTGATGGCGGTGGGCGGGTTCTTTGCCCTGCGTACCATCCCCATCAACTCCCTGCCGGACGTCACGCCCGAGCAGGTCCTGGTCATCACGAAGGCTGGAAGGTATTCTCCTTTTGATGTAGAGCGCCTCGTCTCCTTCCCCATCGAAACGGCCATGAACGGGCTGCCCGGTGTAAAGGAGGTTCGGTCCATCAGCCAGTTCGGGCTGTCGGCCGTCACAGTCCTGTTCGATGAGGGGTCGGACATCTACTTCGCACGCCAAATGGTGAGTCAGCGCCTGCAGGACGTGCGTGATGAACTGCCCGAGGGGGTATCGGCCCCGCAGTTGGGACCGATATCCACAGCCCTCGGCGAAATCTACCAGTATACGGTCTCCGGCGAAGGCCGCACGCTGACCGAGCTTCGCGAAATCCAGGACTGGCTTGTGGCTCCCCAGCTCAAAACCGTCCGTGGCGTAACAGAAATCAACTCATTCGGCGGGTTCGTCAAACAGTTCGATGTCACCATCCTGCCCGATCGCCTGCGCGCAGCCGGAATCGCCCTCGGCGATGTCATAGATGCCATTGACAAGAACAACAGCGTTTCGGGAGGCAATTACGTAGAGCACAACCGGGAGCAGTACATCGTGCGGGGCTACGGGCTCATCCGCGAAGTACGTGACATTGGCAACATCATTGTGGCGACCAGGGGCGGACGGCCCGTGTACCTGCGGGACATTGCCGACGTGACCGAGGGTCGGGAAATCCGCCAGGGCGCGGTAACGAAGAACGGTGGTGGCGAAGTGGTGACCGGAATCGTGATGATGCTCCGTGGCGGAAACGGCCGCGAAGTCATACAGGGCATTGAAGAGAAGATCCTCCAGGTGAATGAGGGCTTGCCCGCCGGCGTGACCATCGAGAAGTTCTACGACCAGAGCGACCTCATTGACCGAACTACCGACACCATAAAGACCAACCTGCTGGAAGGTGGCTTCCTGGTCATCGCCGTGCTACTCCTGCTTCTCGGCGAAATCAGCGGCGCACTCATCGTGGCATCGGTCATTCCCCTGTCCATGCTGTTTGCCTTCATCGGCATGCGCGAATTCGGCTTGGCGGCCAACCTCATGAGCCTGGGCGCGATTGACTTCGGAATGGTGGTCGATGGCTCCGTGGTGATGGTCGAGAACATGGTCCACAAACTGGAATCGGACAAGGAAAACCGTCCGAAGCAGGAGTTGCTGCGAGAGGCGGCCCATGAAGTCTCTCGCCCCATCTTTTTCGGGGTGCTCATCATCCTCATGGTCTACGTGCCCATTGCAACGTTCTCCGGCATGGAAGGAATCCTGTTCCGGCCCATGGCCATTACCGTGGCCGCTGCCGTGCTGGGTTCACTCATCCTGGCTCTCGTGTATGTGCCGGCGATGGCTGCCATCGTTTTCCGGAAAGGTGTTCGTGTCCGCCGCAACTATCTCATGGAGTGGATGCGGCCCCGCTACCAGGCGTTCCTGGAGCGAACCGTGGACCGCAAAGGCCCAACATTCGCCATCGCCACCGCGGTATTTGTGGCTTCGTTGGCCGTAGTGCCATTCCTGGGAACAGAATTCCTGCCCGAACTTGATGAGGGCTCCATTTTGGTCGAACAGATCCGGATGCCTTCTGTCACACTGGCTGAGTCAGTTGAAAATGCCGACTGGTTTGCCCGACAGGTGATGGCCAACGTGCCCGAGGTCAAGGACGTCGTTCCCAAGACGGGCCGGTCGGATTTGGCCAACGACTGGATGGGAGTACACCAGACCGATGTCTGGGTGCTGCTGCATCCTGAAGACGAATGGCGCCCTGGAATGACAAAGGACGGCATAGCCCGCGCCATGGAGCCGTTCCTCCAGACCGAGCCCGGCCTGGCTTACAACTTCACCCAGCCGATCGCCATGCGGGTCGATGAATTGACCTCGGGGGTAAAAAGCGACGTGGCCGTGAAGCTGTATGGCGAAAACCTCGATTCGCTCAACGTCGCGGCGTCAGCCATCGCCCGAATCCTGCCCGACCTGACGGGCACGGACAACATCTTTATTGAGAAGTCGATTGGCCAGCCCTATCTGAATGTGGACATCGATCGGGAGGCCATCGCATCCTATGGTCTGAACGTGTCGGACGTACAGCAAGTGATCGAGGCCGGAATCGGCGGACAGCCTGCCGGTCAACTCTTCGAGGGGCAACGCCGGTTCAATATCGTGACGCGGTACCCGGAGAACATCCGGTCCACGTTCCGGGACCTCATGAACGTACCCATCCAATTGGAAGGCGGTGGCACCATTCCCCTGAGTCGGGTTGCTACCGTCATAGCCGAGGAAGGCCCCCGCGAAATCGCTCGTGAAAATGGTTGGCGGCGCGTGATTGTCGGCGTCAACATCGCGGACATCGACATCGGAACGTACGTATCCGGTCTCCGCGAGGCCATCCGCGCTCAGGTCCGACTCCCGGAGGGCATTTTCCTGGAATATGGTGGCGCCTTCGAGAATCAACAGCGTGCCATGCGGCACCTCATGTTCGTGGTTCCGCTGGCGTTGTTCATCATTGTGGGCCTCCTCTACATCATGTTTGGCCAGCTCCGGCATGCGGTCATGATCCTGGCCACACTGCCATTTGCCATGTCGGGCGGCATCTTCCTGCTCTACATCCGCGGCATGTACCTGTCCGTCTCGGCATCGGTCGGTTTCGTAGCCCTGTTCGGGGTAGCGGTACTGAACGGAGTGGTCATGCTCGCGCACTTGAATGAGCTTCGCGCCCGTCCCGGATACACGGTACGCCGGGCAACGATTGAGGGCGCGACCAATCGCCTGCGCCCGGTGCTCATGACCGCTCTTGTGGCGAGCCTTGGCTTCATTCCCATGGCCTTCAATACGGGTCCTGGCTCCGAGGTGCAGCGGCCATTGGCGACCGTTGTGATAGGGGGCCTGCTCACGGCTACGCTGCTCACGCTGCGCGTACTGCCGACGATCTACAATTGGCTCGAAAAAGACGACCCGACATGAACAGACCCAGAATCCGGCCGGCCCGGTTTGTTGCCGCCTTCTTGCTGTTGACCCTCTGGCTCACGCCCCTGTCTCAGGTGACGCCGATTGAGTCGGTTCGCCTTGCGGCTGCACAAGAACGTGTACTGACGGTGCGAACGGCCATTGAACTGGCCTCCACACACGACCCGGGACTGAACGCATTGCGGCAACAGATGGCCGCCTCCACGGCCCGTAAGCACCTCACCTATGGCATCTCGGCACCGCGCTTGTCATGGATGCGCGAAGGGTTGGACGGAAGTGCGACCACACCCATCATGGAACAGCGGTGGACCATGTCCCAGCAGCTGGACTTCCCGTTGTCTTCCTGGTACCGATACCAGCGCGCCAGTATGGAGCGCACGGCGTTCGACTCGGCGTATGAGGCTGAACTTCTGCGCGTCACGGCAACCGTGAAGACCGCCTACACGACGCTCCTGTTCGCACAGGAAATCGCTCATTTACGGGAGCAGGAAGTCATGCTTTCCACAACGCTGCGTGACGCTGTTGAGACGCGAGTTAATGCCGGTGAGGCCTCTCCCCTTGAACTCATGAAGGCCGACATCCAGCTCTCGGATGCCCGTACGAAACTGCTTGATGCCGAACGCGCATTCCAGATCGCACGCTACGGCGTATTCCGGTCCATCGGACTGGATGAGGAGGATCAGCGATACAGCATCTCTTTCCCCGATACACTCATATTCGTGGATCCAGGTATCGGACAGGACGATGTGATGACGAATCTGCACAGCATGCCGGAACTCGCCGCTGCGGACCGATTGGTGGAGGCATCATTGTTGAACGTCCGCTCTCAACGCGCAGCTGCGCTACCGTCCTTGCAGTTCGATGTATTCGCGCAGGACGTTGGCACGGGGTATGACCATCACGGCTTCCAGATCGGCGTCTCATTGCCGCTCTTCGGGTCCCCTGCGCAGCGCGGCAGGGTGCAGGAAGCGCGAGCCATGAACCGCGAACGGGAATGGGACCGGACGGCAGTGATGCTCGATCTGAAGCGCGAAGCCGAAACGGCTTGGCATGGATACGAAACCAGCAGGAGCATGCTGGCGGAATACCAGAATGTCGTTCAGGACCGTTCCCGGGAGCTGCTTTTGCGTACGCGGGAAGGCTACAGCTTGGGGGAAATCGACCTGCTCACCCTCCTGGACACGCAACGAATGGTGCTGGGGAGTGAACAACGTTTCTACGAATCACTACGTGCCTATTACAACCAACTCATTCAACTTGAACGGTTCGTGGGCAGGGAGTTGGTATTCTGAGCATCAGATACACTCTACCCAAACTTCATTTGCCCGTATCCCGCGCTCCTGCCTATATTCTGGGCCGTTCGAATTTATGAACGGACACGTGCCCGTAGCTCAGCTGGATAGAGCGTCTGACTACGGATCAGAAGGTCGGGAGTTCGAATCTTCCCGGGCACGCATGGAAACCCACCTGACAATTTGTTGGGTGGGTTTTTGTTTTCTGTCAGGATATTGGTCAGAGTTCGATTCCGTAGCAAACATCATTTTGCGGAATTGCACTGTTTTTTCTGCAAAACATGTTTGTGTAAAGGATATATTTCCGGTTGCATCCCGCCCGTACGCTTCCGATCTTGCACATTCCGATTCTTTCAATCCCAGCGATCATGAAATCTTTGCGCTTCCTTCCCCTGTTACTTCTCTCGCTGCTGGTTCTTTCAGCATGCGACTCCGGCGACGACAATGATACAGATCTTGTCATTGCCCAACCAGGCACGCCAACCACGCTGCCCCCAACGGCTCCGGAAGTTGTCAACTTCGTGGCGCAAGCGTCCAATGATTTCGTCGAAGAACTGGCATCAGCCGGCGGTCTCACGGTCAACGCTACCGATGCTACGCTTAACACGCGTACACCGATCACGGTTGGCACCTCGTCTTCGAACGTCTCTGTGTCTGTTCTTGTGAACAGCCAGGGCCAGCCGACGAATACCTCGATGGTGTCTCTGAACGGGCAGACCTTCCTGTCCACTCCGGCTGCTGACCGCTCCATCACGCTCACGGATGCCAAATCGAACAGGCTGAAAATCCAGTTCGATTCGAACAATCGGTATCAGTCAACGACGTTTACGGCCGGTACCGGTACCGGTATCTATACGGCAGGAATGGCCACGCGCTTCAACACGGCGCTGTCCAAGGATCGTGACTTTGCTTCCAAAATCACTCTTGAACCCGGCCTGACGGCTGCGCAGTACCTTGATGGTCTCGCCAATCCTGGCAAAGCCCAGCTGGGTGGCCGATTCGGTGGTATTGTCGCTGGTTCCATCGTGATCATCGTGAACAATGACGATAGCGGCGCTTCGACTTAACATCCATTTTGATTTTTGTTCGTAATTCTCTGCTGTTGATAGTGTGGGTGGCGCTCCTTGGGAGCGCCACCCACACTGCTTTTGGGCAATCCATGTTGCCTGGTAGTTCGGTATTGTATGCTCCGACAGTACCGCATCCTGATGACGGTAGGGCTTACGCGGGCTTTGGACGCATTCCAGAGGAACTCCGTGCTCCGAGCGTGTGGTGTACGCGTTATCCCGTAAAGCCGTTGTGCGCCGAAAATCAATACCTCCTTTCGTTGCAGTTCGTCCCTCGCCTGGAATTGAATTACAAACAGGTCATGCGAAGCAGCAAGGCTCCCACAACGACAGGGGATAGAAGTCTGGGTTTCGTCTTACGGCTTGTGAACGAGCGTTCTTGGCGGCCCGCCATTGGTTTCGGTATTCGAGACATAGCCGGAACGAGGAAGAACCATGCCATGTTTGGAGTCGCTCGAAAGGAATTGAACGTGGCGGACGTCGTTGCATCAGTAACGACCGGATACGCATTCAGCGTCCTGGACTCCGATTACAGGGAGTTAAGGGATGGTCCCTTTGGCGGCGGATCAATCGGATTCAGGAACTGGGTACGGGTCCTGGGTGAGTATGACACACGCTACTGGAATGCCGGAGTCCGCGTCACGGCCATTCCATACGTGTGGTTTCAATGGGTACTGTTCGACATGTCTTACCACGGATATTCATTTGGGCTTACCTACGGCCTGAAAAAATAATCCGACTATTCGACAACAGTCCGCATCGCAGGAATTGTGTAGCGTAGTACCGGCCATACATCGAGGCCCGAATCGAACGTCTCCCCTCGCTCTGGATTCTGGAATCCTGTGCTCTTTCCTCTGACAACACGGCCATAGTCCCACGGGCCTTCGAACCGAGGCGAAATGTATGCGGCCCCTCGGCCCCGCGAAAGGCCGCGCCGAGGAGCCAACGGGATGCCAACTCGAACTCCCGGGTAAAGAAGGTTTCTTGCATATGTCCCGGAGAACGTGACCTCTGTCTGTCCGAACATCCTGGTAAGCTCTCCCTTCAACCCGGGAGTGGAGTATAGATATTCTCCCGGACGCCAGCGATCCGTGTATTGCTCCAACAGCCAGCCGGCGCGACCGCGGACGCGCAAATTATACCACGGTAGCCACGCGGTTCCATCAATATGTCCGGTAAACGAGGTAGGCGATGTAGAACTCCACGTCCCATCCTGCCAACTGTAATATCCGGTGACAGAAAGACGAACGCCGACCGCAATGGGATGGCTATCCGACATCCAATACGCTTGTGTATCCCCCCCATATCGATTCCGGTCGAACAGTCCGCCGGAAACCGACGCGATCACAGCAGACCCAAGCATTCGGCGAACTCCGATACTGGCTCGGTTTGGATACGGTTTACTGTAATAAGCTGAACCCCATCGCCCGACCTTGTTGTAAAGCGGTATCGCATATTGCGCCGTAATTGCCAAGCCTGAGGGCCACCAGACACGCAGTTGAGGGCCGAGAGCAAAATGGACCCTGTATGGCGTCCCGAAAAAGTCAGCTTGGTATCCAAACAGCGTCTCCACTTCCAGGTCAATGCGCGGTCCACGGAGCGAGCGCCAGGTATCGCTCAACGCCATTCCGGCTACCGGTATTCCATACCGGTATGCACGGATGGTCACGTCAGGACAGTCGGGCACTGCATCGGTAACAAGCCGCTCTACGTGCATGAGTTCGCGCAGCGGCTGCCGGGAAGTGCGGTCATCGTAGCGGACGAGGACCTGTCCGCCAAACGTTCTGGACACTGTGACTTCGTTGTGTCCCCGTTCCCGAAGAACACGGTCAACCTCATACACGGCGTCACTGCAACCAGGGTCGGTCGTCTGTTGCGCGTGAGCCGGCCACGTGGTCACGACAACGAGGATGAGAACGAAGAAGAGGCGCATTGTCAGGAGGTAAGTTCCCCGGAAGATACCCTCCCCCACGGCAGCCAACAATGATCACTGCAATCTGAAACGTACCGGTAGCGTCATGTACACACGGACTGCGCGGCTGCGCTGCATGGCGGGCCGGAAGCGAAGCTGCATGATGCCTTCGACAGCGGCTTTGTCCAGCGTCTCTGCCACACTGCGCATGACCTTCGGGTCAGATGGCGTACCGTCCGTGTTGACCACGATTTGTACGACGACGGTTCCTTCCAGCCCGGCTTTCCGAGCCAGCGGAGGATACGGTGTCACCTCGTACAGCTTGGCGAGCCCGCCTATGATTTCGGGAGCCTGCTCGACGACAAGAAAAATCTCGTTTTCATCGTCTTCCTCTTCCACAGCCGCTGCGGGTGGAGGCGGCGGTGCATCGACGGCTGCATCGAGGTCCAGGAATGCATCCAGATCCAGTTCTTCGTCATCCAACTGGACATCGTCGGGGACTTCGACCGGAACGGGAGGTCGCGGCGGCGGTGGCGGTTTTTGTATCTGCGTGGTCTGGATGATTTCCTCCATCTGCACAAGCTCCTGCTCCGGCACAGCGTCCAGTTCGATCGGGCCGGTCGAGAAATCCACACGGAAGGCCACCAGCATGAGCCCGAGGGACAGCACGACCCCCGCTTGTCCGAGCGTCAGGTATTCCCGGCGTTGCCGAACATAGGATGCTGCCCGCTCGCGGAATCTCGTAGCCAGTTTGTCCGGCGAAAGACCGGGTTCGGTTGTAGCCGAGTGACGTAATCGGCCAAACGAGCGGCCGTATGCCGGAAGGAAATTGCCGATTAGAAAGCCTGATCGCATGATAATGGATGGATGACGGGGGTTTTCATCGAAGGCATTGTTTTTTGCCTTTTCCTAAGTACGGGAGTGACCTCTGAAAAGTTGGATCTCTGAAGAAATACCCGCGGACTGCCTTCTGATGACATTCCGGTACGAGCAGACGATGCTACCGCTCGTGCGAAAGCGTCTTTGCGTTCTATATTACCGGCTGCCAGCGCACCTGGCGACCCCACACACAATCCGTATGCATCATGTCTGAGCACGTCATCCAAAAGGCCCGATTTGATTCCAAACTGCGTGTCTACCTGTTTCTGAGCAGCATGGGCATTCTGCTCCTTACCGTGATTGGCATTCCGCTTATACCGATCTGGTTGTTTCTGGGCTGGTGGTGGGCGGGTCGGTATTTTGATTCAATTCAATGTGACCTCACAGAACGTCGCCTTCGTATTCGACGTGGCGTTGTTTTCCGCAAGGATAAAACGATCATGTTGGACAAAATCCAGGACATGAGCTTACAGCATGGGCCCATTCAACGATGGTTCGGCATCACGACATTGGAGGTGGAAACGGCTGGCGGCAGTGGCACGCAAGGACAGGCCGATGCCAAGCTCGTCGGGATCGTCGATGCCCAGGCATTTCAGGAAGCCGTAATCGCCCAGCGTGACCGGATCTCCGGGCAAGTATCCCCGGCGTCCTCCGCACCAGATGATTCGAATTACGTATCGACAAACGCTCTCCTGGCTGACATCCGCGACACGCTCCACCGAGTCGAGCAACGGTTGTCTTCCGCTGAGTAGGTTGCAACAGGCAGACGGGAAGAAACACGAGACAGTCCTCGAAACAACTACGGGGGGCGCCTGGAAGGCGCCCCCCGTATTGTATTCGGCGTATGTGCAGTGCGGGTGAGCTACTGCGCCGCTGGATATGTGCCTGCCTCTATTTCAGAAGCATCATCGTCTTCACGTACTGCCCGGCTGGCGTCGCGAGCCGGTAGATGTACGCGCCACTCGGCAGGTTCGATGCGTCGAACTGTACCTCGTGAACGCCCGCTGGCAGCGTACCGGCAGCGAGCGTCGCCACTTGGCGACCCATCATGTCGTACACCACCACGTTGACATCGCCCGTTTCGGGTAAGCCGAATCGGATGGTCGTCACCGGGTTGAACGGGTTCGGGTAGTTGCCGTCCAGGAAGTACTCCGTCGGCAGCTCACCGCCCAGTTCGTTCGCCGTGATGAGACCGCGGATGAACGTCAGATCCTGCGCCTCGGTCGTCGCCGTGAGGCCATCCGCATCGGATACTTCGACCCGCTGTGCCAAGGTCACTTCATCACCCGGAAGCATTTCGAGTGCCACCAGAGCATCCAGGATATCCGACCACGGAACAGATGCGCCGTCCGAAGCGCCTTCGACGGACATGAGCACCTCCGCGAAGTCGGTGCGCGAGGCGAGTTGCCAGGTGTATGTCAACCCGTCGTCGTCAACATCCGTCGCCGTGACGTCGAATGCGACTTCGTACGCACCATCCGGCATGGCCGGGTCAAGCTCACCGCCGATCCAGACCGGACCATCCGTCGCAACGATCGCAGACCCATCCGCAAATACCGGAGCGTCGTTCACCGCAGAAACCGTTACCGTTACCGTCACAGGGGCGCTTGTGTCGGCGCCATCGGTGGCCGTGTACGTAAACGAGTCCGTGCCATTGAAGTCCGCAGCCGGCGTGTAGACGAGCGTTCCGCTCTCTCCTGCCGTAACCGTTCCATTGGCGCCCTGCGTAAACGTCGCTACCGTCAAGGCATCGCCCTGTGGATCTACGTCGTTCGACAGCACTGCCACCGAAACCGCTGTTTCTTCAGCCGTCGTCGACGCGTCATCCGCAGCCACGGGTCCTGCCAATGCCCCGGTGACCGTGATGGTCACCGTTGCCTGTGCATAGACACCCGACGCACCATCCGTGATGGAGTACGTGATGGTATCCTGGCCTACAAAACCCGCATTCGGCGTGTAGGTTACCGTGCCATCCGTCAGGAACGATGCCACGCCGTTTGCCGGGTTGCTGATGGCCGACAGATAGAACGGCTCGTCGCCATCCGGATCGTAGTCGTTGGCAAACACGTTCACGACGGCCTGCGTCGTATTTGTCGTAGTGGCGGCATCGTCAACGGCTACCGGCACATCCGGTGTACCAGTGACATCGATGGTCACCGTGCCCACTTCGGCGTTGGCGTAGCCATCGTCAATCGTGTACGTGAACGAGTCCGTTCCAAAGAAGTCCGCATTCGGCGTGTAGGTACCGGTGCCATCGCCATTGTCTGTCCACGTGCCATTAGCCGGGTCAGTGGTCAGGGCAAAGGTGATGACATCGCCGTCGGCATCTGTGTCATTTGACAGGAAGTCAATGGCAACCGAACCATCCTCGAGCGACGTCGCGGCATCGGCAACAGCCACAGGCGCGGCGTTTGTCGTAAACACCGGAACACCCGGGTCAATGATGACACCGTTTTCCGTCAGGTCGAAGTCGCCCAGCTGTCCATCCTTGAAGTGCAGCTTGAGGACGTTTCCAACCTGTTCGGCGCCGACACCATTCTTGAGATTCCACTTGTACCAGTGCGCTTTCTTGGCCGCCACACACGCGGCGTTTCCGGCACTCGTGGGACACGGTGCATTGGCGCCCAGGCGAGGGCCGTATTTCCAATAATCGGACAGCACGACCCCATCGGGCAACGTTACTTCAACCGTGGTCGTCCCTCCCGGCGTGACGTTCGTCACATTGAACTGCAGGAAACCTACTGGTGACTCAACGCCCATTGGAAGCGGATCAGGAGAAGGGTTGTTCGTACTCTGGACCGCCTCCAGCGTCGTACCAGTGGGTGACTCCACCGTAATAGGCTGACCGACATACTGACTCGTCTGCTGCGTCACATTGACAACGGCGCGGTTGGGCGAACCAATGCGAACAACTACGTTCATACGCGCAGTCCGCGGGTTCTGACCCGTTTCAATCACGTCAATCTGGAACGGAACAGACAACTCCTGGGCCGATCCAAAGCAGAAATCGGTGTCCGCGGGGAATGTGATATCAATGAAGCGATCCAGTTCGTTCGGGACCAGAAAGCCGCTCACAGCGAGGCTGTATGCAGTTGTTGCATTGTATGTCACTGGACCGCTTACCGGGTTCAAGGACCCGGCGTAGTTCGCTGCCGTCAGGATCTGACGGTACGACACGAGCTGCCTGGTCAGTAACTGTGAGCACCACGTCGTGGCATTGATTGTCAGGTACGCGTCTGGCACCACAAGCGGTTGCACGTCGTTGTCCACAATGGTCCGTGTATACGAACGCTTCGCCGCATCGGCCGTGGGCGAGGCGCCCGTGACCGACGTCATCGTGATGGTCACGGATTCATCTCCTTCGAATACCGCGTCGTCCAGGACTTCCAGTGAGAATGTCGTTCCTGACGTGCCGCTCCTGATGACCAGGCTTGTCAGCGCGCCGTTGTTGTCGATCAAACGGAAATCAGAGCCCTCCGTGGCGCCGCTCGTCGTGAGTCCGACAACCACGTCACTGGTCACGTTTGATCCGTCTTCGGTTTTGACAGCGAATGCGACGAATCGAGACTGCGCAGCTCCGCTGGATCCGCCACCTTCGTATGCGCTCAGCTGGCTCGGGATCTGTGCAACAAGTTCAATGCGCTGTGTCTGAATGGTCTTCAGCGGAATGGAAAGCGACTTCGCTGACGAACTGACCGCCCCAGGTGTCACTGTCTTGATAGCCAAATCGGCCGTTTCAGGACAGGTTTGAACAGTTCTGTTCGCCAAGTAGCGTCTGACGACCAGATTCCGGTCAACCGAGTCAATCTGACCGTCGCTGTTCACGTCGAAGTACGTGTCCGCTTCGCCATCGACCGCACCGCCATATTGCGGGTGGTCCGAAATGTCACTGGCGTCCGTGAGATTGACGAGTCCGTCCTTGTTCACATCCTCGAGACACGCCATCGCGGACACCGTGAAATCGACCGCTTTCGTGCCCCTCTTGATGATGAAGGCCAGGGTCGGTGTATGCAAATCATTGAACACCTGGTAATCGGTACCAACTGCGGCGCGGCCCGTGGCTTCCAGCTCCACTACCGTATCCAGGCCGACATTCTTTGAAGCCTCAATCCGGTAGGTGCGGCTGGCCGGTGATCCAGAACCGGTTCCCAGACGGTACAACGGATTTGTCGCCGGTGCCCCATTCGGAGAGGTCAATGAAACGACCGTGGCAACGCCCGTCACGTTGATGGTGATGTCCATATTGGCAACACCGTACGTCTTCGCGGGGTTGTCGACGTCAGCAGCCGTGTAGTCGCCCGCAACGGTGTGCAGGATCGCCAAACTGAATGTCTCTTCTCCCGTGAAGGATGTCGCAGCCGTGTACGTCAAGGAAGACTGATCCTTGCCCAGCACGAGCGTGTTTTTGCCTGTCACGCTCAGTACAGTGACGTCTACTCCGCTCAGCGGTTTGTCCGCGCCGTACGCTTCCCTGTTGGATCGAATGTCTCCGAGGCGCAACGTCGGTCCATCGACCGTTGTCAGGATTTCGTCCAGCTTGAGCGTCATGCTTTGACCGCGTTCCACTTCGAACGTCGAGCCATTCGTGAACACGGGCTCGTCGAAGACCGGCGCAAGCGCCCAGGAGACTTTTTTTGTCTCCGACGTCGCAGCAGGGGTGCCATTGTCTGTCACAGTGAACTCGAAGGAGTCCACGCCATTGGCATTCACCGTCGGCACGACGGTGACGATGCCGTCCGTGAACGTCGCAACGCCCTTGGTGGGAGCCGACACGAAGTTGACCGTCAACGCCTCCTCTGGACGAAGCGCCTGGTCCACATCCGTGCCGAGATTGGCAATGGGAATGGTGAACGTCTCATCCTCCTTGGTGCCCGCAGGAACGGTGTAATCGTTTGCCACCGGCGCATCGTTGACGGGCGTCACCGTCACGGTGACTTTCTGAACGTCCTTGTTTCCGTTACCGTCCGTGGAGCGGTAATTGAAGTTCTCTACACCATTCCAGTCCCTTTTGGGCGTATACCGAATCTTAGGCGTTTCCCCCGTCACCAGAACGATTTCAGCCGTCCCGATCAGGGTCGCCGTGCCTTTCTCGATAGCCAAAATTTCCGTTGCGGGGACTCCGCCTGCGTCATCGTTCGCCAGAACATCAATGAGAACCGGCGTGTCTTCCGCGGTCGTTGCTTCATCGTCAACCGCCTTGAACGGAACGCCCTCGTCTTCCTTGACGGTCACCGTGACGCGGTCGTCAGGAGCAATATTGGCCGTAACGTTGCTCAATGGTGATCCAACAACGATGTACGCATTCCGGTCACCCACGTAGTCGTCATTGTCAATCGCCAGGATGGTAGCCGCTCCAGCGGTGTGTCCAGCCTGGATGTAAATGAAGTCCTGTGAGATGCTGTAATCGCCCTCTCCCGGTGTGCAGTTCTTTGAGGCTCCGCATTCAATGACAGGAACGGCTTTGATCAATCCACCTTCCTTCAGATCCGGAAAGGTCAACGGAATCTGGATATTGAAGCCACTGGGTGCGTCCAGCGTTGCGATGACCTTCACCTTCCCTGTGACGTCGCCGCCATCTTCGTCGATCGTAAACGTGCTGAGTCCTTCGTCATCTCCAGGCGGGTCCAGCGACAGCGTTGCAACCGGCGCGTCGTCATCATCCTGGATTGTAATGGTCTGTGTCGTCTCCGCTGGAGTCGCTGTGAGCGTCCAGTCTGTATTCCCGGGATTGGAAATCTGGACGACGATCGTCTCATCGGGTTCATCCAGCAGGTCGCCGACAATATGGAATGTCGCTGTGCTGGACAGTTCTCCAGCGCTGATGAGAATGGAGCCCGGTCCGACGAAATCGTACGCCGGCTCCGGTCCGTCCCCCTTCCGGAGACTCCTCTGCGTCGCTGTACTACCTACGAGCGAGAGCGGAATCGTGACGTCGACTGTACTCTTCCGGTTGATTTCGGCAGTGATTTCCGCGGTGAGCACGGCCATCGGATCATCGCCCTCCGTCTTGACAACGGGCGTTTCAGGCAGGTCCAGCGACACCACCGGCGGATCCAGGCTCTCCTGGATGGTCACGGTCGCTGTTCCCGCGCCAATCGTTGCGTTGACGGGATCCGACAACGTCAGTGTGATGGTCTCGTCGCCCTCATAGACGTCATCGTTCACCAACGTCAGTTTCTTTGTGACGGACGTTTCACCAGGTGCAAAGCTCACAGTAAATGGCGCCACTTCTCCGGTGTAATCAGCGGTTGGCGTAGCTGTGCCCTCGGGAGTGACGGTCGCCGAAATGGCTTCGAACGAGGGGTCAGAGAGCGTGAATGTAAACTCCGGAATACCCCCATTTTCCGCTTCCGATGCATTTGTTGCTGCAACGGAAAGCGTCGGCGCCGACTCATTATCCTTGATGGTCACCGTTTCCAGCCCACCTTCTTCGAAATATGACCTATAGCCCGGTCCATCTGCCACCTTGACGGTGAATGTCTCGTCACCTTCGTAGAGTGCGTCGTCATTCAATGAGACGGTCAATTCCGCAGAGGACGATCCGGCCGGAATGGTGACAAATGATGGCGCAGCATAGTCATGCTCTGCCGCACTCTTGCCAGCACTGGACTGACGGGTGGCCGTCACGTCCGCAAACGTGACATTGACGGTGAGATCCGCGTCGAGTGCCACCTGGGGTTCAACGGTCATGAGAAGTCTGAGTGAGCCTTCGCCCTCGCCGAATGAACCTTCTGGCATGTTCGGCAGCGTTGAAGAGGACAACGCGAACCAAACCTCGGGATCGGGAGGCGGACAGAACGTACCGCGCACCGAAGCGAGAGCAACGAGACTGCCAGCGTTGACTCCGCCGAAGCTGGGGCTTGGCGTAACTCCTTGAATCTCGAATCGCGTAAGTGTTTGGCCAGCTGGAACCGTGTATGATCCAGAAATCTCCGTCCACGAACTCACAGGGCTTCCGGCTGTCGTTTGCAGGACCACTGTCGCTCCCGGAGGGCCAAAAGCCACCTGTGAGAGTTCCTCTACGTGCGTACGCGGACGGTAGTAGAAAGAATACGTGAGGACATCGCCCGGAGTGGTCTGGAAATCCTGAAAGATGGTCTCAGCGCCAGCAGAGAACAACTCAAGGAATTGCCCGCCACCAGGTGCCGGAGTCCGCCAAGCTTCTGGCCAGATTTCCATGAAATCAAAGTTGACGGTATTCCAACCCGGGACGTCTGCTGTCCGTGGGCTGGTGTACACTCCGTCGAATGCTGGCAATCCAAAATCTCCATTTATCAAACACTCGACCATGGACGGATCCAGATCATTGTCTTTGATTGTCACTGTCTTTAGCCCACCCTCGGCAGAGAATGATGTATAGCCCGTTCCATCCGCCAATTGAACGGTGAACGTCTCATCTCCTTCGAAGTCCATGTCGTCATTCAATGTGACGGTCAATTCCGCGGAGAATGATCCGGACGGAATGGTGACGGACGATGGCGCAGAATAGTCGAACGACACCGCCCCCTTGGCAGGACCCATTCCACGGGTAGCCGTCACGTCCGCGAACGTGAAGTCAACCGTCAGGTCAGCGTCGAGTGCTACCTGGGGCTCAACCGTCACGGTGAGTGTCAAAGAGCCTTCCCCTTCTCCGAATGTGCCCGCCGGCAGGCTCGGCAGAGATGAAGCCGACAATGCGAACGCGACTTCCTTCGGCGGCGGTGGACAGAATGTGCCCTGGACCGAAGCAGTAGCAATGAGATTCCCAGCGTTGACACCACCGTAACTGGGGCTCGGGGTGACTCCTTGGATCTCGAATCGCGTGAGTGTTTGGCCTGCCGGAACCGTGTACGTCCCGGCAATTTCCGTCCATGTATTCAGAGGGCTTCCGGCGGTCGTCTTCAAGACCACTGTTGCACCCGGGGCGCCCAAGGCCACTTGTGTCAGTTCCTGCGCAGAATCACGTGGGCGATAGTAGAACGAGTACGAAAGGACATCGCCAGGAGTCGTCTGGAAATCCTGGTAGATGGTTTCTGCGCCTCCGGAGAACAACTCAAGGAATTGCCCTCCTCCGGGCGCCGGAGCCGCCCAGGCTGCCGGCCAGATTTCCATAAAAGTAAAATTGGCCGTGTTCCAACCCGGGACATTTACTGTCTGAGGGCTGGTGTAAACGCCGTTGAAATCCGGCAAGCCGAAATCCCCGTTTATAAGACACTCAACCAGTACGGGCGGCGGCGGCGCAACACCTGCATTAATCGTGGGTCCAGGTGCTCCCGGAGAGTTATTCCCAGATAACCAATCCTCGGGCTCGGTTCCGTCCTCAAATGTACCCTGGTTGCCGTAAACATAGGTATAAGAATACGGACGTCGGAAATCGTCACTCGTTGCATACAGGGACGTGGCCGGATTTTCGTCTCCGTCCGTGAAATTGAAATACCAGACCTCATCACTGTCCATGAACAGGAAAATGCCGGACGTCGTGTGCTGGTATACGGGAACGCCGTTTCTTGATCCAACCTGCGTATACGTTCCGTTTACGGTTTCGCCCATTGGTCCCACGGCAGCATCGGTCACAATCAAAGCGCCAGGAAACGGTGCGTCGTCATCAACGATATAAACTGTGTGCGTGTAGGGCTTCTGGAGGGTTCCGTTCTCTACGGAGCCGATACCAACTATTATCGTCTCATTCGTGTCTTGAATGTTGTCATCAACAAACGATATCGTAAACGAGACTAGCTTCTGACCGGCCGGGATCGTGACCGATGCAGGAGCCGTATAGTCAACGCCTCCTCCGGTTGCCGTGCCGTCATAGCTTAGGTTCACGGTCACATCCTTTCCGTCGGTTCGAGCGTTTGGTATCCCGACGAACAGTGTGAAGGATTCACGTTCCTCATACCCTGCGTAATTCCCTTGGATACTACGTTCCTCCTGCATCCGGACTTCGTACTCAAAGCCATCCAACCAGCGTTCAGGCTTGTTGCCTGGCCCAAGCCACATTTGCGGCAGCCCATCGGTGATGAATTCTACAGGGTTATTCGGATCGGTATAGTATAGATTTGTTGCCCCAAGGACAGTGCTCCCATCTACCTCGGATATAAACCACTGCCCACTGGCCACCTTGTAGGCGTACATGGGGGTTGTATTGTCGTCCTTCTTGTATTTGGGATATCCAAACGCCGTCCCATTCGGGAGATACACGCCGTTGACAATAGTAGTCCCGGCGTCGCCAACGTGAAGAGAAGGCGCGGTTGTGTATTCCCTGACGGTTGGTCCGGGCGCCCCGGGAGACGAAATTCCCGGCGTCCAATCTTCGGGGTCAGGATCATTTCCACTGACATACAGGCGGCGGTAGTTGTCGTCGATCGAGTACAATGACGAGCCGGCGTTCTCATCTCCATCCGTATAGTTGAAATACCAGAACTCCCTAACGTCCATGAACAGGAAAATGCCAGTCGCGGCATTTTTGTAAACCGGGACACCGTTTCTCGTCCCGACCTGCGCATAGATTCCATTGACGGTTTCACCCGTACCGCCGACAGCCGCACCAGACACAATCAATGTCGTGGGAAACGGGGCGTCATCATCATATATGGTCAGTGTCTGCGTGTTCGGCGCCTGGAACGTCCCATTCGTGACAGAGCTGATACTGACGTCGATGGTTTCATCCGTGTCTTCGATCGCATCGTCCACCGCCGTGATCGTGACGGTCGCCGTCTTTTGGCCGGCTGGAATGATGACCGATGCCGGAGCGGTATAATCGACGCCGCCACCGGTTGCCGTGCCTCCATAGCTGAGGTTCACCGTCACATCGTTGCTTGACGGAGACGGCATCAATACGGTTAGGTTGCGACTGCGTGCGCAGTTGCAACCGTCGTCCTCGCCAAGGTAGGATGAAACTTCATCGTTCACCAATATGACGTCCTGCCCAAAGCCGTCCAACCACCGTTCGGGCGCCGGGTTAGCTCCATTGGCCCAACCCACCCAATCCAAGAATACACGTCCGTCTGTGACGAAATCCACTGTGCTGGCCGGACGGCTGTAGTAATAGACATCGCTTTCGACCTCACTGCCGTCCACCATCGATATGTACCAGCGCCCATTGGCCACCTTGTACACGAAAATTGAGTTGTCCTTCTGGTATTTAGGGTACCCATTCGCTGTCCCATTCGGGAGATAGACGCCGTTGACAATAGTAGTCCCCGCGTCGCCAAGGTGAAGCGACTCTCCATCTCGAATTGTCACATCGGGGGAGCCGGGGGCGTCAGGACCGGCCCATGCGATCAGCGAAGTGGCAAAAAACAGCAGGGCGATGAGGAGGGAAAAGCGTTTCATCGAGGGGATCGATTGTTGGGAGGCAATTCTTTGGATCCAGCATGGTCGCTGGAATGTGCATTGCGATTCTCCCTCTCCTTCTGCTCGGCCAACTCGGTCGCCTTTCTCTTCGTTCGACTGGTCTGTTGACAACAGGATTTCCGGAGGGGTAAGTGCATGACAATGTGCCGTGAACCGGCGACAACATTCTAGTCTCCGAAAGCCCCCTCCCGCCCAACTAATGCCTCTGGTTTTCGGACAAAGTCCTATGGTTTTCGGACAAATGCCCCGCGCTCCGGATATCATCGTCCAACAGACGTGTTTGGACGGATTGGAATGGTCTAAAAACAAATGTGGGGGGCGCCTTTCGGCGCCCCCCACAAGCGGGTTCAGAGACTACAACTGACCCGGTTCTGAATGCTGCCTTACTTCAGCAGCATCATGGTCTTGACGTACTGACCGGCCGGCGTTGCAAGCCGGTAGATGTACGCGCCACTCGGCAAGTTCGACGCATCGAACTGGACCTCGTGGACGCCCGCAGACAGCGTGCCGGCAACCAGCGTCGCTACCTGGCGACCCATCATGTCGTACACCACCACGTTGACATCGCCCGCGGCCGGCAAGCCGAAGCGTATCGTCGTCACCGGATTGAACGGGTTCGGGTAGTTGCCGTCCAGGAAGTACTCCGTCGGCAGCTCACCGCCCAGTTCGTTCGCCGTGATAAGACCGCGGATGAACGTCAGATCCTGCGCCTCGGTCGTCGCCGTGAGGCCGGCGGCATCGGATACTTCGACCCGCTGCGCCAAGGTCACTTCATCGCCCGGGAGCATATCGATGGCCACCAAAGCGTCCAGGATATCCGACCATGCAACAGATGCGCCGTCTGCTATACCTTCGACGGACATGAGCACCTCCGCAAAGTCGGTGCGCGAGGCGAGTTGCCAGGTGTACGTCAGCGCGTCGTCGTCAACATCCGTCGCCGTGACGTCGAATGCGACTTCGTACGTGCCATCCGGCATGGCCGGATCCAGCTCACCGCCGATCCAGACCGGACCATCCGTCGCAACGATCGCCGAGCCAGCCGCAAATACCGGCGCGTCGTTGACCGCCGAAACGGTCACCGTCACCGTGACCGCCGAGCTTGTGTCGGTGCCATCGGTGGCCGTGTACGTAAACGAGTCCGTGCCCACGAAGTCCGACGCCGGCGTGTAGACGAGCGTGCCGCTCTCTCCTGCCGTAACCGTTCCATTGGCGCCCTGCGTAAACGTGGCCACCGTCAAGGCATCGCCCTGTGGATCCACGTCGTTCGACAGCACTGCCACCGAAACCGCCGTTTCTTCCGCCGTCGTCGTCGCGTCGTCCGCAGCCACGGGACCTGCCAATGCCCCGGTCACCGTGATCGTCACTGTTGCCTGCGCAAACAGACCCGATGCGCCATCTGTGATCGAATACGTGATGGTATCCTGGCCCACGAAACCTGCGTTCGGCGTGTACGTCACCGTACCCGACGGATCGAACGAGGCCACACCGTTGGCCGGATTGCTGATGGCCGACAGATAGAACGGCTCGTCGCCATCCGGATCGTAGTCATTCCCAAATACGTTCACGACGGCCTGGGTGGTGTTCGTCGTCGTCGAGACATCGTCAATGGCGATCGGAAGGTCTGGCGTGCCGGTTACTTCGATCGTCACCGTTCCTACTTCGGCGTTGGCGTAGCCATCGTCAACCGTATACGTGAACGAGTCCGTTCCGAAGAAGTCCGCGTTCGGTGTGTAGGTACCGGTGCCATCGCCATTGTCTGTCCACGTGCCATTGGCCGGGTCAGTGGTAATGGAATACACCAAGGCATCACCGTCGGCATCCGTGTCATTGGACAGGAAGTTGATCGCAACCGCATTGTCCTCCACGACGACGGCATTGTCTGAGACAGCGACCGGAGCCACGTTCGTCGTGAATACAGGAACACCCGGGTCAATGATGACGCCGTTGGCCGCCAGGTCGAAGTCGCCGAGTTCACCGTCCTTGAAGTACAGTGCGAGTACCTTCCTACCGGATGGTGTTGTTTCCTGCTTCGCGCCGTAGCCCTTGGCCTCGTCGTAATTCCACTTGTACCAGTCCGCCTCCTTTTCCTTCTCGCAGGCGGCGTTGGCAGCCGTACCCGTCGGACACATGAAATCAGCCGGTTTTCGCGGACCGTATTTCCAGTACTCCGACACAGTGGCACCTTCGGGAAGGGTCACTTCGACACGTGATGTGCCATTCTGGATGTTCTTGATATTGAACTTCAGGAACCCGACGGGCGAATCCACCCCGGCCGGAAGCGGCTTCGGGGACGGATTGGTCGTGCTCTGCACGGCTTCAAGCGTTGTGTTTTGTGGCGACTCAACCTGGATGGGCTGGTTCTGGTAGTCTCCGGCCTGTGTAACACTCACAGTCGCGCGGTTCGACCCGCTGCTTGGTTGGAGGACCACCTCTCCTGTCGCCCATAAATCGGTATTCGCGGCGTACCACAACGTCTTCTCCGCTTCCGTCCCCGTAAACGGGAACGTCGCCTTGCCTTCCGTGCCAACCACGCGGTAATTGAGCACCGGCTGGCCGAAATAGGTGGTCCAATGGACCTCCACCGAGACACGATACGAGGATCCTTCCGGCGTGATCGTGATGTCCGGCAATGAATTGGATTCACGGTTTGTGCCCACCGTCAATGACGTCATCTGAAACGTATTGGCACTTCGTCCAGCCTGCTGGTCGTTGGCCATCAGGTCAATCGGGTCGATGACCACCTCACCAATAAGTGGATTGGGGAACGAACATCCAGGGCATTCTGCTTCCATCCGTATGGATACGTAATCATCGTACGGCACGATGCCCGCAAGGTCATTGTCAACGATCTGAATAGCCAGCGATTTCCCGGACGCAGATGACGTCACGTCCGCGCCAACAGCCGAGACAATGGAAATGGAAAGCGTCTCATTGCCTTCGTAGACCGCGTCATCCAACGCGCGGATTTCCAACCACGCCTCCTTCAGGCCTGTCCCGATTTCGAATGTGGAAGCAGTCGAAAGAACGCCGACGGAGCCTTCGACCCAGTTCTTATGGTAACGGACTTCGAAGTCCACACCTTGCGTCGCTCCGGAAAATGAAACGGTAACAGGGATATCCACCCCAGCGGTGGCCTCATTGGCCAGACGCAGTCCAACCCATTTCAATGACGTTCCGGCACCTCCGTCGGTCAGCGGTCCGCCCTCGTGAATGCTGGTGGATGCAGGTTTCCAGTCTGCAATCTCGACCGTTGGAGCCGTACCGGCCAGCAACGGTATCGCCAACAATTGGGCCGCCGTCGAGGCAGTACCTGGACTGACAGATTTGATGGAGAGCCCTATGACTGCATCGCCGGGAACGAACTTTCTGCATTCAGGAGTAATGCCAAGAATGACTTTCTGAGCGTCCACCAGGTCGAGCGTCGATACCTTGCCGTCCCCATTTACGTCCAGAAGATCAGGCCTTGCCAGAGCATCTGCCGTAATCACGTTGAGAATGTATTGCTGCATGAGGACGAGGTCGGCAGTCGTAAGTCCACCCTCCCCGTTTACGTCACCATAACAAAGGGACTCACCTGTCGATAGTGCCTGAACGTTGAACGAGGCACGCTTTGAACCCGACGCAATCTTGAACGTGGTCGTTTCGGTGCCACTCATGTCCGTGATCTTGAAGTCCGTACCGAGCACCGCGGCACCCGTCGACTCCAATACAACCGTCGTTTCAACGCCTACTGCTGAACCAGCATCGAGCGTGTACGTCCTCGTATTCGGTGAGCTGGCCCCACCGTCCGTCCGGTAGATCGGGTATTGGGCCGGAGCACCGTCAGGAGAAAGCAAGGAGACTACGGTTTTAGGCTCAATCACCTTGATGGTAATCGGTATGCGTGCCTCTCCAAACGTTTTTGCGGGATTCGATACGTCCGCAAACGCGTAGTCTCCCTCAACCGTATGCAATACCCTCAGTGAGAAGGACTCCGTTCCGGCGAACGTACCCGATGCGGTGTACGTCATGGTCGTCTGATTCGCCCCCAGCACGATGGCGTTTCCAGATACCGTGCTCTTCGAAAACGTATCGACGCCACCAAACGGCACCGCATTGAATGTCTCAATGACTGTCGGCAGCGTGCCGAATATTTCGATCAGGCGAAGTGTAGGGCCATCGACGGTCGTCAGAATCGTATTCATGTCGAGTGTGACGCTTCGACCGCGCTCCACTTCGAATACGCCGTCGCCTACAAGTGTCGGCGCGTCAAACACCGGAGCAAGCGTCCAGGAGACCTTCTTCTTCTCCGACGTCGCCGCCGGTGTCCCATTGTCCGTCACCGTGAACTCGAAGAAGTCCGCACCATTGGCATCCTTGGTCGGCACGACGGTCACGACGCCGTCTTTGAACGTCGCGACGCCCTTCGTAGGAGCCGTTGCGAACGTGACGGTCAACACATCATTCTGGTCCACGTCGGTCGCCAGATTGGCGACGGGAATCGTGAACGTCGCGTCCTCCGTTGTACCTGCTGGAACCGTATGGTCCTTCGCTACGGGCGCGTCGTTGACTGGCGTCACCGTCACGGTGACTTTCTGCACGTCCTTGTTGCCGTTGCCGTCCGTGGAGCGATAATTGAAGTTCTCCACGCCATTCCAATCGGCTTTTGGGGTGTACCGTATTTGCGGGCTCTGTCCATCAACACGAACGATCTCAGCCGTTCCGATCAGCGTCGCTGTGCCTTTTTCGATCGCCAGGATGTCCGTTGCGGCTACGCCCCCGGCATTGTCATTCGCAAGAACATCAATGACAACCGGCGAGTCTTCCGCTGTCGTTGCTTCATCGTCAACCGCCTTGAACGGAACGTCTTCGTCTTCCTTGATGACGATGGCTACCTCGTTGTTCGGTGTACCGGCGACAGTGAACGTGGGGTCGGGTTGTGCCTGGCTGATCCGAACAACCGCCATGCGGTCGCCGGCATAATCGTCGTTATCGATCGATCTCAGAACAATGACCCCGCTCGTTTCGCCGGCCGGGATACGGATGGCGTTAGCTGAATAGGAATAGTCGGCGGCGGCCGTCGAACAGGATTTGTTCAGGCCGCATTCTGGTACACCAACAGCTGTTACTGCACCACCGGAAGCCTCTGGAAACACTACCGGAATGTGCACGGATTGGCCACTCGGCGCATCGAGCTTGGCAAAGATGACGGCAATGCCATCCTGTTCATCCATCTCGTCTGCCTGCTTCTCCACATCCTCGCCCTTTTTAGCCGTGTACAACGAGACCGTGGGTGCTGCGTCATCATCCGTAATGGTGATGGTTTGCGTATTGAGGCTGGCATCCGTCGAGATGACGGCCCCTCCCTTGGGTGATGCCAAGGATGCGACGATCGTCTCATCTGGTTCATCCAGCAAATCACCAGCTATTTGGAGCGTGATTGTTGCTGACGTTTCTCCGGCCGGAATGGTTATGGCATCGGCACCGGCGAAGTCAGCCGGCAAGACGGGACCGATTGCCCCTTTCCCTGCACCGTTCTGCTCCTTCGTTGCCGTGCTTTCCCCATAGTAGAGTTGAACAGCCACGTTTGAGGCGCTTTTCCCTGACAACGATGCTGTCAACTCCACCGTCGGCCCTAATTCCGTGTTGCCTTCGCTGACACTGGTTGCTGACGCTGAAAGGGTAATTACCGGTGCATTCTCGTCATCCTGAACCGTGGTCGTGAACGTGCTGGAACCGGAGAGGGTCGCGCCCGCGATCTGACTCATGGTGATCACATGCGTACGATCCGCATTGTCCACGGCGTCGTCCACGAAACTGAGCGTCAGGTCCACATATCGACTTCCCGCGGGAATGGTAACGCCAAATCCGACGGGCGGACCTGCGATGAATGACGTCCCCGGCCCTGTGAAGGTAAAATCGTCAGGATAGGTGAGGTCACCGGAAAAGAACAGATTGAACGTCACGTCCTTGCTCGACTCGGCATCGATGGAGACGCGAACGGTCGTATCCCCGATGTTTTCGGCGACAGATTGCTTAGCCGGAACCGGAAAGCTGACCAAGGGTGGCGAATCCATGTCGGTAATCGTCACCGTCTCCGACTGTGATCCCCCTGCGATTACCGCGTTGGATGTTACCGACGCAATGCTGATAATGGCCGTTTCATCGCCTTCATACATATAGTCAGGGAAGGTAATCATGGTGGATGTGCCTTCCGTCTGGCCGGCGAGGATGGTGATGCCCAGATCCATCACGTAGTCCTCGGTTCCGGACTTCTTCGAGACAGACCCATGAACAGCTGTTCCGGCAGCCGAGAGCGTGACCACAACATCCTCCCCGATCGCCGCTGGAATCGTGGCCTTGAACGTTGCTTCCTGCACGTCCTCGGAGATTTTGAATTTGTCCACGGTCAATGTCACGGGCTGCGGGAAGTCATCGTCCGTGATCGTGATCGTTTTCGTCTGTGGGCCAGCCGTGTTCGATGCACCGGTAACAGAAGCTATGGATACCTCGACGGTTTCATCGCCTTCTATGGCTATGTCGTCCAATCCTGTGAGTACGATTTTCGCCGTTTTCTGGCCAGCCGGAATCGAAATGGAACCTGCCACCTGGTAATCCGCGGGGTCGGCCATGCCCTTTCTCAGGGCCTGACGGGATGCCGTACCTGCAAACGCCAGGTCAACCTGGATGATGTCGTCAATCGCGCTGTTCGAGGTCACCGTTATTTCGCTCTGACCCAGCTTTTCATCGATCCGGAGTGGATTGACCGACAACGTGATGTTCGGCGGCAGTTCGTCATCGAGTATGGACACCGTCTTGGGCGTCACGGTGAATGGCACGCCATCCACGCTGGCGATGTTGAAGGACACGGTTCTCGTGCCTGTATACAGGCCATCATCCTGGGCCTGGAAATTCCAACCTGCCGCTGTGTTGCCGGCCGGGATGGTCTGCGTCAACTGCTCGCCCAGAATGAAGCTCGACCCGGCCGGCAGCACACCACCAACAATCTCGAGGGTCACATCGACCGGATTCACCGAGGCCTTGGGTATCCTGATAAAGATGGTGTTCTGACCACCATCTTCCAGCAACGGGAAATTTTCCCCACTCGTATTTCCGTTGTAGTTGATTTCCAGAACCGTGCCGGCAAATGTGTCATTGTCGACAATCGTCACATTGAACGTCTGGGCGCCTGTGTAAACGACGTTGCTCGTGACGCCCGCCACCGTAATCGCAATCGTCTCATCGCCTTCAATCACGTCGTCCTTGATGATGAACACGGACTGACTTCCCGTAAGACTTCCAGCCGGTATGAAGATCACTCCGAGGTTGTAATCCGTGCCCTTGATGGCGGTACCCGTCGTTGCCAGGGTGATGATCGTATTCTCGGCGCGGGCGTAGGGCAGCGTTGCTGTGATGGTGGCGTAGTCCTCACTGGGGCTGTCTCCCTCTACAATCGATGTCTTGTCGATTGCGAGCGTCACCTCCGGAGGGGTCTCATCATCGATGATGGTGATGGTCGCGCTGTTGGCCGTTGGATTTACCTGACCGGCCGGCGTCGAGGACGCGAACGTGGCAATGATGGTCTCATCCCCTTCAAGGTCCAGATCATTGTTCAGGAAGCCTTGCGTTGTGCCCTCCAGGCTTCCTGCCGGTATGAGAATCCCCCCGATACCACTGTAATCAACCGCGACTCCGCCTTTCCCCGCACCTGGCTGCTCCCTTATGGCCGTACCGGAAAGGTTCAAGGAGACCGAAATGTCCTCATCGTAGGCAACGTCCAGAGTGGCCTTGAACGTGGGCCTGGCGGCATTGTCACTTTCGAGCACTTCATCCGCCACCGCACTCAGCGTGATGACAGGATGCGGATCGGAATCGGTGAACGTAATGGTTTTCTGCTGCGTGTCCATCGGAGTAACAAGCGTACTCAGGTCGTAGCGGATGCTGCTCATTTCGACCGTGATCATCTCTCCGTTGTCGGCCAGGTTGTCATCCACGACGGTTACTGTCAGCGAGTTGGACACATTTCCCGCTGGGATGATGATCTGGCTCTGCCCCGAATAGCTGTAGTCCGACGTGTTGAACCCGTCAAATGCCAGTACAACCGCTACATCGTCCATGTGCGTGCCGCTTAGCGTGGCGACGATATCGAACGTACCTCCTTCCGGAACGGAGGTGGCCGAGACTGTAAGAGAGACATCGGGATTTGCGGATGGGGCAGAGAGCGTAGGTGCCGGATCTGCGGCCTGGCCATTCTGAACGGTCATCCACGTGCCCAGAAGTGGATCCACAGAAGCATTTGTGGTCTTGTAGTAGTCCGCCGTGTGTTGCGGGATGATGGGCCCAGGCATTGGGTAACACATCGGTGGCATCATTGGGTCGAACCCCGGCATACAGTACATCTCCATGGACTGAAAGTCCGCCAAGGCCTGCTCGGTATCCAGGATCCAATCACCATCCGTGCGCCGTGACAGGAAGTAGCTTCCCATTTGGTACACGTTCGCGCCGTTCAGCTGACCGTAATACGTATACGTGCCGTTCAGTGCCGTCGTGCCAGCACCGGAGACGACGATGTCTGATACCTGTGCTGTGGCGGACTGGACGGGAAGAACAAAAGCGAGAATCGTGGCCGCAAAAAGGGCAACGAGGAAGGGGAAGCGTTTCATCGAGGGGATCGATTGATGGGAGGTACTTTTTCGGACCCGGCTGTCTCGCCGGAATCTGTCACGCGACTCTCCCTCTCCTTGCGGTCGGCGAGTTCCGCCGCCAACGCTTCCAACTCCAGTCTCGCAGCTTCCGAGATCGGCGCGGCGTCTTCATTGTCATGATCTGACTGGTCGTTGGGCAAGGGAATCAGGAGGGGATATTGTGCGTGACGAAGAGCCGGAAACCGGCGTCATCAGTCTACCTCCATGTGCTCCCATCCGCCGGTTTTTTGCCTCTGGTTTTAGGACAAAGTCCTCTGGTTTCCGGACAAAAACGTTCTTCAGGGTCAATTCAACGTTCTGACCAGCTTCCCGGAGACACGCTGTACTCCTCTTTGAACTGTTTTGAGAAGTGCGTTTCACTGCGGAATCCCACGAGAAAGGAAACCTCCTTCACCGATGCGCCCGGATCTGCCAGGAGCTCGGCGGCCCGTTGCAACCGACGTTTTCTGATGAACGCGCCAGGGGACTGATCCAGAATAACGGTCAACTTCCGGGACAACTGCCTGGAGCTCATCCCACAGTGAAGAGCCAGTTGGTCGACGCTGAATCCCGGATCCTGCATGGAAAGGTCCACGAATGCTTCGATATCGTTTATCAGCTTCTGCTCCAGCTCAGATACAACGGGGCCGTCGAACGTCTTGTCGGCACCTTTTCGGAATGCCTCCCACATCTGTGCGCGACGCTCCAACATGGAGGCAATCTGGGCCTTCAATACGCGGGCGTTGAATGGCTTCGGAACGAATGCATCGGCTCCCGTATTCATCCCCTCGATATTGCTGTCGACGTCGGCGCGGGCGGTCAGAAGGATGACAGGAATATGGCTGGTTCGTATGTCAGCACGCAGCGCACGTAGCATGGACAGCCCATCCATTCGTGGCATCATGATGTCCGAGATGATGAGGTCCGGAACGGATTCAATCGCTCGCTCAAAGCCCTCTTGGCCATCCACTGCTTCCAGCACATTGTATTCGACGTCCATGTGCTCCCTGATATAGGCCCGCAGGTCAGAATGGTCTTCAACGACGAGCACGGAAAACCGCCCCTCGTCTGCAGGCGACGGAACGGGCGTCGGGCCTTCTTCGAATTCGAACGCGACGACGTTCCCTCCGACAGGAGCTATGACGGCAACTTCGGTGGGAAGTGAAGGGAGTAAGACACTGAATGTCGTACCACTCTCAGAACCCACCCGGCTCGACACCGAAATAGTGCCGCCATGAAGCTCGACCAGTTCCTTGACCAGAGCAAGACCGACACCTGACCCCGGAACAACGTCTCCAAAAGACGCTCGTACCTGATAGAACCGGTCAAACAGGTATGGAATGTGTTCTTCCGGGATGCCAACGCCCGTATCCTCAACGGAGAGGATAACCTGGCGTCCGTCGTCGGGCCGGACGTCAACAGTCACGGAGCCTCCCGGCTCGGTGTATTTGAACGCATTCGAGAGGAGATTCAGCAAGATCACTTCCAACTGTGCAGGATCCACACCCGCAACAACCGGCTCACTACCTCCCGTTACGGATACGGTTATATCGCGCATGCGCCCGACACTCTCGAAGGCCCCCAATGTTTTCCGGGCAAGGTCCCGGATATCCGTCGGTTGAACGTCGAGTTTGAATGCTCCCGCCTCGAGACGCGCCAAGTCCATCACCTGATTGATGAGGCGGAGCAATCGCTGACCATTGCGAAGTGCCCGTTGCAGCGACACCTTCGAGTCGCCTTCCGAATTTGCGATCAGATCTTCCAGTGGACCCAGAATGAGCGTCAGGGGTGTCCTGAAATCATGGCTGATATTTATGAAGAACCGGGACTTCATGGAATCCAGCTCCGCAAGCTGGTCATTCTTCTGCGCCAGAAGGATCTGCTGGTCTTCCAGTCGGGCTGTGCGCTCTGCAACCAGTCGTTCCAATCGGATATTGTCTTCCCGAACTTTCCGGACCCTGAACAAGACGATGCCAGCTCCAAGCGCCAATACAACAAGAGTGGACAGTGTCGTAAACCACCAACTTCGATACCAGAATGGACGTGCAATGAGCGCGGTCGAAATCACGTCACTCATGCTGCCATCAGCGCTTCGATAGGCCGCCTCCAGGACGAGACGACCTGTTGGCAGTGAACTGAACGTGATGTCTCCCGGCCAGTCCAATTCCGTCCAGGAGGTATCACCCGGTGTCAATCGGTATACAAGGGACACATCCGTGGCGGCCGGATACGAATCGGGCGAGAATTGGAACAGGATTGGCACCGCGTCGGCTCCTATCTCTCCTACGACACCGTCCGCACCCACAACGCGGTGGACACCGGCTGTTACTACAGATGAAAGTCGGACTTCTGGAACGCGCAGCGCTGTCGTAAGGCGATCGGGCGACAGCACAAAAAAGCCTTGCTGCGTTCCGAAAAGCAGACTACCCCCGCTGGTTGCCAAATATGCTCCAAGGCCATAGTCGTGGGGCATGATACCTACGTCGGCAGTCTGGGTCACAAACAGGCCTGTCAGCGGATCCAGATGGATGAAACCCGATGGCGCTTGCAGCCACAGTCGCTCGGACGCGTCCTGGACCACTGCGGACAGTTCCGGCTCCATATTGTGATTCACTGCTGTCCGCGAGGCCATATCGACGGTTACGAGACCCGCTCCAGACGTGGACATCGAAACGGTTCCATCTCTTGAAACCACCATACCGGTAACAATCCCGGCGTTCCGAAACTCCAGGTTTTCACCGAAGCCCACGTGATCGAAGGTCCCGGTTTCCCGGTCCAGAATCGTCAAGCCCAAGTTGGTCGCCAGAAACAATTGCCCCTCACGCGCAATCAGCTGGGACACCCAATTGCTGGGTAAACCGGTGCCATCGTCTTGACGGAAGTGGGCCAGGATGTTTCCGTCGGGCGACACCTTGAGCAGCCCCCCGAATGTGCCGACCCAGATGGTCCCGTCAGGATCCTCTGCCATGGAGTACACGAAGGACGCATCCCGACCGGACGTTGATATGGGACTGAACGTGAGTGATACGGGGTCCAAGCGGCCGAACCCAGCACCCTCCGTGCCCATCCAGACCACTCCAGAATGGGTATTCAGCATGGTATTGATGAAGGCGCCATCTGTTAAACGGGACGTTTCCACCAATAACCGCAATTGTCCATTCGCCTCGTTGTACACATATAACCCCTCGGTACCGCCGACCAGGATCTGGTTCTCCTCGATCTCGCAGAACGCTCCGATCAGGCCCAATGGCGCGCGGGTGATATCATTTGCCTCGGACAGTCGTCGGATACTTGCTCCCTGCAGGGCCGAGATGCTGAGCCCGGAACGATCGGACCCGACGACAACGGATCCCCCGTTCGTAACCAGGATTTGTCCGATTCTCCCCAGTGCCAAACTACCTTCGACCCTTCGGTCGTGGGTGAACTCCCGAACAGTGGCATCCGCCGTGTCATAGCTCAGGAGAGCATCTTCCAGCCCGATCCAGAGCAAACCACGGCGTCCCGGCTCCAGCGCTGATGTCATGGTGTCGGAATATCCCCCGAGGGCTACCCGCCTGAATCGATTCTCGAAAGGATGCATGACATCCAGTCCTGCTTCCGTCCCCACCCAGAGTTGACCATTCATCCAGGCAAGACGCCGCGTGCGGTTGGAACGGATGGATCCGGAATCGGAGGGATCATGAACGAAAAACGTAGGCGTGTTTCCGCCGGGCGCGAATCGGCCCAGGCCGGACGCTGTCGCTACCCACACGACACCATCGGGTGTGGCCAGGACGTCAAGAACCTGGAGAGAGTCGCTCAGGACCCGTTCGAACGATCCCGACGTCAAGTCCAATCGATGCAGCCCGTCGGTCCAGGCAGCGATCCACACATCTCCCTCCGGCCCCAAAGCCATCGCAACCGGGGCACCACCCTCCGGGTATTCGTACGCATGGAACCTGGATTCCATGCTTTGGGGGTCTATGGTATACACGCCCGCCTCGGTAGCGGCGACAACATGTCCCCGGTCCGAAAGCAACAGTGGACCGACCGTTCGACTTCGAGCCTCACCCACGCTACCAAGAGGTACATGACGGACGCGAACCCCATCAAAGCGATCCAATCCTCCACCCGTTGCCACCCAGATGAATCCGGACGCGTCTTGAAGGAGGCCATTGACCTTCGGGTGTGCGAGTCCATGACCTACCGAGACGTGCTCGAACACTTCGACCTGCCGCGCTCCAGCTGAATCTACGACCGCTGCAGAGCACATCAATATCAACAGGACTGTCCTCAGGGCCGTCACTACATGTAGGATTTGGGGTTCAGGCCATACATGTCTTCGTAGACCTTTGAGAAGTAGGATACGTTGGAAAAGCCGGTTCTTTGCGCCGCTTCGGAAACGGATGCCAACTCCCCTCCCTCCAACAGTTCACGGGCGTGTTCCAGACGAACCGTACGAACGTAAAGGGCGACGGAATTTCCCGATACTTCCTTGACGCGACGTTGGAATGTACGCGGGCTCATGAAAAACCGATCGGCCAATTCCTGGACGGACAGATCGGACTGGGACATATTCTCGAGGATGAATTCACGAAGACGTGCAAGCAATTCGTCTTCCGTCGGCGCCTGTAACATGCGGGGTGTCCGGCCCCGCTTTGCGATATTCAGTAGGCGCGCTCGCAATACCCGTGCGTTGTACGGTTTGGAAATGAAGTCGTCCGCCAATTCCTGCAGGCCCTCAATGTGGGCCTCATCACTGGCTCGGGCCGTGAGGAGAACGACCGGCAGATGTGCAAACTGTTCACTGCCACGGACTTCGCGCAGCAAATCCAGCCCGCTCATGCCGGGCATCATCACATCGCTGAGAACAATATCGACTTGCTGAGACCGTATGTGTGCCCACGCCTGTGTACCATCTGCTGATTCGGAAATGTCGAAATCGGACGACAGTTGGTGGACAAGGGCCGCACGCAATTCGGCGTGGTCCTCCACGACGAGCAGCTTCTTCCGATCCGCCGCTTCGGTCGGCGCGAACTCGGACAGATCGTGGTAGACGGCATGGGATGCGTCGGCGTCCTGCCCTGAAAGCATACCCGGGAAAATGGCCGAAAACACGGTTCCGGAACCCTCTTCGGATTGCACCGATAACCGACCTCCGTGCATTTCCACAAAATCCTTGGTGAGTGCCAGACCAATCCCGAGCCCCTCATTGGTACGCGTCAACTCATGGCCTACTTGGAAAAAACGCTCGAACACCCTCTCCAGCAGCTCGGCTGGGATACCGATCCCTGAATCCGCTACGACCAGTCGAACGGTGTATTTGTCCGTCCCGGAAAGTGTTACCCAGATGGCTCCACCCTCGGGCGTGTATTTCAACGCATTGCCGATCAGGTTCGACACGACCTGATCCATTTTCAGTGGATCGAAGTGGGCGTACATCTCAGCCTGGTCATGCTCGAACGTGAGGTCGATTCCCGCTTTGGCTGCAGCAATGGAAAAATGCGCCACAATCCGATGTACGAACCGTACCAGATCGGCCCGCTGTGCATTCATGGTTTGCCGATTATTGTCGTTCCGGGCAAGATCGAGCAGCTGCGTGACCAGAGCATCCAACCGGTCGGACAAGCCTACCGCCCGCTGCAGACGGGGGTCATGCGACGTAGCCTCTGCATCCTCCAGGTAGCCCTTGATCAGTGTAAGTGGCGTTCGGAGTTCGTGACTTACGTTGGAAAAGAATCGTGACTTCAGGTCGTTGGCCAGCTGTAGTTCGTGTGCTTTTTCAGCCAACTCGGACGTACGCTGCCGAACGAGGTTGTCCAGCATGTCACTCCGCTTTTTCAAATCGTGCTCGCGCCACCGCACGATAGACCAGAGAATGCCCATCCCGGACAATGCGACGAAGCCCACAAACCATATGCTGGACCACCAGGGCGGAGAAATGACGAGCCGAACCGGGCGCAAGAGAGCTTCCTGTGTGCGGTATGGGTTCGCCATGCGCACATTCAGGTGGTACTCACCTGGTTTCAGGTTGGTGTATGTCACCGAATTGGTGTGCACCAGCCGCCAGTCGGTCTCGAATCCGTCCAGTCGTACTTCGAAGACATAGGAGTCCAGAGACGCAAACCGGGGCGTAGCCAGTCCAAACGTCAGGACTCTTGTGGCATGGTCTACATGGACTTCCGCGTTTGGCGCCAGCCGGTGGCTCATCTCATCGTATGAGACGCTGACAACGTCTACCACGTCCTGACCCGGGCTGGATTGCACCGAGTCCGGATTGAACAGGTGGAATCCACTCAGGTAGCCGATGAGCAAGCGGCCATCCGTCAATCGAAGGGAAGCCGTCGTGGAGAAGTCCACGGTTCTCCGAACGGGGGCGATCCGGTAACGGGCATCCACATCCAATCCATTCAGTGAATAAGCCACCATGTAGGGTGCCCTTTCTGCCCACAGCCGACCCGCATCATCGGAAACGGCCGGGACGACGGTTGTCGCAAGACCCTCGTCTCCGAAATAGGTCCGACCCACGATTTCATCGGATCGTGGATCAAACAGATGAATTTCGATACCGACGAGCCAGAGCCGGCCATTGCCCGCTGCATGGATGGAAGAAACAAGCAGTCTCTCCTCGTCCGGTAGCATGATGTCGAAGGCATCGGTGTTGGCGTTGTACCGGCGCAGGCCGAATTCCATCCCCGCCCACAGGTTACCGTTATCATCGACATGAAGCGCCAGAGTGAGCAATGATCCAGACGGCTCGGGATTCAGGCGGTCAATGTAGTCACGCACCTGACCGGTCCGGGACGCATACCGGAAGAGATGCCCGAAACTGGCAGCCCAAATGTCACCGTCCGGTGTCTGCTCCAAGGCATACACGCCGGTCTGCGTTTCAAACAGGATCGTGCACTCTCCCGTCAAGGGAATGAACCGGCATACGCCGAATTCAGTCGTTGCCAGGAGGATGGTCCCATTCCTCAGGGTTTTCATGGCCGAGACACCCGTGCGCCCCAACCCTGGCAGGTCCACGGGGCGGAAACGATGTTCTGATTCGACCCACTCACCGAACCCATCGGGGGTCCCCAGCCAGAGTCGGGAGGGCGGGGACTCGGCAGCAGACCAGACATGACCCGCTGGCAGGGTGTAATTGGAAGCGAATCCACGTTCGACCCGCGGCAAGGGGAACGAAACCGGGTCCAATCGCACCAAGCCTTCCTGCGTCGTACCTGCCCATATCGCGCCAGCATGGTCCAGGGCGACGGCAGACGTTGTGCCGGGCGCGAAGCGGTCACCCATGCGGTTGTTGGGCTCTATCCGTTGGAATGTGCCACTCGCGCGATCCCATTTTGCTACTCCTGCGCGTGTAGCCAGCCAGACGTCGCCATTCGAGCCAGAGTCCATGTCGCGGACGTAGTTCCAGTCAGTGTCCACGTCTGATAGTTGATGCACTTCAAACGTCCCTGATGCCTTGTCGACGACAACGACACCGTCCAGGGAGGAGAACCAGACCTCTGTTGGTCGATCGAGTACAGACATCGACTGGATGTCCGCGAGTACCGACAAGGTAGCTACAGGCCATGCCGGGAGCCCGATTTCACCGGAATCGAGATCGAACGTCCAGACCCCGGTATAGGACGTGATCCAGGCGCGGCGGGAGTCGGTGAACGCAATATCCCGGATTGTGACCGATTCGGCTGTCGGACCATCCAGCCTGTCATGCGGGCCTGAAATGAGAATATCGGATTGCCCGGTTTCCGGATTGTATCGAATGAGCCCATCTGTCCATGTCCCCAGGTACAACAGTCCATCGGGCCCCTCTTCAATGTCATGAACAATAGGGGGAACGGCGGTGACAAGGTCGATTTGCTCGAAGGCGTCTTCGACGGGATCGTACCGGGCAAAGCCCCTGGTCATTCCGACCCACATGTCACCGGACGACGTCAGGCGAATGGCATCAACGCGGCTGGCGGGAAGAGATGTTGAGTCCGACTGCATGGGAACGTATGAAATCACACGTGTCCCTTCGTGCCTGTTCAGCCCACGCAGCGTTCCGGCCCAGACATAACCGCCTTGATCGATCTCCAGCGACAACACGGTCGCATGGGACAGGCCTTCGTCCGTCCCGACCGTACTGAACGCCATGGTTTGTTGCGCCTGCACGTGAACCACCGGAAGCACGCACGACAGCACCCACAGAACGATGATATGTCGAATGGACTGGCACATCGACCTAAAGTAGCCCGATCCGACTTATCGATCGTGCCAAATGATGGCACGAATTGAGTAAGGGCCTGTCCCTCCCGCGTGCGTGCTCACCACATGAGGACGTCATCTACCCCAGACGTCGTATCCCTGGAAAACACCGCGAGTATGCACCGCGCACTACACCAACGGGAATAGACGATGTACCAGTTCTTCAGACGATGGAAAAAGGATGCCTTGTTTACAGGCCTGAACATGTCCGGTCTCGTAACCGGGCTTACGGGATTCCTGCTGCTCGTCGTTTACGTACAGCATGAAGTGTCGTACGATAGGCATTTGCCAAGCATCGAAAGCATGTACCGCGTTGCACACGATCGCATGCTGTCCGGATCGGAGGAAAGACTGGCATCCACTCCCCTGGCACTGGCCGATCCCATTGCCACTGCCTTTCCTGAAGTCCAATCGTGGACCCGGCTGCTACGGGAGTCGGGAGGATTGTTTCGCATCGGTGAAGACGCGTATGCGGAGCGGAATGTGTACTTCGCAGATTCCACGTTCCACAGGGTTTTCAATGTACCGGTCCTGTCGGGGGATGTAGACGAGGCGTTGTCAAATCCTGAAGGTGTCGTCCTGTCAGCGTCGACCGCCACGAGGTTCTTCGGATCCAGCGATGCCGTCGGACGCCGCCTTGTGTTATCCATCTGGGGACGCGATCAGGAGCTTGTTGTTGGCGCCGTACTGGCCGATTTTCCATCAACGTCCCACGTACCCGTGGACGTTCTGTTGCCATTCGCGACACCCACGAACCTGTGGAATGGAATGCATGGACAGGACTGGGCCTATTCTGGCGCGTGGACGTATGTCGTACTCCGGTCGGAGGATGCCGTCGAAACCATGGAGGCGGGTCTGGCACGGTTCGTTGCCAATTCCCTGCCGGTACAATTCCGGACCGGAACCCGGTTCTGGCTGCAACCTGTGTCAGACATCCACCTGGACTCCCACCTCGGTGATGAAATCCAAGGGAATGGCAGTCGTGTCTATGTATGGGCGTTTTCCATCATCGCCATACTCATCCTGATCGTAGCCTGTGTCAATTACATGAACATCGCGACGGCCCGCTCCCAGGAGCGATCCCGGGAAATCGGTATCCGAAAGGCCGTCGGAGCGACGCGAGGACAACTGGCCTTTCAGTTCCAGATGGAGGCGTTCATGCTGTGCGTGGCAGCGGTCCTGCTTGCCGCCGTTGCGGCTTCAGCACTTCTACCGTTCTTCCGCAGCATACTCGACATTCAGATTTCGATATCGGACCTCCCGCTTTCTGCCATGGCTGCGGTTCTGGTGCTGACGGTTGTCGTGACCGGATTGGCGGCGGGCAGCTATCCTGCTTTTTTTCTGGCATCACTCCACCCGGTAGCCTCACTCAGCGGGAAAGGTGGCCGTACCACATCGCGCGCCCTTTTATTGAGGCGCGTCATGGTGTCGGGGCAATTTGTCCTCACAATTGCTTTGTTCATCGTCGTGTGGACCGTCGTGGGACAGACCCGGTATTTGACCTCGGCGGACGTTGGATATGAGACCGACAACGTGGTGTACGTTTCCCATTGGCCCGGAGCGCCCGTATCTGCGCTCGTCCAGGCATTCGAAGATCTACCCGGCGTGTCGGCGGTCGGACGCGCGGACGTCGTTCCTGGAAGCATTGGCCTGCCTGCCGTGGAATTCAGGCAATACCGCACGGACGGAATGGATGAGAATGCTCGACGACAGATGCAATCCATGGATTCGGAGCCTGGATACATTGACTTCTATGGACTCAAGGTGGTCGAGGGCCGTACGCTGCGGGAGGCCGATGCGGGGACATCGATTGTGTTGAACCAGACGGCCGTCAACGAACTGGGCTGGAACGGAACGGCCATTGGTCGGCAGCTTCACGTCTATGACATGCTGGGCAACGCCGCTGGGGCCCGGGAAGTCGTTGGCGTCGTCACGGATTTCAACATGGAATCGCTCCACAACAGGATTGAGCCCGTGGTCATAGGCACGCGCGGCGCTGATCGCCCGTATCAGGCCTATGTGGTCCGCACGGCCGGTCCGGTAAACGCCGAGGTCCTCGATGCCATCGAATCCGCATGGAAGTTGCTCGTACCGGGTGTGCCCGCAGACGTCCGCATTCTGGCCGATGACCAAGCGGCGTTGTACGTGACCGAACGACGCCTCATTGCGGTTCTGATTGGATTTTCCATCTTCGCCATCGTGGTCACGCTACTCGGTCTTCTCGGTCTGGCGACGTATACAACCGTACGCCGGACAAAGGAAATCGGCATCCGGATCGTACTGGGCGCAACCCGAGCCAGCATCGTGAGGCTCATCGCCAAAGAAGTCCTTGTCGTGGCCGTTCTGTCATCGGCGGTGGCATTACCCCTTGCCTGGATCGCCGTTCAATCCTTGTTCGGTGGGTATGCCTATCGCATCGATATGTCCATCTCCGGAGTGCTCGTATGTGTATTCAGTTCGGTGCTCCTGGCCTGCACGACCGTCGGCATGCGTGCATGGATTGCCGCGGGAGTGTCGCCGGCGACCAACCTGCGCACAGAGTGACCGGCCGGCTTCAACCAATATTTCGTGGAGCTTCGGTCACTACAGCCGAATGAATCAAACTGGATCCTATATTTAGACTGAGTCTAAATAAGGCATTCATCATGTGTTTACCCGGTCGAACCTTGTTTCGTTCTGCCTTTCTGTTATGGCTGATGGCCTTCGGTCCAGCCGTTGTCACGGCACAACAATCGGCTACGCCCGAGTCGGTAACGCGCTCCCTCGTCCACGTCCTGGACTACATGGCTGCCGACTATCCGGTCGCGGTTGCAGACGGACGCATCATCAATGAGACCGAATACGCGGAAATGACCGGCTTCGCAAGGTCAGCCGCCCTCCTGCTGGAAGACCTGGTGGCCACGGGAGCCTTGGATGATTCGGGATCCCTTCGCTCGGCCTTGCAAGGGCTCACTGAAATGGTCGATAGCCGGGCGGACCCGGAAAATGTGGCCATGCACGCGCGATCCATCCGGAATGACATTCTGGCCAGCACGAATGTGCTTTCATCGCCACAAATGTGGCCTGACCTTGCCTCCGGAGAGCGGATTTACTCGCAATACTGTACGCAATGTCACGGAGCAACCGGCGCAGGTGATGGTGCCATTGCAGCCGATCTGGATCCGGCACCGGCCGTTCTGAACAGCGGTGAACGCATTGCGTCCCTCTCCCCCTTCCAGGCCTACAATACCATTCGGTTGGGGGTTGATGGTACGTCCATGATGGCATTCCCCACGCTGTCGGACAAGGAAACCTGGGATGTGGCCTTCTACATCAAGTCTCTGAAGGCTTCCAACGAGGGTGGAGCTGGCGAAACGGTGATCCCGGAAAGCCCGCCGGTGACACTCGAAGATGTTGCCATGAAGCATGACGCGGACCTCGAGCGCTTGCTGGCGGACAGCGGCGAATCGAATCCAGGGGTCATGCTCGCCGCCATTCGAACGCACCAGCCCACCGCCGTCTCCGTCAACGGATTGGCCCTGGCCCGCGAGGCCCTGGATGAAGCGCTTGTGGAATATCGGGCAGGTGACGTTGCCGTAGCCCGTCAACATGCATTGCGCGCATATCTGGAAGGCATTGAACCCATGGAGCCCGCCATCGGAGCCCGTGACGGCACGTTCCTGATCGAGCTGGAAAGCCGGATGATGGATGTCCGGTCCGGCATTGAGAACGACGCCGGGATCGATGCCGTGTCCGAGTCCGTGGCCCGGGCACAGGCTACCATCCGTGCTGCACAGGACGTCCTGGACGCCAACCGGGGGTCGCTCTGGTTTTCATTCATCGTCGCCGCGTCCATCCTTCTTCGGGAAGGCCTCGAAGCGTTTCTCATCATTCTTGCCATCCTTTCCGTGCTCAAGGCCGCCGATCAGGCGCAAGCCTCCCGCTGGGTGCATGCAGGATGGCTTGCAGCTGTCGGCATTGGAATAGTGGGCTGGTTCTTCTCCGATATGTTGCTGGCGATGGGAGCAGCGCAACGGGAAATCATGGAAGGCATCATTGCCCTTGTGGCGGTCGCCGTGCTCATGTATGTGGGCCTTTGGATGCACAGCATGACGGAATCGAAAAAGTGGCGCGCATTCATCGAGGACCGGATCATGCGCAAGCTCGGCACAGGAAGCTTGCTAGGACTCGCGTCCATTGCGTTTTTCGCCGTATTCCGGGAAGCTTTCGAATCCGTCCTGTTCCTGTCGGCTCTTTCCCTCGAACAGGGTGGCGAACACAAACTGGCTGTCATCGGCGGCGCCGTTTCTGCCATGGCGCTCATCCTCGGATTGGCACCCGTTGCGTTGCGGCGCTCTGTGCGGCTGCCGATCCGTGAGCTGTTTCGCTATTCATCCTTCGTGATGGGCTTCCTGTGTGTGGTGCTTGCAGGAAAGGGCATTCACGCCCTTCAGGAAGCGGGAATCGTATCCGTATCGGTCCTGCGTACATCCATCCGATTCGACCTACTGGGTGTATATCCGAGCATGGAGACCATGGTCGCGCAGGGCACAATCCTGTTCACCTTGATACTGGCAATCTCCGTTCCCAGGTTGTTCGCCAACCGCGTAACCCGCTGACGCACAAGGGTCTTTCGCCCTAACATCCTGTTATTATTGCCTTTTTGGCGATGATACGCTACCATGCTGTCGGAGGTAACCCATATGAAATCCATTCGACAGATCCTGAACAACAAGGGCCGCACGGTGTGGTCCATTTCGCCGAACGCGTCCGTCTACTCATGCATTGAGTTGATGTCCGAGAAGGGTATCGGTGCCTTGGCCGTCACGGACAATGACCGCCTGGTCGGCATCATTTCCGAGCGCGACTATGCCCGGAAGGTCATTCTCAAAGGAAAGGCGTCGAAGCAAACACCTGTTTCCGAGGTCATGACAACAGGCGTAGTCACGGCCGCGGAGTCCATGTCTGTGGAAGATGCCATGGCTCTCATGACCGAGCAGCGCATTCGCCACTTGCCCATCGTGGAAACGGGTAGACTCACCGGAATGATTTCAATTGGTGACCTGGTAAAAGCCCGGCTCCAGAATCAGCAGCTCATGATCGAACATCTCGAGAGCTATATCACACAGTAGTCACTTCGTTTTCAGCCCGTGATTTGGTCCCAAACGAAATGTGGGGCGGGGATCTTCGATCCCCGCCCCACTTCCTTTTCGAACCGTTTCTGGGCTGTTACTTCAGAAGCATCATGGTCTTGGTGATGCTACCTGCGGGGGTCGTGAGCTGGTACAGGTACGCGCCACTCGGCAGGTCAGAAGCGTCGAAGCGTGCTTCGTGCATGCCCGATGACAGCGAT
>Ga0098037_1000069_pt1 | contig 75871 bp, 118 predicted proteins | sample 5_EtaG_FD_75050 | JGI IMG/M metagenome (GOLD analysis project Ga0098037, IMG submission 75050) | Marine viral communities from the Subarctic Pacific Ocean - 5_ETSP_OMZ_AT15132 metaG | ecosystem: Environmental > Aquatic > Marine > Oceanic | place: Pacific Ocean | collected 2015-01-08 | reverse complement strand
GCTTCAGTGGCGTACAAATATTTTTCTGATCCGAGAATGGATTGGGTCGTTCTTATCATCAACAATATAACTGATGTATATGAACAGTGGCCAAAAGAACAAGATGATCTACTTTCTTACATCTACAAAAAGTATGAAGATGCTGATAGTGTCCATCATTACGAAACTGTTGAAACAATCCTTGATGATGGTACAGTTTATATCAAGGAAGGTATTGAAGTAACAGCAGATTTTCGTGCTGTATTACCAGATGGAACACAAAAGACACAGGAAGAGAGTATTTACCCTGTAACTAACTATGAGCATGAATATGCAGTAAATGAGTTAAAACGTCAAATTCGTATTCCTACAGGTCAATTGGTAAATCAAATTGTTGAAGAATTTGAAGAATTGGTTGGTTATGAACCTAGTGCTGAATTGGATGAAGAAGGTAATAAGAAGACACCTCTAAGTCTTGCTTCCAGGTTCCTATCAAATACTGGTTCAGTTAACTATAACACTGGTATTGGTGTTGCTGTTGCTTCTGCAACTGGTGCTGTGACTTATGATGATGGTCCTAGTCTTTCTGCCTCCGCTGGTGTAGCAACCGCAGTTACTGCGACAAGTTCTACAGGAGTTGTTGGCACTACTACAGTTACTACTACTGTATCGTCCCCATCACCGTCTCCATCCCCTTCACCCTCACCTTCGCCTTCTCCTTCTCCCTCCCCATCTCCATCGCCTTCACCTGGTTATGGTGGCGGATACTAAAAAACCTTAGAAACCCATTTTTTGCCGCGATTTTTTTTGCGACTTTCTGGGAATCTAAGGTCGAATTTAGTTTGGGGTGTCTAATCAACCCCCATCGATTTGGCATCCTGCTACAGCACCACCGACAATACCTAGAGGGATTGCCCAGAGGCGTCCGTCTCCACGGGACAGAGCAGCACCTAAACCAGCGCCACCGATACCACCAAGGATAGAACCTTCGACGCATGAGTTGTCATCAACATCTGCGTCTTTTTTAGGGTGCTTGATAGGAGGATCATTATAATAGTAGTTTCTTCTTCCACAAGGAATTTCAACTTTCTCTTTGTACCTTACAACGTATCCAGGAGAACTGGAGTTGCCAGGAATATACTCCTCGCGATATTCCTTTCGGTAACATTTATTCTCTGAAGCATATCCTCTATTGGATTTGTAGTCACTGTACGCACGGTGATTTGAATAGTCACCTGTTGATCGGTAAGGAACTCTGGGACCACCTGCATAAGCAGGACTAGCGAGGAGCAGAAGTGCTAAAGGAATTAGTTTCATCGAAAATACTTGTCCATTCTAAGTTTGATGTAATACATCCCGACCACCCAGACCGAGAAAAGGAACCCCTCGCCGTAAGACATGGAGTTCCAAGCATGAACAACGTCCATCACTCTTCCTCAGCAAGACGTGCGAAGTATGACAGAGTGTCATCTTCATCTTGTACAGGAGAGGAAGCAACTGCTTTAGAAGTTTCCTTGATTTCTGCTGCCCAATCGGGTTGATTAGAATTGTAAGTGATGTCAGGAGCGTTGAAACTACCACGACCTTCAGACTCATCCTCAAGGGACTCATCAACACGACGTGCAGGTGCTGCAGAGAGTCCAAGAACCATGTTCAAACGCTTCTTGAGATCTTCATAGGACTTGAAGTTCTTAGGATCTTCAAACTCTGCGAGGGAATATCCCTGACTCCAGATAGATTCCAGTTTGTCATCATCGAAACCACCCAGTGTTCCAGGTGCAGCGAACTCAGACTTGTCATAGTTCCAGTAACCATCAACCTTGCGGATCTTCAGTTTGAAGTCAGCACCCTTCCAGAAGTTGAAAGGATCGACAGGTGACTCATCAGCAAATGCAGGTTGCATTGCTTCAACCAACTTGTCAAAGATCTTCTTACCGAACTTGTAGAGGAATACACGACCCTCGTTCTCGGGGTGTGCAGGATCACTTACAACATAGATGTTGCTGTAGTAGGAGAGTTTACGTTTCTGAGCACGAGCGATCTCCTTATCGCTATCACGACCACTGTTCCACAGTTCGCGATTCATTTCACCGACAGGATCATCTTTGCCGAGAGTGGTGAGAGAGTTCTCAATGTACCACTGTCCGCCAGGACCCTTGAATGCGTGACTCCAGACCTTCGCCCAAGGCATATCTTCGCCATCAGGAGCAGGGAGGAATCGGATTACTGCATAACCGTTACCAGACTTGTCCAGTTCGGGTTTCCAGAGTCGCTCATCAGCGCCACTGCCTGCAGCAGGTTGGTTAAGTTTCTCGATCTCTTTGGTCAAGCGAGCAAACGTGTTGCCTGCAGAGGACGCTTTTTTGAGAGATGCAAAAGACATAATCGTATTCTCCGTATTGAATGTGTAGTTTGTTTGGTTTGCTACTGTGTAATCGTAGCATACTATTTAGGGTTGGTCAAGCTCCCTCTGTGCCGCTTGTTCTAGTGTCATGACCATGGCATCCATGCACTCCATAAGGTCTTTGTAACCGAAGGCATGGGTCAAAGCGTTGATCCTGGTCTTCATATCTGCTGCCTCTGGATCCTCCGATGCAGCAAGAGTTAATCTAAAGTAAAAGTTTCGCTGCTTGTCAATCAAAGTTTTACAGTCATCAATGTGATCTAGTTTCTCTTTAGTATTCATACTAGCAAGTTTAGATGTCATCGATGCAACCTGTTGATAAGTGTGGAAAATATCTTGCAGATTTTCTTGTACTTGTTCCGAATTGAAAAAACTCATAGTTTCAATTTAATAGCGTCTAAAATAACTCCCTTGTATTTCTTACAATCTATTGAAAGGAATGGTTCATACTTTTTAATTCTCATCCTAGTGTCCTTCCACATAGGATCTGTTAACTTCTTATCAAGGTCATTAACATATCCCAAACAATGTTCTAATACAGTTAGGGTTTCTATTGATACTTCACCAGCGAAATAACGTTTTACTAGATGTGGATGTTCCCCACGTTTAGTATGGAAAATAGTTTCAAACGTCTTTTCATATGGTGTATCGAGATCTTCTAACAATAAGTTGATCTCTTGTCTAAATTTATAAGTAAAAGACTCTTGGTGTATCCTCCAATCAGAGTATATATCTTCACTAAACGATCTCAAATACCCCTTAGGGTCAGATATGAAATTAGCGACAAAGTATTCCAATAGTTTTTTATCGGAATGCCTTGTCGCTAATTTTTTAAAGAAATATCGGTCACGTCTTTGTTCAAATGAACTTTCGTTTGCACGGACCTTTCCCCTATATTTGAAGTAATCGTAATCGGATTTAGTGAAGTGCTGATTCAATGCAAGATACATCTTATACACTTCAAATCCTGTCACAGTGGTAGAACTCCTTTAGATGATTGTTTCATGTAGTTTAAACGTTGTGCCTCATGTCGCAGACGTTCTTTCAACGGTTTGTTGATAAGTTTAGGTACAGTTTCAAGTTCGATCTCATTCTCTTGGCAGTATGTTACAACTGCTTCGATGTAGGTAATCAAACCATTACTCTTTTTCACCAGACGTTCAATCTCCAGAGAGAATTTAGTTGGTGTGAGAAACTTGTCCTCAATCTGCTCTTTAGGCATGTCTTCCCCTAACAAATTCTTCAATATAGGATTTGAGTAATTGTAAATAGTCATCAAGATTGTACTTCTCAAATACTTGAACAGAGCCTTCTTCAGTGGCGATAAGTGTGACAATTTTCTTTACCTCAATCCCTGACCTTTCAAAGAACATCGCTGCATATGCAGTCTCTTGCACAAAGTAGTGCTCGATATACGATTCTTTCTTATCTTTAGTGGAGGTTTTAAAATCGATCACTGCCAATTCGCCATCGAATTCAGCAATACAGTCTACTCGACCTGCTAGACCAAGATAATGTGAATAGAGAAAGGTCTCTAGACAATGTACATTATCGATTCGATCCAACGTAGATTTTGCTAACTGAAACATTCTAACAGACAATGGATTATTTTCCAAGTATTTGTCTAGATCTAAGTTACCTTTGAAATAATCTTCAGTAATAGAATGGAATGCTGTGCCGCGTTGTGTAGCGCGAGCGGTGATGCGATTAGCCTCTGTTTCACCAATTTTTCTCCGCCAATTTGCGAAGAACTGAGCGTTCTTAAACGATGTGATTGAGGTAACACTCGGATAATATTTATCCGCCCCAGGGATAGGGTAAAAGCGAGTACCATCACGATCCACAGCTTCAACCTCAACATGTTCTTTGAGGTTAACATCAATAAAATTAAACGGCATTAGAAACCAAGATTATATTTTGCGATCAGGTACGACTTAACCAGACCAGAACGAACAATATCATCAATACCAAACTCAATACAAGAAAACTCTTGCATGTTCTGAAGGATACGAATGAAATCAGATACTCCTGTTCTCTCGTTCTCTCTTACTAGATCGGATTGTGTGATATCACCACAGAACATAATCTTAGAGTCCTCACCAATACGGGTGACCATAGAATCAAGTTCGTGGAAGTTTAAGTTGCTAAACTCATCGACGATAACAATCGCATTGTCAAGAGTGACGCCACGAATGAACGAAGTTGACCAGAATGAAATAGTTTCTTGTGCTCTGAGATTGTCATACAACATCTCAAAAGAATTATCATCTGGCATGCTGAACATGTATCTAACCATGTTCTTGTATGGAATCTGATAGAGTGCTGACTTGTCTTCATGATCGCCAGGAAGGAAACCAATCTCACGAGTAGGCACAAGAGACCTTACAATGTATATTTTATCATAAGGTGTATTTTCGTCAAGTACCTCGGTCAATGCGAGATACAATGTGATAAATGTCTTACCAGTACCTGCTGCACCATGCAATAGCAAGTTCTTACCCAGTTCATAACTCTCAAACGCAATGGTTTGATTATCTGTCAAGGGTTTGATAGGAACCATGTAAGAAGAATCAATAGGTTTCTTCCTCTTCATTTGCTTTGCACTCATACCATTAGGATATGTTTGGGGAGTACCAGTTTTCTTTCTTGCTCTTGCCATAATTTAGGTGTAACGACTCAGGTTTGCACGAGGGTGTGCTTTTTGAACTTTGGACATGACTTCTTTGAAACCATCATCCATTTTAGGTGTACCATATGTAGTACCCCCAACTCCTGCCATCCAGTCTTTGTCCCAGTCAGGATTCGCATCCTTCCAGTCACAATATTCTTTCATGGTCATGTGGAGTTCTTTGGTCTCTCCAGTCTTTGTGTTTTTTACAGGGTAGGTAGGCATTAGTCAATCCTCAGAGATGGTTGAATACAGTCGGCATAGGTGTCCTCATCACATCCACAGTCTTCGCCCTCAGAGCACCATCCAAGCGCCTCAGAGATCGTTGGGAACTGACAGATGAAATGCTGCTTAGCGAGCAGTGCAATGTCTTGGTGCTCCTTCTGGGTGCCGTTGGCGGAACGCAATTCGATATAATGGATCCAATTTCTTAGATTGCCCGTCATGTATAATTTGGTCCCTACGCATAAAGGAAGCACATTTCTTGCACATTCCTTTGCAATCCCAGAGTCAAGCATATCTTGATAGAGTTTCATCGCATCTTGGAAATGATGCTGCATCAAGATTTGGAATTTCTGATTCAAGAAAGGATCAACATCATCAATAGAGTTCTGTCGATTCTTTGTATCTTGACGACGCAGTTCGGGCAACGGAATCGTCTTACTCAGCAGAGATGAATCTGCATAGCGTTGTGAAAACTCTTGAAATGTAAACGACCTATGACGAAGCACTTGAGCTGCGATTGCCCTGGTCGTAGAAATCTCCAAGGTCATATGTGCCTGCTCAAACACAGACCAATGACCATGCTTAATACAATACTTAAGCAGTCCCGAAACTTTCGGGTTCTCCTGATTTGCAGGATTGCTTACGCGAGCAATATATCCAATTGTCTTCTCTGCATCAGGAGTAACAGAGATCAAACATACTTTAGTCATCTTTACCAAATAACATACGGGACAATAAAACCAGTCCAAATGCCTTAAGGTATCCGATGGTCGCAAGACCAAACAGACCTGGCATCAACCAATTCCATACTAGCATAAGAACTGCTGGTCTGGCAAATACAACAATTACTCTTGATAGAATCTTTGTTGTTTCTTCTCTTTGCGCTTGTTTCTCTGCTTCAGCATCTTCTTCTGCCTTTTGTTTTTCGGCACGTTCATCGAAGTAAACTGTCATTTTCCTCGCTTCGCTTTTGGTGCGTTCGGATCCACCCATAATTTCGGATTAATTCTACCTTCTGTTTGTTTGAAATTTAAAAAATCTTTTTTGTAGAGATCATAGTAATAATCAAAGAGCTCTACCTGAGTACCTGTCATTGCCAGATCATATGTTTCCTTACCATCGACCAAGTAAGTAATCAAATAAGTTGTATAGGGCAGGGTACGATCCTCAGCTTCTTTTGGATCACAACCCTGTTTCATTACTCTTACACCAGATTTACTCAAGACCTACCTCCCCACTCAATTGAGGGGAATGCTTCTTGAATAACAGTTTTTGTGATGCGCTTATACTTATCAGTAAGTTTACCATCTTTGACCAAGACAAGAAGCTCTGCCTCTTCAGATGATAATCCTTCTAGGAGTTGCACAAACATAGACTCTCTCTTGAGAGCAGGAAGTTTAGCACCGCCCTTGAAGAAACGATAAAGACCACGATACTCTTGCTCTAGGCGAGTGTGATCTGTACCAACGGGAGCATCGTTAGGTGTGTAGGGAACATCACCTTCTGGAAGAAGGGAGACAACGCTATCGTCAAAATTGATAATCAATAATTGACGAAGAGCGGTGCTATTGTGTTTCCTCAGCAAATCAACTTTTTCCTTTTTGGTTTTAGCATTTGAGACCTTGCGTAAGACCTCGCTGACGAGCAACCTAGAGTTGCTATTTTCAATAGATCGTGTAGGCATAATAAACTCCGATTAATTAATCATCCTCCTCGTCTGAGTCAAATGATGGATCCCAGTATTGGGTGTCAGGTCTGATATAGATCAGATCGTCGTGCAACATGTTTCCATTTTCATCAAACATTTCTGGATGGGTTACTGATTTGGCGTAAGCAGCGTTTTCGATATAATCTTCAACGTAACCTTTTGCCAACCAAGTAACGACGCTTCCTAGAATGAAAGCACCGATTGTTACTAAGACTGCTAGTGCGATTAACATGGTTTCCCCCGATGTTTTATGGTGTGTGTTTGGAAACCAACCTCCTTGTGAACTCTGACATTATTTAGAACGCTTTTTGCGTCCTGGTTTCCTGTCGATTTCGTACTTGACCGCATCAGTCAAAATCTTTTGAAGATACTTATGTATCTTTCTCGCTTTAGGTTTTCCTAAAAATCCATACGCTTCACGAAGAGTTTTGTCACCACCTTTGATGTACGCTTCTAAATCGGCACACGTTAAAGCAACATTCTTTGCAGAGGTGGAGTTAATAAACTCACGAACTTGTTTGCGGGTAGTCTTAGTGTGCTTTAGATAACTGTAGCAATTGAAAAGGAAGCAATCTTTTTCAAAAGCGGCATCAATAGCATTTTCAACAAGTTCGTAGAATTCGTCGTTCATCAGATAAGATTATTTTCACGGAGGTGTTTGACAGTATCGGTGCATCCACCGATCTTCTTAGAGTCTAACAGAACTTGAGGAAAAGTGCTACCGTTCCCAAATTCTTTGTAGAAGTCCTGCCGATTAAAGTGAACATCTAATTGGTACTCTTCATATCTATAACCTTTTGCTGAGAGAACCGTTTTAATTTTGTCGCAATACGGACATCCAGTCCGTGTATATACTGCAAATTTCATAATAGTCAAAGAATAAAAAAGGGGACCTCTAGGTCCCCCAGATTTAACTTATGTATCAGGGAATCAGAAGTTGTACTTCACGCCCAGTTTACCGCCGTATCCACGGTCGATGTTGTCATCGCCTGAACCGACGAAGGAGACCTCACCATATGCGCCAAGACGCTCGGTCAGACCCAGACCCACGCCTGCTTTACCTGAAGGGACGGTATCAGACTCACCACCGTCAGGACTCAGCACGGTAGCGCCACCCTGAACGTAGTAAGAAGCGGATTCGCCCAGATCGCCTTCGTAGCCAACGTGAAGATCTGTATTTGTTCCGTTGTAGTTAGAACCTGTCCAACCAGCATTGGCTTCTACGTTAACGTAGGGGCCAGCAAGGGCAGCAGACGGAGCCACAATAGCGGCAGTGGCGGCGAGAGTTGCGATTGCAGATTTGATCATTGAATTAATACCTCGTTTGTTTGCTTGCGGAGTGATTACCCGCAGATGATGGAACGGATCGACTGTCCGTTCGCTTGGGAATATTGTAACACAGACCTGAAGAAATGGCAAGTGTTACAGTTTTGTAACGTTACAAGTAGGTATTTATAACAATCAAATCTTCACTCCTGTTCGGTTTCTTCTCTGTGTTTCCTCTCCAAGGATGCCTTCGCTTGTCTCTTGAGCATCTTAACAAAGGCAAGTTCTTCTTTAGTGTAATGTTCAGGGTGCTTCTTCGCTTTCTTGATTATTTTCTTCGCCCCCTTGATAGTGTCCTTGTATCTCATCTCTTTTCCTCTCGTTTAAACTTTTTCTCACTTCTAGTAATTTCAATGCCGTCCCATGACGTTCCTCATAAAAAGCATCTGGGTTTAACTGCACGTCAATAAAATCATCTGGGTCTATGAGTGCATCAAACTCTGCATCCCCATCACCAAGAACCTCTCTAAGTTCCTTGGGTAAATCTATGTTTCTAATTTTTGGTAGTTCCATTTTAGAGACTGGTGTAAGTGTATCCACTAGCAAGTCTAGTGTGCCAAATTAAATTACCATCGCCACCAACATTCAAATCCAAAGAGGTTGCAACAATCTGATCAGTATTTCCATTGGTGCTTCCACTAATGGTTATTGAAGCATTGCAATCTGTTCCAACACTATCTTGGAAACAAATTTTGGTTTTTGATCGTTTGAGTGAGAATCCATTTGGATTACCAACAATGGTAGCAGGATATGTTGTACCTGCCGTTACGTTAATCACTGCTGAGGAAGTTCCTGTGTCAGCAGCACCTGTAGTAAAAGTATAACCGTTAACAGTGTAAGATGTCAAGGCTTTATCTGGAGAGAGTTCAGTTAGATTCTGTGTGATGGTGCCGATTCTCACTTCAGCATTACAATCATTACCATCTAAATCTTTAAAGCATATCTTAGTTCCATTATCTTTAATAGTGAAACCACCGTATCCGCTACCGCCACTAATATTTATGTTGTAGGTCTGTCCAGCGGTGATATTAGTTGTGTCATCATCGCTACCATATGATACTCCAGTTGTCTGAGTAAATGATACTCCACTCAATCCTGACCAAGTTACAGTACCAAGTGCTTGACCATATGTGCTTGGATTATCATCCCACTCAAATTCTAATTCAACCTGAGCAGATCCAGAACCAGTTACTACCAGATTACCACTTGAATCAAAGACTGCAGATACAGAAGCAGTTGAATACTCGGGTCTTTCATCCCATTCATAATTCAATGTAACTGTGCCAGTACCTTCTCCACCAACAACCAGGTCACCTGCATTATTAAATTTTGCAGTGATGTTTGATACGGTGCTCAGTTTTTTCAAAGTCCAACCAACACCTGCTGGATTCTTAGACCAATTATTAATTGATACGTTTGGATCATTAGTCACCACTGCTCCAATAGTGTGACCTCCAGACACCACATTAGTCAGACTGTATATGGTGCTAGAACCACTGTTGCCACTATACAAAACTGTACCCAAACTTGTACCATCGAATGACATAGCAGCAGTGTCATCCGCCTGAACTTCTAATTCATAGTTACCAGTTTCAACCAGAGAAAGATTCCAAGTTGCAGTGTGACCTGTCCCTGCCAATGGAGTTGTATTGCTTGGATACACAGCATACTTGTCCAAGAAATCAGACCATGAAGGGTGAGGACCAGAAGGAACCCAATTGATATTAGTGGGTATTACACACTGACCACCTTGACAGATTTTTATATACCAACCACCAGGGTTTCTTGCCCAGGAATATGCAAGACCTTCAGGTAAACCATCAGCACCTACGAATCCTGCATCAGAGTTTGTACATCTTACCACCACCTGCAGCGTACCCGCAGTCAGATTGGTTGTAGTAGTGTATGGAGTGTTGTATGTTCCACCTGCAAAGATACCCCCTACAGCAGAGAGGAGAGGTGTCTCACTATCTCCTAGGAATAACTGTGCGTTATCATCACAAGCAAATTCAAATCCATATACTCCATCCTCAGGAATAGGAACTTGATATGTCACTGTCTGTTCTTCACGAGGAAGAGTACAAACTGCAGGATTAACCCACACTGCATATTTGTTACCTTCATCAGACCAGAATCCTGCCACGTTAGTAGTTGGTTCTAATGGCAAGATATCAGTAATTGCGAGTGAAGCGTTAATATCAAATCCATTGCCAGCATCGTCATCATATTCAATCAAAGTGTTAGTGGCAAGTCTGCTCCCAGCAGTACCCGATCCACTTGTACTGATTGGGTATGACTGTCCTGCAGTTACTTGAACCGATCTACTCTTACTACCTTTCTCTTTATTACCTTGACTAAACGATGCACCTGCAACAGTAAGTGTGCCGACTGCTTGACCAGAAATACTTGGTTTATCATCCCAGTCTAATGTAAGTTGAACAATACCATCTCCAGTTCCACCGATCACTAAGTTTTGACGATCTGTAGAAAACTCTGCTGTTATAGTCGCAGGATTAATGAATGTCGAGTCCTCAGATGTCACATTAAATGTTGGAGGACTAGATCTTTCTGTTTGAATCTTATCTACAAAAGTCCCATCAGCATTAAAGAATCTAGTAGGAATGATATTAATATCAGCATCAAACGGAGAACAAATATCTGGACCTGCATTAGGTACTAAGAAATTATCATCCAATCCGAATGGGTTGAGGGATGTATATTTCCAGTCATATGGATCATTACCCATGCCACCCTCAGCAGTGGGTATATCATTTAAGAAATCATCTACACAATCATAATATTCTATACTCCCATCTGGTAACTCTCGCACCTTACATCTGCGAGCAACAATTGCAGGAATTGTACCTGGTCCGACCACTGACTCCAGAGCAGAAAAATCAATAGGACCATATGTGTAAACTCTACCGTCACCATCATCAACGATACGTCGTTTAGCAGGTGCTCCTGTGAAATCATCATCCCTGACAATATCACAGGTAGGTCCCATTGGTCCCTCTGGATAATAATATTCAGGCATAAAAATAGAGGGTTGTTACCCTCTATTTATTTCATATTACTGATCGGATTTTTGAGATGGTTTATACGGATCTCGTGTCCTATTCTTGATGACGATGAAAGCATCTTTGTTGTACTTCACGGTTCCTTTTACTGGTGCCCATTTAGTACCTGCTCCATCAATCATATAGACAGATGTACCAGCAGATTCGACGTGAATGTCATCGTGACAATCCCATCCCATAGCATCCATCAGTGTTGAAATTTGCTGTGCAATGGAGGGTTCAGAAAGAACCCTCTCTTCAGGATCAAGTTTACCAAGCATGATGTTTTACTTTTATTTAGAGAGCATTACCACGAGGCAGAACTTCTTCAGGGAAGACGAACTGTTCGTGTGGTTGATCCACTGGTGCCATCCAGGCACGAATACCTTCATTCAAGAGGATATTCTTGGTGTAGAAGGTTTCAAATTCAGGATCCTCCGCTGCACGAATCTCCTGAGATACGAAGTCGTAAGCACGAAGATTAAGAGCGAGTCCAATAATACCGATAGAACTTGTCCAGAGACCCATGACGGGAACGAAGAGCATAAAGAAATGCAACCAACGCTTATTACTAAAAGCAATACCGAAGATCTGTGACCAGAAACGGTTCGCAGTAACCATCGAGTAAGTCTCCTCCTCTTGCGTAGAGTCAAAAGCCTTGAAAGTATTTGCCTGCTCCCCATCCTCATAGAGTGTGTTTTCAACAGTAACTCCGTGAATGGCAGAAAGAAGTGCTCCTCCCAGGATACCTGCAACACCCATCATATGGAAGGGGTTCAGCGTCCAGTTATGAAAGCCTTGAAGGAAGAGAAGGAACCTAAAGATCGCGGAGACACCGAACGATGGCGCGAAGAACCAGGACGACTGTCCCAGAGGATAGATGAGAAATACACTGACAAAAACAGCAATAGGACCACTGAAAGCAATAGCATTGTAGGGACGGATACCGATAAGACGTGCAAGTTCAAACTGCCTGAGCATGAAACCGATTAGTGCAAATGCACCGTGGAGAGCAACAAAGGTCCAAAGCCCTCCAAGTTGGACCCACCTGACGAAACTCCCCTGAGCCTCAGGACCCCAGAGAAGAAGAAGAGAATGACCCATAGCGTCAGCTGGAGTGCTAACTGCCGCTGTAAGAAAATTTGCACCCTCAAGATAGGAACTAGCGAGTCCATGGGTATACCAGCTCGTAACGAAAGTCGTGCCAGTAAGCCAACCGCCAATAGCAAGGTAAGCAGTGGGAAAAAGAAGTAGTCCAGACCAACCAACAAAAACGAAACGATCTCGTTTAAGCCAATCATCGAGGACATCGAACCATCCCCTCCGTGGGGGACTTAGAGTTGAAGCGACCATTTTTCATTCCTTGTAGATAGTAGAGTTGTGGCCAAGTATCACGGATTATAACCGCTAACTTGTATGGTGTGTTTGGTGTAATCACTTGGTGTATTCTCGTATGTAGATGAGTCACCATATGTTTTATGATCCTTATATCCAACCATACGTCCCTTAGTGTTTTGGATAGCAGGCATGAAGACTATGAAGAGGAAGACTCCAGGAGCGCCAACAAAAACAACTGAGACGATCACATAATAAGTAAGTAATTCTAAAAGATCGTGAGACATAACTTTACATAATGAAGAAAAAGAAAGGACCCCGTAGGGTCCTTTAGTTGTATGTAACCTATATCAACCGATGCTAGGTGCCAGGAGTGCGACAGGCGTGCTCTCAGCAGCAGCAAGGTCGAGTGGGAAGTTGTGAGCATTACGCTCATGCATTACTTCCATACCCAGACCAGCACGGTTCAGAACGTCTGCCCAGGTGGGGAGAACGTGACCGTTGTTGTCCAGAATGGACTGGTTGAAGTTGAAACCGTTCAGGTTGAATGCCATGGTGCTAACACCAAGTGCAGTAAACCAGATACCAATCACAGGCCATGCAGCAAGGAAGAAGTGAAGACTTCTGCTGTTGTTGAATGAAGCGTATTGGAAGATCAAACGACCGAAGTAGCCGTGTGCAGCAACGATGTTGTAGGTTTCCTCCTCTTGTCCGAACTTATAACCGTAGTTCTGACTCTCTGTTTCAGTTGTCTCGCGGACGAGTGAGGAAGTAACAAGACTTCCATGCATAGCAGAGAAAAGAGATCCACCGAATACCCCAGCAACACCGAGCATATGGAACGGGTGCATAAGGATATTGTGTTCTGCTTGGAATACAAGCATATAGTTAAAAGTACCAGAGATACCAAGAGGCATGCCATCAGAGAAAGAACCTTGACCGAAAGGATAAACGAGGAAGACTGCAGAAGCAGCAGCGACAGGTGCGCTGTAGGCAACGCAGATCCAGGGACGCATACCCAGACGATAGGACAGTTCCCATTCACGACCCATATAGCAGAAGACGCCAATGAGGAAGTGGAAGACTACCAATTGATATGGACCACCGTTGTACAACCATTCATCTAGGGAAGCAGCTTCCCAGATGGGGTAGAAGTGAAGTCCAATTGCGTTGGAACTAGGGACAACAGCACCAGAAATGATGTTGTTACCGTACATGAGAGAACCAGCAACTGGTTCACGAATCCCATCGATGTCGACAGGAGGAGCCGCGATGAATGCGACGATGAAGCAAATGGTAGCAGCAAGCAGAGTTGGGATCATCAACACGCCGAACCAACCCACATAGAGGCGGTTGTTTGTTGAGGTTACCCACTCGCAAAACTGTTCCCAGTTAGACACGCCCTGTTGGCGTGTAAGAGTAGTTTGAGCCATTGTATTTGAAATAAGTAAGACCATCAGGGTAATGGTGGAGTTACTATTCCTCTGCACCCTAAGCAGAGGTATGAAAGACTATTATTTTACCACGCTGTTTAGTCTTGGTGAGGCGTGGGTGAAAGTGAGGAAACCCTCATTCGTTCATGTATTTATATTAACACAGTACGGGAAACCCGTCAAGTGAAAATTTTGAGTAGTTGTACCTAAAAAAGGTTTTCAGAACCACCTAACTCAGGGGTGTTCTTTGTCGCAATCTCGTACATCACTTCGTGAATGTTAACAGGTTCTTCACCTGATTCTTCACGACGTGCTTCGTCTTGCTTTTTGATTTCAGTTTCTTTCTCCATGTAATCAAGTTGCTTCTCCGTATAAGGAGGTGCTTCATTACCAAACCAAGGGTCAGGAACAAGATATGGAGCAGCAGGAACGCCAGTGTAATACTGATCTTCGTAGTCTAGACCATCGTCATCAACATCGATGATTGCCTGCTCCTGATACTCTTCTGCCTCTGGTTGAGACAGATTAAAAAGGTTTCTGATTGCTCTAATCCTGATCATGATTGCCAGTGATAGTGAAAGAAATTACCTCGCTCGTGACACATCGGATCTTCCGATGCTACACGCCAAGGAAGTTGGGACTGTCCTTTGAAATCGGTACGATCTCCAATAATAGAATATGCTTTAAGAAGATTATCCTTATTCTTCAGACGGTTTATAACAGATGCTTTTGCAGCAGGTCTCCAGTAGTTGAATCCTTCATACTGACCAGGTGCATACACTACATCAGCAACGTTATTGGGGTAGTATGGCGATCTAACACGATTCAGGACAGATACTGCCACGCAGAATTCATCCATGGTGTTAGGTGCTGCCTCTACCTGCACAGTGCGAGCCAGGTGATCATAATCAACTGCACTGAGAGCCAGAATTGTTTCTAAGATCATAGTGGGAAGGTGCTTACCCTAGTATTATAGCACGAATTTTCGTACTGTGCCCTTGAGTCCAGACTCTTTCATGTATTTTCTTGCCTCTGACTGGGCATCGAACACCTTAGCGAATCGTTTGTCGGGTGACCAGGTAGCATGTGACACAAGATACTCAATCTGTTTGTCCTCAGTGCGACGAGTTGCAACCCAACGGGATGTGTTATTAGGATCTCTGGACATGATTTGATTTGCTTCTCAACATAATTATGTATAAAAAAAGAGAGGATTACTCCTCTCCTGATTGCGTTGCCATCGCGCCACCTACGAAGGTGGCAAGCAAGATTGATGCTGTTACTAAAAGTGCCATGATTGTTTTTGTAAACAACTTATGTTGGACTGTAGGCGGGCATCATTATCCCACCATCACCACCTTGATCGTCATCATCCTCTGTTTGAATAAAGAGTAACATGAAAAAGAAAGGTGTCAAACAAAATATGATCGTTTGACCGACTTCTAATGTCATGTGATCACCAAATGCCAGGAATGATTTGACCTGTAGTTGCATAAGATCCCATTGCTGCGATCACGCCGAGCATTGCTGCCCAACCATTAATGCGTTCTGCGTTTTCGTTCATTGTTTTTCCTCTAGTGTTTTGTTAGTGATGATGATACGAGTACCATCGTGAGTAAATTGTAGTTCGTCGTCTGGATGCCAGAGTAGCTCTTCGTACATATCGTCGAGCTTCTGCATATCAATGTACAGTTGGTCAGGATTAGGCATTACTTACTCTTAAGATACTTCAGGACGGTCGAAGGATCGCTAACCAAGTATGGATCAGAGGGACAGTTACCCATCCTTCCGTCTTCCACAAAAGTCATTTCAATTTCTCCGTTATCGACCACCATAGCATATCTCCAAGAACGGAATCCGAATCCCCTATTTGTCTTGGGAATCGACATACCCATTGCATTCGTGAATTCACCATTCCCGTCAGCAATAGATTTGACTTTTTCGATACCCATCTGATCAAACCAAGCGTTCATAACAAAGCAGTCATTGACAGAGAGACAATAGACTTCATCAATCATTTGATCAAGGATCTCATCATATGCTTCTTCATAAGCGGGAAGCATCAGGTTGCTACAGATAGGAGTGAATGCTCCAGGTAGTGCAAAGATAACGATCCTTTTGTCTTGGATGATGTCGAGAGATGAGAATGAACCCCATCCCTTGTCAAAGGTTTGAAAAGTTACTTCAGGGATTTGTGCCATGGTAAAATCTATTTAATGGATTAGAGAACTCCAAAAAACAGTTTACCAGTAAATGCGTAAGAAATCAAGGCCGCAACAAAACCCATCATTGCAGTACGTCCGTTCCAGAGTTCTGCCTTCTCAGCATGTGTCTGGTATCCGTAGCGTTCTGCATCGGTTTGAGAAATCCATGGTTGGGTTTCTCTTGCCCACATATTTGTTTGACCTGAGTCGTTTGTTGTAACTGTCATGTTAATGTGTGAAGAACTGTTACATTATATATAATTTTTTTACAATTGTCAAGCACTTTCAAATATTAAGATTTTGAATCCAATAAAAAAGGACCCATTATGGGTCCTTGTAAATGGGTCATTGACTCCACCATCTCATTTTGCTGAAGAACGAGCAAACTCCTTGGTTATAGGCGACTGTCATCCAGTCAAAACCCATCTAGTTTAAAGTCTATTGGGAAAGACTAGTCAGGACGATACTCCTGACTTTTGTAATCACTGTAATCACCAAAGGTAATCACATCCTGACCGACTGAGGAAAAGTTAACAGGTTGCCCTGCCACAATCCCATCATAATCAAATGAAATCGTATCATTACCACTAGTAGAGATACTGTAGTTGGATGTACGACCGATTTGCTTATCAATCGCCTTCATGCCTTGGTAGTGTCGCCAAATCTCGCTTTGAGTATTGGCATCAACATTGTTTTCCATAGCATCTTTGACACAATTTTCAAGTGCTTTGACTGCTTGCAAGTAAGGGTTCATGAGGAAGTAACGGTATCGCGAATGTAACATGGGACACGAGCAGGGTCTAACCATTTCGTGTATTCAAAGTCCTCCATAGCATAATCCAATTGAATTGAATTGTCTAGGAGATACATGTCTTTGTAACGCTTTGTCCATTCATCGAACTTTTGAATTCGATAGTCAGGACGACCATTGAGTTCGATCGTCCCAGACTGAACATAACGATAGGGGAAGCGTTCTAGAAGAACTTCAGGTTTCATAATAAAATAGGTCCTGTTCAAGTTTGTTGAGGAGAATGTCATAATCCTCATCTACATCACCATAAAAATCAACACCTTTCTCCTCATAGAATTTCAATACTTTATTATAAAGAATAGGATACTCGATGTCAAGTGTCACTTGTCGATCAATGGCATCATATAGAATACCAACAACAGACGAGAACTTTTGTGCTGTAGTCATAAGATTTTACCTTATAATGGACCAGTGTGTCCCAAAGGGACAACGGGTCAGGCAGGATTTGAACCTGCGACCGACTGCTTAGAAGGCAGTTGCTCTATCCAACTGAGCTACTGACCCAGTGGCGGCAAGGTTTTCCTCCAGTTCAAGCTCTGCGAAGTGATGCAGTTGATCGACCATAAGGTCCATCAGTGCGTCTGCAGTGTCTTGATTTTCGTAGAACTCAGCGTTCATTTGGAAGACTCCCTTGACTACCTCTGAATTATAACAGATGAATTAGCAGCGGTCAAGGCTTGAAATAATCTTTTCGCATGTACCGACCAAGGATATTGCTGTTGTAGTATGCAGGTGTCCCATCGTCCATGCTCTCCGTAAGTACGTTGTTGATAAAAAGTTGGCGGGTCTCTTCAAAGTTTGTGAGTCCCTTGCTCTTATGTAGGCTTAATATGTCCCGTTTGAAGACCAGATTTCCGTACCGTTTGCGATCTTCAGTAAGTTCACGAGAGCTTCCGTAGTATTTTTTCCAGTCGCTTTCACTTTGAACTCTCCTACCACCACCTCTAGGTTTTCGTAGTTGGTGAAAGTATTTTCTTCCGATGTACCTTTTACCAGTAAGTGTGTTTGTAATGCAATAGACAAAACCGAAATGGTCGTCAATGTTCTCAGATAGAAAAGGGGTTCCATTAAAAATCCAGGGGTTTTCATAATTAGTCGGGGTCTCCGTCGTCGTCGTTTTGGTCAATGTATCTAGCCGCTATGCGCTCGCTACTCTTATCTATGTAAGCAGAGGCATCGGCGTAAACTTCTGCCTTAAGTTCGGCAATTGCAAACTCAAGGTCTTGTATTAGAACTTTTAAGTTTTTTTTATTCATGAGCGGTACTCTTGTAAAATATTTAATACCTCATTGAGTGCATGATGTGCTCCATCATGCCACTCATGATTTTTAGCAGAGTAAGAACCATCATATAATTGATTCTTAATTTTAAGAACTCGGACTTCCATTTCGTCCTTCTTCACTTGTCCTCTCGGCATTAAATTTTCTCCTGAAGGGATTTCCAATCTTTATCGAATTGTTCTAACCCTTTGTCAGTGAGAACATGCTTGTACATCTTATCAAAAATGGTAATAGGGATAGTGCAAATATCAGCTCCCACTCTAAAAGCAGAGGATACTTGGTGAACATCCCTAATCGATGCAGCAAGGACTTGGGTCTTCGCCTGATGTGTAGCATAGACATCTGCAATCTCCTCAATTAGTTGATTACCGTCAAATGATTGGTCATATACTCTACCCACGAAAGGTGAAACGTATGTTGCACCTGCCTTAGAAGCGAGTATTGCTTGTGCTGAACTGAATATCAGAGTGACGTTAACACTGATTTCATTGGTTGTTAATTCATAACACGCCCTTAGACCTTCGGGTGTGCATGGTACTTTGATTGTAATGTTTGGTCCGATCTCGATGAAGTCTTCTGCCATGTCTAGCATTTCCTCAGCAGTCTCTCCGACTACTTCAGCAGATACCGAAGAGTTCCAAGGAAAAATGTGAGAAATTTCCTTGATAATACTCTTAGGGTCTTCGCCTGCTTTCAACATGAGACTGGGGTTTGTAGTAACTCCGTCGATTAAACCAGTCTCGTATGCTTGAGCGATGAGCTCGGGATCAGAACAGTCCAGAAAGATTTTCATGACTCTCCTGTATAGTTTGTCAATATTTATTATACCAAAAAAGCACCCATGTGGGTGCTTTGTTATCATCTTAACATAGTTAAGATTATTTGGTGTAAGTTTTTCCACGATAGCAGAAAGTCCCGTGGGTCTCCTTGTTCTCTACACAACGTGTGTCATATTCCACACCACGATATGTAGTGTGATGAATCTGAGCATCGTGCAGACGTGCTGCTTTCTGAATTTGCTTACGGATCTGTGTAAGTGTGTTCATGAGTCTTCTCCTGAAGAGTTAGGGTTTGCAGTCCCCCGTTCCTTCAGTCGTGTGCGTCCCAATAACACTCGGGTGCTGATTCCTTTACGGTCTCAACTAACTCTAACTGAACCTCAGGGTCCAGGTTGAGGTGTTTTTCAATCCTTAACACTAGTGCCTCAGACTGAGAACATGTGAGTGTAGTGTAGAGTAAAAACTCAAGCATGGGATGAACGCTCCGTTCCGCGACTTACTTGCGTCCCCGAAGGGATGAACGTATATGTGATGAATCCATCACAATACTATTTATAGCATGGATTTTTATATCCAGTAGTTCATTGTGATACATTTTTATGTTTTCTCAATGATTCTTTTTTAGCAGCGGTCCAGAGCATGTCTGTCACATCTGGACCGATCTCATTACCTGCATCTAGCAGGTCATCATAAACTGAATCCAGCGAAGGAGTTTGCTGTGACATCTTGTTTGATTCCTCCGACGACATAACTTTCAATCTCCGTTTCTTGAGGTGCGTTTTGTTGTCCCTTAGAATTCAACCAGTGCTCTGTCCAGGGCAATGGATTATTCTTAGCAGGAATGTCATAGATTGGATCAAGACCAATCGCTTTCATACGGCGATTAGCAATCCACTCAACATAGTTATGAAGTAAACGATCATTCAAACCAATCATACTGCCCTGTTTGAACAGATAGTTTGCCCACATCTTTTCTTCATCAACAGTCTTCCTGAACATTTCTGCTACGACAGGTTGTTCTTCCTTAGCGATGATTGCCATTTCGGGATCATCACCCTCTCTCCATTTCTTCAGGATATTCTGCGTGATAACCAGGTGTTGGCTTTCATCTCTAGCGATAAGAGAGAGAATCTTAGCCGAGCCCTCCATAAGTTTATTCTCGCCAAAAGCAAACGAGCACGCAAACGACACATAGAAACGGATTCCTTCGAGGATGTTGACATTTGCAATTGCCCTGTAGAGTTTGCGCTTTAACTCACGACGATCATACTGCCCTGTGGTATGTCCTTGACGTGCAAGGTCCCACATCTGTCCGTTATCATACTCATGTGCATGAGCAATAAAAGTATCATACGATTCAGTTACTGATGCTGCACGAGACATAACATTCTCATCATCCAGGATTGTGTCAAACACATCTCCAGGATTAGGATACACATTCTTAATGATGTATGTGTAGGAGCGACTATGAATCATCTCCATAAACTCCCACACTGTCATGCATGCTTCTAACTCAGGGAGTGAACAGTAAGGGATAAAAGCCATCCCAGGACCGCGCCCTTGTACAGAATCCAGCATGATCTGGTATTTAAGATTGCTGGTAAAAATGTGCTTTTGCTCTGGCGTAAGTGTTTGGTAATCACTGCGGTCCTTCTGTAACGATACTTCCTCTGGTCTCCAAAAGTATCCTAACTGTTGTTGCGTAAGTTTGTCAAATACTGGATACTTATACTCGTCATACCTCTGCACACCCAGAGGTTGTCCAAAAAACATGGGTTGCTTTTTGGTGTTCACTTTGTTCTTGTTAAATACTGTCATTTTCTCGATTTCCTTTTCCTCAAACCTTGCAACTGTCACAGTCGTCTTCCTCCGTGTTAAGTAGTTCGTCAATTAGATGATCAACATTACCCTTCACTTGTTCAACATCATCACCGTCCTTCTTAGCATCATAGGTATTCTGATAGTAAGAAGTCTTCCAACCATACTTGTAGGTTGTAAGTAGATCCTTTGCCATCTCAGATACAGGCACTTCGTTGTCAGCATAGTTCTCTGGATTGTAACTCCAGTTACCACTGATTGCCTGATCAAAGAACTTCTGCATTACGGCGGTGACTTTGATATATCCATCGTTGTTGTGCATGTCCCAGAGGAGGGTGTATGCATTTTTGAGGGACAGATACGACGGTACAATCTGCTTAAGGGGTCCCTTCTTACTTTTCTTAACGGACAAGTAGTCGCGAGGCGGCTCGATTCCATTGGTAGCGTTTGACACAACGGAGCTGCTCTCCGAAGGCATTTGTGCGGACAATGTGCTGTGTCGGAGTCCGTATTCAAGGATCCTACCCCTAAGGTAATCCCAATCGCAAGCAAGGTCATTCGGTACGATTTCGTCTACGTCGTTCTTATATGTATCAATTGGCAGTATTCCATCAGCGTACTTTGTTTTACCAAAATAACCGCAAGGACCCTTCTCCATTGCCATACGATTAGACGCTGTTAGAAGGGCATACTGGAACCTCTCAGTGAGTTTATGAACCAGGTCATGTGCCTTCTGTGAATCGTACTTAGCATTGTTCTTTGCAAGATAATGTGCAAGACCAATGTACCCGATACCAAGAGAGCGACGATTCTTTGTGCTGACCTCTGCTGCCTTGACAGGATATGTTTGATAATCAATCAAAGCATCCAGACCACGAACAGCGAGCTCACAGAGTTCATCTAGTTCATCAATACTTTTAAGTTTACCAACGTTGATAGCAGAAAGAATGCACAAAGCAATCTCACCATTACCATCAATGTGTTGGATAGGATCAGTAGGCAGAGTAATCTCCTGACAGAGGTTACTCATATTAACTTTGTCTTTGAACGAAGAGTGACTGTTGCAATGGTCGATATTCATAATGTAAATACGACCTGTCTCTGCTCGCTCCTTCAGAAGATTCAGAACAAGTTCTTGTGCTCTTACAGTCTTTCTTGGAACAGACTGATCTGATTCAGCAGCCACATATAGATCGTCAAATTGATCAGTACCAAAAGCATCATACAGACCTGGTACGTCATGCGGTGAGAAGAGGCTAATCTCTCCATTCGCAATGAAACGTTCGTAGAAAAGTTTTGAAATCTGGATTGAGTAGTCAAGTTTCCTCACTCGGTTGTCTTCTGTACCCTTATTGTTTTTAAGAACAAGGATGTCTTCTATTTCTTGGTGCCAGATAGGAAAGTGAACTGTAGCAGAACCACCTCGGATGCCGTTTTGTGTGCAGCATCGTACAGTTGATTCAAACTTTTTAAGGAAGGGGACAACACCTGTGTGCTGTACCTCTCCGCCTCGGATTTTGCTGTTGATCCCACGGATTCTGCCAGCGTTAATACCGATACCAGCCCTTTGTGAGACGTAGTGACCAATAGCCATATCACTGCTAAAGATACTATCGAGGGTGTCATCAACATCAACGAGAACACAAGATGCAAATTGACGAAGGGGCGTCCTGACCCCTGCCATGATCGGTGTTGGGATGTTGAGTCTGTGTTTACTGATTGCGTCATAGTATTTTTTGACGTACTCTAACCGATAGAATTTGTCGTCGTCCTGAAAGAGTGTCGCCGCCACCATGATATACATGAACTGAGGAGTCTCAAAGATCTCTCCAGTCGAACGATCCTGTACGAGATATTTATCCGTCACTTGGCGAATGCCAGCATACGTGAACAAATAGTCCCTGTCATGATCGATGTAACTATTCAGTTGATCCCATTCTTCATCAGAGTACCTGTTTATAATTGTTGGGTCATATACTCCCTGCTCAATACACTTTTGAACATGCTCCTTCAAAGGAGGATGCCCGTCAGGGTGACCATTATATACCGCCTTCCTAAGACCGAATAGAAGAAGTCTAGCGGCAACAAATTGGTAGTTAGGTGCATCCAAAGAAATCAGATCGTTCGCAGAACGAATCAGGATCTCTTGAATATCAGAGGTTTTAATACCATCAAAGAATTGCAGGTTTGAATTCATTTCAACCTGACTCTCAGAAACACCTGCAAGACCATTACAGGCATGCTCTACCATTGCATGAACCTTTTCAAGGTTAAGGGTTTCTTTTTCCCCATCACGTTTTACAACATGAATTTCTTTCATACCTTTTTCCATTCGCTTAGTTTAACGTGGGCTTCTAAACCGCTGTAAGTGTTGAATTCTACCAGAGACTGGACATCATGTCCAGCGAGGAACATGTCATTAATGTCTTTCTCTGATATATTATTTGGCCAGATTACTAATTCGTAACCCTTATCGATTGCCTTTGTCATTCGATTGACAATCTCTACATTTCTGCATTCATTATCGAACACGAAGACTGCTTCTCTACCTTGTAGCAAGTTCCAATCAATGTCGGCACCTGCCATCGCGATAGCGTTATCTATGTATAGACTGTCGAAAGGACCCTCTGTTATGTAAACAGTTTTATTGAAATCGACCCTATCAAGTCCAAAGACTTTAGATCGATTCTCATCCAACATGATAGTGATATAACGCAACTTATCAAGTGGATCTAGAGACCTCCCTTGGAATCCAAACCATTCGCCATTACTGTCAATGAAAGGAATAATAATTCTGGGGTGATCCTTTTTGACATTCTCAAACGTAGGTTTCTGAGTATTAACCCATGTACAAAATTTATCAACGTAGTACAGATCCTTAAAATGTTGAGTGGGAATCTGACGACCGAGGATATATCCTAGTGCAGGGTGTAGATTATTTAGTTCCGAAATACTTTGTATCGGACCTTTCTTTTTGAACTTGGGTTTTTCAAAACTTAGTGAGGGATCTGCTACGTTTCGACCCTTTCCAGTGAGACCCGCTTTGTATCGTTCCATGACATACTCGTCATGAACATCAGGTGCATTGTCCTTCAGGAAGCTTCCAAAGGATCTACCTACACCACAATTGTGGCACTTGTAAACTAGTCCGCTCTTCATCGTAAAGAAGTATCCACGGGACTTGTTCTTGTGCTTCTGCGAATCGCCACAGTAGGGACAACGAAAGTTATACACCCCGTTGCGTACCCTCTTGAATTTGTCGAACCGAGCAGAGATTAGTCTCGCATAATGTTCATCAATCACCCAATAGACCTAGGAATCTCAACCCCTATCATACTTGTGTTTTGCTGACCTGTCAAGCTCTTCATTAAAGACTGTCCTGGCACGGATAGTAAGAATGATATGACTGCAAGACCGCCGAAGATGGTCCACATCTTTTTCTCCATGACCCTTAGGCGATCATCGATCAGTCTAATATCACGCTCACATCCTTTCTTGATTGCTTCTGTGTCTTTGTTGAGATCCGAATGTAGTCTATCGATCTTCTCAAACAAGACTTCATCTACTGTGTCCTGTCTATCTAATTTTTCATTATGCACAGCAAGAAGTTGACCCATCTTGACGCTATTGTCTTGAAGTGAATCAACTACTCTTTCCAGTCTTTCGATTATCGCTGAATTAATATCAGACATTGCTTACCTTGTAGCGTCCATTTCTGCACCTGCTCTTGCTTGTTTTTTAAGTTGAGCGGTTTTTGCTTGTAATTGCTTCTGCAATTCCTGCTTCTTCAGCATGATCTTTTTCTTTTCCATGTTGATCTTCATGGAGGCTTGCTGCTGTTTCATCTGAGCATCGCCTTGTTCCTGAACATTACGCATATGATTCATACGCTTGTCCATGAAAAACTTACCTGCTTGACCAGGCATGATTCTTTCAATCTTAACATCACCTCTATAACGAGGGTTGATAAGAAGACGCATCTTCTGCGCCAGTTCTGCAGGGGAGTTAGCATAAACAACAGTCTCACCAACTTGAGGAATGGTTACCTTGTATTGGAACAGACGGGAAGGCATCGTAGGGTTCTCTTTAGACTCTCCGATTTTATTTCCAGGTGCCACTAACTTCTTTGCATCTTTCTTTTTCAGTTTACCACGAAACTTCATGACTGGATCGTATCCAGCGTTCGGACCAGTGGCGTCTGCACTACCACTAAATCCACCAGTACCAGCAGTCATGACCGTCATATCTTTGCAAGCTCCTCAGCAATGTCAGGATCGTCTTCCAATTCGGGAAGCATACCTATGGGATATTTATTCAAATAAAGGAGTATAGTTTTTAATATACACCAATATTCCCTTTCCAGTTTGAAAAACAAGAGAGGTGTCGCGGCTTCACCAAAAACATTATATAAAATGATGAGATGATTAATAATAAGATGGGTCCTTAATGGACCCGATCTTACATAACGTTTGAGAAGACGTTTCAAGTATTTGAAACGTTTCATGTCTTCATCAAAGTCATCGCGGGTTACGCAATGGGGGTTTTCATAATGCTTCATGGCGAAGAGAATGTAGTTTCCTTCATTCAATTCGTCAAATTTCATTTAATTAACTAGCAGTGAATGTCTTAGTAGAACCTGATCCACCTGCGCCAACTACATCACCAGCAACGAATGCTTTGTCTGATGTAGCGCCACCTGTAGAATCAACAATGGTTCCAGAGATCGTTTGTGCTTGGATAGCATGTGCCTTACCAGTTGCAGCAGCGGTGAATGTAAATTCAACGCGGTTAACACCAGTCTGTGCAGCAGCAGTTGCTGTGATGTTAGCACTATCAGTTGTATTTCTGACAACTAAGGTTGCACCATTGGTGACATCAACCTGTTCGTTGTAGATGACAACAACAGTACCAGTTGCACCACCAGCATAACCTGTCTCCTCAAAGAAGACTGCGGTGATATCTGCTTCAGCAAGAGTGTTAGTACCACGACCACCTGCACCGACAAGACCATCAACGGCTACAAGAACTTCGTCCCAGAATGCAGTCTTAGCAGCATTCTTGTAATGACGCAACACCCATCCTTCGCTCGTAGCGAAGATGTTTTGAGGGTCTACACCACTTCCTCTTACAGCCCACTTGGGTTTTGATTCATCAGCGTCGGTTACACCATAAAGCGCCATGGTAATGCTCCTAGTATCGTTGGTTTTCTATACAAGTATTTATAAAAAACGGGGTCTCTGAGACCCCTCTAAAAACGCCTCAGGCAGCGTCTTCTCTTGATTCTAATGCTGACTTCACAGCTTCCAGTAGAGCATCATCAGCGGTCGTCTTAGTCAGTTTTACCGCCTTCTCCAGAACAAGGATGCAAATATCTACAAGTTTCTCACCGAGATCTGCATCATCAGGGATCTTGGAGACTGCATCTGCAACAATTTTTTTAGCAAAGGGTAGTAAGAATGCTAACATGATTTGATTCCAAAAATAGGGTCTGTCCTATATAGGCTTCAATCGTATGTTTTCTTACCACCTTTCATGTAACCAGAACCTTTCTTATCGTAGAAACGAACACCTTTAGTTCTGGTTGTCGTGTATAGTTTTTCCTTTGCCTTTTCGCCCTGAGAAACAATTTCTTTGTAACGCTTGCCATATTTCATGCGAGCGTCACGTTCTTTATGCTCCTTCTCTTTTTTAAGATGGGCAAGTTCTTCGTTTGTCATGAACCGAGTCCGCGACCTTTCTTATAGTTGTCCTCACCACCATAGCGAGCCATGGTATCAGCATAAGATTGCCTGTCTTTGAAACCTGCTTTCTTTGCTTTGGCGTCTGCTGCCTTTCTATTGTCTGACATCTTCTTGTACTTTCCAGTACCAGCATCAGACTTGGCACCCTTCTCTTTTTTCTTTTGTTTACTACCACCGCTACCCATGATAGCACCCTTACCATATTGTTTGGTAATTGATGCTCTCACAAGATCCATGGCAGTTGGTTTGCCACCAGTAGGTTTCCTGGTGCCACCCTTATCATATCCCTTCTCTTTCTTGAGACGGGTTGCTTCGTTGAATTGACCGAACGTCAGCAATGTCGAAGTTTCTTCTTGATCGATGCTTTGATCGCTTTCTTCTGAAACTTCTTCTTGACTGACATAGGCGGTTTCCTCCGTAGATACTTCTGTTTCATCACCAAGTTCTTCAGCGCGACGTTTCTTTTCGCACTTTTTACAATCACAGTCATCTCCATGATTGCGAGACTTGTCAGGGCATTCCATGACATCCTCTTTCTTAGGATTTATCTTGACTTTTGTTTTTTTCTCTGATAATTGTGAGAATGATAACATCACTTACCCTCGCGCTTTGCTTTTGTTTTTGCGATGACGCGATCCTTAGCGTCTGATGCTGCCTTGTTAGGACCATCATATGCCATTGCACCACGCTTTGTATCAAACTGAGGATGACCATCAAGTTTCATACCGCGCTTTTTCTCAAGCGCCTTCTTTCTCTTAGCAGTTCCCTCAGGACCATCATCGAATCTCATCTCAACGATGTTCTCAATCTCCTCAAGTGAGAAGAGACCAGACTCATGGAGATGTGCGATGGTGTCATAATCTTCACCAAGACGCTTAGCAAGTTTGTCGCTGCCCTTGGATACCAGACGGGATGTTTTGCCGACTGCTTTCTTCAGACCACGCTTGATAGCACCACCAATTCTTCTGAGAAGACCAGGTTTCTTCTCACCACCACCAGAGGAACTACCTCCACTGCTGCTAGAAGATTCCCCGCCACCACCAGAGGATGAACCACCACTTGAACTGCTGCTTGTGCCCCTGGTTTTTGCCAGCAGTTTATCCAACTTACCACCAGTTCCATCATCATCGCTAGATGAAGACTTAGGTGCTGGTTTCTTCTCAGCAGGTTTAGAAAGTTCTGCTCTCTTTGCTTTGATTCTATTTGCTTGGAAAGTTCCAACTGCCTTACCAGCGTTTGCTGATACAGACTTACCTGCTGCCTTAATACCTTTCTTAGCAGCAGCACCTGCCTTTTCAGCACCTGCTTTCAGTCTAGAACCTGCTTCTTTAGCAGCAGACTTGATACGATCCATGCGGGAAGGACCAGCAGGTTTGTTGAGTTTTGCTCGTGCCATTGCACCAGCGTCACGCTCTTCCTCTGTTAACATCTCAACAGCGTCAAGGTGCTCACAGATTTCAATCAGATCATCAATATCCTCAGCAGTTTCGATGATGTAATCTTCCATTACATCAATCAGTTGCTCATCAGTCAGTGCATCAATCTCTTCACCGTACTGTTCAAATAATTCAAACTCTTCCTCAGAGAATGCAAATGCTTCTTTACGAGCAGCACGTCTCTCATCACGCTCTTTCTTTGCACGAGCGACTGCATCTTGCATACCACCTTTGCCATAACCAGCAAGGATACGACGATCCTTTTTGCGCTCAGCAGCAGTTCTTTCGGGAGCAGAAGCAGTTCCATCACGTTGGATGTGGGACTTAGATCCGCTGAACTTACCTTCTTCTACACTCTCAACTTCCTCTTTCTTGAGGTTTGCCTTACGATACTGGAGATCAGCACGGGTGCCTCTGTCCATCTTACCCTGTGACTTGGGTTTGGTCTTGCCACCTACGTCAGGTTGCATACCAGGGTTTGCTGCCTTGACTCTGCGACCGTGGGTGTATTCAGCACCACTCATCTTGTCATCGCCAGAGATCATCTTGCCACCCTGAGAGCGGGAAGCAGCATACTCTTTGTCAGACTGACCGTGCTTACCTTTATAACCTTCTTCTACTTCAACTTCTTCTTTCTTAATTGCCTTGCCGATTGCTTTACGGCGATTCTTCAGATATGAATCAGACGAATCAACATCACCGTCGTTATCGATGTCACCATCTTCCTTGCCAACGGGGTCTAATTTTTTCTTTTCATACATCTGCACTGCCTTGAGTGCATCTGACATATCGGGAAGATCTTTGAGATTCATGTTACTAAGCATCCTTGTCCTTTTTATTTATCTTACGAATAAACTCACCAGGAGTAAGTTTACGCATATAGTTTGCCAACTTATCAGTACCCATTTCTCCTGCTGGAGTGAAATTAAAATACTTGATGTCGTTTCTTTCAACCAGGTCTTTCAACCAAGCGCGATATACATTGTCATGCTCATCAATATAGATGACATAATTGCTGCCGCGACTAACAACTTTACCAATGAGCCCTGTGCTGACGTTCTCAATGAAGCACCCCACTGAAAATAAATTACTATCGAAATACGCTTCACGCAGACCTTGAGGATCTAATCTAGGAGCGATTTCATACAAATCATATGATGCTTCTGCAAAGTCATCAAACGATTCAGATACTTGCATCGACTGACGAAGTGTCAGGAACAATGCTTCTCTATCTTTCTTAGAAAGGTTCTTAGATAGACCCTTATAGAATGATTCTTCATCACCTTCTACTGCTGCTTTACGCAACTTAGATGCTGACATGCCTTCCACACCTTCAGAATCAGGGTCGCGACCACCAGCAGAAGTTACTTTGATTTCATCGAAGTTATATAGGTCACCATTATACTTTGTTGCTAGGGAGTTAAACTCACTGACCCTATCACCGCCGACCACAATATTAACGCTGCTATACCCGTCAGCATCGAGGGCACTGAGAACGTCAAAAATGGTACGCATGTCATCATTATCATTAATCGCATTGGCGTGATCTGGATATGCAAGCCGCATATACTTAATTTTCGTGCCTGGGTCGAGCGGGTTCTTCTTAGGATCCTGCGACCTTGAGGGGTATATTCTATACTCTCCTCCACTTGCTTTTGCCTCTCTTGCTACTTTTGCAAGAAGTTTCTCGTGCCCAACAGTAGGTGGATTAAATCTTCCAAATGTAATAGATATTGCACCTTGATCGACCGAACCCTCGCCATCTGCAGTTTCTTCTCCGCCTGCTGATTGTTGGGGTCCTGGGTCATTATTCGGATCAATTCTTACTAATTTTCCATCCTTAGACATATGGGTAATGTTCCCCGAAGGGTCCGCATATCTACCATACCCAATATGCTTAAGTTTTAATTGTTCTGCGCTCTTTGATGCAAAGGAACGCTCGGCTTCAGTTAGGAAAGCACTAAATTTTTTCATTCGTCCAATTTTTATCTAGGTTGAAGTTTGCTTTACTAAAGGTCAGTCTATCTACAATCTTGTAAGGTTTATCTGAAACAGTAACAAACCCTTCGTGTTGAGCAGGTTTGCCATTCAGAAAACATTTCACAGTACCATCGACAACAATGTTTGAAAGCAAAGACTGTTTCAATAGGAAGATCATATACCACACTTGAAAAGTGGTTTGATTAACTTCACACTTATATTTATCAGGTAGCGTATCGCACAAAACTTCTGCTGAGGGCAGCGATCCTGAACGAATGAACTTATTGATATGCTTGTATATATGTGGGCGAGCACTGGCACTAGGAATCTTGCACTGAGTTAACATGAAGAGAAACTTGATCCAGTTGAACTTAGGATTCTTTCTGATCTTTGCATTTGCCTCATCGAGACCTACAAAGTGAGTGCCCAATGCAGACAGTAGATTGACGCCGCCACGCCCATCAGCAGTCGGAGAAACTTCGGTATAAGAAGTATGTGGAGCAAGGATAATATCGCGAGAAGTCGGAGTGGAAAAGCGATACTCCAGAGTATTAGGGCGATACACACTGCCGCCTCCGACTCCGATGAAGTCAGCCTGGAAAATTCCACTGAGACGAGGAAGATTGTGAAGGCATAAGCGAAGAATGTCCGCAACGTTGCCTTTGTAAAGTTGGTCAATATCTTCCTGAGAATAACAGATCTTGACCTTGACCTTATTGAAAACGGATTTGGTTCCGACGAAGAATTTGCCATTTGCAGGGTTAGTACCGAACACGATAGCAGGAGCACCGTCCCACTTGACGCTGAGTTTGGGTTTGCTGAGAGCAGTACGGACTGCATTCAATGCTTCCTTGCGACCTACGAAGATCAGATCTTCCAGGTGGTCTAGGTGCTTGTTAGGCAAGTGTTCCTCTGTGTCTATACCATTATTATAGCACGTCAGGGTCGAGTCGGTCATGATTTAGGACAGTTTGTCAGGTGTCACCAGCGTTGGATAGCGTTCGCCTTGACGTACTTTTTATACAGATCCGAGAATCCATTCTTCTTTGTACTCATGAACACCTGAAACTGAGGTTCTGATGTTAACGCACCCTTATATCTTACCTCTAACATTACAATACTATGCTCCCTATTCTTAGGACCGATTGCCATCTCATAAAAAAGTTTTGCTGCTGTTGCACCTTCTTCAAATGCCATCTTTTTCATATCTGATTTATTAGTTCTATTGGGAATCAATCGGAACTGTGTATTATCAGAGTCACCAAAAATTTGTCTGAATACTTCGGAAGTAGTTCTACCTTCTTTCTCACTAGGTGGAGTGACTTCTAAGATTTTACCATCCTTATAGTCGCCGCGGCCAGTGATTAAACTAAAATGAAATGAAGTATCTTGTAGATATGTTTGCAAGTTAATTTTGAAGATAGTATCTAGAAACTCTTCAAAGAATTCTCTATCATTATCAAACTTCATGAATGCCTTATGCATTGCTTCAAAGTAGATGTTCTTATTGGGTTGGTATTTACCACGTCCCGTTAGCATCTCACTCTTTTCTTCTGTATCAGTGAACATATTGTTCGCTTCTTTCAATAGTTCCTTAATAGGCAAACCATCAATTCTTTTCTTTTTGAGTGTTGTTGATCCTGTCTTAATTTTTAGAGCACCAGCAAAAAATTTCTTCTTAGCATCCTCTACTTTCTTTACATCAGAAGGTTCCATCTTCTTCTCAATGAATCCCTTTGAACCAAATGCAGGTTTGTTCAACAGTGTTGGTTCTGGATCTTTGATACCTGCTTTCTTAAGTGACAATCCCCAGTAATGAGTAGCACCACCCTTTCCAGCAGTGGTAAATTTTACGATGATATCAGAAGAGTTGTAATTTTTAATTGTACTTGGTCCAACATCATATTTTTTAATCTCTTGTGCCCACTTTGTTCCTGTCTGCCAGACTGCTTCTACCTTAGCACTGCCAAGCAAATCAATCACATAGTTTGATACAGAGATTGCCTTTGCTAAGTTAACAAGATCAGGTTCTTGTTTCTCTCTAGGATCAATATAAAATCCTGCCAGTCCTGCTGCTCCAACAATCTGAGTAGCAGTAGCAGATAATTGATCTACGATTTGTTTATATGCTTGATATCTTTCACCATCTTTCTTACCGTTGATTGAATTAAAATCAACTTTCTTTTTCATGAGAATCAAACATGCAGTCATCAATTCATGAGGATCTTCTCTCTTGCCACCAGCGCCATTAGAGAGACCTTTGGATTGAAATGCAATCGTGAGAGCAGGTCTTGCTTTACCCTCAAGAGTGCCAGTAATAATAAAAGATTTTAATCCAGTTCCTGCAATAACATCTTCGTAAAACTTCCAGTCATATACACCTTCAAGTTTTACAACTTCTCTGATGTTAGTAATAATATTCTGTTGATTCTCTTCACAAAATTCTTTAATCTTTCCACGCAACCAGTTTCTTTCAGTCTTTACTTTGATGCGTGGAACTAAAATTAACTTAGTACCAGAGGGAGTCTTTACCATCTCTGTGGATTCTGAATCCCAACTGTCAATTTCTCTTTCTCCAGATGTAGATACAGAATCAAAAAACTTTTTAAGACTATAAGGTCCCTTAAAAATCTTATCAAGATTGTCTTTTAAGTCTTGTGCGACAGTCATTCTACTCTAAAGGGTCGTCCAGACTATTTAGATAATCTTCTTCAGTCTGGTATATTTGTTTCTGCCCTGACCAGATTTGATAACCTTCAATCACCTCAGGGACTAACCATTGATCCACCCTGTAGCAATACTTCCAGTTAACAGGTTGAACACAATTCATGACAACCACCTGAAAGAATGCTACTAGGTGTATCCAGAGACTATACATCTCCTGTCTGACGGTTCTCTGAATGATACACATCAAATGCACCATCAGGATATCGTGCTGCAAGTTTCTCTACATTCATAGCAATGATCTCATCAATACTAACATTCAGTGCCATGCATGCTTGAGCAACATACCACATGATGTCACCCAATTCACGTTTCATATGAAACAGATTGTCTTCATTGACAGGTTTGCCTTGGAATACAATCTTCTTCACAATCTCAGTGAATTCACCAGCTTCGGCACACGCACCAACTGCAGCAGTAAGCAGTCTTTCAGCATGAAAATCCTGCCCATTGAGTTCTTGAATACGATAGACAAACGCTTCATGATCTTTGGATGGTTGTGATGTAACTGCATTGACAAATTCCAGATAGGCATCAGTGTTTACTTTCTTAGTCATACTTAAGTTCTTTAAAAGATTTTTTTGCTGTGAAACGTTTTACTAGATCTGCTTTTTCTTGTTCTTGACCAGCATCAACTAGGTCTTCTTGTGCAGATTCCTCTACATCATACAACCTCATCTTCGCTCTGTCAATCCCTATGCAGAATCGTTTGTTCATCGTCGGATCATTATAACGATTCTTGAGTTGCTTGACCATGATTTGATTCATACCCTCAAGCTCCTCCGTGCTAATAAGGGCAAACATAAGATCAGCAGTAGCAGGGAGACCGAAGGATTCAGAAGTGTCAGTAATGTCAACATCAGTGCTACCGAAACCTGAACGGGTGGTTTGCGTAGCAGATACAATAGGTACGTTACACTCAACTGCCATGCCCCGAAGTTCTTCTGCGATTGATTTGACGTATGTGTATGAATTGACAACGCTCCCTTTATATCTCTGGGAAGCACAGATATTGAGGTAATCCACAAAGATAATATCTGGTTTAATGCTCCGCTTAAGAGCAAGATCAGAAATAAGAGACTTAAAATGTCCGACATGTGCAGATGCCGTAGGGTATTCTTTAATTATAAGTTTGCCCTGAGTTTTGCTAGAAAGGTTTGCAATCTTCTTCTTAAACATTGACTTAGGAAGATCTGCAAGTTTCTGAATATTGATGTTCAAAAGGTTAGCGTCAATACGTTCTGCAATCTTTTCTTCTGCCATCTCACAAGTAATGTACAAAACATTCTTGCCCTGAAGCAGACATGCAGATGCAACGTGACACATGAACAAAGACTTACCGACACCTGTGCCAGCGAGAGCAATGTTCAATGACTTATTGACCAAACCACCTTTAGTAATCTTGTTAAAAAACTCAAGGTCAAAGGGGATCTTATCTTCTTTACGGTGGTAGTAATCGAATCGTTCTTCAGCATTGTCCATGTAATCATGACCAACGTTCTGATCGAATCCTACTGCTAACGCTTCCGAAAGGATTTGAGGAATAGCACCTTTATCCCTCGTGGAATCTTGCCCGTCAGCAATCTTGACACTCTCCATAAGAGATAGGTAGATCGCACGTTCTTGACACCACTTTTCCGTAGTATCAACGAGCCAATCGTAGTCTGCGGGATCATCGGAAAGGACATTTAAAACCTGAATAATTTCTTTGAACTGTTCTTCATTGAGATCAGTTCTCTCCTGACATTCTATACTAATTGCGTTGAGACTGGGACATGCATCATATTGACTGATGTATTCATGAATCTCAAGAAAGATAATCTTATAGGGACGATTGTTGAAATAGTCCGACTTAAGGAAAGGCAGAACCTTCCTAGCATACTTCTCATTACAAATGAGATTGCTCAAGATAGTAGCTTCTAGATTCATAGGTAGTGCAAATAAGTTCCAAGAATGTATTTTGCTCCTTTGATTACTGGGCGACCTGCGTGACGATACATCCAAGTTGGAGGGAACACAACTATTCTACCACACTTGGGAGGAATCACAATATCCAATTTTGGAAAATCTGTAGTGCCACCTTCTTCGACATCGTTGAGATACATCATGACAACCAAGAATCTCCTGGCAGAAGAGTGGTCACCCACATCAACATGATCAGCAAACTCATCTTTACCATTGTCTAGGTAACGTTTGACTCTAAATTCCTCAAAACAATACTTGGCAGGGAAATCCATTGTACGGAGATCCAATTCATCCATATACTGATTGATGACTTTGACGAATACATCCTGAGTTTGTTTCTGAATATCCATCCAACGGCTATTCCTCTCATTGTATTGCTGAGATATATTCATCTCTGTAAACGTGGGACGCTTGTCCCTATCTACAGGTGATTGGTTGTGATCTTCATACTCAAAGTTTGCGATAATGTCGTGACAAAATTCTGTTGATTCACCATTCTGATTGACATCATAGATTTTGATATAGTCAGACAGTTTATCGAAACTAGTTTCCATAGCGGAACTCCTTAGATGCCGCTTCATCGAGTGCTTGCATTACTTCTGGCGTGAAGTATTTTTCGGGATTAGAGAGTATAGACTTAGGATAAACAGTAGATTCACCAACAACGATCCTATTCCCCCGCTTCTCGAATACTCCGTATTTCTCACCCAGTTCCAGTAGTCCGTAATACCTGTCCAATCCACGGTCGTAATAAAGACGTGTTTCAACCTGTGAGTTCTCCTTTGTCAGTCTTGATTTGTGTGCTTTGCATTTGATAATATTACCAACAACCTCTGTACCATCCTTTTCCTTCTTCTTTGATAGATATATAATTGTTGATGAAGCGTACTTGAGTCCACTGCCACCTCCCATTTCCTTGGTAGGAATATACGAACCGATTACATCATATGTATGATTGGTAACCAGCATTGGGACATTTGCTTTACCAAGTTTTAACGTTAACACACGGAACGCACCCTTAATCAACTGAGATTTTGTCATATCACGAACCTGCTTATCGTTCGCAACATCCTCAACCTCTTTGTTGCTCGCAAGCATACCCAAAGAATCAAGAACAAACATCATGGGTTGCCGATCTTCTTTGTCTTGTTCCATATACTTGTCAAGGATACGGCACGACTGAGTACGAAATTCTTCGATAGTAGATACAGGTACAATCATCATACGATCAGATGGAATACCACGATCTTCAATCATCTGCTTAGAGATAGCAGACTCAGATTCAAAATAGATTACTCCAGCATCGGGATTTGATTCAAGAAAATGCTGTACAATCCCAAGGCAAAAGAAAGTCTTGCCAGTAGAAGACTCGCCTGCGATAGCAGTGATCTTGTTTGAGGGGACTCCACCATAGATTGAACCACTAACCAGAGCATTGAAAATGTAACTACCAGTATCAATGTAACCAGAAGTGTCTCCTGCTGCGACACCATCGCTAACAAGTCCTGCATATTCATTGCCAATCTCCTTGACTACATCTTGCAAAAAATTCACTCGTTGACCTCCAATAATGTTGTGATGTAATTAGAACGTTTCATGGCACGTTCAAACCATTCTGCTTCTTTGTGATCTTCAAATACTTTTTCTTCTCTAGGTGAGAAACCAAAAGCACTTTGGTAAGTCACAATAAATCTTGTCTTCTTCATCCGAATAGAAACTCCAGTGATGCTACTTTTTCAGGTTGCCAACCGATTGTATCCATAATAACTTTGATGGGATCAAGGAAACTCTTTGAGAATTGTAGATCATAATCCACCTGTTTGTCAAGTGCAAACTCCTTGGGGAACGTGTTCAGATAACTGATCACATTCTCGCCAATCTTATTAGGTGTCTTCAGATACACAAACTTGATTTTCTCTCCGTCCTGAATCAAGGGATACTTATGAGTTAGTTTGTTCTTCTTGTTATGGAAGTTGTACAGCAGTGCTCCTCTGACATGAATGGGTGTGCCCTTGCTATAGATGGTCGATGGGTTCGACCACTTATTTATGCCATTGCATCCACGAGGGAAAGAGATATCTTCAATCGGCAATGATGAAAATCTTTCCCTGAAGTCAGAGATAAACTTCTGTGCCGCCTCTTCATCCTGGTTCATGATCACAGTCAAACAATCCTTAATGGATGTCCTGCATGCAGCAGGTGTAGAGGATTTGACTGCCTCAATGCCCATCATCTTGAGTTTTGGTTTCTCATAGCGGACACCCTCGCTGTCCCAGACATTGAGGATGTATCGTTTCTTTGCAGTCCAGATCCCCTTCTCAGCGATGTTCTCTCGCTTCATGAACATCTTCTGCTCATAGGCACCAACGTATGATGCTAGTTCTTGATAAGATTTGTCGATGAAGGGTTCGATGCGTTCTTTGCATGCGGTGTCAAGGAAGTTAACGATCCTCTCCGAAGGAACATCTGGTGAAGGAAATACACTACTGACAAGTAAATCAAGACAGATGTAGATGCTATCAGTATCACTGGCAATAACGTAATCATGGTCCTCCGTGTTTAGTAGTTTGTTTAGGTAACTATTTACTTTGCCTTCGATCCAACGAATCGAGACTTGACCCGAGAGAGTGATCGCCTCAGCATTTGCCAGATTGTAATATCGGAAGTATTGGTTTCCGATGGCACCATAGGCACTGTTGAGTTGGATCTTTCTTGCCATTTGGATGTTGTTGAACTTGGACACATCCTTTTGTAGTGATGCGGTCTCTGCAGGTGTGGTGGCATGCTCAAGATTTTGCTTAGCGGCAAGCATCCTCTTCTTGTAGATGGTTCGTTCATCATAGATTTGTTGCATCATTTCGGGTAAGAACCCGTGGATATCTTTTCGGTATTGTGCTCCGTTTGCACAGACACAATAATCCCCATCAATATCTAGTTCCTGTTCAAGGATTCGATCAACTGTAGCCGACGGATGTCTAGTTTCCCGTAAGGTCTCTGGGGAGATATTGTATTGCATAATAAGATGAGGATACAGGCTATTGAGGTCAAAAGAGACAACCCAATTATAGAGTCCAGGTTTCGGTTCTTTAACATACGCCCCCGCGTACTTTTCATCTTTCTTCTCACGTTTCTTCTGAGGAACGACAACGTTGCGATCTTTTAGATAGTTATAAATCATCGTGTCCCACATACGGACCTGACTATACACATCTTCAAAATTCACCTTGGCATCATAGGCCATGGTGATTGCTAGTTCAAGCAACTTCATCTTGTCTTCCAATCGGTCGATTAGTTCAACGTCTTGGATGTTGTACTCCATGAACTTCTGCCAATCAGAGGTATAGAAGTCTTTGAAGTTTTCGTATTCAGAGTGATCAACCTTTCGCTGCCCCAACTCGACGAAAGCGATATGGTCCAGTCTGTAAGATTCTTGATTTGAGTATGTAAACTTGCGATATAGATCCAGATAGTCAAGAATATTGACACCAGAGATATCGTAAGCATAATTTTTCCGACCTTGGACATAGATTTCCCTCTCATTTGCACGGTTCCAGGGAGACAGACTTCTCATCCATTTCTCCCCAAGCACACGATTAACCCTACGGGCGATGTATGGAACGTCATATAGATTCACGTTCCAACCCGTAAGGATATCAGGTGTATTCTGCGCCCACCACCCAATGAAGTGGTTCAGCATTTCATTCTCTGTCCAGAAGATATTAGTTTCAACACCCTTGGGTGCTTCAAACTCACGAGTTGCCCAGCAATAATACTGTTTGGTCACCATATCTTTGATGGTGATAGAAAGCATTTCTTCTGCTGCTTCTTCTACGTTGGGGAACCCATTCTCACACTGCACCTCAATATCAAGTGCAAAGATCTTCATCTGACTGATGTCATAGTTAACTTCATCAGGAAACTCCTGAGAGATAAACTGATAAACATAGCGTTCATATCCATGGACGTTGAATCCCTCAACGCCTTCATACTGTTGGATGAAGTCTCTCGCTTCTCTTGCGGTATCAAACTTAATGGGTTTCACATACTCACCATTCAAGGTGCGATGCTTCTCCTTCTTGTTAGAAGGAACAAACAACGTAGGTGAAAAATGGGCACGAGATTGGACTGGTTGTCCGTTCTCATACCCACGATAGAGGATAGTATTCCCTGCTAGTTGAACGTTCGTGTAGAATCTACCCATTGATTTTTTTGTACTCGTCTGCGATTTGTTCTGACGGATCTACTATAGTGAAAAGTGCTTCACTTGTCAAGAACAAGTCACGTTGTGACGAGTGCAATGGGTACTGCTCAAGGGCACCACCCTCCAGGACGCGATAGCATCCTTCAATCAATACAGCGGGTTCCTCATCCAACTGTGTTACTTTGCCAATTAGATAATCAGACAGATTCCCGTTCTTCAACAGGATTATCTTCAGATTCGATTCCATGAGTTGCCTCCACCAGTTCTTGATATTTTTTGAGTACATCGTCATGTGTTTCGTATGCACTAATGATCTCATCGTATCGAACGATGAGTTTATGTTCCTTTGCTAAAGGTGCATATGGTTCCATAGTAATCTCAGGGTTACTGATCTTGTGGATGTTACCATCGTCATCTTCAGCGGTCATTCCTTCTGAGATCCAAATTGTGTAAGGACAAATCAGTTGATAACCAAGAACTTTTTGCTCTCCTTCTGCAGAGATTTCTCGGATGTCACAAATGACATCTTCACCGTTTCTTGTTCTTACGACCCTTACGCTCATAGCTCCTCCGTGAAATTTCAAGTGCTGATTCTTTAATAATGTCTTTCAGGACTTTGTAGTCCGCGACTTCTTTTTGCTCAGCAATAGGTCTGACATAACGCATTATATCATCTAAGTAACTTGCTGGCAAGTCTAATGTCAGGAGATCCGATTCTCCATCATAATTATTCGGTTTTAGGTTTAGGTAGATGTTCATACTAACCTCAAATAAAAAGAGACCCCCGTCAGGGTGGTCTCTTTAGTTGTACATTATATAGCAATCAATAAAGTGATTCCTCCTGTTCGCTAAAGATTACAACATCAGATGTTGGGTATGCGACACAGGTCAAAACGAATCCTGCTTCAATTTGATCATCATCAAGGAAGGATTGATCTTCCTGGTTAACTGTACCGCTTTCGATTTTACCAGCACATGTAGAACATGCACCAGCACGACAGGAATATGGCATATCAATTCCTGCTTCTTCAGCAGCATCTAAGATATATTCATCTTCTGGACATTCAAAAGTTGTGGCGGTGCCGTCAGGTTGCTTAATAGTTACGTTCATAGGTTAATTTTGTGACACAAGCATCATTATATATCACCAGTCGCCGCCATAACTTTTACACGTCGCCATGTTTTCATCTGAAGACTTACACCATTGTCTGACATAAGCATCTGCATCATTGCTCATATGAAAATGAGCATGGTTATGCAGCAGTCCGATCATGATCAACATTCCTACAGACAGGATATTAAAGTGCGTCACTGGATGCATCAGCATCACCTTCAGGTAATGCAGAATTTTGGATCTCATAAACTTTGTGCTTCTGGTGATCAGGGATAATCCTTCTCAATTCTATCACAAGCAATCCATTATCGAAAGTGACTGTGCCGATTTCGACATCATCTGATAAGTTGAATCCTCTTGCGAACGTGCGAGATGACACACCCTTATGTAGATACTCTTCTTCGACCTTCTTATCTTTCTTAGATTTTACCACAAGAACATTACTTTCAGTGGTAACTTCGATATCTTCTTTTGCCCAACCAGCAAGTGCTAATTCAATTCTCCACTTGATTTCTGATTCTTTGACAATGTTATATGGGGGATATGATTCGTTAACTGATCCCGTCCCATAGGAATGCAGTCTGTAAAATAAATCGTCCATGCCTACACTGTAGCGTTGTGTAGCATCTACGATGGCACCAAGATCTTTACTGGTGAACTTTCTAAGTCCAGTCATTTGTTATGCTCCTTTTATAAGCGAGTTTGTATGTGTGATCCCCGAAGGCAATCACATATATTTAACAGTATTATCCTGTAATATTCGTGGGTACATTCCGAACTATTTTGTAAGGTTGCCCCCACCTACATATATTAGGACACCCTATCGATGGAAAAATGAAGAGATTCTTACCTATCGTTATGTTATTGATGGCATCGCCTGCATATGCAGACATCACCCATCGTCTATCGTCTAGCGTTCAACTGCAAGTGAATTCAGCAGCAACGCAAGCTACAAGACTCGGAAATTCCTACTCGATTTCTGGGAACAATGTAAACACAACAGACGGTACAACTGCAGGAACCATCTCCACAGGTGCTGTCACCTCTGGCGTATATTCTCCAGGTGCTATTGCAGCAACCCAAAAAACTGCAGGAGAAGCATTCAGTTTTAGTGCCAGTTTTACACAAGCTGATGTCATCCCCACTAGTGCAGCGACTACTGGAGAAATTCAGAACTTCGGCAACATGACAAGTAATGCAGCTGGAACCGCTGGAAACCTAGCTGGAACCATAGATTCAGCGGGAACCATGGCGCTGACGGCAGGTGGCGCTGGAACAAGTGCTATCGGACAGTTCTCTAGTGAGCTCATCATCAAATAAGGAGGATCCTTGTGAGAATCCAGATAGTTACATCTGTGATTGCTGTGGCGGGTGCAAGTTTCATACTTGCTCCTGCACGGGCGGTCCCCGTGGTCCCAAATTTCCAGCAGGGCCAAATGACGACTCACACGGAGACAACCTCAGAAGTGGTCGAGGTAATCAATTCTATGGACTACAACACAGGATATACATATTCTGTAAGTGGGCATGGAGTAGAACCTACAGGCGGAAACATAAACCCTAGTGGCACTGAGTCAATCAACGTACAAGCACCTTCATCATCAACTAATAGTAATGGAATTTCTTCGACATGGACAGGAATGAATATGGGAACGAAACCAAGTTGGAAGCAGTCAACTCCAGGCGGTCAGTTCTCCTTCGTAGAATCTTACATGGCACCAGGTCTCTCGAACCATACAATCATCGAAAGAACAACGACGATTCAAAGCGTAACAGACACCACAAGTATCTTTACCCAATAGTTTTATGTCTAACACAACTCACCAATGTGACACCTGCGGTTGCGGAAACTGTAGGGGGAGTAAGTGCAACTGCTGCTCCCGTTGCGAATAGTTCAGGCTCAGTCACCAATCAAGCTATTCAGGTTTTACAAGGTCCTTATATTACAAATCAATACGGAGATGGTATTGCTTGTCAAGGACCAACAATGAATTTTACGCCATATGTTACACGAAGTTTTAGTTGGCAGCATCCCTATGAGAGTCATTATGATGACCCTGTATATAATATGCTTGACCTTAGTGGTGCTTTTGATGACGATGGCAACCCTATTCCTGACGGAATTCCTGACAAGCCAGGAGAAGTCCTCTATTATCGGAACATACGAACTGGGCAAAAAGATAACCACAACTGGAATGCAGGATTCTCAGCAACAATCTCATGGCCATTAGATGGTAAGCAGCAAGAACTTTGTAAAGAAGCAGCACAACATCATAATGAATTGCGTGGTCAGATTCTTGCCAATCGTAGATTAGAGTTTGAACTTACAAGATTAACCAAATGTGGTGAGTTAGCGAAGAAAGGTATCTCCTTCGCATCTTGGAGTCCTTATGCAAATATCTGCAGAGACGTATCAGTTCAAAATATAACTGGTGTTGCTCAACATAGTCATACGATTCCTACTGGTACAGCAGAAGATTTACTACCAATATCTAAACCTTAATTATTTTTTCTTCTTCTTGGGTTGCTTGAGTTCAGGCAACCCTTTCTTTTGTCTATATTGATTAGCACGAATCTCATTAGCAGTTAACTTAGGAGGTTCTTTTCCTAGTTTCTTCTTAATCTTTTTGATTATCTGTTTGACGATAGGTTTGACAGCCTTCAATAAGAAAGGAGTTGCTGTTGCTGCAGCGGTTGCAATAATAGTAATTGATGCTGTAGTTACAACTTGTCCTGTTGATGGAATTGCTTTGACAACCTGATCAACAATCTCTAAATCATCTTTGATTGCGACACATTGTTTTTCAACCATCCTGTATTCAACAATCTTCTTCCTACCAGCATCAGTTAATGTCCCTACTGGTGCTTCAAGTTTCTGCACTTCTGTAGGACATTGTGGTAATTTATCAGGAACCTTAGGTGCTGTAGGTGGTTCTAAAGGTTCAGGGGGTGGAATCTTTGGAGGTTCTACCTTTTTCTGTGGAAACTTTAATTTATCTTTATCGTAATTAATAGGATTGAACGAGGGCATACCAGAGTCACAGAAGACCTTCACACCTTTCGGGTCATCTGCAGACAGGATACCACTCTTCTCTCTACCAGAATTCTGTTCGTGTGCCTCAACACACCCAGGCATATTGATGATAGGCACACCAATCTGAGTAGTCACTGGAGGGTTCGGAGGGAGGACTGTGGGGGCGCTCTTTAACCATTCAGGGGTATATACCCTAGGAATCGGTTGTACGCCCACCTCCCTACGAGGGATATCAATCTTTTGTATCTCCATCCTCACAGTCCTCACTCAGTTCAGTAGCAAGTTCACCACCCACATCAGCACCCTTATCAGCGCCGAAGAGGGCAACCAGACCGCCTAGGACGGGTCCTACGAAGGGTATGCCTGTGACATAACCAGCAGCAGCGGCACCCATGCTAGCGCCGACGACACGACCAGTCTGTTTGCCACCGCCCACCGCTTCGATGCATGCCACGTTGGCAGCGGTTAACTTTCCCTCGGAGTTCGCTCCCAGATGGCGAGCACCATCCATAGTGTATTCTTCTTTAAAGGTTACAATAGATTTGCCACCAATACCAAAGAATCCATTCTTCTTATCTACAAATTTTTCGACTTCCATGGTCTTGGGATCATTACCCTTGTATTCTATTTTGTATCCGTTAGTGCCAACCTCTGCCTTATAGGATGAATATTCACCTACAGGTGGATCGATAACTGGCAATTTTCTGGAATTGTATAACATCCCAATCATACCAATATGGGAGATACCTAAGATACCTCCAGCAACAACAGCAAATAGAGTTACAGGTTTCATCACATTCCAGGAATTCCCCCTCCTAATGGTAGTCCCATCCCGCCAGTGGGTGCCTGTGTGCCTTGTAGAGGGATTGCACCACCAGTTGTCTTAGGCAAAGCACCACCCATCATGCCAGGGAGTGCTCCTGCAATCGCTTCTGCTGCGGCAGCAGCAACCTTTTCCTTAGCGGATTCGATAAGTGCATCTTTCTGTAGATACACATAAGTCCCACCACCCACGATGCCTGCGACACCAGCGAATGATAGGACTGCTAATACATTAATAATTTTTTGCATAGTAATTACATTTTGTATGAGTCATCTTTAGTTGTGATCTGAACAGGTGCTTGTTCGATTCTAATTGTTTGAGAAGGAGCAGTTTGTGCTGCCTTTTCAATTAGTCTCTCCATCTGTTCTTTAGTGATACCACCACCATTACCACCACCTTCTTTACCCTTCGCTGCCTGAACCCCGAAGGTAGCTAAAACCCCAGTAAACACCGAGGCTATAAAAGTCGGATCGAGTTTCTGCTCTGGAATACCCAAAGCAGGTGGTAGTTTGATGTATGCCAGGGTCAGGATTCCGCCGCTCCAAACAAGAATACCGAGTCTAACAAAGGTAGAAAGAATAGCAAGTTGCTCTTCTTTATCATCGGCTGCCTCTTTAAGTTTTCCGAGAATACCCTTCTTTTTAGGTTCCTCCTTTTTTACTTCTTCTGACATATATCTGCATTATACGGCAGCTCTATTTAGGATTCTGGAACCTGTCTTTTCTTGCCAATGTTGTACTTGGATTCTAGCGTCCATTCACCCTTATCTTTATACGAGATAACTTTAATTTGACTGAGTGGTGCAGCATCTTTGATTGCAGATTCTTTTACGATCTCTACAAGTCCCCAGTCAGATAACAATTTAATAATTCTATTGCGTCTTTGTACATCGTTCTCAGAAAGGTTCGCCTTCTTACCATCTAGAGCAAACAGTTCTTTGAAATGTACAATATAATACTGTCCTTTTTTATGTAGAATGTGGCAGGACTGATATAATTTTTTCTCTTTACGAGAAGCAACACCAATACGAGTAAGAGTCTCACGCACCTTCAGAAAATCATCAGGTTCTTTGAGATTGACCTCAACCATATCATCTTTAGTCCATTGGACTTCTTTCACTTCGTTCATCGTTTCTTACCCCCTGTATTCAGTTTAGTTCTAATGAAATCGATTTGAGTTGGAGTGAGAATCCTAAGTGCTTGTATTGCCTTTTCATTGGAGTATCCATAATATTGCTTGACAAGTTCAAGATCATCAACCTTTTGTTTTTTACCCCAAGGAGAAAATCTCTTGCGGGGTCTCACCGTATTTATAAAGAAATCATATTGTAATTTCTTGTCCAGATGAGAATTCTGGTTCATTTCATTAGCGACCATGATAGTATCTAGGTGTTGAGACATACACCTGTTAACTACATACACGGGATAGTTCTTTTCCCAAAGGGGATCTTCATCCATCAAATAATCTTTAGTCAGATTGATAGAGTTCAAATAATCCTTTAGAGGATAGCGTTCATCGTAAGGCATGGTATTCTTTCAATAGTGTTTCATGATCATTCATAACTGCCATGCTGTCAAATACAGCGTTGCAGTAGATACCCCTGCTTCTTACATAGTGCAGGAAGAACTGTACATACTCAGTTCCTTGATACTTAGTGTTCCTGCTATGGAAAGCAACAGGACCCAAATACAATACAGCATCACCACGATTCAATTCAAATGATTGTATTGTACCATCAGGTTTTTCAATTTCAAAGGGCCAACTGTGGTCCCCTTTCATATGCAGAGTCAGTGAGATTTCACACGCGGCACGATCTACATGTGGAGGTAAGAAATCGTTGTTACGATATATTCTAGCAAATGAATATGAAGGAACAACAGTCTCTTCAACGATAGAACTAATCTGCGGTGTCAATCTACACAGTAATTCTACTGCACCAATTTGATTGTACAGAGATGCTGCTGTAGATTCCATTGAATTCATTGCATGCAGCAATTTATCATCTGTTGGATAATGATACTGCTCATCAAATTTAATAAATTCATCAGCATAACTAACTGCTTCTTCCTCGCTGATTAATTGAGGAATATAAACATGATAGTTATCAATTAACTGTGTGTTCATACGACATAATTCAGGAGGAGAAGTTCTTTACGTTGTTGCTGCTCTTTCATATATTCACCCACCGATCTCATCGTATATGTATGATCATATTCATACGGTTTCCAATCTAAGAAACGAGACTTAATCAGGTTGGAAGAATTGTATGAAACCATTTGATCACATTTGAACTTATCACAATCAAAAGAAAACTTGTCATGATCAAATCCCTTATGCATGTCGCCTCTCTTCCCGTATAGGTTGGATTTAATTTCATAAGGAGGATCCAGATAAACAAATGCAGACTTGTCGTCTGTCATCAATTCTTCATACGACAGATTAGTGATTCTCCAGTCCTTGATGAGTTGTCCATAGTAGGGGAGTTTTTCAATTCCTCGCACACTAAAGTTTGAGTCTGACGCCTGCTTGCTGAACGAGGAGGACTCAGAGAGACCAGAAAAAGAGCACTTGTTAACAATATAGAAACTGACAGCACGAGCCGTAGCATCAGTCTGTCTGCAGGGTTTGGCAAGATATTCTTTAGACTCCAGGAAAAGATATTTTGCCGAACTGGGGTCAGGGTGCCTTTGTTTAAGTTGGATGAGTTGGGACCTAATTTCATTACTATTCTCCTGTAGTTGGGTCCAGAATGTGTATAGAGGTTCGTACAGATCATTCACCCAGATATCTAGATGAGGATACATCTGTGTGATGTACAGTGCTACAGAACCACCGCCAAGGAAAGGTTCGCGAAACTCTTTATAGTCAGAAAAGAGTGGAAAGAACTGTGCCATCTTTTTGACAGCACGGGACTTACCACCAGGATAACGAAGAGGAGTTTTCAAAGATGTCATAGAATCAGTTTCTTAGTCGGAGCAGAGATCACACTGGTGCGATTGAACATCTTATTATACTGTTCTTCCAGGTTGGGTGCAAGTTTGACCACGAACATTACAAACTGTCTAGGAATTGTAAGTTCTTTTTCGTCAGGATCTTGTAGAGGTGCGAAAGGGACAAATCCCAGTTGTGTGCCTTCAGCGTTAGCAGGGACAGCGGTAATAGCATCACATACAGTGATACCTTCTGCAGTGTCCTCAATAATATCAGCAACGACATTCTCTCCACTGATTAGACGGATGTACTGTACAGTCATTTAAGTTTCTCCACGATAGAATTAATAGAATTTGACATCTGGTAGTAACCAGATCCGATGTAAATCTGACCTGCAACTACAGCAACTGTAGCAGCACCCCAGAAAACATAATACCAATGTGACTTGATTTGTTTGATCATTTGAAGTTACACTCCAGCATTAGTTGTGTAAGACAAGCAAGAAGATTGATCTCTTGATCTACCACAAAGGCAGACTTATATTGATACTCTGCAATGATCAATACAGCAGCAGCAACACTAGGACCATCCATCACACTAGACAGATTGTCATAGAGTTTACGCATGATGGCAGCAGGATCAGAATCAAGGTTCTGGGTTACCCACTTCTTAACATCGTTGAACTTTTTGTTCTTCAGACTCTCAACTAGAGAATCGATATTAGCATCACCTAGCGCCGCCAGAATGCCAGTGTCAATAGACCCTGTGCTTGAATATCGCTGCAGTTCGTTGAGGGTGCGTCGGAAATCTGGGAAGTATTTTTGTACGACTTCTGCCACAACTCGTGGCGCAAAGGTGACCTTCTCGCGTTCGAGGATATCTCTGCAGCGATCGAAGAAAGACGCTGCCAACTGTTGTTTAGTTTGCCCACGGACATTAAATTCAACTACTGTTGTTCTGCTATGTAGCGGTGTAATAATCTTGTTTTTGAAGTTACAAGTGAATATGAACCTACAGTTTTTCTGGAACTCTTCGATACTTGCACGAAGCAGAAGTTGTACATCTGGCGTCGTGTTATCTGCCTCATCAATGATAAGAACTTTGTGACGAGCAGTAGAAGTGAGAGACACAGTAGAGGCAAAGTTCTTTGCCTGATTGCGTACAGTGTCCAGGAATCTACCTTCATCGGACCCATTGATAACATAGTAGTCTGCTCCCAATTCATTGCAGAGTGCCTTGGCAATAGTAGTCTTACCAACACCAGCAGTTCCAGTAAGCAGGAGGTTGGGAATTTCACCCTGCTCAATAAAACTCTTAAAGGTGTCTTTCACGGATTCGGGGAGAATGCATTCATCCACAGTCTGAGGACGATACTTCTCTACCCACAAAAAATCATTCATCATCTAAAGGTCGTTTAATTTCAGTTCCCACCCAGTCAGTTGCTTCCATGCGTTCAAACATGTATTGTGCTGCTGATTGAGGGAGAGTGTGTTCGCCACAGGTGAACACGTCACATACCGCCATGCACTTCTCTGGCCATGTATGGATGCTGATATGTGATTCAGCAAGAAGTGCGATAGCGGTTACACCATAAGGTTCAAACTTATGGGAGGACACATCTAGTAATGTGCTGTTGGACATTACAGCAGCATTCACAAGCATAGTGCGGATGTGCGATTCATCATCACAAAGCGGAAAGGGGCAACCTTTCAGTGTGAATATGATGTGTCGCATAATGGGTCACGGTTCTAGTGCAATAAAGTATTTAATGTTTTCACCCTCAAACCTAGCAACGTTCTGCTTACTAATGTAAACGTTGTATCCACCAGGCAGGAGTTTCAGATTCTCCACTTTGAAGCAATAGCAGAACCGATCAGTGTCCTCCATAGGCATACCTTCAACCTGAACAGAGTAACTGTTGGAAGTATCGTTCTTACGATCAGTCACAGATAGGAACATCTGAGCACCGTCAGCATGAAGACACAGGTCAGGCAGTTGATAGATACTAGCAGCACGTTGCAGTTGCTGCAATGCCGTAGCAGGGAGAACGAAATCTACATCACAACTAGGAAGGTTGATCTCTTTCTCAGGTGGTTGAGTGATGATATCAGGGTCAGCATAGAAGAAACGAGTCTTCGACTTGCCTGCTGTATCACTTACAGTGACGTAATTGGACTCGGTAGTATCGATCTTCGGCGCATCAAAGAGAGACAGACCGCCAAGGAATACACCCAGATCGTAAATAGAAATCTGCGAATCAAACTGCTCTTCGACTTTAGCGATAGCAAGAATGTTTTTGTTGATACTAAGAGTAGCAATTGTATTGCCAGGTTTGATGACAATAGATTTATTGATTGAACAAAAGTTCTTGAGGACTTCAATTGTTGGGCGGGTAATTACGGTCATTGAGGATACGTTTCAGTAGGGGGTGCAGATTTGTCGCTGAAGTAAAGAAGGAGAAGACCGTAGTGAAGGATCTTGATGATGTCACGACGGGCAGTTCCTTTCCTATCATATCGAGAAGCATACTTTAGGATGTTGCTCCTACAGAATGCCTCAGCATCTCCACAGGCATCAATCAGATCTAGCGTCTGGACACTATCATCGCCAGTTGCATAGTGCTGATTGTATGTGCCAATGATATAGTCTTTGAGCTCCCGAAGGAGCTCTTCTTCATTGTATTTCATAATCAGAGGGTTTCTTCAACTTCATTATATTCCGAATCTTCTCCTGCGTCAACCTTCGTATAGAGATCGAGGAAAGATTGCTTAGTATCTTCATCAAATCGGTTGGTGCAAGTGGTAATTGCTGTCATGCGATCACCAAAGATTTCAAAGGCACGAACGATATGAACAAGACGACGGGTAGTAACAACTTCATCAACACCACCGTCAAAGAAAGTCTTACGGATCACACCTGCCCACTTGATCAGATTGTCTGCAAAGATCTCATCACAACCAGAGTTCATAAGAATCTTATGCTCAATGGCAGCAGAAGGATAATCCTGCTCAAATGTGATTGGGAACCTTTCAAGGAACGCTTCGTTCAGGATATTGGTTCCCACAAAGCGACCGTCATCAGAACCCTTGCCTTTGGTATTGGCAGTAGCAATAACATTGAATCCTTCTTTGGGTTGGATATACTTACCAATCTTCTTCAGGAAGACACCCTTACCCTCAAGGACAGACTGCAGACACAGGATCTTGTTACTAGCAAGGTCGATCTCGTCTAGAAGAAGTACAGCTCCCCTCTCCAGAGCCTCGATGACAGGACCATTGTGCCAAACAGTATCGCCATTGACGAGACGGAAACCACCAATAAGATCATCCTCATCCGTTTCGATTGTGATGTTGACACGAATCAACTCGCGATTCGTTGCAGCACAAGCCTGCTCAACGGACAGGGTTTTACCATTTCCCGAAAGTCCTGTGATAAAGACAGGGTAGAATTGACGAGAGGAGATAACTTTGCGAACATTGCTGAAGTTACCAAAAGGGACATAGGAACCATCTTTATTAGGAACGTAGGATACTTCGATTGCAGGGGCAGCGGAAGGTGCCTCATATGCTCGCGCAATTTCTTGAGCAGAGAGATTCCACTTACCCGTACCTGATTTATAATCCTTCAGGCGCTTACAGGCAGTAGCATAGGATACATTCAGAGAATCTGCTGCTTCCCGAATGTTGTTACATCCGACTTCAGTGCCAACTTTATCAGTAAGATACTCTACGAGTTGTTCGGTGGTGACTGGGTTTGGAGCGAAAGGCATTGGATTCTCGGATTGTTTTGTTTGTATGTGTTTATTATAGCAGATGGACTGGGGTTTGTGCCAGTCCTGGGACAGTTATTTAATCGAACACTGCTGTCACACCCATCACGGTTGCTTCAGGGTTGCGAGCGAGAGCGATCTTTCTGGCATGATCGTAGTCTCTTGCAACTACGATCTCATCAAACACGGTGCCAGCGATGAACAGTTGTACTTTACACTTCATGCGATTTGCTCAATGAATGCATTGAGGATAGTTTTGTTTGTCATTTTAGAACCCATGTGTTTTTTGAATGCACGGGCGAGTTCTGCCTTGGTAGCAACTTCTTTCTTAGTCTTTACTTCCAAGTCTTGAGTTCCCATTCCAATTCCCCTATCAGGCATATAGAAAGACTCAGTGAATCCTACTTCATTCTTGATAGAAGCAAAGCGTTGTTTCTTCCATTGCTTATCAATTGCTTCACCATCCATGAAGGGAAGACCACGAACAACCCTACCAAGTTCTGCTTTAGAGCAGATACGAATTCCAATCCAATTGTAGTCAGTGATCTCACGATAGAAACTCACAATCTCTTTGGTAGTTTCGTAGGGACTGTTGTTAAGTTTACGAGTGTATCCAGTCTTAGGATCCTTCAGGAAGAATACTTTGTGGTGATGATGGCAAAGATAGTTGGAACGGAAATCCCTGTCCATAACATTCATGCCTTCAGGATAAGGTGACAAGAAAGACATCGGATTTGCTTCACCATCAGTCAAAGCAACAACATTTACTTTCTGCACATTCTCAAGTCGTTTGATCTTAGTAACCAAATCACGGGTGCAAAGAACTGCTTCTGCCAAAGGAGTACCGCCAAGATTGTAAGTACGGCAGGTAGGAAGTCTCCATCCGTTGAAAGAGAATACTTGTAGGAAAACAAGTTGCATAGACTTCTCAAGAGAGCGAGCATTCTGACGAGAAGAGAACATCTCTAGAAGTCGGAAGTCACTGGTAGAAGAGAGAACATTATCCTTTCTTTCAAAACCAGGATGCACATCCTTGTCAGATCCATAGAAAGAATGGATGCCACTTTGGAATGCATAGACACGGAAAGGAATACCTGCTTTCTTACAGAACCAAACCAGGTTGAAAGTTTGCTTCAGAGTATCCAACATAACATCTGACATAGAACCAGACCAGTCAAGATACATGATCAGACCATGATTCTTACCATCAGGTGTGATGGTCATCTTCTTAAAGATATCATCAGTAAGTTTGTACTTGTACAGAGAGTTAGTATCAATAACACCTGTCTTTGCAACTGCTGTTCTCTTGTAATTGTCTGCAGACTTTTTCATCTCAAACTGTTTGACTAGGTAGTTAACAGATTTTTGAGCAGACTTCTTGTAACTATTGTATTTCTTGATTCCATAATCAACAGCATTCAGTTGATAGATTCTAGTCTCATCATCACCATACTCTCTTGTATAGAACCACTCATTCAGTTCCTTTTGAATTTCACCATAACTGATAATACACTTATCAACATCCACTTTAGGAAGAGAAAGATAGATCCACTCCTTTGCATTCTCATCTACAAGACTCTGAAGTGATTCCTGTAGAGCAGCATCAGTGATCGATACGGTCTCATCCATGCTGGTGCCACCATAGGAAGGTGTTTCCAGATCAGCATCACTGTCTCTCTCATCATCCCATTCACCCTCACGCCTTGCTGCTTCTTCAAGCATCTCTTCGTGGGTCATTTCATCTTCCAACTCACCACCTTCATTGGTGACTGTCTCTTGCTTATCAGCAGACTTCTCACCATCAGGTGTCACTTCAGCAGGGATAGATTCTTTTTCCTGCTGCTTATCACAAGCATACTCATACAATTCGATTGCCAGATTGATGACATCATCAAATGATGTAGTTTCGTTAGTGCGCTTGACCCAAACCTTCTCTTCTTCAGTGAAAGGAATCTGAGCATTACCCTTGTAGTAAAGATTGATACGATCAATCAGAGAAAGGGTGCTCATATCTTCATCACGAACCCCAAAGAAATCATCATCCCACAACTCTTTGTATCCGCAGAAGAAAGATTTGCGAAGACCAGGATAGGTCACCTTCATCATACGCTCGATACGAGCATCCTCTAGGACATTCACAAACGCCTTAGGAGCGGGTTCATAGGACTGGTTGGGGGTATAGAGAGCATGTCCCACCTCATGCCCCACCAGGAGGTCATACACGGTGTTAGAAGCGGTCTTCCAGATAGGGAGGATCAACAGACGTGTATCCACGTCAAAGCATGCCGTGCTGACCTTACGATGCTCTACAGTAAGGTTTTCGGTGGCGAGGAGTTTGGCAAGAGTGCCTTTGACTTCCTGGTTGATCATTCGGTCTTTCGTTTGTTTGATTCTAGTATAGCACCGTCGTCAAGGTGTGGGGACACTATGGGGACACTTTGGTTACTGTCCCAGTGGCGGACCACTCCAGCAACAATGAAGCAATTAGTAATGAGATAACTGAAAAACACGATAGATCGTACAATGACAATAGCATTGTCATACCTCTCGGTCTTCTCATCAGAGAACGAACCCAGTGCATATTTCCAAACTCTAAGAATCGTCCGACATTTTTGAAAAATCATTCACCTTTTCAAATTTAATTGTTCTGAGGAACTTGTCAACTAAGATTTCACCCTTGTGACTAATAACAAATAGATTTGTACTAGTACCGAGACTGCGAAGAATGGATAAAAGTTCTCCAGTAGCAGCAGCATCGAGGGAACTATCAAACACTTCATCAAGAATCAGAAGGTTTGTAGCAACACTATTCTTCATACGAGCAACTTCGCGCCAAGTGAATAATAGTGCCAAGTCAATCTTTTGTTTCTCACCCTCAGAGAAAGATGAATATGAAAATTCATCTCTAAATCTGCTTTTGATAACTTCGCCAAACTCTTCGTCAAGGGTAAAGTTGACAAAGAAGTCCATACTTTGCAGATATTTATTAATTAAATTATTGAAAATAGGTACATATTTTTTAATGATCTGACTCTTGATACCAGAATCTTTCAAGAGATTTGATACTACCTGATACTCAGCAAGAGTTTTACGAACCTCACCACATTCTTTCAGAGTTCCGTCAAGTTGTTTCTCAAGTGCTGTAAGAGTTTCAACTTCGGCATTGATATTAGGAGTGTCTGTCATGAGACTAGTCAGTTCCTTTTGAATCTCCAGGTTTTCAAATTCCAAACGAACGACTTCTTTATCACTACGAGAGATTTTACTTTGAAGTTCAAAAGATTTTTTAGAGATATCATCAATCTTCTCAATGACAGCAACTGCATCAGCAATTTGTTCTGTCAATGCTTTGAACTCTTTGGTGAGTATCGTACCTCTACCAGTTAGAGATCCAATCACAGCATTCTGGAATGCTGGTTCGATCTGTTGAGAACAAGTAGGACACTCATCATGTGTTTTGAAGAACTTAAGTTCCTTTGCTGCAGACTTCAGTTCTGCATTAACATCAGATTGCTTTTGTCTAAGATCATTCAGTAGATCTCTTTGATCATCAACACCTTCAACCGACTCCTCAACTTGAGAAAGTTCTTTAACAAAATCTAACTTATTACTTTTCTCTTCTTCAATTCTTGTTTGGTTAGTTGCAATTCTTTGTTGCTTTTCTTTCTGTCTAGTTTCATTAACCTCTTGTAGAGATGAGATTAATTTTCTTTGAGACTGTACTCTTTCTTCTGCACTGTTAACTAAGTGATCACAATCCTTACTCTGAGCAACAGAAGTACGAACACGATCCTTTAGCAACTGATTCATGTTTGAGAAGATGTTGATATCGAGTAGATCTTCAATAACTTCTCGCCTGTGACTTGTGGAGAGTTGCATGAAGGGGACAAAAGTTGATGATCCCAGTATGACAACTTGAGTAAAACTTTTGAAGTTGAGTTTGAGGATTGATTGCTCCAAGTATTTCTGTGTGTCTTTGGCAGCAGCATCCTGATCAACCAGTTTGTTATTGCGATAAAGTTCAAATACATTAGGTTTGATTCCTCTGAATACACGATAGTCATCATTACCAATAGAGAAAGTAACTTCTACCTTAGTTCCTTTTTCGTTGATACTATTGACTAATTGACCCCTATTGATTTTACGAAAGGGTTTATTAAACAAAGCAAAGCACAAAGCATCGAGCATGGTTGATTTACCCGCACCGTTTGTACCAACAATCAAGGTTGATTGAGATTCGTTTAATTCAATTTCGGTCCATTGGTCACCTGTTGAAAGAAAGTTCTTCCAACGAATAGTTTCAAAAGTAATCATTACTGTGGAGGAATTACAAGGTCGTCTTTTGTTACGATGGAATATTGATACCCATAGTTGTTGCAGTTAATTGCAATAACTTCACGCTCAACTTCCATAATTTCTAAATCATCTTCATAATCATCTGCTGCCAATTGGGTAATGTATCTCTGAGCGTCTTCTTCTTGCTCAAAGATATGTACGACTTTTCTGTCGTAATTGTCTGTAGTGGCGTAAATGCCACCACTGGATACGTCGGTTAAAATAAACATTAGAGTTCTGAAGCTTCGATGTACAAAGATCTCATAACAGCTTTAATGTTGTTTTTATCAACTTTCAAATCTATCTCATCTATGTAGTTGTCAAGGAGTGTTAACGTGTCTTCGGTTTCCAGAACCGCGTCACCATTCTCCAGATCAACACTTAGATCTTCGATGATTTTTAGATCAGCAAGTCCTAGATCCTGCAGTTGTCTTACTGCATAATCAAACTTGGCATGATCACCTTTCTCTTCGACAATTAGTTTGACGAAGGACCCTTTAATTTCGTCCGCAGACGGTATGCTAACTCCACCATTATAATGGAGCTTATGAAAAGTGTCAAAGGGATTTCTGTAAAAAGTAGTTTTAAGAGTCTCTGTGTCAAAGACATGGAATCCTCTTTTACATCCGTAGTCATTCCAATAAAGTTGATAAGGATTACCGAGATAGTGAACATTATCTCGTTTTGATTTCATGTGATAGTGCCCACTGAACACTTTCTCAAACCGTTTGAACATGTTTGAGTCCATGCCATTGTGCATCATATGACCAGGGTGAGCTTCAAATCCATTAAGCTCAAGATGCCCCATAGCGACAGTAGCAGGACTTTCACTAATAGTTCTGAGGGATTCTTCTCTATTCTCGTCACATATCCAAGGCAGAAAAAGTATAGGAAGACCACCAATAGTAACGGTAGTAGGGACATCATAGACTGTGATGTTCCCATATGCTCCCAGTAATTCACTTGGGGCATTAACTCGTAAAGTGTTTTTGTAGTAGATGTCATGATTACCCACAAGCATGTGCATTGTCACACCCATCTCTTCAAGAGGGTTAAACCACATTTCCTTTGCCGCTTCTAGCGACATAAAGTTAATTGATCTACGTTTATCAAACGTATCACCCAGACATAACACAGTATCAATCTTAGATACCTTGATAAAGGGTATCACAATTTCAGTATAGAATTTTTTGTAGTGATCCAAAAAGTGTTGGTTGTCGTTACGAACACCAAAATGTTGGTCAGTGATCAAAAGGGTTTTCATACTAACGAATTCCAGGAGGAGTAAATTTACTAGAACAAACTTCTTTAAAGAAAAAGGATAAGGTCAATCTTTCCCTAGTGCCAAAGGTGTTAACTCCATGGAAAGTTTTACTATTGAACATAAACAATCTATTATAAACATTCTCAACTCTTACAGTTTCTTTCCACTTATCAGGCGTCGAATAAAAATGTCTTTCATACTCTTCGTCAGAAACTGGTTGCCCTTGATAGAATCGAACCTTACAGTCTTCATCAATATTTGAGCGATTACCTGTTAATGTTTTGGATTCATATACTGACGTACCAGTATCGGGTTCAGGATCTTTATTCAGATAAATGATACCACCAAACTGATAGTTCTCGTCTCGATGAATCCATCCCCTGTTTTTGATATCGTATTGATCTTCACTAAAGGGTTCAATCTTTTGGAAACACAATTCAGCAACATACATGTAGTTGTCTTCTGGATAGAAGATCTTTAGTATGCTGGTACAAATCTCCTGATGAAGAACTTCATTGATAGTGTTCAGTGGCGCAGTGCGCTTGCCTGGCCAGTTCCCATTTCCAGGGAAAAAGGGTAGTGAGTTTGCATACTCAACTACCCTGTCGGGATAATCAAAGAAATTATCTTGGATAAGAATGGGGTACATCAGCGTTTGCTGTTCATCTCAACACGGGACTTGATATGATTATAGTCGGAATGTGCGTCCCCGTCAACGGTAAAGACGTGATCGTAACCTGATTTCTCCAGAATCTTGTCCTTGATATCCATCTGACGCTTCTCTTTAGCGATCCGTCTCAGGAAGGCATAGTATACAATCTGTGTAAAATACGCGAATGGGTTTCTACTTTTTGCAGGATCAAAGTTATCGATGTACTGAATACAGTTTTCAATACCATCACAAACCATGTCATCCTTGTACATGTAGTTAATGAAGTTTGGTCTATATGACAAGTGAGTTGCAATCTTCAGGAAGCAACCACCAATGTAATTATTCACACGAGGTTTCGGCAGACCCTTGATCTTGGCGATCTCAACCTTTTCCTTGTATTTGATGATAGCAGCAAGGAATTCTTGGTTATCAACGTAGTGTTGTTTTTTCTTGGGTGCCGATTTCATATAAATCTTTTGCGTTGTTTACATTATAACATACTTGACAAACTTGTCAATTCCAAGTACAATAACACTGTAAGGGTTCAAGGGTTGTCTTAGCTATTATTTCCTTTATACATCTTTTCAAAGAGAGCACGCGCTTCATTTATTTTTCCTAGATACCCTGCGGTTTGTTTGATATCCGCTTGGTTCTGGGACATTTTTTTGGACGCGACATCTTCACCTAGAATGTATGCTTCATACATGAGTATGACTTCTTTGCTCATAGACGCGACGGTGATGATATCTTTTTCTCTAAGAATGAAAAACTCTTCATCAGACATCTGCATCCACTTCGCAAAACCTACACCGCGAACAACCTTTGTCTCACCAACCTCTTTGGTAACAGCATGTACAGAGACAGGATCCTGTATGAAGATCAATGTTTCACCATTGTCTTCTGTTGCAACTGCTTTGCCGAGAACTTCCTCACCGTTAACTAATTTGAAAATACCGTAGAACTCTTCATCATGTCGTGCGTAATTAATCATAAGTTTTTACTTTTACATCTATGATTTCATAATTAAATTTTTCTTCGTTATAAACTTTGACTCTCTCCATTAGATGATTGAGGGTATAGTTGTTGCCTCTGTCCGTGGAGATGTCATCAGCAATATCATATAATGTTGCTTGTGATTTGTTTTCGCCTTTCCTCAGAACACGACCTATAGATTGAAGGTTCCTCACTCGGGACTTAGAAGGACTAGCAAAAATAACGTTGTGTAATCTTTTGATGTTGATCCCAGTGGAAAAGGTGCCATAGGATGCAATAATAATAGAGTTATCAGATACCTCAGTTAGTCTGCGGATCTCTTCTCTATCATCAACATCAACTCCACCATGTACAAAATGTACAGGTTGATCTGTGTTACTATTTATCAACTCGTAAAGGGGAACTCCGTGACGTTCTACATAGTTGAAAAGGATGAGAGTATTCCCTTTTAGATCACATGCAAGATTGCGGATAAATTTATTCCGTCCTTCATGCTCAACTAGATATCCAATCTCATCCTGATAACCCTCAAAAAGTTGTTCCTCATGTTTGAGGAGAATGATTTTGACTTTTAATTTGGCGACATGCCCCGCTTTCATCAACTGGTTAGTTCTTGTGACCTGAGAGCAACGTCCGAACAATCCTTCTAATACAAGTTGATTGACGTTTGCACCGTCCAATGTTCCTGTAAAACCAATTCTGTATTTGCACTCATGCAACTTAGACATCAGCGTAGTCAAAGACTTAGCTTTGAACTGGTGCGCCTCATCCCCAATCACTACATCGAACCTATCGAACCACTTTCTAGGTTCCTTGTAGATAGATTGCCAAGTGGTAATTACCACGCTATGATCCGTATATTTTTCTTGCCCCGCATATATTTTGTGGCAGTCTTTGGTCGCCATCCATCCGTATTCTTCAAAGTCCTTATACATCTGCTCGACGAGAGAAGTAGTAGGTACTACGATTAGAACGTTCCTGTTAACATTAGTATGAAATCTCACCAATGCATAAATCATTAACGATTTGCCTGATGCTGTGGGCGACAGCAGCAACCTTCTATTATGTTTCAGTGCTTCGTAGATCGCTTTATATTGATAGTCCCTTACCTTCAGACTCGGGGGTAGGTGCAGTGATTTTACGAACCCTACAACCGACTTGGGAGTAATCATCCCATTCTCACTTAGTGGATGACCAAAATACTTTGAGTCCTCCATTGCATATTTGTATCCTTTCTCATCCGCCCAATCCATTAAGTAGTCAATAAGACCACAATAGATCTCTCCTGTACCTGGCGAATAGAGACGGATCTTACCATCCCATCCTTTATATCTTCTTGCTTTCTGCATGTATTTTGCAGACTCAACTTCAAAGGTGAAGAAGTCTGCTAGTTCATAATTGATGTGAGGTTCTGCCTCAACCTGCAAATACACTTCATTCTTCTTACGAATAAGGAGGTCCATAAAACCATGCTACAATTGACTTTCTAACTCCAGAGGTGATAGGGCGAACCCTATGCCATTGATCCCCTTGGAAAAAAATAGCAGACCAAGGTTTTAACTTAAAAGTTTTATACCTTGGGTCTGCATCTGGTCTATATATCTCCAAATCAAACTCGCCTCCTTCGTAATCATTATTTAAGAAGAGAGTCATACTAATCTTTCTCACCATTCCCCTGACAGGTTTTGGATGTTGATCCACATGCCAGTCGTAAAAGTCTCCCTCACCATAGATACCAAATTGAACTGGTTCTATGCCACCAATATTTAAATTCCAGTGTGCAGTTCTATTGACAGATTTAACCATACGCAAAAGCATGGCTAGAAGATTTTGATCTCCCAACCATGCTACTTCTGAACTCCTTGTAGATCTCTGACTACTGTGTAACTTACCTCTATTCCAATTTAAGTCACCAGAGATCGCATCATTTACAATCTTTTTCGCTTGCTGATTAAATTCTACTTCTTTGTAGTACAGTCCATAATTCATTAGAAACCACTTTTAAATTTCTCCCATTCAATAGCATTCTTGATTTGAAAATTGCGGTTGTTGATCTGCCGCAACACCCCTTCTAGGAATGCTAGAACTGTTTCTATGTAGTCTATTTTGTACTGTAATTTTGTGATGTCCTCATCGGCATCAATAAACATAGAGATCTCTTCCCTTGTAGTTAACTTCAAATCAAAGGGCATCTCTTTGTACTTCTGGGCAGGTGCTTTACCCTTGTAGTACAACCATTTTTCTTTCGTCATTCGACGCATTTCCAACTCACGTTCTTTCTTCATTAGTGAGAAGGTATTAAAAAACTCCATATATCTCATATGAAGTTGTGGGATCTTTGTGGATTCTTCACAGTAGAGATCGTTATCGATCTTACTATCTTTCTTCCACATCTCCTGAAGGTTTTCTAGATTCATAACGATACTTAAGTGCTTGCAAATGCCATGCTTGTGCTAAACTCTTGGGTCCATCCTGTAGAAGTTTTCTTTCTCTAGGATCAAGAACCCAATTGTCTAGCATATACTGTCTCCATTCTATCATCGTTTTGTCTGACTGTTCTTATTCCTTACTTCAAAGATTGTGTATTTGAAGGTACAGGTTGCGGTGAAGTATTCATTATCGCCTCCCGTGACATCAAATGAAAGTGTGGATAACTCTACAGGGAACAAACTTTTGAACACAACATCAAAATTCACGTTGTTATTGTTATTCAAAATTTGTAAGGTTGCATCAGAGAACCTAGGATCCTGTGATCCATCATTTCTATTTGCGTCTCTCCACCTACCTCTTTCTGATAACTCTTGAGGAGTACCCAGTGCTCTCATCCAGTTATGCAGTTCCATGTAGTTCCTAAGATCTTCATCCACAATGAATGTGATAGTAAGATCTCCATACCTCATGTTTCCCTCAACAGGGATCGGTACTAAACCACGAGTTGGAATGTTAACTTCACCCAAACTCATCGTGGGAATCTCTGCCTTCTGACATAAAAACGATGCCTTAGTTGCCTTTTCGAGCATAAAGATAAACCCGATAGGAGAAAGGTAATTTTTATTTGTTAGTTGGTCTTGATACCAGTTTGCCATTTCCTTAGAGTTTGACGTTTTCTACCCAACCAGTTGCAACATACTTATCACCACTGAGAGGGGGATTGCCTCTATGGGTGTGTGTAAATCCACCTGGCCAAATCAATAGTCTTCCTTTGATAGGTTTGTATCTCTTAGAGAGATATAGGAATTCGGTTTCTCCTCCTTCCTCTACATCATTTAGATACATCATATGTGCCAGAACTCTTCTGGTAGATCCCTGACTGGAATCCTCACAATGCCAGTAATGATATCCTCCAGTCTTTGGAGTCTTTTGGATATTCAGATATGCGGATTGTAATTGGTATGACGTTAAACGTTCATACTTTGCTGCATATTCATTCATTGCTTGATTTAAAACTTGATTGTATCTTTTCAAATACAGTGCATTCAAGTTTTTATCAATCATGAAAGTCTCCATTTCAGGTGGAGCATTAGTTTCATCCATGAAATAATCAATAGGAAGACAAGCATCTTTTCTACTGTCTGCTAATTTCTTTCCGTTCTGGACAAATCCTTTTCGGTCGAAAGCAATATTACATTCCTTACAGTGATCAAAGTAATTGATGAATTCTGCAGGATTGAATTCAGTATCGAAGATACCGATGAAGTCTTCAAATTGAATATCAGTAATCATAATCTAGGTGTCGGTATAGTTATTTAGTCACACCAAAAGCATTCCTTTTTCACCCATGTAATGCAGAGTTTCTTTGAGAGTTCCACGGTAGTGCATCCCCAAAGCAATCATAGGGTACTCTGCCTCATCTCCAAACTCATCACGAAACTGTGTCTCAGTAAAATCCTGACCTAATTTATAAACAATAGTATCTTGATGCACTGCTTCTAACAATGCTTCTGACCGCTCGCATTCTTGATTGCCGTTGCTGTAGATAATTGCTTTCATTTTTTCTGGTGGTTGTAGGTGATTACAATTTTTTCATGGGTTGTGTATTTGTCAGAGCACACATACTGTGCTGCTTTACCATCTAAAAGTTTTTCTAGGTTGTCAACTAAATTGGCAGCAATAACTTTGTTAGTTGCCTCTTGCCATTTTCGTTCGTTCCTTTCTCTTGGATCTTCATTCATTAGGTCTGCCTCCGATAGCGTCCCACATTTGTTGTACCATATCCACAGGTTCAACAGTTCTTTTGTGCATGTCTGGATCTATACGATCTTTCCATGCATCAATCTGTTCCTGTGTAGGTACTTCAATTCTAACAGCAGTCCCCTCTTCTTCAAACTCTTTGTTCATATCGATATATGTTTGGGGTGTAATTTTAATCACGTTGCCTCCAGTCATCAGGTTTGTCGCGTTGAAACCAATCAACAATTTCATCAGCACCACCGAACCCCGTTTTGTGATTGGATGGGTCGGGGTCACCTAGTCCCATCCTATTCATAAAATCATCCATACTGCCTTCTTGAATATTCTGAGAAGATTGTCGACGTGCTTTTTGCAACCATTCTCTAGCAGTTGTATAAGACTTGGCAAGTTTCTCTGCCCATATCATGTCCTCTAACGGGACTTCTTCGTTGTTAGCGATACACCTACAAATAGACTCCAAGCGGAGTCTGTACGCTGTTGAAAGCATAAGTTTACACCAGATACAGTGTTATTTAGAATGAATCATCTCAGAGAGTTCTTCTGTTTTATTCCATTCAGCATATGCTGACTCAGATCTTTCAGAGAGAATACTCAAGATGTCATCACAAATTACTTGGTTCGGGACGTATTCGTCGAGATACTTATCTAGTGCTTCTTTCAGGTATCTCTTGCGATGCCACTCAGGGGAATAGGGTTTATAATCCATGATGTAAATATCAGGTATGAAAATATTTAGCATAAAAAAAGAGGGGTGGCGAAACCCCTCGGTACTTCCTTCACACGGTAAGAGTATTTATGGAGCTTTGATTACATAAGAACCCCCTTACATATTCTTTTGCATTGAGTTTGATTTGATATGTCGCATTCAATCAGACATTCATAGTAGTCATTGAGTTTTTGATTTTCGATCTCAACTTCGTCGATGGTGCCTTCAAAGTGACGCCATTCGTCTAACTGGTTGCGCGAAAGTATGTTGTGCATGATCTCACTCCGTATCTGGTATCAATAATATAGGTAAGGTTAGGGATCATTTTTCCACCTCGCTTAATTCTATTACTACTTATGCAAGTTGTGTGCGTTTTCTGACTTGACTAAACAACATGTGATTTTTGTATTCATTACTACATGAAAGTATGTTAACAAAAAAAAAGAGACCCCGTAGGGTCTCTTGATCCATCTCGAACTTGAGATATTTATCACATGAGGTTTGCGACCTGCACACGACGGTAATACTTGTTAGCATTAGCGGTAAGAGCGCCACTGCCTTGAGTAAGACCACCAGAGAAGGGATTGGAGACCATGCCGTAGCGGGTCTTGAAGCCAATCTTGGGCTGGAAGGTGTTCGGGTTGATCGCACGAACCTGCTGAAGAGGAACGTAAGGGCAATAGAACAGACCAGCGTCATAAGGAGAAGTACCCTTATAACCTGCAACGTAGAAGTGCTTATCAGCAACGTTTGCAGAATAAGGATCAACATAGACCTTGATGCGACCGTTGAGCGTACCAACCAGAGTGCTGGAGGTATCATCAACTGCAGTCAGACCGTTGTTACCAGCAAGAGCAGGGGTGTAGTCAAGAACACCAGCCATGCCGAGAGCAGAAGCAACGTCTGCAGAGCAGATGAGGATGTTGCCCTTCCCGCGACGAGTTTGCTGACCGATTGCGTTAGCATCTCTTTCGATCTGGAACAGAAGTCCTTTGAACTTCTCAACAGACCATCTGCCGTTGGAGTCAACGTCCAGGTCGAAGATACCAGCGTTAGCGGTATTGTTCTGAGCACCAGCAACAGCGTTGGTGAAGATTGTACGAACAACTTCACGGTTGATTTCTGCCAGGATCTCAGTGCTGAGGATGTTAGCAAGCTCTTGCTCAGCATCCAGACCATGAATCGCCTTCAGGTCTTGTGCGAGTTCGATGCTGTATTCAGCTTTCAGTGCTCTAGACTTCGCAGTAACGGTGACTTTCTCGATTGAGAAACCCATCTCACGGAATGCCGTGTTGGTTGCGTTGCTGTCGTCAAGTCCTTCAGCGGTTGATGTTGACATGCCTTGAGCATCGCCAGTCAGCTCATAGGTTCCAGCAGGGGAATCGTTGAGAAGACCAGGGTTGTTACCCTCAGCATCGTTGTTAGCGGAGCTAGAAGCGCCAGGATCGTATGCGTTACCTGCGCCACCAGAGAATCCAGCGTTGGGCTCGTTGAAGAATGCTTCGTCGTAACCGCCTGCATTAGGATCTCTTTCAGCACCATAGTTGGTACGCATTGCGAAGATCAGTCCAGTAGGACCAGTCATCGGTTGAACGCCTGCGATATCGTAAGCGATCAGTTGGGGCATAGAGCGTCTGATCAGTGAGATCAGTACAGGGTCGAAACCTGCAACAGGACCAGTCGCTGTGCTGCTACCAGTGTAGCCAGTTGTTTGTAAAGTCTCATTGAGGATTTGACCCTCTTCGACTTGTGCTTTTTCTTGGTTTTCCAGGAGTTGTGCAACAACGCCGCGCTTATGGGAATCTTCGATCTCAGGGAGAGCGTCGTGATTCAGAACGGGTGCCCACTTCTCTTGGAGTTGCTTTAAATCAGCCATTTGATTTGTTACTCCGAAAGTTAGTAGTAAAGTTAATTATTTGGACCAGCGAGCGAGAGCATCGACGTATTTCGACATCGAGCCGCTAACTGTTTCTTCGACAAGGGGTTCCGCTGCTTCTTCAGAGGGGTCGCTTACTGACTCAGCAAGTTCAGCCTTTCTAGTGAAGTAGGATTCCTTAATCGTTTCGACTTTCTTACGAAAATCTTCTTCAGTTTCAAACTCAACACCCTCTGCGAGAGAAGCAAGCTTCTCCTTCTGGGTCTCAGCGAGTCCCGTAGCGCATTCGTTCACAATTTCCATTTTGACAAACTCACCAATTCTCTTGTTCAAAGATACGTTGGTGTCGATTTGCTCGTTGAGTTTAGCTTCCATATCATCAAGCTCACCTGCCATTCCATCTAGCAGGTTAAACTTCTCCTCAGGAACACTGAAATTGTGTTCGATGAAAAGACCTTTTAGACCGTTGAAGAACGATTCTGCCATCTCGGTCTTAATGCCGTGTTCGATCTGGAGAGCATTTTCCTTCATCCAGTTCTCAGCGGCATAAGAGAGATAATCGTCAACCTTCTCGGCCAATTCTGTTTGAACCTTTTCGACTTCTTCAGTCAGCGTGGTTTCAAACGCTTCTTGCAACGCTTTTACTTCGTCGTTAACCTTAGCGGTTACTGCTGCTTCAAAGATTGTTGCAGCACGCTCTCGGAATTCTTCTGAGAGGTCTTCACCAGCGACAAGAGCGTTAACATCTTCAGTAAAGTCGTACTTGGTTTCAGCGATTGTTTCTTCGCCATCTTCCTCTACGTCCTCCATTTTAGATGATGCGGCAGAAGGTTTCGTGCTCAAAGATTTAGAACCTTCGTGCTTCACTGCGTTTGCAGCAGATGCACCAGCGTTCTTCGTACCTTTAGCACCTTCTTCCGAATCGGTGTTAACGTCGATAACTTTGGTTGCGCCACCTTTAGAGGTGTCAATTTTCTCACCAGGTTTTGCGTTTTTGGTGACAGGGTTAGAGCCTTCGTCCACTTGCTCCATATTATCTAACTCTTTATCGAGGGTCTCAGACATTTGTAAAAACTCCGTTATACTTTGCGTTGTCTTTATTTATTTATAAATCACAAACTCTTTAAAAATGCTGCAAACGCGGAGATTTTACGCTCCTGCAGATTGATAAGTGTTGCTTGATCAATTTCTTGTTTAATTTCTGCTACTGCAGACTCTTTTAGGATACCATTATCCCAAACCCACTCCTTACCTTCCATGATGCCATCGACGAAAGCATCAGGTGCTGAGGGGTCAGCGACGATATCAGCAGCAGTTGCAAGCATGAAGTCGTCCATAACAACATTACAGTTCTCTTCCTTACGGATAGAACCCATGCCTCTGGATGAAACACCCAAACGCACACCCTCACTTAAGAGGTCTTTTGCGATCTTACCCATAGGAGTTTCGAGTAACTTTGCCTTACCGATAAAGTTATTCCCGTCTTCCTTAAGAGAAAGAATCTTATGTGAAACGCGGTCAAGGTTGATGGAAGGACCATCAGGATGACCTAATTCGCCAAGAGCACGCCCTTTTTGAATGTAGTTCTCATCATATTTAGCAACTTCACGCGCCAAAGTTTTCTGGGGATACATCCTGTTGTTACGGTTTTTGATTTCCGATTGCAGGAAGATACCTTCGATGAAGTAATTTTTCTTGCCTTCATTCTCCTCACAGAGAAAATCGACACTAGTGATTTCTTCAGCTATCAGTCTCATCGGTTTGTTCCTCAGGTTGTTCTAGTTCAGCGGTAGGTTGCTCCACCTCATCGGCGGGAGGATCTTCAGGTTTGCGACCATCAACTTCTACAGTTTCAGGTTCTTCAGTACCGTCAGGTAAGTTATCCGCAATTTCATCTGCAGAATCCTGTGCAGTATCATCCAATTCAAACCCCATACTCTGGGCAAAGTCAACTTTACGTTGTTGAATTGCGTCAAATGCAGCAGCACTCAAAGCATCATTTACGGAATCGATAGCTTTCGCTTTGTCGTCTCCGAAAATTTGTTGTACGATTTGTTGTGCAATTTCGCTAGGCATAATAATCCTCTCACATTGTTATTTATTATTTAGAATTCTCCTCTTCGGAGATCTCCCGCGTCTATAGCGGGTGCCTCTTGAGCGGACATATCATCTGCTTCTGGGGCAGCGCCAGGATCCATAGCGGGATCCATCTCTGCATTTGGATCAACAATAAGACCTGCTTCGCGTTCAGAATCGATTTGTTTGTCAATTTCCTTGATCTCCTGTTCCGTTTGTTTCAGGACTTGACGACGCATGTAATCAATAGAGAAATACTTGCCGACGTAAGGATCCATAGTGTTAACTTGATTCATACGCTCATTACGGATTTCAATTTCCTTCAGTTCAGTGAAGTAGTTGTCCGCAATAAAGTCGAATTGAATATGCTCCTTAACGTCTTCCCATTCTTCAATAGACATAACGCCTTTGAGAACGAGTTGAGTTTTAAGGAGATCCATAAAGAGTTCAGAGAACCTTTTACGGAGACGTGCAATAAATTTCTGGAACTTTACTTCGTCCCTAGTAATTTCAGCAGCACGACCAATATTGAATGTAGTCTCAGTTTCAAGTCTCGATGAGGGCACGTTCAAAGCTTTGTATAGCTTCTTCTGGAAGTATTTTACATCTTCCAATTCACCGAGGTTTTGCCCGCCAGGAAGGGTGGAAATTTCAGTGCCGCGCCCTCCCTCGCGACGGGGTAACCAGAAGTCCTCCAACATGGACATGAACTTCTTGTCATCCTTGATCTCACCCGTGTTAGCATCATAAACCATCTTGTTACGATAGCGTCCCATGACTTCACGCAGATATTGTTCTGCTTTGTTCTTGGGAAGATTACCTACATCAATATAGAAGATTCTACGTTCTGGTGCTCTACTCAAACGATAGATCACCAAAGAATCTTCAATCATTCGCAGTTGGTTAACTGCTTTGATTGCTTTATGTAGGTGAGAAAGGGTCATGTTCTTATTGAGATCCTGAATACCAGAATGACAATAGGTGACGGAATCAGAGGCAATCTTGATACCTTGATTCGTAGAATTCTTCAGACCCTTTGGGTTGTACAGAAAATATTCTGCAGATTTCTGAGTAAGTTGAGTATTGAGATCAACCCCACGCAGTTGCTCTGGGCGCTTTTCCTGATACTCAGTGACCTTGCGAATCTTACGGGGATCGATATATCTAAGTTCCGTAAGACCACCCCTAGGATTTTGGGGGTCAATTACTTTATGATAAAATAATCTTCCATCTACATACCAACGACGGAAGATTTCATAAGATCTATTTTCAAAATCAAGCAGGCGGAGGATATTACTAAACTCATCCCTGATTAATTTTTTAATTTTGTCCGATTGTTTTAGGTTGGATAACTCAACCTCCACAGGTACATCATCAAAATTACCGCAAATAGTTTCATTTACGATATCATCGACTGCACTATCACACTCGGGTTGCAGAACCATCTCTCGGTATCGAGTAATTAGTTCGTATTCGTTACGGACAGTTCCATCAAAATCGACAGAGTATCCATAGTATCCGCCACCTACAATAGGTTGCGAACCATCCATGCTATCTTTTTGAACAAAAGAAGGCCCCTTGGGGACCTTCTTTGCTCTTTCAAGTGAAAAACCGAAGAGCTGATTCGACATTATGTTATATGCTTATTGGTCCTGTTCTATTTATCAGGAATCTACAGAACTGATTGGAGTCCAGTATTGTGTCTGAAGTTCAACTGTAAATTCTTCGATAGCATCGTTGTTACCGAAGTCCAGATCAATCGCAGCGATTGCACTGGGGAATACGTTGTAGAATCTGTAAGACTTAAGAATCTTAGGCTTCTCGCCATCCTTAATGTCTCTTGCTAACTGATGAACAGTCATGTCTGCAAAGTAACCAGTTGCATCGTCTGCATCACCAAGACCAGCAGCAGATGTAAAGTTCTCGTTATATGCCTGAACTGAAGATGCCCACAATTCAAACGCAGTACGAAGGGTGAACTTACTGTCGTTTTGGATCGTGATGGTCCAAGGTTCAAACGTTCTGTCGCCAGCAATCTTCAATACACGACCTCTGAACGGAACTTCAATAACACCGATCTGAGAAGCAGGAAGGTTTGCTGCGCGAACAGTAAACTTACCGAGTTCTACTAAGGATGCATTATTGATAATTCCTGAAGGGAATGCGAGATCCACTTGGAATAGATTAGGACGCGCAAAGTCTGAAGCGACATTTGCCTTAAAATCGTCGAGGGTGCCTCTTTTTGCCATTGTTTTTGTAAGTTCTCCGTTCCGAAATATTTATTCAAATGAAAAATTTCAGAGGTTCTTGCGAACCCCTGAAACCGTAATGTATTATGTTATGTGTTATTACTGAGCGACTTCGCTGAATGCAACACCAGTTCTGGTTGCAACGAATGTCAGAGTAATGAAGTTAATTGTGCGTGTTGGTTTCACGAAGATCTCCGCGAAGAATTCGCCTCTATCAACTGCCTCAGGTGGGTTGTTGTCGCTATCACACTTGATCAGGAAGTCGGTTACACCACGACGACCTTGAACGTCACGCATGTAAGGTTCAACAATGTTGAGGAACAAGGAACGCTGTGACTCATCGTTCTGTTCAAACAGTTGAGACTTAGCAGCACCACTGATGACACGCTCGATAGTCAGGAACAAACGACGGACGTTGATTCTATCGAATGCTGATGCGAAACCGAGAGCAGTCTTATCACCGAACAGGACTACGCCTTGACCAGGGAAAGAAACAATCGGGTTGATGCGAGCAGCATACAGACGATCACGCTGTGTCTTAGTAGGAGTGAATGCAAGTTTGATTGCATTTCTCAGGATGCCACGTTGGAAACCAGCGGGAGAGAACCAAGGTTCTGCAGTCTCAGTGGTTTGCAGGCAAAGACCAGCAACGTCACCGTTACAAGGAACGTAACGATATACATCGTTGTACTTATCATAGATGTACTTATAACCCGAGTCAAATGCCAGGTAAGAAGAACTAGGCAACTGGTTAAAGAATCCAACCATGTTGTCAGTAATTGTGGTAGTGTTGCTAACACCGATGACATTGCCACGGCGAGGAGAAACAAATACCATGCAGTCTCTACGCTCTTCAGCGATATTGACCAGGGAAGTTACTTTAGCGATTGCTGAAGAATCATCAACACCAGAAGGACCAGTGAGGATGTAATCAACGGTCTGTGACTCAGGATCTTCGATCAGTTCGTATGCGGTAGAAAGATCAGCGTTAGAAATGCTGTAGCTACCACCACTTGCTGCATAGTCAGCACCACTCTCAAGACGATAGTAGAAAGTAGCGTTGTTCTTAGAACCTAAAGTTGTACGTCCTTCAGGATAGGAAGTAGAACCAGTTGTAGAACGGAGCAGGTTGAACTGACGTGAGTTAGCAGTCAATCCCCAGTTACCATCAGAAGCAGTTGCAGTAGCAGCGAATAAACCTGCCTCGTGCTTACCCCAGAACAGATACTCAGATCTCTGCTTAATTACTTCCTTATAGAAGTTAACTTCACCAACGGAAGTCTTAGCGTCGGATGCTTTAGAAACACCGATGAAACGCTCAAGGACAGCACCAGTTGTACCAGTGATCTTGCCATCAACGTCGATTACGAGGATGTGCATTTCGTCGCGGTGACCACCTGCATTAGATGCATACAGGGAAGTACCAGGGCGGGAAGCAACGTTGATCCACTTAGAACCAGGCAGATACTCACGCTCAGCATACTCAGCACGAACTGAAGTAATTACAGAAGCGTTGCTGTTAGTATCATTTACACTGTCAGAAGCAGCGAAGTCGATGCTAGACTTATTCAGTGCAACATACAGACGGCGCTCGATGCCAGAAGCAGCGATAGCGCAGGTGTTAGTGCCTTGGGTGACAACCTGAGCATCAGCGATGATACCAGTAACACCACCCGAAGGAAGACCGATTTCAAGTTTTTTGTTTGCGGGATCCCATGCAAGAACATTAATTGTCTCGTTAGAACCACCAATTGCGATTGTAGTAGAAGTACCAGGAACAAAGTCACCGACAACTGTATCAACAGTCAGGACAATGCTGTACTTGAATACTTTACCAGCAGCACCAGATGTTGCAGAAACCGCTTCATCAGCAACGAACTCAGGCTCGTTACCAGATCCAGGAGCAGGAATGACAGCAATCTGATCAGCGCCAGAATCAGTTACGAAGACACCGATAGAGTTACCCTTAGTACCAGCAGTTCTCGCTGCCCAGGTCCAAGTATTTACAGCACTCTCGTATGTGGTTTCATAATCTTGGAGATTTTTAACCAGAGGAGCAGTGCCAGTGTTAACCGCGTTCTTAAGTGCAGAAGAATTTACACGAATAGTTTTTAGGAGACCACCGTAGGAGAGGAATTGAGCAGCAGTATACCAATACTCATAGTTAGCGTCATTGGGTTTTCCAAAACGCTGCGCGAGATCTCGCTCGCTCGAAATTTCGATTACTTCTTCTACGGGACCGAGTTCAAAGGGTGCTGCGAGCACGCCAATATTTGCGGTTGATAATGTGGTGATAGTCGTCAGGTCTCTTTCCTGAATGACTACACCTGGCGATAATTGATTGGCTGCCATGTTTAAAATTCTCCTAGAGTGATTCCAACATCAGATGTCTAGGATTATTTATATTTTTGAAACGTTACCTAAACTCCCACATATAGGACTTATCACCATATTCCGCGACCCTCCAAACATCCCCTTGAGCGTCTGCAAAATACTCGTCTTCCATTCCGTCAGTGACGAATCCAAACGGAGCCATGTCCTGTTCAATCGCGTCACGTTGGTCATCATATATTCTCTGTCTTACATCATTATCATGCATCTCTTTGAAGTAAGGTTGCATTGCCATCCAAGCAAAAATAACTAAGCACATTGCCAAGTCATCATTACATCCTTCTTCTGCTTGGAACGTTTGCCCCTTTGCAATGAATGTTGTTAATTCTGCAATAGTATCGTAATCATTTATAAGGAGTTTATCATCCTCAATCAATGCTTTGAGATTAGAACAACCAACTTGCTTTGCTGCAGTTGACATCTTAATTCCAAGTTGAGTCTTCTTACCAGAGAATCCTTGACCTAATTGTTGTCCTGCACGACCACGCATGGAGCACATCAATAGATTCTCATACTCTAAATCATACTGAATAATATCTGCTACCTGACCACCAATGTCATTTACTTCACACAAAATGTATGCTTGATTATAGTTTCTTGCTACATCAGTGATAATATTTGGTAGGACTATAGGTTTTATTTCATTGTTCTTATATCTAGCAACCATTTTATATGGGACAGTGGTTGTATCCATGACAGTAAATGCTGAATAGTCACTTCCTACACCTCGTGATACATCCACAGTAAGAACATAATTGTGTTCTGGGATTGCTTGTTCAAATACAGCAAGACCTTTGTGCTCCTTCATAGGATCATGATACGGCATGATTCTCAACTTACTAGGAGAGATCAATGTATCAACAGATCCTAAGAACTCACACTCAAACTCAACTCGGAACTGTTGTTCTGATGTGTTCTTGATCGTCTGTTCTTTCCATACTTCATCTCTACCTGGTACTTCTGACCAATGCACTTCAGTGGGAACATATTCATTTGATCCACGCTCTGCATCATGCCAGAGTTTGTAGAACATGTTCATCCCGTGTGGGGTAGAAATGATAATAACCTTGGTAGATTTACCAGATGAGATAGTAGGATAAACAGAACTAAAGAACTGGTCAGCAATGTGATTCGGAATGAACGCGAATTCGTCCAGAAATATGACATTAAAAGACATACCCCTGACGGCACTAGCTGAAGTAGAAGCAGCCATGATCTTAGAGCCGTTCTCCAGTTCCAGACTGCCCCTGTTCCATTGGAGGATTCCTTGCTGGAGCCACTTGGGGAGGTTTTCATATGATAGTTGTAAGCGTTGCAGCATTTCCCTTGCGGTTGCTGCTTTGTTTGCTAGGATTGCTACGTTAACATTCGGATTGAATAGTACATACCATAACAGGTATGAAGTAACAATGGTAGATTTACCACTCTGTCGTGGTAGTTTTGCAATATTAAATCTCTCAGCATGAAACTTTTCCACCATCTCCTCTTGGAAATGATACATGTCAAAAGGAATCAAACCCTTATCAAGAGAAACAATCTTGATATAGTTTTTGATGAAATATACAGGATCTTCTGAACACTTCAATACCTCAGCAACCTCATCTGGTGTGAAGTCGATTGCTGTATTTGCTTTCTTTAGATTGGGATTACCAAGGTACTGATCGTTATTCATACTGCTTGTCGCTTAGATATTTACTGATGACTTCAAGTTGATCATGGTAGCGAGCAATTTCATCTAATTCTTTTTCCATTGCTTCGATAAGATCCGAATGTTCTCCGATGCCAACGGGATTTTTTAAATAAATTTCGATGTTTGCTTTGTGCTTAGCAATATGCCCAGTGGCGTGTGCTTTTAAAGCACGAATTAATTCTGTTCTCATACTAGTGTTCCATGTGTGCGGCGGATTTCTCTTAACTCCTCAAAGTTTTTCTGCTTGGTTCCACCGTCGTATGCCCAAGCATAACCTTCCTCAATCATCATTTCGTTGAGAGAGACTGGTGCGTCCCCAATATATAACCATCCTAGAAGACGACCATATTTACCCATACCACCGACTAGTTCAGTGCGAATAACAAGATCATCTTCACCAGCAATTGCCCCTTCCAATTTTTCTTTCATCCAATTGGTGGCATCTAGTCCCAGTGCCTTCTCCTCCAGATCTCTTGTTCTTTTCTCTGGCGTATCAACTCCTGCAATTCTAACTCTTTCTTTCTTGTATAAGTCAAACCCAAGATCAATGGTGACATCAATAGTATCGCCGTCAAGAACACGGTTTATCTCCGTCACTCGAAAGTTGTAACAACTCTTCCTGTTTGGTGGGGTCATCGCTCCCATGGGATTCTCTCTCGTCAATGCCTAATATATAGACGACAACATAAAAAACTCCCGCCAGGAGCAGCATGATCGAGATGATCACACTCCAGACGGGATCGTTGTTATTCTCTAATGGTCGAAGGAGTAGATTCATATACCTGCTCCTATAAAAATATCTGGTTCTTCATCATCATCAATGTATTGTTGCATGCGAAGTTGCTTTATACGTTCGCGTAATTGTTTTCTTAGTTCTCTTTGTTCTTGTACTTCTTCACCACTTAAAGGACCGTGGCGTTTATGTAAACTCATTTAAACGGTTGCCAGTGTTCCCAACCGTATTTATGTACTAGGTCCATCCCTATAATGGGAACTACGATTAGAATGAGGCATAAAAATCCTAGTGACCATGGGGTTTCCATGGTGTGTCTAACAAACATTAGAACTGTGTGTGTCATGCTGGATAATCCCAATCGATTCCTAGTTGATCTAACTTATGCCAAGGACCCCAATTACCTTCTTTATAGATGTAGGGCACTGTACGAATTTGACATTGATCACCTTCACAGAGAAGATCATCAACAATTCTCCAAGACTCCATCACTTCATCAGCATGAACAAAGTGTGATTGATCATTGCGGATAGCATCATAGAATAGTTTTTCATATCCATCTATCGCTCTATCGACTGGATATTCGTGGGATAGTGTTGCTCGCTCCAAGTCGTCGTTAAGACCAGGGGACTTAATATCCATCCGAATATCAAGATGTGGATTAGGTTGTAAACGCATGCATATGCGATCATTGACTTCCCCTTCATAGAGATTTAGCGGTGGTGCTTTTAGTTTGATCACAACTTCAACGCATCCATAAGGCATCTTCTTACCAGTCATCACGTTAAAAGGAACTCCTTCCCAACGCCAGTTATCGATGAATAGAGTACCAGCAAAATAGGTAGGAGTGGTACTGTGAGGATCAACGCCCTCTTCAGAACGATAAGATTCATATTGTCCAAGAACGATGGTCGGTGACATTCTAGTCGCTGCCAACACTTTTGTCTTCTCTCGTCTGACTTCAGTTGCTGACATTCGGCATGGTGCTTCCATAGCAATCAGGGACAGAACCTGAAGAATATGATTCTGAAGCATATCCCGAACTGCTCCAGAAGTTTCGTAGTATTGAGACCTACCCTCACAACCAATAGTCTCGGTTGCATAAATCTGAACTTCTTCTACATAGTTCCTGTTCCAAAGCGGTTCCAGTAGAATATTGCTAAAGCGGGTGGCAAGGATGTTATTAACAGTATCTTTACCGAGATAATGGTCAATGCGATAAACTTGTTTTTCCCGTAGATGTCGCTCCACCACTGACTGTAGATGATGAGCAGATTTATAGTCGTGGCCAAAGGGTTTTTCGATAACCACTCTGGAGTGTTCTGGGTCATCCAAGAACCCAGCTTCTTTAAGATTGATAATTGCATTTTCGTACCTCTCTGGTGGGACAGATAAGAAGTATGTTGTATCTACACTTTTATCGTGTAGTTTGTTCAAACTCTCTTGACAATCAAGATCGCATGAAACGAAGTCCAACCAATCAGTAAACTCCTCTGGGTAATCACCGAGATCACTTAACCAAGTTTCTCTTGGAAGTTCTCTGCGAGATGCACCCACAATTAGGAGTCCTTCAGGGATAAGACCTTTCTTCCATAACTCAAAGAGTGCTGGAATTAATTTCTTTTTGCATAGATCTCCAGTAGCACCGAAGATAACTATGCGTCTAGTGAGCTGTTCCGTTTCCATTGTATTTGTCGCTTTCATAGTAGACATTTTCACCTTTTCGTAACCCGAAATATACCGTGGAAAGTACAAACGGTATGGCCAACCATTTGAGTGCTTCACCTAACATTATGTCCCCCGAACATGTACCTCATACCGTTCAGGATTTTGTTTCCGAATTCCCCCAGTCTGCGAGAATTAAAGCGTTCAAATAGTGCGGCAGAGATAACAGGTGTGGGTACACCAAGATCCACAGCAGCGTGAAGAGTCCAACGACCTTCACCAGAGTCTGATACTCCCCCATCG
>Ga0098037_1000064_pt1 | contig 84357 bp, 69 predicted proteins | sample 5_EtaG_FD_75050 | JGI IMG/M metagenome (GOLD analysis project Ga0098037, IMG submission 75050) | Marine viral communities from the Subarctic Pacific Ocean - 5_ETSP_OMZ_AT15132 metaG | ecosystem: Environmental > Aquatic > Marine > Oceanic | place: Pacific Ocean | collected 2015-01-08 | reverse complement strand
CATGCCTGGTGACAACACGCAGTTCAAGGTGAAGCTCATTGTACCTGTTGCCATGGAACAGGGCCTTCGTTTCGCCATCCGTGAAGGCGGCCGCACCGTTGGTGCAGGCGTCGTCTCCAAGATCCTCGATTAAGTATCAGAAACCGGAACGTACCGGTGGGTTGTCCCGTCAGGGATGGCCCACCGGTCGGCCGTATACGGGCGTAGCTCAATTGGCAGAGCAGCGGTCTCCAAAACCGCAGGCTGCAGGTTCGAGTCCTGCCGCCCGTGCAACAGGCGCTCCGTGCGACTTACACGCTAGAGTAAAAGGCGAAGCATGATCAACGTATCGGAATATCTTCAGGAAGTTGCCAAGGAAATGCGGAAGGTCACATGGCCTACCCAGCAGGAGCTGATCAGCAACACGGTTGTCACGATTGTCGCGACTATCGTCATCTCGCTCTTCATTTTCGGAACGGACCGCATTATCAGCACCGTTCTGGAAGTCATCTACGGGTAACCATGGCAGATCGAGTCCGCAAGTGGTACGTCCTGCGAACCTTCTCCGGTCACGAGAAGAAGGTCAAGGAGTATTTGGAGCGCGAATTGGAACGTCTGGGATTGCAGGACAAGCTTCCTGACATCATGATTCCGACGGAAACCGTGTTCGAAATGCGCGGCGGCAAGAAGCGTACCCGGGAGAAGAATTTCTTTCCCGGATACATCCTGTTGCATGCAGTCCTGGATAAAGAGCTCCAGCATATTCTGTCCCAGGTTCCGTCCGTGGTGGGCTTCCTGACGACTGGCGACGAGCCTACGGCGCTCCGGCCGGAAGAAGTGAATCGCATCCTTGGAAAAATGGATGAGGCCCGCGAGGCGGGAGAGCAACCGGAGATTCCGTTCAAGACGGGCGATCCGGTAAAGGTTGTGGACGGTCCGTTCAACAACTTCAATGGCTTGGTCGAAGAAGTATACCCGGACAAGGCAAAGGTCCGCGTCATGGTGTCCATTTTCGGTCGCAAGACGCCGCTGGAGCTGGATTACCTCCAGGTCGAGCACGAAGAATAACCACCCTCCGTTTTTACCGTGCCTTCATAAGGCGTCGGAACAATGGACATGGCAGGCTGTATCGTATCGGCTTGCGCTTTTCAGCACAAAACCAAATAGCGGGAGCCGCAGTACGCGGCGTTTGTACCGCACACCGTTATGGCAAAGAAAATAGACGGTTACATCAAGCTCCAGATCAAAGCCGGACAGGCATCGCCTGCTCCGCCGATCGGACCGGCCCTCGGCCAGAAAGGTGTAAACATCATGGAGTTCTGCAAGGCGTTCAACGCCGCAACCCAGGACCGTATGGGCCTGCTGCTTCCCGTGGTCATCACGGTGTTTGCAGACAAGTCCTTCACCTTCATCGTCAAGAACCCGCCGGCTGCCGTTCTCCTGAAGACGGCCGCCAAGATCAAGTCCGGCGCAGCCGACCCTCTTCGTGAGACGGCAGGTTCGGTGACGTGGGAGCAGTGCCGCGAGATTGCCGAGACCAAAATGGCTGATCTCAATGCATTCGATCTGGACCAGGGCGCCCGCATGATTGCGGGTACAGCTCGTTCCATGGGCATCAAGGTCAAAGGCGCTCCGGCTGCCTGATCTGTTGTCCTGACTGTCCGGGCTGGTCTCGGACCCATTCTATCACCTGCGGGAGCCGGTTTCTGTAACCAGCCGGCGTTTGCACCGCAAAGATCACACGATCATGGCAAAAAGAGGAAAACGCTACCGCGCCCTCCAGAAGCTTGTCGCTGAGGTGGAAGGCCCCATCGACATGGGTACGGCAGTGGAACTGCTCAAAAAGACAGCATCGGCGAAGTTCGATGAGTCTATCGATATGGACATCCGTCTGGGTGTCGACCCCCGTCACGCAGACCAGATGGTTCGTGGCACCGTTGCCCTTCCGCATGGAACCGGCAAGGAGGTACGCGTCCTGGTGCTCGCCAATGAGAGCAAGCAGCAGGAAGCACGCGATGCCGGTGCCGACTTTGTCGGTCTGGAAGACATGGCAGAGAAGATCCAGAAGCAGGGTTGGACGGACTTCGACGTGATGATCGCCACGCCGGATGTCATGGCCGTTGTCGGTCGTCTCGGACGTGTGCTCGGTCCCCGTGGCCTCATGCCGAACCCGAAGAGCGGTACGGTAACGATGGATGTTGCGGCTGCTGTTGCAGACGTCAAGGCTGGTAAGATTGACTTCCGTGTCGACAAGGCAGGTATCCTGCACGTTGCCATCGGGAAGGCATCCTTCACCGCCGAGCAGATCAAGGACAACGCAGACGCCTTCATGAAGGAAGTCATGCGGCTTCGTCCTGCCGCCGCCAAGGGCGTGTACCTGCGCTCGGTTACCCTGTCGACCACGATGGGCCCCGGGATTGCCGTTGACCGTAACGTGCTCTCGAGCACGCTTCGATAGCCACAACCTCAAACTGCGTACTACATCATGTCAATGACGAAAGCACAGAAGGTGGAGGCTGTCGGCCAGCTGGTCGAGAAACTGCAGCAGACTCCCACCATCTACCTCACAAATTACTCCGGCCTCACGGTTGAGCAAGCCACAGAGCTGCGCTCGAAATTCCGCGAAGTCGATGTCGAATTCAAGGTTGTCAAGAACACCATGCTCCGTCTCGCGATGGAGCAGATCGGTGGTTACGACGACCTCTTTGAGACGCTCCACGGTCCAACGGCCATTGCCTTCTCGGCAGAGCCTTCCACACCGGCGCGCATCATCAAGAAATTCAACGATGACAAGAAGTCGGAGCTTCCTTCGCTGAAGGCAGCCCACGTCGAAGGCGCGGTCTACTATGCCGACGCACTCGAAGTGCTGACAAAGTTGAAGTCCAAGTCCGAGATCATCGGCGAAATCGTTGGTCTCCTTCAGTCTCCGATCACGAATGTGGTTGGTGCACTGCAGGCGCAGGGTTCCAACCTGGTTGGAGCCATCAAGACCATCGCGGAAAAGGCGGAAGCCTGATCCTTCTCTCACCATCCCTTAATCAGCAGCCGAGCTCCCACGGGGCGCAGACAGCTGCAGGAACACGGAAAATACAATGGCAGATATCGCAAAACTGGCCGAAGAACTGGTCAATCTGACGATCAAGGAAGCCCAGGAACTGGCCCAGCTTCTTGAAGATCAGTACGGCATCAAGCCTGCAGCCGCCGCCGTGGCAGTTGCCGGTCCAGCCGCAGCCTCAGCCGAAGCAGCCGAAGAGCAGACGGAATTTGACGTCATCCTCAAGGCAGCTGGCGAGAAGAAAATCAACGTCATCAAGGAAGTGCGCGCCATCACCGGTCTTGGCCTCAAGGAAGCCAAGGAAATGGTTGACGGTGCACCTTCAACGGTCAAGGAAGCAGCTTCCAAGGATGAAGCTGAAGCCATCAAGGCCAAGCTTGAAGAGGCCGGCGCAGAAGTCGAACTCAAGTAAGGGTTCGCTATCTGTGAGAAGTGCCGAACAGTTCGTCCGAACAACGGCCGACCCCGGGTTTTCCGGGGTCGGCTTTCGGCGCTTCATACACTCCGTTAACCTACCAACGGTAACCACCTAGACTATGCCCAACGTCAAAGGTCACGCCGAGCGCCAAAGCTTTGCGCGCATCCATAAAGTCCACGAATACCCTGATTTTCTGGACGTTCAGTTGCAATCATTCCGGGACTTTGTCCAGGATGATACGCCACCTGAGGAGCGCGAAAACAATGGCCTCCAGGCTGTTTTCAACGAGCACTTTCCCATCCAGGATAGTCGCGAGCGGTACACGCTCGAGTTCATCCATTTTGCCCTGGATGCGCCGAAGCACACCATTCAGGAGTGCATCGCGCAGGGATTGTCCTACTCCGTGCCCCTGAAGGCCAAATTGCGCCTCTCAAGCAAGGAAGACGAGGATGAGGACGAGGCAGAAGAGGCCATTGAGCAGGAGGTGTACCTCGGTAACCTTCCGTTCATGACCGAGCGCGGTACGTTCGTGATCAATGGCGCCGAGCGCGTCGTTGTATCGCAGCTGCACCGAAGCCCGGGCGTGTTCTTCGGCCAGAGCGTCCACCCGAACGGTACCGCGCTGTATTCGGCGCGCGTCATTCCGTTCCGGGGTTCCTGGATCGAGTTCTCGACCGACGTAGGCAACATGATGTGGGCCTATATCGACCGGAAAAAGAAGCTTCCTGTGACCACGCTGCTGCGTGCGCTCGGGTTCTCGTCGAACGACGAGATCGTGAAGCTCTTTGATCTGGCCGACACGGTAGACGTCAAGACCAAGAAGGCCTTTGCGAAGGTCGTCGGCCGCGTTTTGGCTGCTTCGATTTCCGTCGAGCGTACGACCGAGGTCGTTGACGAGGATACCGGCGAGGTCATTGAAGAACGCGTTGAGCGGGAAGTCGTACTCCCAGCCCAGCACGAGCTGGAAGAGGGCGATTACGACAAGCTCAAGGAAGCCGACATCAAGGTCATCCACCTCGTTCGCGAGGAAGACCATGAGAAGGTAGACGGTCTCGATAAGACCACCCTTCTCAACACCATCAAGCGCGATCCCACGCATTCCGAAAAGGAAGCGTTGGAGTACCTGTACCTGCAGCTGCGGGGCACGGAAGCTCCCGACGAGGATACCGCTCGTGGTGTGCTGGAACGTCTGTTCTTCTCGGAGAAGCGATACGATCTGGGCGAGGTAGGTCGCTACCGGATCAATTCACGTCTGCGGATCCAGCAGGAAATGGACAAACTCACGCTGACGCGTGAGGACATCATTGCCATCATCCAGGAGCTCATCCGTCTTCAGAACGGCAAGAGCTCGGTGGATGACATTGACCACTTGGGCAATCGTCGTGTACGATCGGTCGGTGAGCAGTTGGCATCGCAGTTCTCCCTGGGTCTGGCCCGCATGGCCCGGACCATCAAGGAGCGCATGAACCTGCGTGACGCGGAGAAATTCACGCCGCAGGACCTGGTGAATGCCCGTACGGTATCGAGCGTGATCAACACGTTCTTCGGTACGAACCAGCTGAGCCAGTTCATGGATCAGACCAACCCCCTCGCCGAGCTGACGCACAAGCGTCGTATGTCGGCATTGGGCCCGGGTGGTCTTACGCGTGAGCGTGCCGGCTTCGAGGTGCGTGACGTCCACTACACGCACTACGGCCGTCTGTGTCCGATTGAAACGCCGGAAGGCCCGAACATCGGTCTCATTTCATCGCTTTGCGTGCATGCTCGCATCAACGACTACGGTTTCATCGAGACACCGTACCGCGTGGTGAAGAAGGGGAAGGTCACGACGGAAATCGAATTCCTGTCTGCCGAGTCCGAAGATCATGCCATGATTGCCCAGGCCAACGCGCCGATCGATGCGAAGGGCAATTTCATCAACAAGTATGTAAAGTGCCGCTACCGGGGCGATTTCCCGATCGAAGAGCCGGAAAAAATCCAGTACATGGATGTTTCCCCGAATCAGATCGTGTCCCCGGCTGCTTCCCTCATTCCGTTCCTCGAGCACGATGATGCCAACCGCGCGCTCATGGGTTCGAACATGCAGCGCCAGGCCGTGCCGCTTCTCCGTGCCGAGGCTCCTCTCGTAGGAACCGGCCTGGAAGGTCGCGTGGCCCGTGATTCACGTGCCGTTCTGCTCGCTGAGGGTGATGGTGTGGTCGAATACGTCGACGCACGCCGCATTGACATCAAGTACGACCGCTCGGCCGACGAAGAACTGCTGTCCTTCGACGAGCCCACGAAGAGCTACGAACTCACCAAGTTCCGCCGTACGAACCAGGATTCGTCCGTCAATCAGAGCCCGATCGTCAAGGTTGGCGATCGCGTCGTGAAGGGCTCCGTTCTTTCGGACGGATTCTCGACTGACAACGGCGAGTTGGCTCTTGGAAAGAACGTGCTCGTTGCATTCATGCCATGGCGTGGATACAACTTCGAGGATGCCATTGTCATCTCCGAGCGCCTCGTTGCAGACGACGTCTACACGTCCGTCCACATCGAAGAGTTCGAGCTCCAGGTCCGCGATACCAAGCGTGGTGAAGAAGAACTGACGCGTGAAATCCCGAACGTTTCCGAAGAGGCCACCAAAGACCTCGACGAGCGCGGTATTGTCCGTGTCGGCGCCGAGGTCAAGCCTGGGGACATCATCGTCGGCAAGATCACGCCGAAGGGTGAGACCGATCCGACGCCGGAAGAAAAACTGCTTCGCGCGATCTTCGGCGACAAAGCCGGAGACGTGAAGGATGCGTCCTTGAAAGCGAAGCCGGGCATGAAGGGTGTCGTTATCGATACCAAGCTCTTCTCCCGTCGCAAGCTGGACCCCGCGTCCAAGAAGCAGGAGCAGAAGCGTCTCGGAGAAATCGAAAAGCAGCTCGACCGCGACCTGGCCGACCTGACGGAACGGTTCTGGGACAAGTTCTTCTCCCTGCTCAATGGCAAGAAGGCAGCCGATTTCATTGACCGCGAAGGCAATGTCGTTGTCACGGAAGGTGCCAAGATTTCCAAGGCAGCCTTCAAGTCCATGGAACCGCTTCAACTGGATCCGCGCGTACCGTTCACGGAAGACGCGGATTTGAATGACAAGGCCAAGGCACTCATCCGCAACTACGAACGGCGTCACCGTTTGCTGAACGGCATTGCCAAGCGCGACAAGCATCAGCTCCAGATGGGCGATGAACTGCCGCCCGGCATTGTCCAGCTGGCCAAGGTCTATGTAGCCAAGAAGCGCAAGATCCAGGTCGGTGACAAGATGGCCGGTCGTCACGGTAACAAGGGTGTGATCGCCAAGATCGTACCCGTTGAGGACATGCCGTTCCTCGATGATGGTACACCGGTCGACATCGTACTGAACCCGCTGGGCGTGCCTTCGCGCATGAACCTCGGACAGATTTACGAGACCCTTCTGGGTTGGGCCGGCAAGAAGCTGGGGACGAACTTCGCTACGCCGATTTTCGACGGTGCTACCGTTGCGGACGTGGAGGAGACCATGAAAAAGGCCGGTCTTCCGGTTGATGGTCGTGCACAGCTCATCGACGGTCGTACAGGTCTGCCATTCGACCAGAAGACGACGGTCGGATACATTTACATGCTGAAGCTGAGCCACCTCGTGGAGGACAAGATCCACGCTCGGTCCATCGGCCCCTACAGCCTCATCACCCAGCAGCCGCTGGGTGGAAAGGCCCAATTCGGTGGGCAGCGTCTCGGAGAAATGGAGGTCTGGGCACTCTATGCGTACGGTGCATCGCACGTACTGCAGGAAATGCTCACCTACAAGTCCGATGACGTCCAGGGCCGGTCGAAAGCTTACGAGTGCATTGTCAAGGGTGAGAACATGCCGGAAGCCGGCACACCCGAGAGTTTCAACGTGCTCGTGCGTGAGCTTCAGGGCCTCGGCCTCGAAGTCAGCCTCGACTAGGATCTTTTCCGCAGGATATTAAACGCCGCTACACACTATGCCGTACGGAAAACCACAGAAGATCAAGAAGAACTTCGGCAACATCACCATCAGCCTGGCATCGCCTGAAGCGATCCTGGAGCGCTCATATGGTGAGGTTCTGAAGCCTGAAACGATCAATTACCGGTCGTTCAAGCCGGAAAAGGAAGGCCTCTTCTGCGAGAAAATATTTGGACCCGTCAAGGACTGGGAATGTCATTGCGGTAAGTACAAGCGCATCCGATACAAAGGGATCATCTGTGATCGCTGTGGTGTCGAGGTGACGCAGAAGTCCGTTCGTCGCGAGCGCATGGGGCACATCACCCTCAGCGTTCCCGTCGTACACATCTGGTACTTCAAGACCCTTCCGAACAAGATCGGGCACCTGCTCGGTATCCGGTCCAAGGATCTTGAGAAGATCATCTACTACGAGAACTATGTTGTTGTGCAGCCAGGCTGCGCTTCGGGTCTCGGTGTGGAAGATAAGCAGCTACTGACCGAGGATGAGTATTTCAACATCCTCTATCAGATCCGTGAGGACAACAACCGTCTCGAGGACGACGATCCGGAGAAGTTCATTGCCATGATCGGTGGCGAAGCCATCGAATCGTTGCTGGGTCGCACGGACCTGGTTACGGCAGCGCAGGAACTTCGCTTCCAGATCAAGACCGAAACCAGCCAGCAGCGTAAGGGCGAAGCCCTGAAGCGCCTGACTGTGGTCGAAGCATTCCGCGAAGCCAACCGCCGCCTCGAGAACCGTCCTGAATGGATGGTCATGCGTGTCGTGCCGGTGATTCCGCCGGAGCTGCGTCCGCTCGTTCCGTTGGAAGGTGGTCGTTTTGCGACGTCCGATCTGAACGACCTGTATCGCCGGGTCATTATCCGGAACAACCGCCTGAAGCGTCTTATCGACATCAAGGCACCGGAAGTGATTCTGCGTAACGAAAAGCGCATGTTGCAGGAGGCTGTCGACTCGCTGTTTGACAACTCCCGCAAGGCAAACGCCGTGCGTTCCGATTCGAACCGCGCCCTCAAGTCCTTGTCGGACATGCTGAAAGGCAAGCAGGGACGTTTCCGTCAGAACCTGCTCGGAAAGCGCGTTGACTATTCCGGTCGTTCCGTTATTGTCGTCGGTCCTGAGCTGCAGCTGCACCAGTGCGGTCTGCCGAAGGAAATGGCTGTTGAGCTGTTCAAGCCGTTCATCATCCGGAAGCTCATTGAGCGCGGGATCGTGAAGACGGTCAAGAGCGCCAAGAAAGTCGTGGACCGGCGTACCAGTGACGTCTGGGACATCCTGGAGAAGGTCATTCAGGGTCGCCCGGTTCTGTTGAACCGTGCTCCGACGCTCCACCGTCTCGGTATCCAGGCATTCCAGCCGGTCCTCATCGAAGGCAAGGCCATCCGTCTGCACCCGCTCGTTTGTACGGCTTTCAACGCCGACTTCGACGGTGACCAGATGGCAGTCCACGTGCCGTTGTCACATGACGCGGCCCTGGAAGCCATGCTGCTCATGCTGGCCAGCCACAACATCCTGAGCCCTGCCCACGGCGGTCCCATCGCGGTTCCGACGCAGGACATGGTTCTTGGTCTGTACTACATGACCAAGTCCCGGGCCGGCGAAATGGGAGAAGGCATGCGCTTCGCTTCCATGGTTGAAGCCCGCCAGGCCTTCGATCAGCTGCAGGTAGCCTTGCACGCTCGTATCCAGGTACGCCTGGACGACGGCTCGAAGATGGACACGACAATGGGTCGCGTCATCTTCAACGAGGTTGTGCCGAAGCGTGTCGGTTTCATCAACGAAGTGCTCACGAAGAAGAACCTTCGTGGCATCATTGCCCGCGTGCTGAAGGCCACCGGTTTCCCTGAAACTGCTGCCTTCCTTGACGCCATCAAGGGTCTCGGATTCGAGAATGCAACGACCGCCGGTCTGACGTTCTCCATTGCCGATATCGTCATCCCTGATGCCAAGGAGAAGATGATTGTGGACGCCACCAAGGAGGTGGAAAAGGCCCGCAACAACTACTCGATGGGCTTCATCACGGAAAACGAGCGGTACAACCAGGTCATCGATATCTGGACGCATACCAACAACCAGGTCTCGGAAGTCCTCTTCGACACGCTCAAGAACGACCGCGACGGTTTCAACGCCATCTACATGATGGCCGATTCCGGTGCTCGTGGTTCGAAAGAGCAGATCCGGCAGCTCGGCGGTATGCGTGGTCTCATGGCCAAGCCGCAGAAGAGTCTGGTCGGTAGTGCCGGCGAAATCATCGAGAACCCGATTATTTCCAACTTCAAGGAAGGTCTGTCGGTCCTCGAGTACTTCATTTCGACGCACGGTGCCCGTAAGGGTCTTGCCGATACGGCCCTCAAGACGGCCGATGCCGGTTACTTGACCCGTCGTCTGGTGGATGTCGCACAGGACGTGACCATCACCCAGCATGATTGCGGTACCCTTCGCGGTATCCGTATTTCATCGCTCAAGGACAACGAGGATGTGGTCGAGCCGTTGGCAGACCGGATCCTGGGTCGTGTATCTGTCCACGATGTCACCGACCCGCTCACGAACGACCTGCTTGTCAGTGCGAACGAACTCATCGACGAAGAAAAGGCACGTTCCATTGCCGAAACTTCGATCGAGGAAGTCGAAATCCGCTCGGTCCTCACGTGTGAGTCCCGTCGTGGCGCGTGTGCCCTTTGCTACGGCCGTAACCTTGGTTCCAACCGCATGGTGGAAGCCGGTGAGGCAGTAGGCGTCGTGGCTGCACAGTCCATTGGCGAGCCGGGTACGCAGCTGACGCTCCGTACCTTCCACATTGGTGGTACCGCCAGCCGTATCTCGGCTGAAAGCACCATTCAGACGAAGTTTGCCGGTAAGGTGGTCTTCGAGAATCTCCGGACGGTCGAGTATGAGTCGGGCGATGAATCGCGCGATGTCGTGCTGTCCCGTCAGGGTGAAATCAGGATTGTGGATGCACAGGACGGTGATCGTCAGCTGATTTCCTACCTCATTCCTTACGGCGCCGATATGATGGTGGCCGAAGGCGACATGGTGGAGAAGAGCCAGGTGCTGGCCAGCTGGGACCCTTACAACGCCGTTATTCTTTCCGAAATGGCCGGTACCGTTGGGTATCAGGACATCATCGAAGGCACGACCTACCGTGAGGAGTCGGACGAGCAGACCGGATACAAGGAAAAGGTCATCATCGATACGCGTGAGCGTTCGTTGACGCCCGCCATCCTCATTACGGGCAAGGACGGCAAGACGCGGGAATACCCGCTTCCGATCCGTGCACGTATCCAGGTGGAGGCCAAGGAGAAAGTGATCGCCGGTCGCATCCTGGTCAAGATTCCGCGTCAGTCGGCAAAAACCCGCGATATCACCGGTGGTCTGCCGCGTGTGACGGAGCTCTTCGAAGCGCGTACGCCTACCGATCCGGCTGTTGTGTCCGAGATCGACGGTGTCGTCTCCTTCGGTGGCCGTAAGCGTGGTTCGCAGGAAGTGATCGTGACCAGCCGCGACGGTTCGGAGTCCAAGATGTACCTCGTCTCCATGACGAAGCACATCCTGGTGCACGAGAATGACTTGGTTCGCGCAGGTGCTCCTCTTTCCGATGGGCAGGTTGCCCCGCATGACATCCTGGCCATCATGGGCCCCCGTGCCGTGCAGGAATACCTGGTCAACGAAATCCAGGAGGTGTACCGCCTCCAGGGTGTAACGCTGAATGACAAGCACATCGAGTGCATTGTCCGTCAGATGATGCACAAGGTGCGCGTGGCCGATCCGGGCGATACGAACCTGCTCGAGGACAACCTCGTGGATCGTTTCCTGCTCGAGGAAATGAATGACAACCTGTACGACAAGTTTGTGGTGACCGACCCTGCGGAATCCGATCTCGGTATCGGAGACGTCGTGGACCGTCGTCGCTTGCGTGAGGTCAATTCCCAGATGAAGCGGCAGGACAAGCCGGCTGTGCAGGTGCGTGATTCGCAGCCTGCCGTGGCAGATCCTGTTCTTCTGGGTATCACACAGGCATCCTTGTCGACCGATTCCTTCATCTCGGCCGCTTCCTTCCAGGAAACGACCAAGGTCCTGACGGAGGCTGCCATTGCCGGCAAGTCCGATCCGCTCTACGGCCTGAAGGAAAACGTCATTGTCGGTGCGCTCATTCCGGCCGGTACCGGTCAGCGCCGCTTCAAGAACCTCATTGTCGGTTCCCGCAAGGAACTGGCGGAGCTCGAAGCCGCTGTTGGCGGTGGAACGGCTACGTCCGATGATGATGGTGATGGCGGGCTCATGGTGCCCTGACCGTGCTGACCAACTGAACGGGGCGGGGGCCGCAGGCGAACATGATTCGCCTGCGGCCCCCGCCCTTTTTTATACCGCCCTCATTCTTGGTCACCGCCGCACCGTGGTGTGCTCGGGTTTTTCAACAGCCTTCTGGAGTAACGTTGCTACACTTCGGTTCGTCCGCCTTGGCGGACACCAAATTGGCCTCCGTCAGCGGGCTCTGTCGTAGTGCGAACAGGTCCTACATTGAAGCTTCGGTGTACGATGCATCCTGAAGGCAACGTCGGCGTAACGGGGGCATGCTGAAGGATCTCTACTCGATGTTTGGACCCGTCGGAACCCTGTTCATTGCGACCATGGGTTTTGTATCGGCCGTATCGTGGCTCATGGCCGTTGCCGGTGTTGTCGTCCGCCCCTGGAAGCCACTGTTGAAGTGGAGCATCGTGGTCATCATGTCCATCCTTCCCCCTTTGTCCCTGTTCGTGCTGGCATGGATCCATATGAAGGAGCAGCAGTATCGCCGCGTCCGCCGGGCAGCGGCAGGAATCTGACCAATCATGGTGCGACTGGGCATCATCGGAACGGGTGGTATGGCGCAATCCCATGCCCGGGCGTTCAGCGCCATCAAGGGAGTAGAGTTGGTGGCAGCGTGTGATATTGACGAGGAGTGTGCGCGTGCATTTGCATCGGCGTTTTCCATCCCGCATGTATACACCGATTGGAACACGCTTCTGGACTCCGGGCGTGTCAACGCTGTGACCATTGTAGCGCCCGACGCACTGCATGCGGACATGGCGCTGGGAGCGCTCCATTCCGGCATCCATGTTCTGTGCGAGAAGCCGCTCACCACGTCCACGGAATCGGCGGTTGCCATGGCCCATGGGGCGCGCCGGTCCGGGCTCGTGCACATGGTCAACTTCAGCTACCGGCGCGCCGCATCCCTGCACGCCGCACGGCGCATCGTGGCATCAGGTGCACTTGGACCCCTGAGGCATGTACGGGGAGAGTACCTGCAATCCTGGTTGGTATCGGACGCCTGGGGTCACTGGGCGACGACCGATGCCTTCCTGTGGCGCCTCTCCAAACAACATGGGAGCCTCGGCGTCCTGGGCGACGTGGGTGTGCATCTGTTGGACTTTGTCGCGTACGCCGCCGGTGGGGAAGATGGAGGCATTGAATCGCTTCGGTGCTCACTGGGCACGTGGCCCAAGAATGCAGCCGGTACCGTCGGGCCATACCGGCTCGACGCCAATGATTCCGCGCTCATGGAAGTCCAGTTTGCCGATGGGGCCATGGGTGTGTTGCAAGCCTCCCGGTGGACGACCGGGCATCTGAACACCATCAGGATGTCCATCCATGGCACACAGGGCGCACTCCGGCTGGACCTGGACGATGACTACGATGCCCTGGAGGTATGCCTCGGGGCCGACGTCCACGCCGCACGATGGCGCCGCCGCGCATATGTCGCCCGCCCGTCCATCTACCAGACATTCGCAGGTGCCGTATCAAAGGCGGTGTCCTCCGGTCGCGCTCCGGACACCATGCCGGATTTCGTACGCGGTGCCCGGGTACAGAACTGGCTCGATACGTGCTTCCGTTCGGCCGACCAGCAGGGAACGCTTATTTCCCCGCCGCCGCTCGCCGGTCTTTGAGGTAGGTCAGTGCGTTGCACTGCCCCTCCATTTCCCGGTCGTCCTTGAACACAGGGTCATGCCAACCCTCGATGTCGATGGTGCCGGCGTACCCGATCTGCTCCAATGCTTCGAAAATGACCCTCCAGTCCACATCTCCGAGACCGGGAAAACGATGGGCTGCATACGGATGCGATGACCGGACACCCCACTTCCGGACGACCTCCAGGTCCACGTTTGCACACTTCCCGTGCACATGGAATATGCGGTCGGCCCAATTATCCAGTTGGGGAAGTGGGTCAATCAGGTTGATCATCTGGTGGCACGGCTCCCACTCAAGGCCCACAGGCGCGTCCTCCAGTGCCTCGAAAATCAGCTCCCAGGCGTCCGGGCCGTGGGCCAGGTTCCAGTCCCCGGTCTTCCAGCCACCGCCCATGGCGCAATTCTCGAATGCAATACGGACACCCCGGGACGCAGCCAGCGAGCAAAGAGGGGTCCAGACTTCGACCAGTCGGTCCATATTGCTGTCGATGGATGTCCCGCGAAGCCGTCCCGTGAATGCCGATACGATGCCCGTACCGAAGTCTTCGGCCGCCTTGATGGCCACGCGCAGCGACGCCCTGGTCCGCTCCGCGGCTTCGTCGTGCTCCAGCGGGTTGCCATACACGCCGATGGTGCCAGGCCGGACGCCACGCGTCTCCAGCATGGCGCCAGCTGCTCCGGCCAGCCGGCGAAGATCCACGTCGTCCGCAAACTGCCAGAACGTGAGCTGAATGGACTCGAAGCCGGCGTCAAGAATGCTTTCCAGGTCATCGAGTGGTGACGCCGTGCGACCATCCACCAGCGTGCCGATGGGAATGGATGCAGTACCCATCATGGGTTCGGGGTGCTGCAGTGGACGGCAATGGCCGATACCACTTCCCGCTCGAACGTGCCCCCGGTGGGCCTGTTCACAAGTGTTCCGTCCAGGACCATGGTAGAAGAGCCTCCGCCATCCAGGTTCAGAGCGGTGACAGCACCTGCCGACTGCATGAGGAGCGCCAGTTCCTCCAGCGATACGCCGCGACTGTCACTCTGCCGGCCATCCACGACCATCAGGATGAGATCGCCATCGACCGTCAGGCCGGCCGCGGTGCGCGGATGGATCTTCGGAATGGACGTTCCGAAAAAGACTTCTTCGTCTGTCGTGATCGCGACCATTCCGTCTTTCAGGAGTGCGGGGCCGCCTGATACGGCGTCGACCACGTCCCAGGCCATCCAATTCGACTCCGGCTCCGGAGCGGGTGTGCCAGGCTTGTTGTCAGGCGGCCCCTCCAACACAAATACGGAGTCGGACCGGGTCCGGACAAATCCAACAGACGGAACATCCGAAGCCGAGAACCCGATGGCAGCCCGGGCAACCGGGTACCGCAGGTCGTCCCTGTATACCCCGCGGGTGGCGGTATGCACCAGTTGGCCGCCTGAGAGTAGCAGCCCGACGTGTGTACTTGGATCCAGGTCCATCCGGAAATAGCCCGCATTCACCAACAGGCAGGCGCCCGTGGATGCAGCCAGCTCCGAAACCGATGCGCGTCCGTCCTCGTCCGGCGCGACGACGACAGAAATGTCGACTCCAGGGTGTCCTGCATCGACCCGGGCGTACCACGCCCTCAAGGGAATGGTATCATCCTGGAGTGTGTACAGGCTTATGCCATCATGCGTAGGTTCAACTGATGGACTCCACGCCGACCACGACGCCTCGTTCGGCTCGGGACTGCCGCAGGCCGACGAAATCAACAGGAGGGCAGGCAGGAACGTCCGGAGCATTGTACAATGGAAATGGTTCAGTCGAAAATACGACGCAAACCTTCGGTGGTCATACACTGTCAAAGAGGCAAACGGTCACAGTATGGATGTTCGCGAGCAAGAACTCATCCGGAGAGCTCAGGAAGGCGATTCCCGATCCTTCGATGCGTTGGTGCGCACGCTCGACGCGCGCATCATACCGGTGGCGTATGGCATTCTGGGAAACATGCCCGATGCCCATGATGCTTTCCAGGAAGGTGTCATGAAAGCATGGTCCTCGCTGTCATCGTTTCGTGCCGAAAGTGCGTTTTCCACGTGGCTCACGCGCATTGTCATCAACCAGGCGCTGAACATGAAATCAAAGCGTCGATGGCGTCTCCGTGAGAAGGACATACCCGCTCACGAGCCAACGGTTGATCATCGGGAGCACCCCGACGCCATGCTCATGCGGATGGAACTCTCACGTGATATAAACGGGGCCATGAAGCTGCTGTCCGACCGCGAAAGGACCGTTTTCGTACTGAAGCACATGCATGGTTACAAACTCCGGGAGATCGGTGACATGCTGGATTGTGCCGAGGGAACCATCAAGAATTATCTGTTCCGCGCCACACGGAAACTCCGTGACGCATTGACTCCGGCCGAACGGCCGGCAGCTACCTGAAAGGGACCCGAACATGAATTGTACACACAACGAACAGGATCTCATTCTCTACTTCTACGATGAGCTGGACGATGCCCGTCGGTTGGATGTCGAAGCCCGCCTGGAATTGTGCGGCGGCTGTCGGGAGACGCTCGCCGGGTTGCAGGACTTGCAGGGCGCCATACCGCGCGAGCCATTGGTCGAGGTGGACCAGGCGGCGCTGGAGGTCATGCGTGCTGCGACCAGCCGTCGGTTGCACGAATACGCGTCGGTCCGCCCCCGGCCGGACCGACTGCGATTGGTGACGATTGCCCGGTGGTCCGTGGCGACGGCAGCAGCGATTCTGGTGTTCGCCGCCGGACGGTTGAGCGTTGACGACTCCCAATCGGGCAGCGTGCCGTCCGCCGACCTGGCATCTGTCTCAGACATCCGTTTCGATGAAGAAGCCGGAATGGTGACGGTGAGCTATGAATCGGTGGAGCACGAGTCCGTCAGCGGCGGCATCAACGATGCATTCATCCAGAACCTGCTCGGACACGCGCTTCGGTATGATGCCGACCCGGTGAGTCGACTACGCGCTGCACGAGCGTTGGCCGATCCGCGTGTACGTCCCGATCCGGATGTCGTACGGGCCCTGGAAGACGTGCTTTCCACACAGGAAAATCCCGCGACGGTGCTTCAGGCGATGAAAGCCCTCCAGAGACTCCACGAGGCCATGCCCTTGTCCGTGACCCTGCGCGCGCGCTTGCTGGACATGATGCAGAACGAGGAAAACACGGCCATCCGCATGCGGGCGTTGGAGATGCTGACGAATTCGGAGGTGGTGACCATGGAGTTGACCCGCGTACTCCAGGCCGCAACGGACGACATCAATCCGTACATCCGAAACCGGGCCACGCAAGCGCTGCAGCGCATGGAAGATTCCGGTGCCATTGAGCGTCTGGAGTGACGGTTCCCCAGCTCTGCTGTAACCGTTCGGTACATGTCCCCGTATCGACATCAATCCAACCGCTTGGTACCATGAAGTACGTTTTTCCTGTATCTCTCCTCTTGCTTATCGCCTTTGTGGCTCCGGTCCGAGCTGCCCACCAGGATACCATCAAGCGCTCATTTGACGTGGGTGCCAACGGTACGCTTCGGCTGGATCTGGATCGTGGGGATGTGACCATTGAAGCATCGGACGACGCACGCGTACATGTGGTCATGGTCAGGGACGTGGAAGGAGCCACGGACGAGCAGTTGAAAACCATATTCGAGTATCACGAATACCGGATGGACCAGCGCGCCAACGACGTCATCGTAGAGTCCCGTTTCGATGGCGATGACCGGACCGAGTGGGCCTGGCGGAACTGGAAAAAGACGAATCGCTTCCGCCTGCATGTCACGGTGCTGGTACCTACCGACTACGCCGTGGACTTCGAGACGGCAGCGGGTGAGGTATACATTGAAGATGTGACGGGTCGCGTGGTTGGCCGGACTGGTGCCGGAAGCGTCGATATTTTGCGTGTCGTGGGCTCTGTTTCTCTGGATACGGGGGCTGGAAATGTACACCTGGACGATGTCTCGGGCAGTGTGGATGCATCGACCGGTGCCGGAAACCTGACATTGGAACGCATTGCAGGGTCCATCCGTGCTTCGACGGGTGCCGGCGATATCACAGCCTACATACTGGAGCAACCGCGCGATGATTCCAGGTTCGAGACCGGCGCCGGAGACGTGACCGTGTACGTGGCGGGCGACCTCGGTTTCGATATCGATGCACAAGCCTCCGTGGGTTCCGTATCGTGTGACTTTGGCCTGCGTGTCCGTGGCAAGTGGATGTCGAAATCCTGTGCCGGTGACATCAACGGAGGCGGCCCGGGCCTGGCGCTATCCAGCGGAGTAGGGAACGTAGCCTTACATCGTCGCTGATCCGTCGCTGACACCCGGATCGGATTCCTCGCGCGGGAGTACCAAGCTGATTCCATTTCAGTATTTCCTGTCCGATGGCCAAAGCTCCCGAGACCGACTTGCGTCGACTCATTCTGGACACTGCACGTCAGTTGCTCACGTCCGATGGATACGCCAACCTTTCCATGCGTCGCATTGCGCGGCATATCGGCTATTCGGCGACCAGCATTTACCTGCATTACGACAACAAGGACCAACTCGTCCACGCGTTGATTGATGAGGGTGTGGAAGTGCTTCATAGTCGCCTCTCGGCTGTCGCGGCCGAGACCCAGCATGCAGGAGGGCCGGATTGTCTGGCGGCCTTGTGCCACGCCTACGTGACGTTCGGGTTGGAGCTTCCGGAGTATTACGAAATCATGTATCTGCTGCACACGGAATACATTGAGCGGTATCCCGCCGAGAAGTACCGGAGAGCCAGGCAGAACCTCGACTTCTTTGCCTCGGCATTGTCAGCCGGTGCCGATGAGGGGTCGTTCGAAGCAGTCGGCCCGTTGTTGGGTGCCACAACGGTTTGGTCCCAGCTGCATGGCGTTGTGAGTCTCTTGAACTCACACCGCATTGATCGGAAAATCCCTCATGAAAACCTTGTGCGAGAGGTAATCGATCGTATCGTCCGTGGCTTTACACTGTCCGAACAGGGGCGTGAAGGCCCCCAAATGGGCCAATAAAGCGTCTTGCTTCAAGAAAAGCAGGAAATAAAGCGCGAGAATAACGAATGATCCCGGTTCAGAAACCGGAGAAGCATTATTTTAGTATAACCAAGAAACCAACACGAGCGATTTGCGATGGCTACCAAAAGCATGAACGACAGCTGGGCCAGGGTTGTCAGTCAGATCGAGACAATCTGGAACGATGAGGAGTTCGGCGAGAAGGAAATGAAAAAGGCTCGCGGCAACCTGTCGAAAATGGTCAATCTCATTCATGAGAAGACCGGTGAGCCGAAGGCTGATATCGTTCAGAAGATTACGGCTTTTCTCTGAGGCCTCCCTGTCTTCTCCGGGATCCGGTTTCGACCTCCCGTGTAAAGTCCTGGCTGCCGAACAGCCGGGACTTTCTTTTTCGGCAGACCCTGCACTTCAACAGCACCTGACACGTGGATACATCGAGCAGCACCTTCCAGCGCCGGGAGGCCGAATACCGGGCCTTGTTGCAAGCCTGGGAGGATCGGGTACGGACCATTCATTTGGGCGGAGGGAAAAAGCGCCAGCAACGCGAACATGATCGCGGGAAAATGCTCCCTCGCGAGCGGATAGCGGCTCTCGTCGATGACCCCGGGCAATTCCAGGAGATAGGTACATTCGTAGGCTATGGAATGTACGAGGAGGAGGGGGGATGCCCTGCAGGTGGAACGGTCATGGGTACGGGTCCTGTCAACGGACGCATGTGCATGATCGTGGCAAATGACGCCACCGTCAAGGCTGGAGCCTGGTTTCCCATCACGGCCAAAAAGAACATCCGCGCGCAGGAGATTGCGCTGGAAAACCACCTTCCCATCATCTACCTGGTGGATTCGGCAGGTGTGTTCCTGCCCATGCAGGACGAGATATTTCCGGATCGAGACCATTTCGGGCGCATATTCAGAAACAATGCCCGACTGTCCGCAATGGGTATACCCCAGATTGCTGCCATAATGGGCAGCTGCGTTGCGGGCGGCGCGTATCTGCCCATCATGAGCGATGAGGCGTTGATTGTTGACGGCACGGGTTCGGTCTTTCTGGCCGGTCCGTTCCTGGTGAAGGCTGCAATCGGGGAGGAAGTCGACGGTGAGACACTCGGTGGAGCCTCGACACACAGTCAGATTTCGGGTGTAACCGACTATCAGGTGCCGGACGATGCCACCTGTCTGCGCACCATCCGCGATCTGGTAGGCCGTCAGGGAGCGCGTGCAACAGCCGGTTTCGACCGGTCCGAGAGCCGTGCACCCGCGCACGACCCCAGCGAACTCTATGGTATTGTGCCGACGACGGGTGCCCTCCCATATGACATGCGGGATGTCCTTTCCAGGATCATTGACGCCGACTCCTGGACGGAGTACAAGGAAGGCTACGGAAAGACAATTCTGACCGGGTATGCCCGGGTCGAAGGCTGGAGCGTGGGTGTCGTCGCCAACCAGCGATTGGTGGTCAAAGCCCGAGCCGGAGTGAAAGCGCGCACCGATGAAATGCAGGCCGGCGGAGTCATTTACTCTGATTCGGCCGACAAAGCCGCGCGGTTCATCATGAATTGCAATCAGAAGCGCATTCCACTGGTGTTCATTCAGGATGTCACCGGATTCATGGTTGGATCACGGGCAGAGCACGGGGGGATCATCAAGGATGGCGCGAAGATGGTGAATGCCGTGGCCAACTCGGTGGTACCCAAGTTCACCGTCATTGCCGGCAACTCATATGGAGCAGGAAACTATGCCATGTGTGGACGTGCCTATGATCCGCGTATGATCTGCGCGTGGCCTACGGCACGCATTGCCGTCATGGGGGGCTCACAGGCTGCAAAGACGCTCCTCCAGATCCAGAAGGCCAAACTTGCACGGACGGGACAGGAAATCACGCCGGAAAAAGAACAGGAACTCCTGGCTGAAATCACGGCCCGTTACGATGAGCAAACCACTCCGTACTACGCGGGAGCACGCATGTGGGTCGATGAGATCATTGACCCGGCGTCCACCCGGTCCTGGATTGGACGGGGCATGGAGATAGCCAACCTGAACCCGGATGTACCGGTGTTCAACCCGGGGGTCATTCAAACTTGATTCAAATGGGAGCACGAGTGTGGAAACGCGACGTGGATGTTGCAGCCATGAATGCGCGCTGCGCCCGTACGATGGTGGATCACCTCGGGATCGTCATCACGGAAGTCGGTGACGACTACGTGCGTGGCACGATGCCGGTCGATGAACGGACCATCCAGCCACTGGGACTGCTCCATGGGGGTGCCACGGCCGCTCTCATCGAGACGCTCGGCAGTGTAGCCGGAGCCTGGGCGGTGGACGAGGAGCACTACTGCGTTGGCGTGGAGATCAATGCCAATCACATCCGGTCCGTTCGTTCCGGTAACGTGACCGGAACGGCAACCGCAGTGAATGCCGGACGTCGCATCCAGGTGTGGCAGGTAGAGGTTTTCGATGAAGAGGGGCGCCTAGTGAGCACCGGCAGATTGACGCTGGCGGTGCTGCAGACTACCCGATAGCGGTCAGGTACTGGATACTGAACCAGGAACGTTCGTCGGTCCATGTATGGTCGCTCCGGAAACCGGCCTCCGTTGCCATGGATGCAAAGGATTCCAGCGTATATTTGTGGGAGTATTCGGTCAGGATGGACTCTCCCTCGTCGAACGTCACACTGTCGTCACCGACCTCCACCATTTGCCGGACCCGGCTTCTGAGGTGCATCTCTATCCTGTTTTCGTCGGCATTCCAGCGCGCTTCGTGGTCGAATGCATCCGGGTCGAACGTTGCCCCGAGGCGGGCATTGATGTGCATCAGGATATTCCTGTTGAACGACGCCGTAACACCCGATGCATCGTCATAGGCCGCCGTCAGTACACTGATATCCTTTACCAGGTCGACGCCGATTAACAGCCCGCCTCCTGGTCCCACCAGCTCATGGACCCGGCGCAGGAAGGCCAGGGCATCCGGGCGCTCGAAATTTCCGATCGTTGACCCCGGGAAGTACACGCTTATCCGCGATCCCGGCGTCGGTACGAGGTCCAGTGAGATCTTCTGGGAGTAGTCAGCACAGACCGGGAGCACGTTCAGGTCAGGAAACATCTTCCTGATGTGCTCCGATGCGTTCAGCAGGTGGGAGCGTGAGATATCGATGGGCAGGTACGCATCGGCATCGGACAAGGCACCGAGCAGCATTCGTGTCTTCAGACTGCTGCCCGATCCGTATTCCACAAGAATGGCACTGGATCCTATGGATCGGGATATTTCTTCCAGATTATCCGCCAGTATACCCATTTCGGTCCGTGTCGGATAATACTCGTCCAGCTCACAGATGGCGTCGAACAGTTGCGACCCCCGCGCATCATAGAAGTATTTGGAGGGCAGCGTCTTCGGGGATGCTCCGAGCCCGAGGCGGACGTCCTGTGCAAACGAATCGATGTCGGGTGTCAGGTCCAGGTAGAGCGGAACGCGGAAGGTCATGGGGTGGATGGTCAGGAACGGGCCAGGCGGAGCCCGGCGAATTGCCACCGGGCATGGCCCGGAAAGAAATTGCGGTAAGTAGAGCGAATGTGGTCGGCAGGAGTAGCGACGGAACCACCCCGGAGCACGAACTGGTTGTACATGAATTTACCATTGTATTCACCAAGTGCTCCGGCCGCCGGGGTGTATCCGGGATAGGGTGAATAGTGGCTCGATGTCCACTCCCACGCACTCCCGAACAGATTCCTGAATGTGCCATTCAATGGGCTGTCGTCTCGGAGCATGGGGTGGAAGTGTAGGGTATCACTGAAGTGACCACTCATGCCGATGCCCTGGGCTGCGCACTCCCACTCGAACTCCGTCGGCAACCGGGCGCCGGCCCAGCGGGCGAAGGCATCGGCTTCGAAATACGAAATGTGTGTGACGGGAGCATGGGGGTCAAGCGGCCGGCGCCCGAACATCGTAAACTCGGCATATCCGTCATCGGTACGATCCCAGTAGAGCGGGTGCGTCCAGCCTTCGTCCGAAACAGTGGCCCATCCTGCCGACAACCATAGAACCGGGTTGGTATAGCCACCGTCTTCCATGAACGCAAGGTATTCGGCATTCGTGATGGGTCGGTCCGCCAATTGAAACGGCTCCAGGAAAACACGGTGGGCAGGTCGTTCATTGTCGTAGTGGAATCCATCAGAGGTATGACCTACACCGATGACGCCGCCGTCGAACGCGTTCCATGCCATGGGGATCTCGGTACTGGCCAGTGGAGCACCGTCCGGGTCGTAGGCGGGCGACAGAGGATTGATGGACAGGACGTGCTTGATGTCCGTCATCATCAACTCCTGGTGCTGCTGTTCGTGATTGAGACCGATTTCAACCACGTCTCCGATTTCCGGTGACGAGGAAAAGAGATCCGAATCAAGGAATCGCTGCATGCCCGCATCGACGTGTGCACGGTATTCCCGTACCTCCCGTACAGTGGGTCGGGACAACAGACCACGATGGGGGCGCGAGAAACGCTCGCCCGCCTGTACGTAGTACGAATTGAACAGGTATGCGTAGCGAGGATCGAGCGGAACGTAATCCCGGTCGTATCTTTCCAAGACGAACGTTTCGAAGAACCATGTCGTATGGGCCAGGTGCCACTTCGTCGGGGAAACGTCCTCCATCGACTGGATGACGAAGTCCTCGGTTGTCAGTGGCGCACACAGATCCTCGGTCTGACGACGTACCAACGGGTAACGTTCGGCCAAAGTCCGGGTTGATGGCCCGGCTTCCGACCACGGATGAGACAGGGAAACAGTTTGCATCACAATCTACAATCTACGCGTGCCTGAAGAATCTGAATGTCGCCAACATAGCCCGGAAATGCTTGGTTCCGGTCGTCGATGGGTTGCGGCTTGCGTCTTGTTTGTTACAGTCTGGCTGACCTGGTCGTCCGGCAACGCCCAGGCACAGGTCCCCACGAAGGTCCTTGCCCAGGGCGATTCCCTGTACGCGGCGTTTGAAAATGAGGCTGCGCTGGCTGTCTACGAGCGGCTGTATATGCAGGACTCTACCGATTTCGGGTTGCTGTACAGGCTGTCCCGTACAGCGAATGACTACGGGCAGGACCTGTTGGCCCACGTGTCCAAGAAGGAGGCTGAACCGGTGATGGCACGCAGTACCCGGTATGCCGAAGCCATGCGTCGGCATCACCCTGAAAGGCCCGAAACGTGGTTTCAACTAGCCGCGACCTGGGGAAATTATGCTTTGTTCAAGGGTGGTCGGGACAAAGTGCGGCTGGGGCGTGACGTGGAAACCTATGCGCTGAAGGCGCTCGAGTTGGACCCTGACTATGCCTATGCGCATCTGGCCCTCGGGATTTTCTATCGCGAAATCGGCGCACTGAATTGGTTTCAACGGACCGTTGCCAACACGTTGTTCGGGGGTGTTCCGGACGGATCGAACGATAAGGCCCTCAAGTCGCTGCAACGGGCCCTTGAGTTGGATCCGACGCTCGTCATGACGCATTCCGAACTGGCACGCACGCATCGTCTTGTGGGCGATGAGGCACGGGAGCGGTATCACCTGGGGCGTGTCCTGGAGCTGGATGCCATCAATACCGACGAGCTCCGCCGTCAGCAGGAAGCCCAACGAAGGCTTTCGGAGATTGACCAACAGTGAATACAACAGTGAGTATGCGTGCGACGGCGGCGATTGTACAGGTTCTGGTGTTGGGGTTGGTGTCGTCCTGTGCAGCGCCCGGGACAGCCGTGGTGACTGATGGTTCGCCGTCAGTTGCTGGGTCCGCCCGATATGCAGCCGGCGATGTCCGCACGGTGCGTATTCCCGGATCAGATGTCCAGTTGTCGTTTGTCTACGTTCCGGGTGCGTCCTATACCGTGGGTAGCAATGACGGGCCGGAAAATGAACAACCCGAGCGATCCGTTTATCTGGATGCGTACTGGGTGGGGCAGACGGAGCTCACGGACGATGCATGGTCCCTGTTCCGCTTTCCCGATCGTGATTCTGACTCCACTGCCACGGACGTAGCCTACAGTGTGGATGGGGTGTCGCGGCCGAGTCCACCGTATGAAGACCCCGCCTTCGGTTTGTCCGGGAAAGGCAAGCCGGCTGTAGGGATGACCCAGTGGGGGGCTCTTCACTTCGCCCGGTGGTTCTCGACGAAGACGGGGGTTTTCACCCGGCTTCCGACGGAGGCTGAATGGGAAGTCGCCTGCCGGGCAGGTGGCGCACACGATACACGTCCGGTCGGAGGCGATGGCCAACTTTCCGGCGCGGCCTGGTACCGGGAAAACAGTAACGACATCCTGCACGAGGTGGCCACCCTGGCGCCCAATGCATGGGGTATCCACGATATGGCCGGAAACGCGGCTGAATGGACCCTGGATCAGTACCAGGTCGATGCTTGGGCGGTCGTGGATGCCGACAATCCGTGGCGCAAGCCGGAAAAACTGCACCCACGGACCGTTCGGGGCGGAGCGTATGACGATAGCGCCGATGCCCTTGCATGCACCCGACGCTTGGAGTCGTCACTCGCCTGGAAACGGCGCGACCCGCAAATTCCGAAGAGCTTCTGGTGGAACACCGATTCCCCGTTCCTGGGGTTCCGACTGATCATTCCCGATGCAGCGCCGGCTTCGGATTCGGTCGAAGCATTCTGGCAATTCGTTCTCGGAGAATGAAAAGTGGACGGGCATTTGTGCGCGGTGTTGGATAACATGGGGCCGTACATCCCACCACACCGAGAAGCTGCATGTCCAGCAAACCCTTTTCCCGCCGCAAGTTCGTAAAAGGTTCGGCCGCCGTCGTCGGATCGCTCATGGCATCCTCCGTCCCGCGCATGGCCAGCGCGTATTACGATGTCCGGGATGAAATACGGATCGGACTCATTGGCTGCGGGGGGCGGGGTACGGGCGCGGCCGTCCAGGCGCTGTCGTCTGGACAGAATGTAAAACTGGTGGCCATGGCCGATGCCTTCGCCGATCAGGTCGAAGACAGCTACGGCAACATCACAAATCCCGACGCGGATCATTCCGAGGCGGTTGCAGGACGCGTGGATGTGCCTCCGGAGCACCGTTTTTCGGGTTTCGATGCCTACAAATCGCTCATTCCGCTTGTGGATGTCGTTGTCATTGCGACACCCCCGGGCTTCAGGCCCATCCACTTTGAAGCCGCCGTTGCGGCCGACAAGCATGTGTTCATGGAAAAGCCGGTCGCTACCGATGCCGCAGGCGTCCGGCGCGTTCTGGCCGCCGCGGAGCGTGCCAAGGCGAAAAAGCTCAACGTGGTGGTTGGTCTCCAACGGCACTACGAAGCCCGCTACCGGACATGGGTCGAACGTATGCACCACGGCATGATCGGCGACATCGTCATGGCGCGTGTCTACTGGAATTCCGGCGGCGTCTGGGTCCGGGACAGAAAGTCGCTGGAGGAAAAAGCCGGTCGTCCGCTGACGGAAATGGAGTACCAGATGCGCAACTGGTATTACTTCAACTGGCTGTGTGGCGACCACATCGTGGAGCAGCACATCCACAACCTGGACGTAGGCAATTGGGTGAAGCAGGGTGTACCTGTCAGCGCGCAGGGTCAGGGCGGGCGTCTCGTCCGGACGGGACCGGACCATGGCCAGATTTTCGATCATCACTACGTCGAGTACGAGTATGCCGATGGTGCGCGGATGATAAGCCAGTGCCGGCACATGCCCGACACGACCTATGCGGTTACCGAAGCGTTCCATGGGACGAATGGTACCGCTCCTCGCCCGGGCGTCCTGGTATCTGCAAGTGGCTATTCCCTGTACGATCATGATGGTAAGAATGACCGGAATCCGTACCAGGTCGAGCACGACGAACTCTTCAGTGCCATTGCAGCCGGCGAGTACAGGTACGCGGATGCCGAAAACGGTGCTCATGCCACCATGACGGCCATTCTGGGTCGCATGGCGACCTACTCCGGCAAGAAGCTTACATGGGACGAAGCACTGGCCTCCGAGCGGACCATCATGCCCGATCGGTATGCGTTCGATGCCACGCCGCCGGTCGTCCCCGATGAAACGGGCCATTACCCTGTGCCCGTGCCCGGACAGACCGAGGTTCTTTGATGGATCGCAGGAAGTTTCTCGGAGCATCGGCGGTTGCCGGCATGGCAGCCATGAGCAGTCCCCTGTCTGGCTGGTCCTCCGATGGGTTGTCCATGGGGCCACGCCGCGCCGGCGGTACATCGTTCCGGATGAACTATGCCCCGCACCTTGGCATGTTTGCATCCATTGCCGGTGACGACCCGCTGGCTCAGTTGCATTTCATGGCCGATGAAGGATTTACGGCGTTTGAGGACAACGGTATGCCGGGCAGGCCGGTCGAGGTCCAGGAGGCCATGGCCCGCGTCATGCAGGAGCGTGGTCTGCGCATGGGCGTATTCGTGGCGCACCCCATTTACTGGAAGGACCCGAATCTGGCCAGCGGGAATGAGGACTGGCGGGTTGAGTTCCTGCATGCCATCCGGTCGTCGGTCGACGTGGCCCGGCGCGTCAATGCAACCTGGATGACCGTTGTGCCGGGCCATGTGGACCTCCGGTTGGACATGGGGTACCAGACAGCCAACGTCGTGGAGTCCTTGAAGCGTGCCTCCGATATCCTGGCACCCCACGACCTCGTGATGGTGCTGGAGCCACTGAACCCGCGCGATCATCCGGGTCTGTTTTTGAAGGAAATCGGTCAGGCCTACAGCATTTGCAAGGCTGTCGATTCACCTGCCTGCAAGATTCTGGACGACCTGTACCACCAGCAGATCACGGAGGGGAATCTGATTCCCAATATCGATGCGGCATGGGACGAAATCGCGTACTTCCAGATCGGTGACAATCCCGGTCGCAAGGAGCCAACGACGGGGGAAATCAACTTCACGAACGTTTTTCGACACATCCACGAGAAGGGCTTCACCGGCATCATGGGAATGGAGCACGGGAATTCCATGGGTGGCGCCGATGGGGCACGCGCAGTGATCGATGCATACCGGAGAGTCGATGCATTCTGAAGGAGTCGGTCTTTCCGGAGAAGGTGTCGGGCACCGTTTTGGCCCCCGTATCCTGTTCCGTCGCATGGACTTCAGTCTTATGGGAGGCACGTCCACGGCAATTGTGGGGTCGAATGGATCAGGGAAATCGACATTCGTGCGCATTCTTGCCGGTTTGCTCACGCCGACTGCCGGAAGCGTACAGCTGCGCCTCGACGGGCGTCCGGTGGAGCGGGCACGTCAACCGCTTCATTGCGGCATGGTGGCGCCGTACCTGAATGTGTACGACGGGCTCACGCCGCGCGAGAACCTGTCGTTCATCGCAGATGCTCGCAGGCTGACGGGCCGAGACAAACGTGTGCAGGACGTGTTGGGCGTTGTGGGCCTGGAAGATCGCGCCGACGACCCGGTGTCCACGTTTTCGTCGGGTATGATCCAGCGCGTGCGGGTGGCGTGCGCCCTGCTGCCCGACCCGTCCGTGTTGCTGCTGGATGAACCCGGAGCGACGTTGGATGATGTAGGCCTGGCCATGATGCAGGATGTGATACGGACACAGACCGAGCAGGGGCGAATTGTGGTCGTAGCGACAAATGTTGCTGCAGAGGCGGACTTGTGCGGTTCACGCATCGATGTGACCGCATTCAGGTAGCGGCGGTCGGATGGCCACGGCGGCCAGAAGCATGGCGCGCGAGGCGTCGCCCGTGGAGGCCCACCCCGCTTCGTACAGCACACGTGCGCACGCGGCCAGTGTGGCGCCGGTGGTGATCACATCATCGATAAGTATGACCGTTCCGGCTCCTGTGCTCCTGTGTCCTGTCTCCCCGGTTCCCGTTGCCACAAAGGCCTGCGATACATTCCGTTTTCGCTCGGGGGCGGGCAGCCGGGTCTGCGACCCGGCGTGGGCCCGACGTGCCAGCACGTCGGGCCGGGCGGCGCACCCCAGGTGCGCCGCCACCCGCCCCGCCAGGACCGCCGCTTGGCAGTACCCACGCTCCAGGACACGTAGTCGGTGGGAGGGGACGGGGATGACGACGGCGTCCGGGCCGGCGTGAGGCCGAATCCGGCGGGCAAGCGGGCTGGCCAGTGCATCGGCCAGATCCAGACGTCCCTCGTATTTGAAGGCGTGCAGGAGGGACCGGACCGGTGACTGGTCGGAAAACACGGACTCCACGACGAGGGGGGCTCCGTTGATGGTCATGGGGAGGTCCGAGTCCGGGACGCGCGATGCTTCCCAGCGGTGTCCACAGACGACGCACAGGGCACTGTCCGTCCACAATGAGCGGCGGCAATGCAGGCAGCGGGAGGCCAGGCACGAACCAAGATTCCGGTAAATGCTGTTCATGTGGTCATGAGAGAGTCGGGTCAGCAGGAAATGCCACCGGATACGTCGTATACTTTTGGAATCCAGAAACCACTTTCTTGCACCGGCCCGTCCAATAACCACTCCAACCAACATGGCGAATCGCAAGCGCAAAGGGATGTTGATCAAGAACACCAACCCGCGCCCCGTTTCCATTTCCATGTCCACGCGGACCATCACGCTTCATCCGGGTGACGAAGAATTGGTCACGGCCGAAGAGGTGCTGGACGAGAGTCTGCGCGAATTCCTTCAGGTGCGGGGTGTGTCCATTGTCAGGCCGGCCCTCGATGAAGAGGAAGAAGAACTCAAACAACGCCTTCGGAGCAAGAAATAATGCGGATTCTGGCGCTTGAACCCTGGTATGGAGGATCGCACCGCTCGTTTCTGGACGGATTGACCCAGGCATCCACACACGACATCCGTTCCGTCACCATGTCGTCGCGCTTCTGGAAGTGGCGCATGCAGGGAGGTGCGGTGACCCTGGCGCGGAATGCGGAACGCATGGTGGAAGAGGGCTTCAAGCCTGAACTCCTGTTCGCCTCGAATATGGTGAACCTGCCGGCCTTCCTGGCACTGACCCGGGAATCACTGGCTGGCATTCCGGTCGTACTGTACATGCATGAGAACCAGCTCACGTATCCGCTGCAGGAGGGTGTCGAGCGTGATCACACGTACAGCTATATCAATTACCTGTCGTGTCTGGCCGCCGACCAGATCGTCTTCAACTCCCAGTACCACCATGACGAGTTCATGGAGGCGTTGCCCCGCTTGCTGCGGCTGTTTCCCGACTACACGCACCTGAACACAGCCCAGGTCATCCGGGCCAAGAGTACCGTGTTGCATCTGGGGATGGACCTGAAGGGGCACGACAGCTATGCATCGGCCTTCGAAGGACATGCCTGGGGTCCCGGCATGAAGCCCCCCATCGTGCTCTGGAATCAGCGATGGGAATATGACAAGAACCCGCAGGCGTTCTTTCGCCTCATGAACCGTCTGGACGATTCCGGGCACAAGTTCAGACTCATCCTTGCCGGCGAGCACTTCGAGCAGCAGCCCAAGGAATTCGAGCAGGCGTTCGAGCGATACGCAGAGCGCATTATCCACTACGGATACGCGGAAGACTTCCAGGAGTACAGCAAGCTGCTGCATCGCGCGGATATCGTAATTTCCACGTCCATCCACGAGTTCTTCGGCATTTCGATGCTGGAAGCCATTTACTGTGGATGCCACCCGCTGTTGCCGAACCGGTTGTCCTATCCGGAACTCATTCCGGAGTCACTGCATGCGCCGCTGCTGCATGCGCCCATTCTGTACGAGGATGACGAAGAGCTGTTTGCCATCATGGGGCGTCTCCTGAAGGGAGAGGAGCGGGCGCTGCCCGTCACCACACTCAAGGAGATTTCAGCCCACCTCGAGTGGTCGGATCATGTCGCTGCCTACGACCGCCTGTTCGAGGCGGCCGCAGGCAACTGACACGACAGTCCTACATGTTTTCGACCATGGCTTCGCCGAATTCGCTGCACTTCATGAGCGTGGCTCCTTCCATGAGGCGTTCGAAGTCGTATGTCACGCGCTTCTGGCTGATGGTCTTCTCCAGGCTTGAAATGATGAGGTCTGCGGCTTCATTCCAGCCCATGTAGCGGAACATCATTTCACCCGACAGGATGACAGAACCCGGGTTCACTTTGTCCTGGCCGGCATACTTCGGTGCAGTGCCGTGCGTAGCCTCGAAAATGGACAGGCCCGTATCGTAGTTGATGTTCGCTCCTGGTGCAATACCGATGCCTCCGACCTGTGCCGCGAGTGCATCGGAAATGTAGTCGCCGTTCAGGTTCATGGTCGCTATGACACCGTATTCGGCCGGACGCGTGAGGATTTGCTGCAGGAAAGCATCTGCAATAACATCCTTGATGATCATGCCGTTCGGCAGCTTGCACCATGGGCCACCGTCGATTTCCACGGCGCCGAATTCTTCCTTGGCCAGCTCGTATCCCCAGTCACGGAAGCCACCTTCGGTGTACTTCATGATGTTACCCTTGTGGACAAGCGTGACCGAGGGCTTGCCCTGCTCCATGGCATACTTGATGGCGGCTCGGACCAGGCGCTTCGTGCCATCTGCCGATATCGGCTTGATGCCGAAACCACTCGTTTCCGGGAAGCGGATCTTGTCATACCGGCCGCCGAAGTGCTCCTTCAGAAGCGCTACGAACTTCTTCGTGTCGTCCGTACCGGCTTCGAACTCAATGCCGGCGTAGATGTCTTCGGCATTCTCGCGGAAGATGATCATGTCGACCGCGGCTGGGTTCTTCACGGGCGATGGCACGCCGGTGAAGTACTGCACGGGACGGACGCAGGCGTACAGGTCCAGCATCTGGCGCAGCGCCACATTCAATGAGCGGATGCCACCGCCAACGGGCGTCGTGAGCGGCCCCTTGATGGATACAAGGTGATTCCGGATGGCAGTAAGTGTGTCTTCGGGCAACCATTCGTCGAACTTCGACCATGCCTTCTCGCCGGCATACACTTCAAACCATTCAATCTTGCGCTTGCCGCCGTAGGCTTTTTCGACGGCGTTGTCGAACACGTGCTGCGCGGCATGCCAGATATCGGGGCCAATGCCGTCTCCTTCGATGAAGGGAATGATGGGGTTGTCGGGCACGTTGAGAGTGCCGCCGTCCATGGTGACGGATTCGCCTGCAGTCGGCGCGGTCAGGTACTTGTACATGGGAATGGAGTTGCGTTCTTGATTGAATGAAGTATACGAAGAGGCCTTCCGCACGCGTGTAGGGGAAACCCCGTTCACAGATGATTCAAATCCATCACGCTCGGGTTTTCCAACACCCTTCTACAGCGACCCGAACATGCGTCGAAGGCGCAATTCCCACACCTTCCATGCGGCTTCCCGGACAATGGCCTTGCTCATTTTCGAGTGGCCTTCTGCCCGTTCGGTGAACACGATGGGCACTTCGACAATCCTGAAACCGGCCACCAAGGCGCGGTAATTCATTTCTATCTGGAATGAGTATCCGTTCGACCGGACACGGTCAAGGTCAATGGCTTCCAAGACCCGCCGGTGGATGCATTTGAACCCCGCAGTGACATCCTGCACCTTCATTCCGGTGATCGCGCGCGTGTACACACCCGCTCCGTAGGACAGGATGAGCCGTGACAAGGGCCAGTTCATGATCCGCACGCCATCGATGTACCGGGAGCCGATGACCAGATCGGCCGTCCCGTCCGCGACGGGTGCCAGCAGGGAGGGGAGATCGTTCGGGTTGTGCGAGCGGTCGGCGTCCATTTCGCAAATGGCGTCATAGCCTGCGTCCAGCGCGAATGCGAACCCGGCCAGGTACGCCCTGCCCAGGCCCATTTTGCCCTCGCGGCGAAGCAGGTGAATCCGATCGGGAAGCGACCTCAGGTGCGCTTCCACAAGATCCCCGGTGCCGTCCGGGCTGCCGTCATCGACCACCAGGATATCGAACGGAACGGGCAAGGCAAGGACTTCATCGATTACCGAATCGATGTTTTCTGCCTCATTGTATGTCGGTATGATGACGAGAGTCCGCAGGGTGCAATCCAGGACATGGCTCAGGAGAAGTCCGCCTTGCTACGCAGGAATTCCAAGGTATGTTCGACAAGCATGTCGGGGACCTGTACATCGCTCTCGGCACGGACGACATTGACCGTGGCGCGGTACTGCTCGAAGTAGCGCGTGCAGGTGCCACATTTGGCCAGGTGCCGCTCGAAAGACGTGCGATCCTTTTCCGACAGTTCGTCGTCGAGGTACATACCGAGAAAGCTGTTCACCTTCTCACACGTTGGCATGCCCGCCAGTTTCATGAGGATGTGTTTCATGATGGATTCAGCTCAAATGGGAAGCAAGGAGTTCACGAAGGGTCTGTCGCGCCCGGTGCAGGCGCACGCGGACAGCCCCGTTACTGATGCCCAGGACGTCAGCGACCTCATCGGTCGACATTTCCTCAATGTCCCGCAACATGATGACCTCTTTGTAGTCGGAGGGAAGCTGACCGATGGCCGCGTGAACGATCTGTTTGCGGTCTGCAAGGTCGGTCAGTTTTTCCGGCGACCAGTGCTCTGGAGTTTCGACGAACATGCCCTTCGCGAACGAGGGTTGCATGCGATCCACGTCCTGGTCGCCAAGCGAGCTCATTCGCTTCGCCTTCCGGAGCTCGGCGCGTGCCAGATTGATGCCGATTGCGTAGAGCCATGTTGTCAGTTTGGATTCACGCCGGAATGTATCGAGTCGCTGCCAGGCCTGGAGAAACGTCTCCTGCATGATGGAGCGCGCCTCGTCATCGTCCCCGAGCATACGCACGATGACACGGAAGAGTCGGGGCGACTCCTGGATCACCAGCTTCTCGAATTCCTGCTGACTGCCTGCCAGCAGGGAATCGACGTCGATCTGTGTCTGTGTTGCGCTCATGTACACGTATGTTACGGATGGAAGCGGGTCTCAATCGGCGTCGTGACGAACGCCCGTCCGGCCCGGGCCGTTCCGTGGACGGAAACCCCACAATGGAAGCGCTTTTTTGTGCCAACTTGTCATTACATGTAATGACAAGTTGGGTAAAGACTTGGTTAACGTTGGCGCATGTATGGGCGTGGCATCGTATAATGACATGCTTTTCCTCGTGATGAACCAATACATCCATGGCCAAACAAGCTTCGCGTGCTTCGTCGCGCAAGACCGTCGCTGACAAGAAGGCGACTGGTGATTTCCCGTCCGAAATCGCAATCGACATTACATTTCCGACGTACGCTGCAGGGCAGTACGGACACAAAGATCTCGGTCTGTCCGAGGACGATGTGCTCGCCATGTACCGCAACATGCTGCTCCAGCGCCGCTTTGAGGAGCGGGCCGCGCAGATGTACGGAAAGCAGAAGATTGCCGGTTTCCTGCATCTCTATATCGGTCAGGAAGCCATTTCCACCGGCACGGCGACGGCCATCAACATCGGAAAGGACTCCGTCATCACGGCCTACCGCGATCACGGTCATGGACTGGCCCTCGGTATGACGGCCAATGAATGCATGGCTGAGCTCTTCGGCCGTGTCGATGGCTGTTCGAAGGGCAAGGGTGGTTCCATGCACTACTTCTCGAAAAAGCATGGCTTCTTCGGGGGACACGGCATTGTCGGCGCACACGTTCCTGTGGGCGTTGGCTTGGCCTTCGCGCACAAGTACAAGGAGGATGGCGGCCTGTCCGTGTCTTTCTTCGGAGACGGGGCGGTCGGTCAGGGTTCCATCCACGAAGCATCGAACCTGGCGGCCCTCTACGAGCTTCCTGCCATTCTGGTTGTGGAGAACAACCAGTACGCCATGGGCACGTCCATCCACCGAGCGTTTGCGGAGACGCAGTTCACGCATCATGCGGTGGGCTACGACATGACGGCCGCTCTCGTGGATGGCATGGACGTGTTTGCGGTCACCAAAGCCATGCAGGATCACGCCAAGCTGGCCCGTGAAGGGAAGCCCAGCATGCTGGAAATCAGGACGTACCGGTATCGCGGTCACTCCATGTCCGATCCCCAGAAGTACCGGACCAAGGAAGAGCTGGAAGCGAAGCAGGATGAGGACCCCATCATCCGCCTCAAGAAGTACATCCTGGACCACAAGATGTCCGCGGCGGACGCACTGGACGCCATTGACGATGACGTGAAGCAGGAAGTCCTGGACTCTGTGGAGTTTGCCGACAACAGCCCCTTCCCCGATCTCGAGGCGATCTACCAGAACGTCTACCACGAGGACGACTACCCTTATCTCGCCTAGAACCCAAGACATCACAATCATGGCAGAATTGCAGTTCAGAGAAGCCATCCGCGCCGCGATGGTCGAGGAAATGGAGCGGGACGAGCGCATTTTCCTCATTGGCGAGGAAGTGGCCGAGTACAACGGGGCCTACAAGGTCTCCGAAGGCATGCTCGAGAAGTTCGGCGCCAAGCGCATCATCGATACTCCGATCTCCGAAAACGGCTTTGCCGGGCTCGGTATCGGTGCGGCCATGAACGGCCTGCGACCCATCGTGGAGTTCATGACGTTCAACTTCTCGTTCGTGGCCATAGATCAGATCATCAACAATGCTGCGAAAATCCGCAACATGTCCGGTGGTCAGTTCTCCGTTCCCATCGTATTCCGGGGCCCGAACGGTGCCGCCGGCCAGCTGGCCGCAACGCACAATACGTCCACCGAATCGATCTACGCGACGGTACCCGGCCTGAAGGTCGTGTGTCCATCGAATCCGAACGATGCCAAAGGTCTGCTCAAGGCATCCATCCGGGACGAAAATCCGGTCGTATTCCTCGAGTCCGAGGTCATGTACGGCATGAAGGGCGAAGTTTCCGATGCCGATGACTACATCATCCCGCTCGGAAAAGCGCATGTGGCCCGAAAAGGTGAGGATGTTACACTGGTGGCACACGGCAAGAGCTACTGGATTGCCCTGCGCGTATCTGACAGGCTGGCTGAGGAGGGACATTCTGTCGAGGTCATCGATCCGCGTACGATCAGGCCGTTCGATATCGACACGGTCGTCGAATCGGTCAAGAAGACGAACCGCTGCGTGATCATTGACGAAAGCAATCCTTACGCAAGTATCTCGTCCGAAATCACCTATCAGATCCAGGAGCGGGCATTCGACTGGCTCGATGCACCCATTGTGCGGATCACCGCCAAGGATGTGCCGGCACCGTACGCCAAGAACCTGATAGACTACTACATGCCGCAGGAAGAAGACGCGTACCGTGCCTGCAAGCGTGTCATGTACGTCGACTAACCCAGACCAGAGACCGATATGGCGATTCCTGTAGAAATGCCCAAAATGAGCGACACCATGGAAGTGGGCGTCGTGGTGGCGTGGCTGGCCGAGGAGGGTGACTCCGTAGCGGCGGGCGACGTGATTGCCCAGGTGGAAACCGACAAGGCAACCATGGATCTGGAAGTCTACGACGATGGTGTGCTGCTGAAGCGCGTCATCGGCGAGGGCGATGAAGTACCCATTGGTGGTCTGCTTGCCGTTCTGGGCAAGTCAGGAGAGGATATTACCTCCATCCTGGAGTCCTATGGATCCGGTGGTGGTGATGCTGCGACGGCCTCCAAGGACGCCAAGGCGTCGGACGACGAAAAGACGGCTTCTTCATCGACCGCGGCCACGGAATCGGAGTCTTCCCCGGCGAAGGATAGCGATTCCAGTCGCATCAAGGCCTCGCCGCTGGCTCGTAAAATGGCCGACGAGAACGGTGTGGACCTGACGCAGATGTCCGGCAGTGGTCCGGAAGGACGCATCGTCAAGCGGGATGTGGAGGCAGCCATGGGTGGACAGCAGCAAGCTACAGCATCCGATGCATCTTCCAAGTCCGAACCGGAATCCACGCCCCGCCCGTCCGTCAAGGCACCGCAGGCGGCACCCGCAGGTGGTGACTACGAGGTGGTCAAGATTTCCCAGATGCGGAAGACCATTGCCCGTCGCCTTGCCGAAAGCAAGTTCACCAGCCCTCATTTCTATCTGACCGCTGACATCGACATGGAAAAGGCCACGGCCTTCCGTGTCCAGCTCAACGAGATGTCGGCTGCGAAGGATGGTCCGAAGGTTTCCTTCAACGACCTCGTGACGAAGGCGTGTGCGCTGGCGCTGCGCAAGCACGCATGGGTCAACGCCTCCTGGATGGAAGCAGAAGGAGAGATCCGTCTGCACAAGGATGTACATGTGGCCATTGCTGTAGCCGTGGACGAAGGACTGCTTACGCCGGTCATCCGCCACGCCGATCGCAAGGGACTCGGCGATATCGCAACCGAGACGCGCGAATTGGCCGCAAAGGCCCGCAATCGTGAATTGCAGCCCGACGACTGGAGTGGCTCAACGTTCTCGACCAGTAACCTGGGCATGTTCGGCATCGACGAATTCACGGCCATCATCAACCCCCCGAATGCTTGTATCCTGGCTATCGGATCCATCCGGGATACGCCTGTCGTCAAGAATGGCGTTGTCGTGCCTGGTAAGCTCATGAAGGTGACGCTTTCCTGCGATCATCGCGTGGTCGATGGCGCAACCGGAGCGGAATTCCTGGGCACCGTACGCGGCTACCTGGAAGATCCATTGACCATGCTGCTGTAGCCGCCGGCACGGCTGGCTCACGTGGCGCGCATTGCCCACATATCCGATATCCATTTCGGGCGCATTGCGCACCCGGATATTGTGGATGTGTTGGTGGAGGACATCAACCAGTCCGATGTGGATCTGGTGGTCGCCAGCGGCGATCTCACGCAGCGGGCCTTCGGACATCAGTTCCGTGCGGCTCGTGCCATGCTGGACCGGTTCCATGCTCCGTGGCTTGCCGTACCCGGTAACCATGATGTGTTTCCATGGTGGAGGACGGGATCGCGACTGGCGGACCCCGTACGACGCTTCAGGCGCTATATCACAGATGACCTGAATCCACGCCGGCCGGTGGGTGATGCCTGGGTGGTGGGTATCAATTCTGCCCATGGGTGGACCGTCAAGGGGGGGAAACTGACGCAGCAGGACTGCGATGCCATCCGCGACGGCTTTGCCGAGGCTCCTGTCGGCGCCGCGCGTGTCCTCGTGGTGCACCACCACCTTTCGTTACTGGCTGACCTGGGCCCCCACGACGTCACGCGCGGCGCCCGGAGAGCGCTGGAAGCAGCGGCGGACGCCCGGGTAGACATTGTCCTCTGTGGGCACCTGCACGTCTCACACGTGGCCCACGTCGACTCGTGGTGCTCCGAGAAACAGCATCGTCGGGTGATTGTGGCGTCTGCCGGTACGGCTACCAGCTCCCGTGGTCGCGGCCCGCACAAGGATTCGAATTTCTACAACATCGTAGAGACTTCCGATGCCACCATCCGCATCATCGAGCGGCGATTCGACCGGGATACCGCCGGGTTCGTATGCAAAGCAGACCGGACCATGGACCGTGCGTGACGCTGCTATTTGAGCAGGATAATGGTTTGCGAGGCGCGCCATGTACGCGATGTTCCGACGGCTTCCACGACGGCGATATAGGTACCAGATGCCAGCCTGTCGGCGGTGAACCGAACCGACTCATGACGGCCCGCAGACAGCATTCCGGGCTCAAGACGGGCCACAACGCGCCCCATCATATCTACAATTGAAATGCGGACCGTAGCCGCCTCCGGAAGATCGAAGGGAAGTGTGGTGGTGGGGTTGAACGGGTTTGGATAGTTCTGATGCAGCGTGAACGTTACGGGAACGTCCATTGGCTCATCTTCCACTCCGGTGACGATGGCGGCAGGCAGTACATGGCCATTGGTGGTCACGTAATGAAGGCGCACGTCCGTGGCACCCAGCGTGATCATCATGAGTCCTGCCGTTCCCGGCACCGATGCTCCCGGTAGTGCAAAGGATTCTCCGGCAATGAATGAACCGGAAGCAGGTTGCACATGGATAATCCTGTGGGCGGCGGCGGCGCGCTCAACACGCACCGTGGCGGCTCCGGGCATGAACTCGTTATTGACCAGCACGGGCTGGGATGTCACGTCAGCAAGCGAAATGGTCGGCCCGGCGACTGCGCCGTACAGGAAGCGGTACGAGATCCCGTCCGCGGCCGGGAACGGAATGGCCGGTTCAACATGCGTGAACGGGCTGCCCGACGGGCCTGTCAGTACCCACGCGTGGTCACCATCCGCGATATCGACGGTCGAAGAGCCTGTAGGCTGGGCAATCTGCAGGGAGCCCACAGGAACCCGAAGGCTCGATGTGGCCGTGCCTGCAGCCAGCAGTACCTGTTCGGAACCTACGGAAACGTCCACGGAAGCCTCCTGCGACACGTTCACGAGCGTCAATGTGCCACCGGTCGCTGTACCGGATCGGGGCGCGCCGACGGCCAGGTCCACGCCAGCCGGACCCAGTAGACCCGCGGCATCGATCTGCCTCAGGATGATGCCAGAGCCCGAAGCCGATGCCACCGGTGTACCCGATGGTACGGACCATGGTGTCGAAAGAGCTGATCCGGTCCGCCTCACCATTCGGTGGTCCAATCCTGAGCCACTGAATGCTTCCGGAAGGGTGACCGAGACGGTGACCGGTTGCGACTGGGCAAAGTTGATGGATGACTGCACACGCCACGTGGGTGCCCCTACGGCTTCGAGCGTCACGCCGTCCAACGATGACAGGGGCAGGCCCAGGTCCGAAACCGGATTGGATTCCCTGACTGTGACGGTCAAATCCGTAGCGGTAATGACCGGTGACGAAAATGACAACGTCATTGGCAGGTACGACTCGCGCGTTCCGACCGGGAATACATGATCGGCTCCCGCCGCCGCCGTAGCACGTCGTTCCACGGTACCTGTAATGTGGGACGGTACGTCGGTTGCGCTCCGTGTGAATCCGCCGGAACTGCCGGGAAGGCGTACGGTGCCGCCCGACAGGTCGAGCAGGCCGCCACGCAGGGCCAACAGGTCGGTAACAATCAAGCGAGGGAGTTCACCCGTGTCGGACAGCAACGTCAGCTGTGCGTCGGCGCCCGATTGTTCAAGAACCAGGTTGCCGATACTGGTCGTCGCACCCGTGGTCCAGGTTTGCTGTGAGCCTGCAAATGTCAGTACGGTCGATGCCGCCAACCCGGCAGGGCTGGACAAGGTGCCCGAGACGGTTAGGGCGAGCCCCGAGAAGGGGCCATTCAGGATCACGTCGCCGAGCGCTGAGAATTGGACACTTCCCGTGATGGATGCATCGGCGTCAACCGCGGTCTGACCGGACACATCGACGACAGCAAATTGAGCCGATGTGAGCGTAACACCGCTCAGGTCAAGGTCCCCGGTGAGCGTGACGGTGCGTCCATCGAGCCGGATGATTGATCCCGGAGGACCGACAGCCGCCATGGACCGGAGGCTGAGGGGGGCGGTGAGCCTGACCGATGGCAACAGACCTGCATTGGTCTGCATCGTGATTGAGAGGTCATCCACCAACAGGGAGGGAGGAAGCGTTGACGCGCCAAGATCAAGTCGGCCTCTCCGGACGCCAACTTCTGCATTCACTGGTCCGCCGGCGATGGCTCCGCTTCCCGGAGACAATTGTCCCGGTGCATCGGGATCGAGTTGTTCAACGAGCCACCTGACCCCGGACGAAACCGTAATGTTTCGCGACCCGGTATCGAGTACGCCAGAGTAAAGCAGGAATTCATCCAGTACCTCCAGATCCGAGGCCAGCCTGAGCGTGTTGACAGTGGAGGAGCGATTTCCGGCAACGACCGCAAAGACACCGGTACGTGAGGGCAGCTCGATTCCCGTATCGAGGCTTCCCTGCAAGAACCCGGTCGATGAACCCGTCAGCGTTCCATCGTCCAGGTCATAGAGCACATTGATGACGCCTTCCTGTTGAGGTGCATGGGACAGGGTGCCTCGTCCGCGACGGATGATCCACGCACCTGTACCGATGCGAAGATCCTGTGCCGTGGAGGTAATGAGTGAGGCGCCGCTTCTACCGAACACAAACCGTTTGCCGACGTGTATCTGGGAGGCTCCCGGTTCCAGGCGGACGGGCCCACTTACGCGTAGATTTGGAACGGACGTGGGCGCAGACACAATGACGCTGGCGCTTCCCGTTCCACTGACAATCAACTCGCCGAAGGGCTCATCCTGCGCCCACCCCAAGGCATCCAGCGGACCTGGATCGCGTGCCGTGACCTGACCTCCGGACAAGGTCAGGATTCCGGCATTGCTGCCGGTAACGATGAGGTCATTGTCATCCAGATGCAGCGTGCCCGAGCGCAGGGTCACGCCAGACGATGAAACCGTCATCGTGTTCGGCCCATCCGACAGACTCGAAACCCGGACGACTTCGTCGCCACCGTCCACGACAAGGCGGACCGACTGGAGCGAAAGGTCCGCACCCAACTCTACCGACGATGCTCCCTCCAGTACAAGTTGTCCCGACCCTGAAGACAGGTCGCCAAACAATGCATCCGGGTCCGCGGCATTACGCGTACCGTCCGAATCGGCCGAAAAGCGTGCATCGCGGAGCGTCAGCGTGTTGCTGCCCGTAAATACGTCCCCGTTCGCCAGATCCAGGTGGTCAGTGATGGTAAGATTGCTTCCGAGAAGGATGTCGTCAGTGGCACCACTTGCTCCCTGGGCATCGATACGCAATCGCGCGATGGACCCCGGGGCCATGAGGGAGCTGCCGCCATCCAGTACCAAATATCCTTCGTCGGCCAGCACATCGGTGAGCAGCTCAATACGCGCCGCCTCGTCAACAACAACCATTGTCGTTCCCGGCATACGGATGCCACTGCCTGCGCCCATGCCGAGACGGGCGCCTGTCAGTGTGAGCAAGGCCTCGGATGTCTGCATTCCGAGCACGATCGGCTGACGTAGTTCGGCCGCCCCATCGCTCATGCTCCAACTCCCTGAGACTGACCACGGCGCACTCCCCGTGATGGAAACGACTCCGGACATCAGGCCAACGGTGACAGACTGTTGTATATCTGCAAGTGTGGCGCTGGCTTCGGCGTCAGGCAGGGCGACGTCAAGAAAATCAATCCTGGATTCACTCACAGACGACCCTGCGACAGTGCTTCCGTCTCCCGAAACGACCAGCTTCCCGGGCCCGATCACAGAGCCCAGGATATCATGGATTGCCCCCGATCCTGTAAGAGCAAGCGTGGGAGCCTGGATGCCGACCAGTGCACCCGCTGAAACCGTCAGATTTCCACGGATGGTTTCATTATTTGTGAGTCGTACGCCGAATACCGGGGGGGTATTCACAGGATCGACGGCCGTCTGGTTCACGTCGACCAGGAGGGAGGATTGCCACTCGGTGCCGGGTATGTAAACCGTCGTCAAGGAGCCGTAGTACGTCAGGCTGTATTCGGACGATGGATCCACGGACGTGGCATTCCGCCACGACCGCCCGTCCGGCACGGAGACCGTCGGAGAGGCTGTATCTGTCAGGTTCACGGCAACCGTAGGCCTGTCAGTGAATCGCAGGACACGCCCACCGGCATCGAGCCCGCCCCGTACGAAGTCAATGTCGCCGTTTACAACAAGCGGAGCGGCTGTCGATTGCACGCGAACCACATTGTCTTCGCGTGGCAAATCAATTCTCAGTCTTCCAATGGCCGCCGAGGCATCGATCCCGACTCTGTCACTGATGAGTTCAATCCAGGACGTCCCGGATATACGTCCACCGACGCTGAGGACGGGAGCCAGGCCGTCGCCTGTCATGCGTACCGTGCCCTCTGACAGGGACAGTGTCCCTGAAACAGACACGTCATCGCCCACAATGAACAGTCCACCGGAGAAGGTGAGGTCGGATTGGACATCGAGCCGGTCCAGCAAGACGGGAAACGAGGTTTCGATGCTTTTGGCATCACCGGTGAACGTCAGCATCGATCCGGAGAGGGATACATCGCCACCGAATGAGGATGCAGCTCCGCCGATTCGAAGCGTACCACTTTCCAGCGTCAGGCGGCCAGCGGATTGTTCGACTGCGCCGGTGATGTTGAATGTCGTACCCGTGCCTGCTTCAAGAATGCCACCGGATTGCACGAGTGCTGCACCCACATTGTACGTGCTCCCAGCAGCCAGGGAAACCACGCCCGACCGGACGGTGACGGCACCGGTAGCCGAAAAACCGTCGAGAACGGACACCGCCAAGGCTCTGAATTCAAGAGACGGGAGCACGAGGGAGGTGAAGCCGGAAAACAGCTGTTCCGTGTTTCCCGCGAAGATGATGCGTGCCGAGGGAGATGCGTCAATAACGCCTCCTGTGCGCTCCAAATTGCCTAAGAGCCGCAATTCTGCGTTCGTGTCGAGTGTGAGCTCCCCTTCCCGGATGTCCAGGTCGCCACCAACGGTTGCAGATCCATTCAGAATAATCGTCGAGCCAGGAGTATCAACATGTAAAAACGGGAGCACGATATCCTGGTCGGAATCGAGGAAGAGCGTGCTCCCGGAATCAGCGCCCATGCCTGATTCGGGCCAAACAATCTCCGCACCCCGGAAAAGGGCCGTTCCGGCCATTCGGACCGGCATCGTTGTCGCTGCGAAAGCAAGACGCGAAAAGCGCACGTCGACCCCGTCTCTGAACGTGATTTGATCCGGTGTGGTGATGGAAATGCTTCCTGACTCCACGGTGAAAGCCGCACCGAAGGTCAGGTCGCCATCCGACGAAATGACCCCGCCGTTCACCGAGGTCCGTATTCGGGGTAGTGCACCCTGGGCATTCCATTCCAGGGTAGTCGCGTCACCCGTCAGTTGAAGAACACCGGCGAACGTGGTCGTAGTGCCAGTCGATACGCCGCCCTGTTCCGTCAGGATGAGCACACCTTCGGAGCCCGCAAGATGACCAGACGCCCAGGACAGGTCGGCGACGGTCAGTGATCCGGACAGGTTGAGCGTGCCGCCGAGCTTCACCCTGTCGGCAGCAAGAACCGCTTCTGAAACGATATCCAGGCTGGTATTTGCAGGAATCGACAGCAACGTCATGCCGCCGCTACCGCCCAGCGTGGCACCGGCTCCCGCACTTTCAAGTGAGCCAGCCTGTCCGTTCAGTGTAACCGCGGCATCTGCTCCGAGCCTGAGTATCCCAGGCCCGTCAAGAGACCCGTCCAGGACGGCCGATCCAGTGAGTAGCAGGTCTCCGTTGAGGGTCACAGGTGAATCAGCCGTCAGCAATCCGTCGAAACCGGTTGCATTCTGTGTATTTCCGATCTCCGTCGTTGTACTGGCAAGGGTCAGGCGCGCCCCGGGAGCCACACTGCCGAAAGCCGATATGGATGTGGACTGACCACCGGAAACAAGCCGTGTGTCGCTTGTCAGCAGGTCCAGTGTGCCGATTTCGATGCTTCCTGAACCATTCAGGGACAGCGTGGAGCCCGTCGTGCCTGACAGTTGGAGGGCGTCGGGGAACACCATAGTACCGGAAAAGGAGGCGGCGACGGGGTCCTGGACCCCGGCAATGGACAAGGAAACATCCGATGTGATCGTGGTCCGGCCACTGCCATCCACACGGATACGTGATGCGTCCAGGGAAATCGGTCCAGTGATGGTCCTCGTTCCGGTGTGGTCCACTGTCACATCGGCACCGGTTGGCCAGGCCGCCGCCGTGATGGAGGATTCCCCATCACCTGCGATTACGACTCTCCGCCGTCTATTTGGTGGGTCATACCGGGGTTCACCGACCAGATTTCCCTGCTCGAATCGAAGGAGGTCCACGGATTCGAAGACGTTCAGGGTGGTTTCCGCGACATCGAGCGTGCCTGCAATCAATTCCAGGGTGGTCATGGCACCCGTGTGCAGGATCCCTCCACCGAACGTCAGCGTCACACCGGTGGCGGACGTGACCCGTACGACGCCTCCTGGATTCATGACCCGCATGTAAGGGGACGATATCCGGATTTCCGTTGTGCCGGCAAATGCGTTCAGGACCAACGTTACATTCTTGCCCGTGCCATCGAGCGATATGCCGTCAGCGTCTGCACCCGAGAAATACTCTCCTGCGGCTACGCAGGCCGTCCCACCGTCGGGCGTTGCACCGAATCCCGTCTCGAGTGTTCGCAGGGGAAGGACCTGCGTGCCTGGATTTCCGTCATCCCCATCCGATGCATTTATATAGACGTCACATGACGCCTGCGCCCGTGCGCCAGGCGCAAACGGCTGCCAGAGGAGCAGCAGGATGAGAGGGACCAGCACAGACCGGATCATGTGTCATTCGAATGGAGAACGGGGCCGAAAGATAGGTGCCCGACGTCATACGATCTTAATGCTGACAACTTGATAACGAGCCGTTTTTTCGGGATATTGGGAGGATCAGAGTTGGATGCCGTACGGATCTTTTTTCAGGATTCGTTGGGTATCCGGCGTTCGCATTGTGTACTACAGGCCGTACAGGGATCGTACCCTCACGTCTGTGAACGGTGCGATATTCCTGCCAAATAACTGATTAACAGCTACTTGTAGCCAATCAGATTCACGTATTGAACTTCAAGTCTCTCCACCCACCGTCGTCTTTCCGGAGCGCGAATTTATTTCGTGCCGCCGGTTTTTCTGTGTGTCGGCATGAAAATGAGAGCCCTGAAAATCAACCCGCTTCCCTTTTTGGGGAGCAACTCCTATCAAACAACTCATCATTCCTAAGAATGAAACAAAGAGAGGCACAGTCGATGAACACCAAAAGACTGCTACAGCTTTTCACGAAAGCTGCTTTTGCGGTCGTGATGGTATTTGCACTGAGTGCAAGTACGGTCATGGCTCAGAGCACGTACTACGTGTCGGCCTCAGCGGGTAACGATAACTTCAATGGCTCCAACCCGAACGTCGTTTCGGGCTTGGTCGGTCCATTCAAGACTATCGCCAAAGCGCTGACGGTTGCTGTTGACGGTGATACCGTCGTTATCGAAGCAGGTACGTACGCAGAAGACGTGACGGTCGCAGCAGACCTTACGATTTCCGCGACGGCTTCCGGCGCCAACTCCACGGTTACCGTGGGTGTGGGTGGTGGAACGGACCTGACCTTCAACTCAAATCCGATCTCCCTCAATGGTGGTGGTGCAACCATCACGACCGCTGGTGGAGCCATCGATTTCGAATCCGGTACAGTGACCCTCGCAGCCGGCGCCCTGACGGTGCCTGCAGGCGGAACGGTCGAGCGCACAGATGGTGCAGTATCCGGTAGCGCACCCCTGTTCGCAGGTGCTACCAACATGCTGTACAATAGTGCTTCTGCCACGACCCAGACGGCGGGGGTTGAAATTCCTGCCTCTCTGAGTGGCGGTACGCTGACCATCACCAAGTCCGGTGCAGCCAACCCGATTTCGTTCCCAGCCGGTCTCACGGCAGGTGCGATTTTCCACACGGGTGCTTCTGACGCGAACTTCGAAGGTGCTGTGACGGCTTCCGGCCTCATCACGGCTTCCGGTGGTGATGTCGCGTTTGCCGCTCTTACGGCCAACGGCGGTCTTACGACCTCTGGTACGTCGTTCTCGGCTACGTCCCTGGTGCTTGATGATGGCGATGCCATCACCAACTCGTCTGCTTCGTTCACGGTAACGGGTACGACGACCATCCAGATGAGCGCTACGGCCAACCAGAATCCGATTGTGAACACCGGTGGCATGAGCCTCAACGATGTCACGTTCACGTTTGTTGGAACGAACGCTGGTGCAGCAGGCAACTTTGCCCGCACGCAGACGATTGACAACAACGGTGCGGCTTCTGATCTGACCATCAACGGCACGCTGACGGAAGCCGCTTCGGTCTCCAACACGTTCTCGGCCGCTGTTGACGCGGTCACGGCCCCGGTCATCCTGAACAACGTCAACCCCACGGCCCGCACCGTTTTCGCGAACGCTGTGACGCTTTCAGGTGATGTGACGAACACCGGTGCTGCTCCCAGTGATGGTGTCTACTTCAACGGTGGCGGTACGCTGAATGCAGATCTGGACAACGATGGTACAATCACCATCGGTTCAGGTGCTACGCTTGAGATGACGTCGGACGTCGCTGCTCTGTTCGACATCGATGATGTCAACGGCGCCGGTACGCTGCTCATCTCTGGTGACACAAACATCTCCACCACGATTGATTCCGACGGCAATGTGACGATCTCCGGCGACGGCAACGTTGCAGGCGCTGTTGCGGTTGACGGCAACTTCACTGTTTCCGGCGACGGCGACATGGGTGCCACCGTTACAGTCGGCGGTGACTACGTATTGAGTGGTGACGGTGATGTTACCGGTGTCACGAACGTGAGTGGTTCTGCTACGGTTACGGGTGTTGGCAACGATTTCGGCGCCAACTTCTCCGCCGGTGGTAACGTTACGCTCGGCACATCTGCAACAGGTGACGGTCCGGACATCACGGGCAACCTGTCCGTTGGTAATGACCTTGTAATCGGAAACGACACCGATATTACGGGCAACCTGACGGCTGACAATGTGACGGTCAACAATGTGCTCAACCTCACGTCAGTGGGCGCAGTGCACAACTTCAGCGAGGCGCTGACAATGGGCTCGGGCGCAACGGCAGGTCTTGCCGCTGGCGCATCGACCATCACTGTCGGCTCAACGTCGATTGACCCGCTTGCCACGTTCACGCTGGGCGCTGGCAACACGTACATCTCCCAGGGTAACTTCACGGGTGGTGTGTTCATCGGTACGGGCGCCGGCGCTGAACTGCGCTTCGACCTGCCGAGTGGCAACACGACGTTCGCACCGGGTCCGAACACGGCAGTCAACGACTTCCGCGTAACGGGCAACGAGCGCACGCTCATCGTGACGCAGTCCTTTGAAGTCCAGAATGACTTCTTCGTCGCTGATGACGCTACGATCGACCTCACCAACGAACTCGTCCGTATGACGGGTGTCGCAGGTCCTGCTCCGTTTGGTACGGTAGAAGTGGCCACTGACGCCAAGATCATTACGAGTGAAAACACCGGTGCCATCTCGTTTGAAGGCCCAGGTGGTGGCGCTCCTTCTTCGTTCTTGATCACATCCGATGCACCTGGACAGGACATCGGTACGATCACGAACCTCGTTGTCAACACGTCTGGTGCGTCCGCTACGACCGACGTCCAGACCGACGAAGACATGACCATCACGGGCGTCCTTTCGCTCGTCTCCGGTGGTTTTGAAATCGGCGCTGGTACGACCACGACGTTCTCAACCGACGGTGCCGGCATCAGCCGCAACATCGGTTCCGCTACGACGGTTGTCACCGAGACGGGTGCGCTGGCTGGTGTGTATGACCTTACCTACACGGGCACGGGCGCTGGCGCTCCGGGTTCGGCTGTCGGTGACGAATACACCGATCCGGGTACGAACCGTATTGATGACCTCACGCTCGACCTGACCGCTGGGTTTGTTAACCTCGCCGAAGCAGGTGGTGTTGGCATCAATGGTAACTTCACGGTTTCCGCCACGTCGTCCGCTACGCTTACGAACGACCTCAGTGTTCCTGGCAACATCGCGGTCAACGCTGTCACCGCAACCGACGGTAACGTCGCTGCTGGTGGTGGTACGCTGACGGCCACAGGCGCTGGCGCTGCCCACACCATCAATGGTGTCGTTGGCGCTCCGGTTGTGTTCACTGGTGCTGGTTCCACGGTCACAGGTAACAGCAGCGACACCGTTGCCTCCAACCTGACGAACGTCACGATCGGCGCTGGCGATGCAGTCACCATCACGAATGTCCAGAACATCCTTGGTGACCTCACGGTCAATGGTGCTCTGACGATGGGCCTGTCGAATGCCAACGGCGTTGCCGCTGGTGATCAGCAGATCCTTGGTGATGTTCTCGTCGACGAGTCCGGCTCCCTGACCCTCTCATCCAATGTGGATGTACTGGGTGGTGGCGCATTCCTGACGGGCGGTTTTGCCGTCGGTAATGGCGGTGTAGGCGTTGCCTCACTCGACCTGGCCGGCAACACGCTGCTTCTCTCGACAGTTGCTTCCAGCTTCCAGGCTGATGGCGATGCCACGATCGGAACGACGGGTACCATCCAGGTAGCAGCTGCTACGACGATCGGCTCCCAGGCTGCTGGCACAACACCGGCTGTTCTTCCGACGGTCAACATCGATGCCCCTGGTATCTTCATGAGCTCCAACATGGCCGTTGGTGGCGTGCTGGACGTTGATGAAGACTTCAACGATGGTGGTTTCACGCTCACATTGTCCGGCGACGCTACGTTCGTCGATACGACGGGTGACACGGAAGTCAACATCGCTGGTGGTGGTACTTTCGTCACTACGGGTACGACGCTGACGATGACTGAGGACGTTGAAGTCACGAACTTCACAGTCAACAGCTCGTCAACGACGACGCTGGCATCGAACAATGCGACGACGCATGAAGTGTATGTCAACGGCATCTTCCGCATGCAGTCCGGCACGCTGGACCTGGGCGACCAGGATCTCGTCGTGGACGGAACGGCAGGCGCAACGGTAGTTGACTGGGATGGCGGTTCCATCACGGCTGCTTCCGGTGAGCTCATCATCAATGACGACAACGACGCTTCCGCTATCGACTTCGATACGGATGCCGCGGCTGTTTCTGCTTCCATCCCGAACCTTACGGTGATGATTGCTGGCGCAGCAGCTGTTGACGGCGATGACGGCTTCCAGCTCAACACGGGCGATGCCATCACGGTTACCGGCACACTTCGTCTCACGGGTGGTTTCATCCAGACGAACTTTGCCGCTCCGACGGTTGATGGATCTCTCACGGTTGCAGACGGTGCTCGCATCATCCGTAACCTGGGTACGCTTGAGCAGGTACCGACCTTCGGTGGCCCGGCCATCGATGTTGAGTACGACGCTGTTGTCGTAACAGGCAACGAACTGCCCTCGATCTTTGACGAACTGCAGCTCGACGCAGCTGTAACGTTCGCCAACGGTGCCACGGCGACTGTCAACACAGTTGACTTCAACGCTGCTGGCCTGAACATCGACGATGGCGTGGCCACGCAGACTGAATCGCTGACGGTTACCGACGGCGGTACGGTTGAAGTGTCTGTCACCGGCCCAATTGTGGGTGGTGCAGGTGCAGCTGGATCCGACGATGGTGAGTTCGTATACGCAGGTGCATTCAACCTCGTATTCGACGGTTCGGCTACGACCGACGGCATTGTCTGGAACGGTACACCGGCGACGGTGAACGTATCCGGACCTGGTGCGGTCACGGCTACCCTTGGTTCAAGTGTAACGGCTACTGACGTCACCGTCGGTGCTGGTGAAACGCTGGCCATGGGCGCGAACAACCTGACGATTCTCGGCAACATGACCCAGAACGGTGCTGTTACGTCTGTCACGGGTACTCTGGCATTTGCCGGTACCGCTGCTCAGACGTACACGGTACCAGCCGGGGGCAATACGCTGCCGAACGTAACGTTCAACAACGGTGCGGGTGTTGCGATTGCCGGCGGTAACCTGAACGTTTCCGCGTTGGCCACCTTCTCGCAGGGTGTTGTCACGACTGGAGCCACGAACGCTCTTGTTCTTGATCACACCAGCACAGGTGCCCAGGGCTTTGTCCAGACCGCAGGTGGTGTATCCGGTAACGTCCGGAAGTTCATCATCGGTGCAGCAGCAGCTGGTTCGCCGGCTGACCGCATGACGTTCCCGACGGCTACGGCTGACGGAACGGCGCGTCCGGCATCCATCACGTTCAACCAGCCGAACGAAATCGGTGGTCCGTTCGTGGCGGGTCCTGCAGGCTTCAACGCCAGCACGGGCATCAGCCTGACAGTGAACCATGTTGGTACGTCACCTGGTGGCAACAACAACCTGCCGCTCACGACGATCGACAACCTGGGCAACGATCTCACGATCGCTCGCTACCCTGGTTTCCATTGGCTCATCACGGCCAGCAGCACGCTTTCACCGTCGGTCGATTACGACGTTGAATTGAATGGTGCTGGTTTCGCCGAGTTTGCCGGTGAAGACATTGAGCGCACGCGCACCATCCGCCGTCAGGGCGGTGCCACGACGAACTTCTGGTTCCTCGTTGGTGGTGGTGTTCCTGCGAACAATGACAACTTCGCTGTCAGCGCTACGAACCCGGTAACGGTTGTTCGTGATGCAGTCGGTGCTCTGAATGCCGGCAACGGTGTGCTCTTCACGATGGGCCTCGAGTCCAACATGACGGTCACCGATCCTGCCGCAGTCTCTGTCAACGCCGGTGCAACGGGCACGGTTGATCTGACGACGGTGTTCGGTGGTGGTACTGGTGCATACAGCTACGCAATCACCTCCGGTGATGCCACTGTAGCAACTGGTGCAGCTGCAGCCAATACGCTGACGGTTACAGGTGTCGCTGCTGGTTCTACGACCCTTACGGTTGTTGCCACGGACATCCTGAATGACACGCGTACCGCTACGGTCAGCGTGACGGTCAACCCGGCTCTCGCAGCTGGTGCGGTTGATGCAGTCGCATTGAACGCAGGTGGCACGTCGACGCTCGATCTGTCCACGGTCTTCACCGGTGGTGCTGATCCTGTTACCTACGTTGTGACATCTGATGACGCAGCAGTAGCAACGGGCGCAGAAGCTACAGGTACACTGACCATCACGGCTGTTGCCGCCGGTACCGCTACGGTTTCCGTCACTGCAACGGACGGAACAGGTCAGACGGCTACGGCCACGGTCGCTGTGTCGGTCAACGCTGCCTTGGCAGTCACGAATCCGGCTACGATCACGCTCCTCGAAGGTGCGTCTTCAACAGTCGACCTCAGCACGGTCTTCGCTGGTGGTGATGGCACGTACACCTACACGGTTACGAGCGCATCCGATGCCAACGTCACCGGTGCTGAAGCATCTGGTACACTCACGGTTACGGCTGTTGAAGCCTACGCCGCTGGTACGACGATCGGCACGACGGACGTGACGGTGGTTGCTACTGACGGTATCGGTGACAGCGTCACTGCTACGGTTGTTGTCGATGTCCTTCCGGTCCTTGGTGACCTGGATGGCTCTGGCGCACCGAGTGCAGCCAGCGCTTCGTTGGCCCTGGATTACTTCCTGGGTCTGACGACGCTGACGGCCAAGCAGCAGACTGCAGCCGACTTCAACAGTGACGGTTTCGTAACGCCGTTTGATGCCGCTCTCATCTTCGATGCCTTCTTCAATGGCAAGACTGAGATCGCAGCTTACGTCGCTTCGGACCTGACCTTCGGTGAGCTTGTACGTGAGACGGGAATGGTTTCCATCCCTGTCCAGCTGACAGGCAACCTGAACGAAGTAGTATCGGCGAGCTTCTCAGCTCTGATCGATCCTGCCTTCGCTACGGTCGAGTCAGTTGTATCCGAACTGGGTGAAGGCTGGATGGTGAAGCATGTCGTCTCTGAAGACGGTCAGCTTCGCATCGCTATCGCCGGCTTTGGTGAGATCGAGGCAGACGGAGTCGTCGCCACGATCAACCTTCAGCTGGTCGACAGCGCTCCGGCGTTCAATCTCAGCGCCGAAGGTGCTGTGAACAACAACCCGGTCGCTAACATCGACGCGGTCGAAGTAGTCGAACTGCCAGAAACGTTCGCTCTGCAGGGCAACTATCCGAACCCGTTCAATCCGTCCACGACGGTCCAGTTCGATCTGCCGGAAACGGCTGATGTCGAGATTCAGATCTTCGACATGCTGGGTCGCCAGGTGATGGCTCTGCCTTCGCAGACCATCCAGGCCGGTGCCAAACGCTCGGTACAGCTCAATGCTTCGCAGCTTGCGTCTGGATCGTACTTCTACCGGGTCATTGCCAAGATGGAGAGCAAAACGCTCGTCGAGTCCGGCCGAATGATGCTGGTCAAGTAAGCGAGTTGAGTGGTGGCGGGGCGCGTTTCGCGCCCCGCCTTCCACCCTCCTCTCTGGCAATTCACCCAATGAAGAGCGAGAATCCAATGCATAAGGCTTTTACCAAAACGATCACCTCGGCTGCTCTACTTCTGGCAGTCATGCTGGTCGGAGCTGTCCCCGCGCTGTCGCAGGTATCAGTTTCCCTCGGGGAATTGACCGGACGCCCGGGTGAGTCGGCATCGGTGGCCGTGAATATTTCAGGGGCAGAGAGCGCTACGGCGATCCAGTCCTTCGGATTCACGGTTTCCACCGGAGCAGACGTCAGCTTCACCGGCGTAAGTTCGGCTGGTACGCTCTCGGGAAATGCTGGCTTTGCTGTCGGCGCCAACACCACAAACGGTAACGTTGGTGGTTTCTCCCAGGGCACAGACGTTACGACGTCTGGTACTCTGATCTATCTCAACTTCGATCTCGGCACGACCGGATCGGGTACGATCGATCTGTCCGGATTTACATTCAACGCTGGTGACCCTGCAGCCGCAGGGTCCTTCAGCGCTGGTTATACCGTTTCCAATCGGATCATCGCCGTAGAAAATGCGACAGCCGGTGTTTCCCAGGACTTCCTGATTACGATCAGCCTGGAAGATGCCCTTGTCGATGCCGACGGTGTAGTATCCTTCAACTTTGACCTCAACTACGATGCCAGCCTGATGTCGATCAATTCGACGGAAGGTGTGAACGGTGTTGTAGCAGGTGGCCTGTCCGCAGGTGCAACGGTCAACGGCGCAGCTGTTGACTCCGATACGTACCGTGTCGCCGGTTTCTCCGGTGCCAACGTGACGGGTTCGGGCGCTTTTGTACAGGTTGCAGCTACGGCGACGTCCACGGCGGGTGTTGGTGCACTCAGCCTCTCCAATGTCACGTTCAACACGGGTACGCCTGTGTATGCGTCGCGCGTTGGAACGCTGACCATCAACGCTGTCAACTTCGCTCCGGTCTTTACGGCTGAGCTCGCTGACACGTCGATCCTGGAAGACAGTGGCACCTTCACGTTTGACTACGACGCTACCGACGCCAATGGCGACGCGCTGACGTATTCACTCACGGGCCCTGGTTCCATCGATGCCACTACCGGTGTCTATACGATCAATCCTGATGGTAACAGTGGTGTTCACACCATTGCAGTTTCTGTGACAGATGGTGTCAATACGGCATCCACGACTGCTGAGCTGACCATCGTACGTGTTGATATGCTCAAGGCCAACCTCGCTGGTTTCCACGAAGTACCCCCTTCCGCTACGGTTGGTAGTGGTATGGTGTGGATCCGTTTGGTTGCTGACCAGGGAACGATGGAAGTAACCGGTTCCTTCACGGGACTCTCCGGTTCTTTCACCGCTTCGCACGTTCACGTCGCTGACGTGGGTGCCAACGGTGGTGTGGCGTTTGCGCTCGCACCGGTCGCTGGTGTCTACTCTGAGACGGTTGACGTATCTGCAGCCACTGAGGCTCAGATTTCTGCCCTCCGCAATGGTGGTGCATACGTCAATGTGCATTCGTCGGCCTACCCGGCCGGTGAACTGCGCGGTCAGTTGCTTGACGCTGGCAACAGTGCTCCTGGTGCTGCTGTGCTGTCAGCTCCGTCCGCTGTGACGGTTGGTGGCGATCCAGCAGCAACCGCCCTGTCTGTGAACTGGCTCCCAGTTACGGATCCGGACGGAGATGCAGTCAACTACCTGTTCCAGATGTCCCTGAACGCTTCGTTCACGGATGTTGTGTTCCTTGACAGCTTTGGCGCTTCCAACGGTTTCTCACTTACGACTGGCGAACTCGCCATGTTGTATGATGACATCACCGGTGGTGCACCTGGCAGCATTGACGTAGGTGGCACGGCTACTGTGTTCCATCGTGTCATCACGACCGACGGTTCACTTTGGACAGCTGGCACGAGCAAAACGCTTTCCATCACCCGTGGCCAGGTCACGGATACGGAAGGCGAAACGTCGCTTCCATCAGAGTTCGCTCTGAAGGGCAACTATCCGAACCCGTTCAATCCGTCTACGACGCTTCAGTTTGACCTCCCGGAAACAGCAGACGTCACCGTTCAGGTGATGGACATGCTGGGCCGCCAGGTCATGGCTGTTCCTTCGCAGACGATGGAAGCTGGTGCAAACCGCTCCATGCAGTTGAACGCTTCGGCGCTGTCCTCCGGCATTTACCTCTACCGGGTGATTGCTGCAGGTGCGAACGAAACGCGCATCAAAGTTGGAACGATGACGCTGCTCAAGTAAGCGTCTCTTTCTGAACTTCGGTTCTGCGGGGCGGGCCGGGATCTTTGATCCCGGCCCGCCCTTTTTTTGTACAAAATTGTCTGCGGAGTCTTTCACTGAACCACATTTTGGGGATGGGGCATGGATTTCCCTACAGCATCCTCTCATCGTGCCGCGTATATTCGTTTGTGGAAACGTGCGTATTCCAAACCCAAATCCAATTCAATCCATGAAAAAAGCGATACTGTCCGCTTTCTTCCTCCTCCTTTTCATCGTCCCCGCAGCCAGTGGGCAGACGGTTGTCATTGACTTCGGTCCTATCAGTGGAGCCGTTGGCGAAACGGTGCAGGTACCGGTTACCCTGGCCGGCGTTGAGTCGACTGCAGGGTTCAATAGTTTCTCGTTTACGGTATCCACGGTGGGTGCCAATCTTGTTTACAATCAGGCTGGCAACTCCACTGTTGGTACGCTGGGTGCATCGACAGGGTGGAATGTTGTATCGAACAGTGGAAAAGTCGCCGGTTTTGCATCGTCCAGCAACGCCATTACCACGTCTGGTGTACTGATCAATCTGTCCGTTACCATTCAGGCAGAGGGAGCTGGCTCCATTGAGTTGACCAGTTTCACTCTCAAGAAGAACAACTCACAGGGAGTGGCAGAAGATGTCCCATTCACACCTGTTGTCCCAACGGCCAGCCTGAGCGTGTCCAATGCGCCGGAGGCGGTCAATGACAGCTACAATGTCGATGAAGGAGGTCTGTTGGTCGTAACGGCTGCGGAAGGCGTTTTGGCCAATGATACGGATGCAGATGGCGATCCGCTGACGGTCACCATCGCCACCAACCCGACGAGTGGCTCTGTTACGCTCGCTGCCGACGGCTCCTTCACGTATATGCACAACGGGGCGGAAGCGTCGTCTGATACGTTCTCGTACACCGTGTCGGACGGTGCCGATACCGATATCGGGGTGGTGACCATTTCAGTCGCTCCCATCAACGATGCTCCGGTCTTCACCTCGTTCATGACGGACCTTTCCGTTGAACAGGGCGATACCGTGGTTGGCGACTTCGATGCAACCGACGGTGAGAATGATCTGCTGGAATACTCGATTGTGAGTGGTCCGGCCGGTGCCCAGATCGATGCAAATACAGGCGATTTCGTCTGGACAGCAACGACTACCGGTACGTTCCCTGTACAGGTGGCTGTTTCCGACGGCACTGTCACGGTGAACGCGGCGGTTTTCACCATCACGGTGCAAGCCGTTGAGGGCTACCAAGGGTCCCTGTCCGGACTGCACGAGCCAGCAGTTCTGGGCGTCGCCGGAACGGGATCGGTTACAGCGTCATTCATTCCGGAGAGCAACTTGTTCTCGATCGAAGGCTCCTTCCAGGGGTTGGAATCATTGCACGCCCTTTCCGACGTCAGTGTAGGCGCTCCAGGAGCCGCAGGCGAAACAGCGTTTGCGCTCACCACATCGCTGGCAAACGGCAGCTCGTCCGCCAGCAGCGGCACATTCGATGCTGCCAATAACTCGTTCGACCTGGACACGCAATTGCCGAGTGGCATCACGGCCACGGCATTCATCGATGCACTGCGTGCCGGAAATGTCTTCGTCAACGTGCGCACCACCGGAAATCTGTCTGGTGAGTTGAGAACGCAGCTTCTACCTGAAGGGAATTCGGCTCCGTCCACGGTTGATGTATCCGTACCGGTCACGGCCTTGATTGAGGGAGACCCCGGTGCCGTCCTGTTCGAAGCAACGTGGTCATCCGTTCCAACCGATTCTGACGGCGATGAAGCACACTTGTATTTGCAGGTGGCAGCCGATGCAGGTTTCGGTGAAATCCTCCATGCGTGGGACGTGTCTGTCACGGTATCCAGCGCCGTCCAGTTTACTGTCGCCAATGCAGCTGAACTCGCCGACGAAATCATCGGCGCTCCGCAGCCGGGTGGTACGGCCAATGCGCATTTCCGCTTGGTTTCCAGCGATGGCGCGGCTTTAGCCGCAGGACAAACCTCAACAGTTACGCTGGTCCGCGGCCTGGTTACGGATACGGAGACAGAAGGCACGCTGCCTGATCAGTTTCTCGTACGTGGCAACTATCCGAACCCGTTCAATCCCAGCACGAGTATCGAGTTTGATCTACCGGAGACGGCCGATGTGGAAATCCGCGTGCTCGATCTCCTGGGCCGCACCATGATGACAGTGCCGTCCCAGCCAGTCGATGCTGGACGCAATCAACGCGTCCGTGTTGATGCAGAGGAACTGGCATCGGGCATCTATATCTATCAAGTGATTGCCGTGGGAGCCAGCCGTACGCACATGGCAACAGGCACTATGACGCTCATCAAGTGACGTGACCCATTCGGGATGGCATGTCGGCATCGTAGCATCGGCGCTGATCTATTCCGTTGCTCGCCTCCTTGACGTTCCTGTTTCTGAAATGCTCCTGGTCGCTGCGGCGCTGGGAGCATTTCTCGTTTATGCCGGTGACCGGATCTGGGCCGACTCGATGGCCGACCGAACAAACGCGCCGGATAGATGGGCCTGGTGGCAGCATTCCCGGCCTCGCAACGTGCTGATCATGGCATGGGCAGGCGGTGGTGCTCTGTATGCCGGTCTGCACCTTCCCGGGCGTGTTCTTCTGTCCGGCATCGTGTTTGGCGCCATCGGGCTGTGGTACGGCCTGCCCAGGACCATCGTAGGGCAGTGGCAACTGAAACGGTTGGCAGGGAAGGGGCGCGGGGCGCTGATCGCGCTGGTATGGGGTGTCGGCGTGGTTACCTTGGTAGCGATCAGCGCCCCGCGCCCCTCATGGGTCGTCTTGGCTCTGCTGGTGGCGTACAGGGCGCTTTGGCTAGCGCCTGATGTCGTGGTTGCAGAGTATGCAGATAAGCCTGGAGACGCGCTATCAGGACTTCCCAGCATGACATCCGGGTGGTCAGTGCATCGACTGAGGCAGTTCTGCTGGTTCATGTTGTTGCCAACAGGCCTCCTTGCTGGCCTGCTGTACTTGCAGATGGGTAGCGGATATGGAGCATGGCTGGCCGTCGACCTCGCGGGCATGGCTGCGTCGTGTATGGTCATCCAGCGGATAGAAAAGGTTGGGGCCGGTCACGTGTTCGCACTTGACCTGCTGGCTGCATGGCCGCTGATCCCGGCTCTCCTCTTCGGTGGTGGAGGGTAGTAAAGAGGGGGCTGGGGATGCCTCTGCACTCGGAATACCGGTCTGTGGGAGCGAAACTACCGTTCGCAGGTACATACCAACCAATCGGACAGGGACATGCGCGGATGTGGCGTCCCTTCGTTTTATTTCCGGATTGAAAACCACCTTTTCGAGCTCCTGATGCGCAGATCTGCTACTATCCTACTATTCCTGTTTGGACTGGTGCTGGTTCACCCCCAGCTGTCCATCGCACAATTCGCGGAGACGGACGCTTCTACAGACGCCCCGGCCGTTGCCCCTACACCCACCTCGACACCCGTCCAGGTGGACATTGACCATGCATCCTTTGCGTTCGATGCCAACACATCGCTCGTTGAGTTATATCTGGCATTCGAGGCATCGACCCTTTCGTATGAAGCCATAGAAGGTGGTTTTCTGGCGGTGTTGCCGGTAAATATGGCAATTGTCCGCTCGACGCAGGTTGCCCTGAACGACACGCCCATGGATCCCGTGTGGAAGGACAGTCTGAGCCTGTCGTTCATGGTTGCAGACACGACCGGCCTGGTGGAAGGGCAGCACTTCGTGCATCAACTCCGCACGGCCGTTTCCCCGGGCGAATACGAACTTCAGGTTTCCATTCCGGCCGAGGTTGCGGGTCAGGATTCGGATTTGACCATTCGTCGCGATGTATTGGTACCGGACTTTTCGAACCAGGACCAGGTGCGTGTGTCGGATGTCACATTGGCAAGTCAGATCACGCCCAGCCAGGACCGCGAAGATGCATTCTACAAGAACGGTATGGTCATTCGTCCGAATGCGAACCAGTTGTACGGCAGCGGCTTGAACAGGCTGTTCTATTATGCGGAGGTATACAATCTTGACGCGGTCAGTGCATCGTCCGAAAAGTACACCGTGTTCTCGTACATCGCAGAGGCGAACGTTCCGCAGCCCATACAGGGTAAGCAGCGACGGACCGAACGCCCCTTGCGGTCGCCCGATGTGCTGGCTGCCTCCTTCAGTGTCAACGACCTCCCGAGCGGTTCGTACTTCCTGCGCATTGCCATCCTGAATGACAACAATCAGGCCATGGCCGAGCAATCACGGAAGTTCTTCGTATACAATCCCGAGGTGGCACGGGAGCAGCCGGTGGCCGTGGAGACCGATTTCGAGTCGAGCCAGTATGCGAACATGACGGAGGAGGAGGTCGATCGCATGGAAGCGCATGTGCGCGTGATTGCTTCGGAGACCGAGTTTCGTCGCCTGCGCTCCATCCGGGATCTGGACGAAAAAAGACGTTTCTTCATGGATTTCTGGACGACACGCGATCCGAATCCTAATACGCCCATCAACGAGTTCCAGGAAGGGTTTTATGCGTTGGTGCAGTACGCAAATGATCGGTACACCACGCGAAGTGACGAAGGCTGGAACACCGACCGCGGTCGCACGCTGTTGAAGTACAGTACGCCTACGGCCATTGAGCCGCATCTGTTCGACCGCGGATATGCCCCCTACGAAGTGTGGGAGTACAACAACATTCCCGGCGAAGGGCAGGCCATCTTCGTGTTTGCGGACCTGGATGGCTTCGGTGTATTTGAACTCATACACTCATCCGTTACCGGCGAGCGTCAGTTGGCTGATTGGCAGAACGAATTGCGTCGCTGATTCACGGAGTCATGACCCGGCATGTCCTGCCAGGCCGTATTTTGCGCGCCGAACCCATTTCTGCAGGCCATGAAGCTCGACCACACTTACATCCAGTCCCTGTCCGATCATGAGGGCGCCACTGTCACCCTGAAAGGGTGGCTGTACAACAAGCGCAGCTCGAAAGGACTCCATTTCCTCGTCATGCGCGATGGCTCCGGCCTGTGCCAGTGCGTGGTGAATGAGGGAGAGGTCGATGCCGACTCCTGGCTTGCTGCAGATGCGGCGACACAGGAAAGCTCGCTTGCCCTGACAGGTCTCGTACGGGCCGATGAACGGCAGGTCGGTGGTTATGAGCTTCAGGTCACGAAGGCTGAACTCATCCACAAGGCCGAGGAATATCCCATTACGCCGAAGGAGCACGGGATTGACTTCCTGATGAACCATCGTCATTTGTGGCTCCGGAGTCGCCGGCAGTGGGCCATCATGCGCATCCGCAACCGGGTCATCATGTCCATCCATGGCTACTTCCAGGAGTCGGGCTTCGTGCAGATGGACGCCCCGATTCTGACCGGAAACGCGGTTGAAGGAACGTCCACCCTGTTCGAGATGGGATACTTCGGCGAGTCCGCGTACCTGACGCAATCTGGACAGCTTCACGGCGAAGCCATGGCCATGGCGATGGGCCGGATATATACATTCGGCCCGACGTTCCGCGCCGAAAAGTCCAAGACGCGACGGCACCTCACGGAATTCTGGATGATAGAGCCGGAAATGGCGTTCTATGATCTGGACATGACCATGGAGGTCGCCGAGGAACTGTTGACGCGCATTGTGGCCGATGTATTGCGCGATTGCCCACAGGAACTGGAAACGCTGGAGCGTGACCTTGAGCCATTGAAGCGCGTGACGGGACCATTTCCTCGTATCTCGTACACCGAAGCCGTCGACATCCTCCAGTCCGAGGAAACCATGCGCATGGTGGACGAGAAAGTGGTGGCCCTTACGCAGGAGGACACGGATCTGCGGGCTGAACGCGACGCGAACAGCGCACGCTACGGGCAGGCCAAGAAGTGGGAAAAGCGGAAGTTCGATGCGCGTGAGCTCGAAATCACGAACCGCTTGAATGAGATAGAGGAGATGCTACGGTACCTGCCCACGTGGAAGGAATCGGCCATCAACTTCACGTGGGGCAGCGACTTCGGTGGAAGTGATGAGACGTTGATTACCTGGCACTTCGACCGCCCCATCATCGTGCACAGATTCCCGCAGGAGTTCAAGGCGTTCTACATGAAGCGTGACCCGGAGGACGACCGTCTGGCGCTCGGCATGGATGTGCTGGCACCTGAAGGCTACGGAGAAATCGTAGGCGGTGGAGAGCGTGCCACGGACCTGGCCTTCCTCAAGAAGCAGGTCAAGGCCCACGGATTGCCTGAAGACGTGTTCACGTGGTATTTCGACCTGCGTCGGTACGGTTCGGTGCCTCACTCCGGATTTGGCCTTGGCCTGGAGCGCACCATTACGTGGATCTGCGGATTGCACCACCTCCGCGAGACCATTCCGTTCCCCCGCACGTTGGACCGATTGTATCCCTGATTCCGGGCACGGCGCTTGCAGTGACAGGGGTATCCTATTCAATACAACGGATTGCACCCATGAAATTGATGCTTCGCGCGTTTCTGATGACCACGATGTTGGTCGGTCTGACGCATTCGGTAGACGCCCAGACCAGTCACGGCCCCCTCTCCATCTCTTCGCGGGGCAACGGCCTTGTGGAAGTCGAGCCCGATCAGGCCCGGTTCATGTTTTCCGTTGTTTCGAAGGCAAAAACCCCGGACGAAGCGTCGCGGCTGAATGAAGATGCCACGGCCAATGCCCTGCGTGAGGTTCGTCGTGCCGGTATCGAAGAGCGCCACATCCAGGTGTCCAGTGTGCGTTTGCAGCCCGATCGGGAATGGGATGAGACCGGTCGCCGGTGGATTGAACGCGGGTTCGAGTCTGTCCGGGATGTGACGGTCACCGTAAACGACCTGGCGGTGCTGCCCAACTTGGTGGCTGGGGTCGTTGACAAGGGCGCCAACCGCGTGAACGGAATCCAGTATACACTGCAGAATACGTCACTCCACGAGCAGGCTGCGCTTGCGCTTGCCGTGACCGATGCGCAAGCGCGTGCCGGTGCCATGGCCGCACCGCTCGGGTTCGACACGGTCCGTGCCATCCGCATCGCCGAAGAAGGCCTTCGAGCTCCGGAACCCATCATGATGGAAGCCGCGATGCTGATGAAGTCCTCAGACGCCTCCTCCGGCGGCAATCCGGAAGCCTATGCCGGGGGCCTTATCACGGTCCGGGCATCGGTCGTCGTGGATTTCGTGGCGTTTGCCAGCGAGGAGTAGCGCGGGTTACTTCTTGAACTTGTGCCAGGCCCACAGGAGGACGACTGCACCGGCGGTGGCTGTAATCAGTTCTCCGATCAGGCTTTCAGGCGTCAACCCAATCAATCCGCCCAGGAAACCGCCCACGACGGCACCAGCGATTCCAAGAAGCGTCGTCAGCAGGAATCCGGCCGATTCCTTCTGGGGCGTAATGAGTTTCGCCAGCGCGCCGGCTGCAAATCCTACGAGGATGTACCAGATCAATGTCATGGTCGTGTTATCTTCTATGATTGAACAAAAAATCCTGTCATGTCCCGAACGCTCGTAGTCTCCATATCCGGAATCCGTGGAATCGTTGGCGCCGGTCTTGACCCGGAGGTGCTGGTCCGCTTTACGGGCGCGTATGCCTCTTGGTGTCACGATCAGCATAATAAGCATTCCCGTCCGTTGGTGGTCGTGGGGCGGGACGCCCGTGTTTCCGGCGCGCTGTTCGCCGATATGGTAATGGGTACGCTGCAAGCAGCAGGTTGCGATGTCATCGATGCGGGCCTGGCGACGACACCCACGGTTGAAATGGCTGTGGTCAAGGAAGGGGCCACCGGCGGAATCATCCTGAGTGCCTCACATAACCCTGCAGAGTGGAATGCGCTGAAGCTACTGGGAGGGAAAGGCGAATTCCTTTCTCCAGCCGAGGCGTCTGACGTGATTGCCCGGTCAGAAGCCGGCCCGGACGCGTCCGGGGCCTGGGTATCGTATGATGCATACGGCACGCGTCGTACGGAATCCTACCTGGATTATCATATCGAACAAATACTGGCGCTTCCCGAAATCAAACCGGACGTCATTGCCAGACGGGACTTCAGGATTGTGGTCGATGCTGTCAACTCTGTGGGCGGCATCGCGTTGCCGGCGCTCCTGCGGCGACTCGGCATCCGGGATGAGCAGATGGTGCTCATCCACTGCGAGCCAACCGGGCTTTTTGCGCATCCAGCGGAGCCGCTGCCTGAAAATCTCACGGAAATCTGTGCTCGCGTGGCATCCGAAGGAGCTGACCTGGGCCTCGTTGTGGATCCGGACGCCGACCGTCTCGCATTGATCGAGGATGGCGGAACGTACATGAGCGAGGAATTGACCCAGGTCATTGCGGCGGACTTCTGGTGGGGACACCATGACGGGCCGTTCGTGACGAACCTGTCCTCGTCCCGCGCCATAGACGACGTAGCGGCACGCAGGGGCCAGGCATCGTACCGGGCTGCCGTCGGGGAAATAAACGTGGTAGAGGAAATGAAGCGGCGGGGCGCCGTGATTGGCGGAGAAGGAAATGGAGGCGTTATCCTGCCGGCCTTGCATCACGGCCGCGATGCGCTTGTAGGAACGGCCATGGTTCTGCAGCATCTCGCCGATACGGGGCATTCACTGTCAGATGTGCGCAAGGGGTTGCCGCGATACGACATCGTGAAAATGAAAACGGACATCGGAGACCGGGATCCAGGGGCGTTGCTGGACACCATGGCGAAACGATACGCCGATGCCCGCATATCCACCATCGATGGCGTGAAGATTGACCTGGACGAAGGCTGGGTGCATTTGCGCAGGTCGAATACGGAGCCCATTATCAGGGTCTACGCGGAGTCGACATCGGCAGACGCGGCCCGGGCACTCGGTGAGCGTTTCATGGGCGAACTGCTGGCCTGACGGTCAGAGATCGACAAATCGGGCGTCCTCGACATCAGACACGTCGCGGGCTGGTTTGGCCTGGTGTGGTCGCGGCTGTTCCGGTCGTGGCGGCGCGTTCCGCCGGGGTGCGGTCAACGGTTCTTCGGGGCGGCCGGTTGCCGCTCTGAGCAGATTGCGGCCTGCCCGGTACACATACCAGGCGACAAACGCCAGTACGAGCCACTTGAAAAGCATCAGCGGGACGGATTGAAGTATCGGGTACCAGGGTGCGTGATGCCCCCGATCTGTCGTATGAGTTCGTCCAAATCGTCCGATTGTTTCACGAAATCAATGTGAGTCGCATTCACAATGAGCAGTGGGCTGGCGTTGTAGTGGAAGAAGTAGTCGTTGTAGGCCGTATTCAGGGCATCTATGTACGCGCGTTCCATTTGGGCCTCGTACGACCGTCCCCGCTCCGAAATGTTGGCCATGAGTCGGTCGGTGGACGACTGCAAATAGACGATGAGGTCTGGTACGGGCGTCGTGGGCTGCATGATGCCAAACATGGTCTCATACAGACTCAGCTCGTCGCCGTCCAGGTTGATGCGTGCAAATATCCGGTCCTTGTCGAACGCATAGTCTGAAACAGTGAGCTGCTGGAACAGGTCGCGTCGGGACAGGCCCTGCTGCTGTCGAAACCGGCTGGCCAGAAAGCTTAGCTGGGTCTGGAAAGCCCAGCGGGGCCGGTCGGAGTAGAAGCGCTCCAGAAACGGGTTGTCCTCGAACTCTTCCCTGACCTGTCGGCCATCGAAGTGATTGGCGAGCTGCGTGGCCAGGGTGGTTTTGCCCGCTCCGATGACCCCTTCGATAACGATGTATTGCAGGTTGTCCGGAAGCGTCTCCGGCACGGAAACGGGGCCACGGGATGGTTGTGCTTCCTGGAGTTCGTCAAAGAGGCTCATCGACTGGCAGTCTGGTTACCGTGTGCGCATCGGTCAGGTGTGACAGAAGATACTCGACAGAGGAATCAATGGGAGCCGGTATGTGCAACTCCGGAGCAATTTCGGCAAGCGGCACCAGGACGAACGCGCGTTCGTGCAGACGCGGATGGGGTAGGGTCAGCTCCGACCCCGTCATCCGGACGCCTGGTACGTGCAGGATATCGATATCCAGCGTGCGGGCCTCCCACCGCCCACCCGCTGACCGGTCACGCCCGAACGACTTTTCGGCGTCCTGACAGGCGTGCAACAGACCATCGGGCGCAAGCGACGTCTGGACATGAATGGCGGCGTTCAGGTACGGAGGCTGCGGCACGGCTCCCGGAAGCACAACGGCCTCCGTTTCATATACCGAGGACACAGAAATGACCCGGGTTGAAGGCAATGCGCGCAATGTGGCCATGGCACCGCGGATCATTTCCAGTCGGTTTCCAAGGTTTGTCCCGACTCCGAGGTAAGCATCGATCATGCCCGGAATATACCGTCAGTCACTGAGCATTGTCTGGTGTCAGGGTGGCGGGAACGGTCGGACAAAAAAAAGCGGGGCGAGGTGCACGTTGTGCACCCCGCCCCGCAAAGGAACCGTTGGTTCGGCAGATGTGGATTACATCATGCCGCCCATTCCGCCCATGCCACCCATGTCGGGTGCACCGCCACCATGGCCTTCCGGCTCTGGCTTGTCAGCGATGACGGCTTCAGTCGTGAGCAGGAGGCTCGAGACCGATGCTGCATTCTCAAGGGCCGAACGTGTGACCTTGGTCGGATCAATGACGCCGAAGTCGTACATACTGCCGTAGTCACCGGAGTAGGCGTTGTAGCCGAAGTCCTTCTTGCCGTCAAGCACCTTCTGTACCACGATGGAGCCTTCCATCCCGGCGTTGGCAGCGATCTGACGAAGCGGCTCTTCGAGCGCACGGCGAACAATCAGGATACCAATGGCCTGGTCTTCGTTCTCCGTTTCAATGCCTTCCAGTGCGTCGACGCAGCGGAGCAGGGCGACACCGCCACCAGGGACAATGCCTTCTTCGATGGCTGCGCGCGTGGCGTGCAGGGCATCTTCGACGCGAGCCTTCTTTTCCTTCATCTCAGGCTCGGTTGCGGCACCGATGCGGAGCACAGCAACACCACCGGCCAGCTTGGCCAGGCGTTCCTGCAGCTTCTCGCGATCGTAGTCGCTTGTCGTTCCTTCAATCTGCTGCTTGATCTGACCCGTACGGGCTTTGATCTGCTCAGCATCACCGGCACCGTCGACGACGGTCGTGTTGTCTTTGTCCATCACGACGCGCTTGGCCTGGCCAAGATCCTCGATGGTCGCATTCTCGAGACGGTAGCCCTTCTCCTCAGAAATGACCGTGCCGCCCGTAAGGATGGCAATGTCTTCGAGCATGGCCTTGCGGCGATCGCCAAAGCCAGGAGCCTTGACAGCTGCAACCTTGATGGTGCCACGAAGCTTGTTCACCACGAGGGTGGCCAGTGCTTCGCCTTCAATGTCTTCCGCGATGATGACCAGCGGACGACCTGACTGGGCGGCCTTCTCCAGAACCGGGAGAAGATCCTTCATGGCGCTGATCTTCTTGTCGTGGATCAGGATGTAGGGATCTTCCATGACGGCTTCCATATTGTCGGAATCCGTGACGAAGTAAGGAGACAGGTAACCGCGGTCGAACTGCATGCCTTCCACGACGTCGAGCGTCGTTTCCATGCCCTTGGCTTCTTCGACCGTGATGACGCCTTCCTTGCCAACGCGCTCGAATGCTTCGGCGATATCATTGCCGATGGCAGCGTCGTTGTTGGCGGAGATGGTGGCAACCTGGGCAATGCGGCCCTTGTCCTGAACGGACTCGCTCATGGTGCGGAGCTTCTCGACAATGGCCGTTACAGCCTTGTCAATGCCACGCTTGAGGTCCATCGGGTTGGCGCCAGCCGTGACGTTCTTGAGACCGGCCGACATGATGGCCTGGGCAAGGACGGTAGCCGTCGTTGTGCCGTCACCGGCAACATCGCTGGTCTTGGAAGCAACTTCCTTGACCATCTGGGCACCAACGTTCTCGATGCGATCTTCGAGTTCGATTTCCTTGGCGACGGTCACACCGTCCTTGGTAACCGTAGGGGCACCGAATTTCTTTTCAATGATGACATTGCGACCCTTGGGGCCGAGCGTCACTTTTACCGTATCGGCGAGCTTGTCGACACCCCTCTTGAGGGCTGTGCGAGCGTCCGAATCGAATACAATCTGCTTGGACATGGATTTATCTTATTGGTCTTGACGTAAACGTGGTCTTGACGGAATGGGGCGGTCAGTTATTGACGACGCCGAGGATGTCGGACTCACGCATGATGAGCACATCGTCGCCATCCAGGTTGATTTCCGTGCCGGAGTACTTGCCGTACAGGACGGTATCGCCATCGACAACCGTCATGTCGACCTTGGTGCCGTTTTCGACTTTACCGGGACCTACTGCGACGACAGTGCCGCGCTGTGGCTTTTCTTTGGCCGTATCAGGAATGAAGAGGCCGCTGGCCGTTTTTTCTTCGGCGGGGAGCGGCTTGACCACCACTCGATCGCCCAATGGTTTGATGCTAGCCATAGTTGGAATCCTTTTTACTTTTGAGAATGTCTCAGTGGGAGCGTTTTAGCACTCTCGGGTCGAGAGTGCTAATGACAATCCGCAATGTGGCGCGAAACGTGGCGAAACTATCGCCGTTCGCAGATAGGTGGAACCCCTGATTTTTCGTATCTGTTCCATCGAATGTCCGCAGACTTGATCAATACGCCCCGGAGAGGGATTAAGAATCGGTGAACGATACGCCCACACGTACCGGTGTGCTGCATATATGGGGAGGCCCGTTGTTGGTCCTGTCACTATTCGCACTGGCCGTATTGCCCACCATGACCCCTTTCGTCGGTCCCGTGTTGAAGAAGGGACTCATGACAGCCTTCGCGACAGTGTGCCACCAGCTGCCGGACCGCTCTCCGCACTGGTTCGGGACCGTGTGGGCCATCTGCCACAGGGATGCCGGTATCTATTTCGGACTTCCCGCAGGAGCGGGGCTGTACTTACTGGCTGGCACGGACTGGTTGCAACGCGTGTTTCGCAGGCCACCTGCTGAATTCATCCGCAAACGGATTCCGCTCATCTTCGCAATATCGCTGGTCCCAATGATGTTTGACTGGGGACTCGATGCCATGGGTCTGCTGGAAAATACACCCGAAACAAGGATCGTGACGGGCGCAATATTCGGCATCACAGGTGGATTCCTGGTCGCCTTCTCACTGCTCGAAACTTCTGCACCGCGATGACGAATATTGTAGTTTAGCCGCAGTAGCTGACCACCATTCGACCTTGATGTCCATGCAAAGCAAACAACAATCGCTCATCCTAGGCGGCGCCGTAGCCGGCCTGCTGGGCACGTCCTACCTCGGGTTCATCAATATCCTGTGTTGTCTCGGAGTCATTGTTGGCGCGTTGGCCGCAGTGTGGCACTATACGGACACGTACGAGAAAACCATCCCTGCCGGAGAGGGCGCCGGAATGGGTGCTATGGCAGGCATGATCGGAGCCGCCATTTCGACCGTCCTGAATCTCATTCTCATGTCGTTCGGCATTCGCCACGACCTGGCGACGTCAGAGTTCTTCTTGAACAAGTTCGGCGACCAGATGCCTCCCGAGCAGTACGATCAGCTTATTGCCCAGATAGAGACGCCGTTTACGATCGGTGGCTGGTTGGGCGAAAACTTCGTTGGAGTCCTGATCGGGTTCGCCGTTTCTGCTGCCTTCGGGGCCATTGGAGGTGTCATAGGCGCCAAGATGTTCAAGAAGGGAGGCGACGAGGTGCTGGATCCCTTGGCTGCCTGACGTCAGTGGCGGTGACTGTCCCTGTGGGGCCTGCGAGCCCGTGGCAGACCCAGTACTTCAGACACGACAAATGCACGACTCAGCTCTTCTCCTGATGGCATGACAAAGGGAGCAGGTTCGTTGCTCGCCGTTGACTCAACCTCAGGGGCCTTGGACAGGATCGAGGTGTCGGTACGACGTTTCTTCTGCATCCCTGGAGCCGGCTTGTCGCGGCCTGACTCCCAGTGGGGCTCGGGAATCGGATTCTTGAACTCCACGTCACGTTTCCGGGCAGGCTTGGACGCTGGCGCGGGATCGCCGGACAGGATACGCTCAATGACCTCGGCCGCGGTCATGTGGGTTTCCGACGCGTGCGCTCCGTCCACGGCATCCGGGTGCGGGAATTCTGCCTGGGCTTCTGCATCGCCCCGACGCTGTTTGGCCCGCTTCTTCTCCATAAGACCGGAGATGATGGGCAGGGCGGCAATCAGGATCCAGATGAGAATGTCGAAGTCCATGCGGGGTTAACGGCGCGAGTCGGTTGTGGATCCTGCGGTGAGGCGTTCAATGAGTTTGCGATTTGCGCGTGGAAAAGCCAGTGCATGTAGCTCTTCCGGGCCGACCCACCGCATGGGAAGGTCGGTTCGTGGCTCCGGAGATCCGGGTGTGAGCCGGCAGTGGAACGCATGCATGGTGATCCGGAAATGACTGTATGCATGCTTGATGGCGCACTCCAGCGGACCCACCATGACGTCCGATCCGGTTTCCTCCCGGATTTCCCGAACGAGGGCCTGTTCCAGTTCCTCTCCCGGCTCGCATTTTCCACCGGGGAATTCCCACAATCCTCCGAGCATCGCGCTTTCCGGCCGCCGTTGGACAAGGACACGCCCTTCGGTGTCCTGGATGATGCCGACGACAATCGTATGATGCGGTACCGGTGCCTTTTTCTTCTTGAACGGGTATGCGGAGGGGTCGCCCATAGCAAACGCCTCGCAATGGGCTTGAACCGGGCACTGATCGCATAACGGGCGCAACGGCGTGCACAGGACGGCGCCCAGTTCCATCATGGCTTCGTTGTGGGTGCCGGGAGCCGCCTCGTCGAGCAAGGTGTTGGCCATGTTCTGCAGTTGCCGTTTGACGGGCCCACTTGTGACGTCGTCTCCGATGGCGAATAACCGAGTCAGCACCCGTATAACGTTTCCGTCCACAACCGCATGCGGCAATCCCAGGCCGATACTGGCAACGGCGGCGGCCGTATAGGGACCTACACCGGGTACTCGGAGCCAGTCGTCGTACGACGCCGGAAGCTCACCGCCGTGATCTCTCACAATCTGTTTGGCACCGGCGTGGAAATTCCTCGCACGGGCATAGTACCCGAGGCCTTCCCATAACCTCAGGATATCGTCAAGAGGCGCAGATGCGAGATCCTGGACCGAAGGGTATGTTGATGCAAATGCCTCATAGTAGGCTAGGCCTTGATCAACCCGCGTCTGCTGCAGCAATACTTCCGACATCCAGATGAGATAGGGATCATCGGACTGCCGCCAGGGGAGGTCGCGCGCCTCGGCCCGGAACCAGTCAGCGAGTGAAGATTGGAAACCTACGATGTGATCGGGTGACCAGCCAGGGGTGTGTGGAGCAATATGGTCGTGAGCAGTCGTCACGGGAGCAATCGGTACCGGGGCAAGTGTCGATCTGGAAAAGGAAATGTCGGGGACAAGCCCGCCGTATCGCCGTAAGACGGTCCGTGCGAACGACCCATGCATATGAAGCGAGAGCCGCGTCCGTACGCGACCGTGGCAATGTCGGCAGAACGATGGTCTTTGCCATCTTGTTCTTCGTCGGGCTCTGTGGATTCAGTCCCGTCGTGGCGGTCTCGCAGGATGCGGGGGCGGCTGCCTGGAGCGTTGTCGAGCAGGATGGTGGAGTGATGCCCTGGCCTGCAGGCGTACCGACTCCGGATCGGCCGGGAATGCTGTGGCGAAGTGCCCTGACGGCCGCCTATGCAGAATCGGGCTATTTCGGTGCGCGTGTGGATTCCGTGCTTACGCCCTTGAAACAGGTTGTGGTAGCAAAGGGGGTGGTTGCCCGCGTGAGTGCCGTGAACGTGGAGTGGTCAGGTGAATCGGTTGCCGTTCCCCGGTGGATAGAACAAGCACCGCTCACACAACGGAATCTGGAACTGCTTGGCGATGAACTGCTGTTCGCGTTGTCCACCAAGGGCTTCCTGGCAGCCACGTCGAGCGTGGTCGGCATCGAAAAGGAAGGGGAGGAGTACCGCGTTCACATGACGGTCCATGCCGGCATGCCGGCCGTCATCCAGGATGTCATCTTCGAAGGTGATACGCGCAGCGTTCCGGCGTATCGATTGCGGGTATCGGGTGTCCGGACCGGAATGGCGGCACAGTCCGTCAACCTGGATCGGATCCGAAGACGGGTTGCCGCTGCACCCGGAATCCGACGGGCGAGACAGCCTGTATTCGAGTTGCTGTCCGATTCCACAGCCGTGATTGTTGTGCCGGTCGAGCCCGTTCCACCGGGACAGTTCGATCTGACGGTCGGTCTGTTGCCGGCGACCGACACGCGCGGAGCCGCGTTGACAGGCGGGGGGCACATCCGGTTGATGAATGCATTTGGCGCCGGTCGGATCATGGAAATCCGCCTGGACCGTCGGCCAGGGCAGGTCAGTGCCGCCGATGTCCGGCTCGGCGATCCGATGATCCTGGGATCCCCGGTCGGCCTGGACGTCGCATTCCAGGGTCTCCAGCAGGACTCTACGTATGCCCACAGGTCCTGGTCGGCCGGTGTTGGCTATCGATTCGACGAGCAGCTCCGGATAGGCGTACGGTGGAACCGTGAGGTAACGAGGCCCGGGCAGGCGGGCAGAGATATTCCGAGAGCCAATGCGGCGTTCGCAGGCGTGGAGCTGGGATACACCCGGCTGGACGACCCCATAGTCCCACGCTCTGGGCTGGAGCTGACATCCCTCTACGAGCGGGGCCAGCGATCATTGCCGACCGGGCTGCAGCGGGTGGAGAGGCTTTCGGTAGACGTACGTACGTATTTCAGGACTGGTGGAAAGGGCGTCATGGTGACGGGCGGCAATGCCCGCCTGATAAGGGGTCCCGTTCTGGACCAGAGCCAGTTGGTGCGTTTCGGCGGCGCTTCGTCCCTGCGGGGCTATGATGAGGATCGATTCCTGGTCGACACGGCTATTCGAGCCACGGCAGAATGGCGATACGTGTTCGAAGCTTCGTCCTACGTATTTTCATTCCTTGACGTGGGCTTACTTGAGCGCCGGGAAACGGAAACGGCACCCGGATTCAGCGACGTGAAACCCGGGCTCGGCGTCGGTATGCTTGTTGAAACGGCTGCCGGATGGGTGAATCTCACGTATGCCGTGAACACGGAAGAGTCCATTCGCAACGGACGCATTCACATAGGCCTGGCATTCGGGCTCTGATCGGACGATGACCAAACACCGCTTTTACTGCCCACCCGACTGTTTTGCCGGAGACCACGTCGTTTTCCCTGATGACGAAGCCCGGCATGCCTTCAAGGTATTGCGCCTGTCCATCGGTGATGTTGTGACCGTTGTCGATGGGGCGGGGGGTATGTTCAACGTCCGGATGGAGACCGTGGCCCGTGGAAAAGCGATCGGGACCATCGAATCCCGGTTCGAGTCCGATGCCGAGTCGCCGGTGCAGGTGACGGTAGGCCTCGCGCTGTTGAAGCATGCCGGGCGATACGAGACGTTCCTGGAAAAGGCCGTGGAGCTCGGGGTTCACGAAATCGTACCCCTGCAGACCGACCGGACCGAAAAGTCCAAGTTCAGACGGCAGCGCGCCGAGTCCATCCTGGTGGCGGCCCTCAAGCAAAGCGAACGCGCCCAACTGCCAGCGCTTCGGGATGTGACCCGGCTGAAGCAGATCCTGGAAGAGACGGATGGATGTCGTCTCATTGCGCATGAAGGCACAGGCCCCGAGGACCACATACGACATCATTTGGAGACCACGGCCGGACGGGTGACGCTGCTCATCGGGCCAGAGGGTGGATTTGCCGACCGGGAAATGGCCATGGCAACCGATGCAGGCTGGATTCCGGTGTGGTTGGGGCCCCGGAGACTGCGCGCAGAGACCGCCGCCATGGCTGCAGCAGGTTTCATCATTATGTCACTTGAGTGACACGGGTCCTTTTTCGTATCTTTCTTGTCTATTCAATTGGTACGACTGGCATGTTCACATTCATCATTGTCCTCATTTCAATCATAGCCGTCCTCATGACGCTGGCTGTTCTGCTCCAGAGCGGCAAGGGTGGTGGTTTGGCTGGTATTGCTTCCGGCGGCGCCACCACGCAGATCCTGGGATCGCGACAGGCTCCTGACTTCCTGGAGCGTGCCACATGGACCATGTCGGCTGCATTCATTGTCCTTTGCATCTTGTCGAACTTTGTCATTGATCGTGCTGCCGTCGAAGGATCGGTCATCCAGGGGCAGTCGCAGGGGCAGGTTCAGACCGCACCGGCACTGCCGCCTCCGGCCGATGCCAGTGGTGATGAATCCGGTGCAGTGACGCCGCCAGCTGAAGACGGCAACCAGTAGGCCCACTATCATTCAGGATGAGCCTGATGAGGGGGTGTCGCGAAGCGACACCCCCTCTTTGTTTATAGGAGACGCGCCACGCTCAGCGGGGCTACTGGCGTTCGAAGCGTGCTCCATTGAATTCCAGTGCCTCGGGCTGCCCAGCGTCGCCCATGAAAAACGTGATTACCCTGCCTTCTCCCGGAATCAGCTCCAGGCGTATCGTATCGGGCCGTGTGAATGCCGTGGCGCGGGCATGCAGGTTCCCCATGCGAACAACCGGCGTTTCACCTTCCATGCGGACATAAATGGCATCATATTCGGCGTTCAGATACACCCCCATATACTCCTCCGCTGGCCTGGAAAGCGTCCATGATCGTGCCGACAAATGATGCCGCTGCGCGTTATATCGCTCGGCCAGGCTGTGCGAGGTGGCTGCAACCTGCCTAATGGAGTTCCTGGCGGTTTCCATTGCACGTGCGGCGTCCAACGGCCAATCGTAGGCGAAGGCCGCCATGATGGCAGCCACCTGACCGGAGACATTGGTTTCATTGAAAAGGATGGCCACACCGGTGGCACTCGCTGGCTCGAATGAAATGTGCGCATGGCTGCCGGCAAACCCTCCGAAGTGGTGAATGATATGGTGGTCATTGAAGGGGCCAGCATACCATCCCACCCCGTACCCGGTGCGTTTGAATGGCCCGAATTCAGCGTCGACGGTGGCCGTCATGTGCTGAGACCGCTCAATCAACTTCTCTGGGAAAACCTGTTCTCCATCGACGCGTCCTTTGTTCAATTGAACCGTGAGGAATCTGGCCGCATCGGCTACTGACATGTACATGCCCCCGGCAGACTGCATGGTGTTGTCCCGTTTGCGTAAGTACAGTGCCTCAAGGCCGGACTCACCGAACGAGGTCATGGGAACGGCAGGGTTCCATGCTTGTGCAGCAGTCGCCCATGCCGTCGAATGCTCCATGCCTGCCGGGCCCAGCACATACTCATGGATAAGATCCTGCCATGGCGTTCCGGTCCGGCGTTCGATGAGAATGCCCAGGATATTGTAGCCGAGATTGGAATAGTCGAACGTTCCCGGGGGGGCATCGGTATTGACACGGGTCGATGCAAGGAGACGATTCTGTGTGTAGACATCCGGAGCGCCGGAATACGCAAGCCGGAAGGTGAGTGCATCGTTGGAAAGACCATGCGTATGGTCCAGTAGCTGCCGAAGTGTAATCCGGTCCGCAGGTATGTTCTCGCGAAATGCGATATTGGAAAAGGCATCGGCGAGGGAAACATCCAGATCAATGATGCCCTCCCTGTCAAGCAACAGGGCCATGAGTCCGACAACGGGTTTCGTTACCGATGCGACGTAGTAGGGTGTGTCGGGTGTCGCGGGTTTGTTGCCGGACGGGTCGGATATTCCGTGGGCGGTTACAAAGGTGTCCGGACCGCGGACGACCGCCATGGTGAACCCGGGAAAGTCCGGCACGGCCCTGGTGAGTTCACGGCCCAGGAGGTCAAGGTCATGCTGGAAGTCCTGCCAGGCAGCGGCCTGCAGCGTAAAAAACATGGACAGGAGGACAAAAAGGAAGGACTTCATAGGTCAGCGAGATTGTTGCGCGTACGACGAGGCGGGCCACACCGCCACGTTCCAGACACGGGTATTCCATGAATGGTTTACCGGCCGTGGCAGCTGTCCGTGATTCCGCGCTCACGCATGTAGTGCCGAGCCGCAAAAAGGAGGGGGGCGCCCTTGCGGGCGCCCCCCATCATTGCGGCATTGCCGACCTGTAAGCCGAATTCTGTCTGCCCTCGTGGCGCCGCTGTCCGCCAAGGGGAGATCATCATTTATCTGGGACTGGCGTCACCGCCAGCCTCGAGCAGCCTACCCGCATCGCACTTCGACGGGCCGCCATATCCCTTGCGGGAGCGATGCTGCTTGGCCTTGCACCCCGTGGGGTTTACCTGGCCGCCCCGGTCACCCGGAACGCCGGTGGGCTCTTACCCCACCCTTTCACCCTTGACCTGTGCTCCCGAAGAAGCCATCGGCCGGAATGCTTTCTGTTGCACGTGCCGTCACCGACCGAAGTCGGCGCCTTCCTGTTAGGAAGCACGGTGCCCTGTGGTGTTCGGACTTTCCTCACCCGACCCCGAAGGACGGGCGCGATGATCCGATCGGCAATATGTTGTGACCGGTGAGCCCGGCCGCATTTCTGCGTCCCGTGCCTACAGGTTCATCGCCGATGCCGTCTCTTCGAAAAGATCGCCGTCGACAATGATACGTCCGGTGTGCTCGCAGGCCATGATACGATTCCGCTGACGGATCTCGAGCTGGCGCTGCGGCGGTACCGCATAACCACCTGCTGCGCCGCGATCGAGCGGCACAACGGCGCGTCCGTCGCGAAGACGACCACGCAAGCGGGCGTAGGCGCGCAGATAGCGGTCATCGACCTGCTTCTCTGCCTCGACGCGCAACTTCTCCATGGAGGCCTGCTCGCTCTTCGTGTCCTTGAGAACCTCGGAGAGCTCGGTATGCTTGGATGTCAGCACGTCATCGAGTTCGGCAAGACGGGCCTTCGTTTCCTCGACCGCCATTTCGTGGACCGGCACATTCATGGCCAGTTCCTCAATGCGGGCATTGGAATCGACAATCCGCTGCTTCTGCGCTTCGATTTCCTTTGTCAGGGCATCGTATTCGCGGTTGTTGCGGACCTGGAGCTGCTGCTCCTCATACTTCTTGATGAGGCCCTCAGACTCCTTGATGTCGTTTTCCGCCTGGATCTTGCCTAGTTCGTTGTCCTTCTGCTCCTGTTCGAGCTTCTCCAGACGCGTTTCAAGGCCTGCCTTTTCATCTTCCATGTCGCGGATTTCATCCGGAAGATCGCCACGCAGCTTTTTGATCTGGTCGATCTTGCTGTCGATGGTCTGTAGTCGGACCAGCGCTGTGAGCTGATCCCCTATCGTCGTTTCGGTGGCAGTGGTGGGCATAGGTAGATATAGTCGTTCGTCTGTAGACTGCCATTTACTTTGTGTTCATCATTAAGTTCATTGGATAAATGATGAACCGATCCAGGAGTGTACCGGAGCCGTCCTCGTTCCGGTCACATGCCACGTAATATCCGGGAAGTGTCCTGAAAGATGGTCGCGGAGCAGGTCTTCCGTGAGGCGCTCCGTTTCATAGTGGCCTGGATCGATGAGTGCCATGCGGGGTGTTCCGTCGGACCCGAGCACATCGAAGTATCTGTGATATGTAACATCTGCAGTTACATATGCATGGGCATCGGAAGAGAGCGCCGCGTCGATGAAGTCCGATCCGGAGCCCCCACAAACGGCTACGCGCTGGATGGAAGCGTCCAAATCACCTGCGTACCTGAGAGTTGGCGCGTCGAGCGCTTCGGTCACGCGATCGAGGAAGGAGCGCAGCGCCTCGGGTCGGGCCAGCGAGCCTATTGCGCCGAGGCCGGCGTCGCGGTACGGTTTCCGGATGTCCATGATATCGAATGCGACCTCTTCGTAGGGGTGGGCATGCTTCATGGCCTGGACCACGTCATGCTGCAGCCACGCGGCGAACTCCATTTCCAGCCGCACTTCCGTGACGCGTTCCATGGATCCACCAGCCGAACCGATGAATGGTTGGGCATCCGTGGTTGGCCGGAACGTGCCGGTTCCACCGGTACGGAAGGAACATGCCTCGTAGGCGCCGATCCTGCCGGCACCAGCCGCAGCCATGGCTTCATGGACGGCATCGACATGATCCACCGGGACGAATGTTGCAATCTTGCGTACGGCATCGTCCATTCCTGTCATGAACGAGATGTCCTTCAGGCCGAGACGCTCCGCCAAACCGAATGAGACCCCGTTCCGGGCCGCGTCCAGGTTGGTGTGGATGCTGTAGAGCGCGATGCCCGATTCGGCCAGGTCCAACACGAGACCGGATACGAACGCGTCCGGGGTGACAGATTTCACGCCCTTGAACAACAGGGGGTGATGCGTGACAATGAGTTCCGCGTGCATGGCCTTGGCTTCGGCCACGACATCGGGTGTGAGATCGAGTGCGATTACCGCGCGTGTCACCTCACGCGACGCACGTCCGACCTGTAATCCGACGTTGTCATACGACTGGGCGGTTGCTCGGGGGGCCCAGGTTTCAAGTACACGGGCGATATCTGAGACGGATGCTGCCATCCTGATATTACGCGTCCATTGGAAGCGGGGTCCTTCCAGCTGCATCGACCCCTTCGGCCTCGTTGACCCTCAATAGCAGTAGTCCACCGACGACGAACAGGACAACAACGATCGCTACCCCGAATCGCATGCTGCCGAACAACACGGTCAGTTTGGCCAGAAGGAAAGGACCGAGGAAGGCCGTGAACTTACCGGAAAAGGCAAAAAAGCCATAGAACTCATTTTCGTGGTTTGGAGGAGTGAAGCGCCCCAGCAGGGACCGACTTGCACTCTGGTTCGGACCGGCCATCAGCCCAACGCCGATGCCCGCCACCCAGAACCAGAAAACGCTCTGACTCAAAACCGCGATGAGCGTCGCTGCGACGAGTCCCACAAGAGAGACCATGATGGTCCGTTTGCCCCCGAGAATATCGTCCAGGAAGCCGAGGCCGAATGCCCCGAGTCCGGCCGCGACGTTCAGGGCGATGCCGAAGATCATGATTTCCTGGAACGTGAAGTCGAATACTACCGCCGCGTATACACCTCCTGACCCGAAAATGGTGACCAGACCGTCGTTGTAGATGAGGCGGGCGACGAGCAAACGGAAGACCTGCGGGTAGCGCCGGATATCGTTGAAAACCCGCTTCAAATCAAACCAGGACGACTGCATGAGCGCACGCATTTTGGGTGCGTTTTCCTTTCGCGGGTCCCGGACCAAGAAGAACATGGGAATGCTGAATACTGCAAACCAGATGGCTACCAACAGGTTGGTTGCGCGAATCGGTTCGCCCGATGCGGCATCGAGGCCAAACAGCGGTGGATCGGGATTCACAAACATGACGAGACCCACCACCATGCACAGCAATCCGCCGATGTAGCCAGCCGCCCAGCCATACCCGGAAATCCGGCCGATCCTCTGAAGTGGCGCGATGTCCGGAAGGAAGGCGTTGTAGAACACGTTCGCCATCTCGAACGCGACATTCGCCACGATGAAAATGGTGATGGCAGCCATGGCGTCGCCGGGGCCGGGGAAATACAGGGCGACCGACCCAAGGACGCAGACGACGGTCGTCACAAAGAGAAACCGTTTCCGGTGGCCTCCCTGATCGGCCATGGCGCCCACGAAGGGAGACAGGACCGCAACAATGAGGGCCGAAATCGTGATTCCCGTGAACCACATGTCAGCACCCGTGGTCTCATCAGGTGCGATGCTCTTCGTGAAGTAGGTCGCGTAAATGAACGTCACGACGAGCGTCGTGAAGGCGGAGTTCGCGAAGTCGTACAGGGCCCATGCCTGGATGGCATACCGGGATCGCTGGGGAGGCGGCATGAGCGGTGCGTGTGTCGGTGGGGTAGGTGGTTGGCGTGGCTGAGGGCGTGACGCCCACGGAAGTCCCCAAAGTAGACGGCTGACCGCGCACCGTCAAGCGGGCCATCAGGTTGACGTGATTTCTGCTACCGCCCTTGTGAACCGGTCCACCTCTTCTTCCGTGTTGTAATAATGGACAGAGGCCCGCACCATGCTCGGCAACTGCCGTCGTTCTGCATCGAGCCGGGCCCAATCGGGGTCGGCGATATTGGTGTTCATGCCGCGGGTTGTGAGTCCGCGTTGGATGTCGGTTGCGGCCGTAGACGCATGTGAGAAGGTCACGATACCTCCTTTCCGCTCGCCAATATCGTGTACCCGGACGCCTGCCAGATCCCCGAGTGACGTTCGGAGGGACGCTGCCAGTCCTGCGGTCCGGGACTGGATGTCGGACATCCCGATATCCAACGTGTACCTGACGGCCACCCCCAGTCCGATCTTGCCGGCGACATATCCTTCCCAGGTCTCAAAACGACGGGCGTCGGGTTGCATCTCATAGTTGTCTACTGCCGCCCACCGGGCGGCATGTAAATCCAGCACGGGTGGCTGGATCATTTCCAGGCTGCCGGGCCGTACGGCAAGGAATCCAGTCCCGCGTGGGCCTCGCAGGTACTTGCGCCCCGTGCCGGACAGGAAATCGCAGCCGATTGCTTCCATATCGACATCGATCTGACCCACGGATTGACAGGCATCCAGCAGGTACGGGATGCCATGGCGCTTTGCAACGTTACCCACGGCCGCTGCCGGGTTTACCAATCCAGAGTTCGTAGGAATATGGGTCAGGCAGAGAAGTCGGGTACGAGGAGTGATGAGGCGTTCAAGGGCATCCACATCGACTTGACCGGCGGCATCGTTCGGTGCGACATCGATTTCAATGCCGTGCCGCTCACGCAGTTGCAGCATGGCCAGGTAGTTGGACGCATAGGACGCCTGGGCGGTCAGCACGCGGTCTCCGGAGCGCCAATCCATGCCATAAAACACGGTACCCCACGCCTTGGTAGCGTTTTCCATGAGCGCGATGTGGTCCGGTCGTGTCCGCAGCAGCGTGGCCAGTGCATCGTACGTGTCCTGCGTCCGTTCACGCGCTTCGGCAGCGGCTTCGTAACCGCCGATCACGGCCTCCCGCTCCAGATGCTCCGTAACGGCGGCAAGTACGGGGCGGGGCATGAGCCCCGCCCCTGCATTATTGAAATGAAGGACACTCCGGCAGCCGGGTGTGTCGCTACGCAAGGCTTCAATGTTCATTCGTGGCTGGCGATGGTTGGGCGGGACGATGATGTCGGTACGTTCGTGCTTCCACGCTTGTTGCCGGGGCCGTATTTTGCGCCCGTCTGCCTTGCAGGCTCCCGCCCTCGTAGCTCAGGGGATAGAGCACCGGTTTCCTAAACCGGGTGTCGGAAGTTCGAATCTTCCCGAGGGCGCCATTCCGATTCTTCGTGATGCTGAATGACCTCATAGGTTGAGGCCTGCTGGCTGGCTTCCATTCCACTTCACCCCCTTAGGGTCATGAGATTCAGCTATTATTTGTTGCTGTGCGTATTTGTCTCGGCAGGTTGCACAAAAGCCGAAACCGAAACGGACGCGACTGCCAGTGTTGTGCAGGACTATCCAAAGACGGTCGCTGTTTGGGACCTTGAGCTCCCCGAAGGAGCCTATGATTGGTACAGTCAGTTCTCGGGAGAAGCGGCAGTGCCGGATACCACATGGCACGTTGCCTGGGCCTATACCGTCCCCGATTCAGGTACCGAACCTGCGGGGTCCATTGTGTTCAGGGCGAGGTTTGACAGCATCGAAAATGGATGGGCGCTTGATGCCTCCTATGAATTCCAATCAGAGGACGGTGCACCCAGGCTGGTTTGGGTGGATGACATCGATGATATGGAATACGGCGTCACGACGGCCACCAATACAGTGGTCGACACGTGGCGACAGTTGCCGGGATACCTTCACAATCCTTCGCTGTGGGTTGAAACGGGGTATACTCAGCCTCTTGATGGTCGGCTGATTCAGTTCGAGGACGCGGCTTTCGCCTTTGACCAGTACGAACTGCCGGGAGCGGGTCCCTACTTTGTGGTCGCATCGGACTCCCAACATGTGGAGCTGAGAGAGGAAATACCGTCAGATATGGCGTGCGGGATGCCGCCGGAACTCGTCGTGGATCCTCCCCAAAGCGAACAACGAGTCTATCGTGTGCAGGTCTCCGTTTTCTTCTCCCAGGATGGAAGAGCACACTTTCGGCTTGCCTATCCACGCGGTTGTTGATCAACAGACGGTTACAGACCATGAAATACCCCCTCCTTTTCTGCCTCTTCGTGTTGTTGTCCGCGAGCCGTACCCAGGCTCAAACGTCGGGTGGCATATCCGCGGAATTGGATTTGGCAGAACCCGTTGAGACGGTCATGTCAGACGATTCCAAAGTCAGGCGCGGTCCCGGGCTGTTTTCCAAGGTCAGAGGCAACGTAAAAAGGGGAGACGCCATCACGGTCACCCGGCTGCATTCCGATAAGTTGTATATCGAGTCCCGTGACGTGAGTGGTTGGGTTGGGCGCGACAGAGTAGAGAGAACGCCTCTGTTGAACGAGCTCATTGAAGAGGCTGAGGGCATCGCACGTGAGCAGCAATTTGCGCAGGAACAACAACAGCTCCGGGAGCGCCTCGCCCGCGAGGAAAAGGCTCGTTCTACCCGTCGGGGTTGGAACATGGAAGTGTTCGGGGAAGCCGGTGCCAAGGTGGACATGGAGATTGAGTTGGGCAGCGGCATCACGGTTCAGACGGTTACGCTACCTTGGAATGGCCCCATCGCCCAGCGAGTGGGAGAGCCGGTAAAAGTGACCGTAAAGACCGGAGACCACGGCGGCGTCGTCCATCTGGAATTCCGCATCAATGGTAACATCGTGTCTGCGATGCAGGTACAGGGCGTGAATACCGCGGGGTCATTGGCCTACTGATGGGCTGACGTTCAATTTTCTGTCGCGTGTAACATTGCCTCGAAGTTCAAGGTATAGAGGTTCAAACCTCGAACTTCAAGGCATCGAACATCGTGATATCGAAAGAGCTCATTGGCGCGAGTGCGCGCCCCGTCCTGCTTTCCATCCTGTCCAGAGGGGAATCGTACGGTTATGCGATTCTGCAGCGCGTCCAGGAGTTGTCCGGTGGCTCGCTGGAGTGGAAGGACGGCACACTGTACCCCGTTCTGCATCGTCTGGAAGATGAAGGACTCATTGTATCGACGTGGAAGACGCCGGCCGGGGAGCGGAGGCGCAAATACTACCGTCTGACGCCGGCCGGCGAGCGGGCACTGGCCACGGAGCGCCGGAACTGGCTGGAAGTGGATGCCGTGCTCGCCATGTTGTGGGGCCTTGAACCGCGGGTGGCAGGATGACCTTCAACGTTGACGTGGCGCTGGCAACATGGCGCCGATTCATGGAACGGAATCCCGCCCTTTCGTCCGAGGATGTCGACGAGATGGAAGTCCACCTCCTGGACCATATGGACCGGCTCATCACCGAAGGGGAGGAACCGGAAGCCGCCTTCCGCTCCGCCACACATCGGTTGGGCGGATTCGACCTGCTCGAGCGGGAATTCGACAAAGTCCGATGGGGACGCACGTCACGCAATGCATCGATCAAGAAAACCATTCTCGCCATGAAAGACATCCTGGGCACCTTCCTCCAGAGCAGCATCCGCGGAATCCGCCGGCATCCGGCCCATACCGGCATCAATCTGGTCGGACTGGCCATCGGGCTGGCGGCGGTATTGTTCATGGCGCTCTTCATCCGGGACGAACTGGCCTATGATACCCAGCACTCGGATGGGGACCGGCTGTACCGGATAGGCAATTCGACGACGGGGTGGCCCTATGGCCGTCTGGTGAAGGAAAACCACCCGGAAGTCGAAGACGTGACCTACTTGCGGTCCTATCCTGCGCTTTCCATCAAACATGACGGACGATACGCGTTCCGGAACCAGTTGTATGCCGATGGCGCATTCCTGCGGATGTTCGATTTCCCATTGCTGCTCGGCGATCGGGAAACCGCCCTGGAGCGCCCATTCACAGCAGTGGTGACGGAGCCCCTGGCCCGGGAGTTGTTCGGGCACACGGATGTCCTCGGCGAACCGTTGATCATGAACGATTCGCTTGAAGTGACCATTACCGGGGTTACACCGGCTCCCGATCGGTCGCACATCAATTTCGAGTTACTGGTGTCGTTCGCGACTTACCGCGCGTTCGATCCGGAATCCTTCGACAGTCAGATGCAGTCCGGCTGGCTGAACCTGAATGTGGTGACGTATATCCGGCTCGCGGAATTGGTCGATGCGGAAGCCTTCGAGGCAAAGATTGCCGGGTTGCCCATGGAGCACGCAGGCGATATGCTGCGCTCCTGGGGATCGAATTATGCGCTGACGTTGCACGGCGTCCGGGATATTTACCTGGATCCGGGCGCTGCGAACTCGATTGGGCCGTCCAGTTCGGTCGAGGTGGTGTACCTGATGTCGGGGATCGCGGCGTTCCTGTTGTTGCTGGCCATCGTTAATTTCGTGAACCTGTCGACGGCCCGGTCGCTTCAACGTGCCAAGGAAGTGGGCGTCCGGAAAGTAGCGGGATCCTCCAGAGGCCTGCTCGTTGCGCAATTCATGATCGAGGCGGTCGTCTTGACCGCTTTGGCAACCATCCTTGCCGTTGTCCTGGCTACTTTGACACTGCCGGTATTCAACGGATTGTCGGGCAAATCCTTTGTTCGTTGGGATCTGATGGCTCCAGGCATGGTCCTGGCCGTCGTGTTGGCCGGGCTTGTGGTCGGACTCCTGGCCGGTTGGTACCCGGCCCTGGTCCTGTCCCGGTTCGCGCCGGCCCGGGTATTGAAGGGGCTTCATGATCCCTCGGGTGGCGGCCGTCATTTCCGCCGTGCGCTGGTAGCCACCCAGTTCGCGATATCGGCCGTCATTGTCCTGGGTACGCTGCTTGTGAACAACCAGGTCCGCTACATGCAGACGGCCCATCCGGGGTTCGATGCCAACCAGGTATTGCTCGTGGATGCCCGGCAGGTGCCCTGGGTGGTCCGGGACCAGACCCGGGATGCGCTCAGGAACGCGCTGGAGTCGCATCCGGGTATCGTGTCCGTATCCGCAGCGCTGGCCGTCCCGGGACGAAGTGGTTGGCGCGGGCAACTGTCGTTTCCGGAGGGGTGGGATCAGGACCGGTCCATCTCACTGGAGTACATCGGCGTGGATCCCTGGTATGTTGGCACGCTCGGCCTTGAGATCGTTGCCGGACGCGATTTCAATCCGGAAAGCGGTCTCGACGAACGACAGTCGGTCATCATCAACGAGGCGGCGGTCCGGGAGGTGGGGTGGTCGTCTCCGGAAGACGCCATCGGGAAAGGATTCACGTCCCCTGGATCCGGGAAACCCGACGGCGTGGTCATCGGTGTGGTGCGCGATTTCCATCAGCATGGGCTGCAGGAGGAGGTGAAGTCCATCATGTACGGCATCCGGCCGAATGGCGGCTTGCTGGCGGTGCGGTTCCACCCGGAGCAGGCGTCCGCGGTCCTGGGGCACGTCGGAACGGTCTGGAATGACCTGCTACCCGAGTACATCCAAGAAACGAATTTCCTCGACCGTGAATTCGCACGTCAGTACGAGCAGGAGGACCGGTTGCGCAAGGTTGCCGGCGTGTTCTCGTTCCTCGCCATCGTGATTGCCTGTCTCGGACTGTTGGGGCTGGTCTCCCATGAGACGGCCCGGCGGACGAAGGAAATCGGGATACGCAAGGTCCTGGGGGCCACGACGGCCGGGATCGCGCTCATGCTGTCTCGCCAGATGGTCTTCCTGGTCGTGCTGGGCTACGCGGTGGCCGTCCCGGTCGCGTGGATTGCCATCCGTGCGTGGCAGTCGTCCTTCGCCTACGCGGCACCGATTTCGATCGGCTGGATCCTGGTCGGAGGTGTGCTGCTCGTGCTCCTGGCCGTGATCACCTCCGGACAGCAGGCTGTTCGTGCCGCCATGGCCAATCCGGCACAATCCATTCGTTCGGAATAGGGCTTCCTTTCGGGATCATCGGCCTAGAAGGCTGTTGCAGAAGTATAGGACCCCTCGTTCGGAGCGCCATGACATCTGGCCGGGTACCCGGCCAATATTCCAGGCGTTCCGACGTTTGCGTAGCCATAGCTACTCATAGGAGGAACAACACAGAAGATGATGTCATGTCGCCCGAACCCTTTGGGAGCGAGGGGGTTACGGGCGAATACTTTGTCATGGCTCCTCCGCGATACTACGGCATCGCGTCGTCGCCCTT
>Ga0098037_1000059_pt1 | contig 90850 bp, 84 predicted proteins | sample 5_EtaG_FD_75050 | JGI IMG/M metagenome (GOLD analysis project Ga0098037, IMG submission 75050) | Marine viral communities from the Subarctic Pacific Ocean - 5_ETSP_OMZ_AT15132 metaG | ecosystem: Environmental > Aquatic > Marine > Oceanic | place: Pacific Ocean | collected 2015-01-08 | reverse complement strand
TTTTGATAAAAAGAAAAATGAATGGGGTGAATGGTCTATGCAGCCACAAGAAATAAGCTCTATAAAAGCAGAAAATGAAGCTGCATTATTTAATTTAGGAATTTGGGATAATACAAAAGAAAAATTTGGTGAAAAGCATTTAAATATAATGTTAAAAAATTCACCAGACTTGCCAGGTGGTGCATCAAACATGCAGTTAAATGCACTAGGTTATGGAGATCTAAGAAGTAGTAATTATGATTTAAAAGATTTAAATAAAGAATATAAAGATGAATTATATAAATATGAAAGACGTAGTGATAATATTTTAAGATACATAGAAGATCAAACAACCCCATATGAAAATAGATATGGAGAGTATGAAGATGCATTTATTTCACAAGATACCTTTAACAATATATTTAATCAAAGTCAAGAAGGTTTAAAAAAAAGACAAAAATATTCTACTTATGATGAGTTGTTAGAAGATTATAATGGTAAAAATAAACGTAAAAAAGAAAGAGCTACAGGTATATTAAATTCAATTTATGGTAGTTTAAAAACAGAACTAGATAATTTTTACCAACCTAAAATTGATGAACAAAAAAGAATAATAGAAGAAAAGAAAAATGAAGTACTTCCTAAAATGGAAATGTATTTCAATGAAATTGCAATGGATGATCAAGAAGGTCAGAATGTTATGGCTAGATATGGTGGTTCATTTATGAATGGAGGTTCATTGCCATTATATCAAAGTCAAGGAGAAATTCCTATGACACTTTTAAATCAAGTTACAGTTACAGGTAAACAACCTGGAGTATGGCCGTGGATGAAAAGAGCTGGTAGAAATCTTTGGTCAGGAGTAAAACAAACAGGATCACACGCTTTAGATGTTTTAAGTGTTCCTGGTAATCTTATGGCTGAAATAGGAGAAGGAGTATTTGGTGCTGGTGATGGAAGTTTTAATTTTAGTGATGCTATGCCAGGATTTTCAGGTGATTATTCTTTTACTAATATGCACGGTGATCCAACAAAATCTGTTTCATCTATAGCAAATATAGAGAACCCATGGGGTGCATTTGCTGTAGATTTATTGACTGATCCAACAAGTTATCTTGGTGCAGGAGTAATAAAAAATGTAGCTAAAAAAGGTGTATCAAAAATAACTAGTAAAGGTGCTAAAAATTTTCTTGTTGGTAACAAAACAAATGTTGGAAAACCTATATTATACAACAAGAACGGTAAAATTGTACAAGGCAATATGCAATTAGTTGAACCATCTGGACTTAATCAACTTTTTGGTATTCAAAATTCAACTACATTTGCTAGAACTGGAACTAACCCTCTTAAAACCTCTAGATCTACTTTTACAGAATATCCTATAGTTGCTAGATTAGATGATCCAACTGGAAAAAATGCATTTAGTTTATCTAGATTAAGAGATCCAAATGGATTTGATTATTATTCTTATGATATAATGGCATTTGATAGTCCTTTAACTGCAGGTAGAACTATGAAGCTAAGTGAAAAGTTAATACCAAAATATAGTATTCTTAAACAATCACCTAGTGGAACATTAAGTGAAGATTCATACGGAATAATGTTAAAACAATTAGGTAATAAAAATAAATTTATTGATGTTACACAACCTGGTGAATTTAGTAGATTAAATAGGCTGGGAATTAATAATACCGTGGTTAATAAAAACGTTGGAAGAGAAGATCTTTTAAGGAGAGCTAATTTATATACTGGAGAAGAAGTAGATCTTATTAGAAAAAAATATAACAACATATTTACTGACTATAAAAATAAAGGTTTATTAAATACTGACTTTAATTTAAAAATAACTAAACCTGATTTTATGAAGATGTCAGTAATGTCAGGTAATAAACCATGGAGATCTCGTTTAATAGACTTTGATAAAAACAATCCTTTATATCAAATTGAAGTTCCTAATATAGGAATACAAAAATTATATGAATTAGGTGGGTCAATAGAATCTATTTTACCAAAATTCCAATATAAAGGTGAAATAAAGTTTGATGAATTAGAAAAAGGTATTAGACATGTAGAAAGTTTAAATGGTGAACTTATGATAAATCCTGAGTCATCAGCAACAGGATTATATGGACAACTGTGGAGTGAGGTTAAAGATATGTATGATGGCACAAGAGAAGACTTTGCCAAGGATCTTGACTACCAAAAAGAATTATTTAGTAAGAGAGCAAATGGAGAAATAGAAGATATTCCAGGATTATTAATTTCAGGAGAAGAAGTTTTTGATGAATATAAAGAAGTAGATCATAAACTTAGCATGTTAGAAATAGCAGCTTTAACAAACTTTTTAGGAAGACAAGGAACAAGAGAATATATAGGTTATCATATACGAGATGGTAGATCTTTAGAAAGTGTATTTCCTAAGTTATATGGTGAAGATGCTGAATATACTAACAAAACACCAAATGAGTATTTAGAGTTATTTAGAAAAGGTGTATTGGCAGAAAAGAAAGCAGGTGGTGAGATTGCTAAAAAAATGAGAAGAATAAAAGAGCAATTAGATAAATATAATGCAGGGCAAGAATTATCTGATGTAGCTTTAATGTCATTAAAAAAGAGAGGTCTTATTGAACCAGTAATTATGAGAGAAGGTGGTTCAACTACTGTTAAACCAGGAGATGTTTTAGGCAGAATAGCTGTTGATAACGGATTAACATTAAAAGAATTACTTGATTTAAATCCACAATTTAAAGGAAGAGAAGGATCTATTTATCCAGGTGAGCAAGTATTTTTTGATGAAGAATCAAAAAATATTTCTGAATCAAACAATCCAATATTAAAACATGAAGTTAAAGCAGGTGATACTTTATTTAAGATTGCAAATAAATACAGGGTTGATATTCAAGAAGTAGCAAAATTAAATAATCTTAAGGGTGATGAAATAAATAAAATATACCCTGGAAATCTCTTAATACTTCCTCCTCATGCACAGTATGAAAAAAATAAAAATACTGAAGATCAAGAAAAAAGAGCTGTATCACCTATAACTGATAATGATGATATAGTAGTAAATGGTAAACATCCCGTAAATCAAAACTGGGTTGTAAGAGAAAAAGAAACATATATACCTGAAGAAGGTGATCCTTTATATGATCCAAATAATCCAGGTAAAAAACAAACACGTTATGTTTCAACAAGTGGTAAGAAAAATAATATTAGAGCTATAAATAAAGATGATGACTTTAGAACTATAGTAGACGGAATGAATGATGCATATTCAGGAACATTTACAAGTGAAACATACACAGTTAAAGAAGGTGATAATCTTTCAACATTAGCAGATAAGTTTAATACTTCAGTTCATCAATTATTAAAAGATAATAATATTGACAAAAAGAATAAAAATAAAATTTTAGTTGGTCAAAAACTTAAAGTAACTAAATCAGATGCTAAACCATATTTAGTTATTGATGAAAAGAAAGGTAAAATGCATTTAATTTATCCTGGTGAGCATATACCTATGGAATCATATGATATATTAACTGGTTCTGCTACAGGTGATCAAGCTACTGTTACAAAAGGGGATTACTTTTATAAAGGAAAGAAGCTAACACAGCAGCAATTAAATGATGCACTTACTGATAATGGTGTAAAAAATATAAGAGAATTATTAGAAGTACCTGGCTATACATCTAATATTGATTGGAATGGTGGTAATAGACAAACTGGTGCAGGTGTATATAGTATTTCTGCACAGAATCCAGATGGTGGTAGATCCTACAGAGCAGATAGTGGAGGTGCATCTGTACCTTCATTTAATCTAGTTAATGATGCTGGTATAGAACAAGCTACAGCTATACATGGTGTTACATACCCAAGAAAACATAATCTTTATAATCCTCAATATAATGAATCAGGTCAAACAACAAATACCAAACTTACTACAGGATGTATTAATGGTAAATGTACAGATCTTCAAGCTTTATATGATAATCCAGATGTAGGTGAGGGAACACAAGTATTTATATTATCAGAAGACGAAGGGAATGGTTTTGTATATGAAAATGGAAAGATTAATTATTATGGAGGTAGACAAAATATAATAGATGCTGAAGAAAGTTTTGAAAGAATGGATAGAAAAGGTAATGTATTAGAAACTGTTGACGGAGGTCCAGGAATTAATGTTACTCAAATGAGTAATGTTGGTAATTATAAACCAATACAATTTGAGTTTGATAAAGAAGCATATGGTAAATCTGATCAAGCGGATGGTAGTGCAAGAAACTTAACAAAAGAATATAATGAAAATACAAAACCGTTTTTAAATTCATTATCAAAAAATAAAAAAGAATTAATGGATCTACTACAAATAGATGGGGATCTATATAATGACATAGCTTTAACGGCATTTGGTATTTATGGTAATGAAAGTGGAATGGGTGATATTAATACAGGTGCTGAAGATATACTCCATCAAGGTAGAAAATGGTTTATGAGAGATATTGTGGGTTCAGATACTTCATACGGTTCAGGATCTGTTGAAGGTAAATATGAAGTTGCTAGTGAACCAAGTCAAAGTGTAGGGTGGACACAATTAAGAGTAGGTTATGGATTTACTGATCCTGCTGAGAGAGAATTATTAGCAAAAGCAGATGAAAAATTTGGAACTAATTTTGCCATCCCATTAAATAGTACTAACGGTGGATTTGATAATGTTACAACCCATCAATATTATGATTTATTATCTGAAGAAGATAAAAAGAAAGCAAATGATAATGATAATAAAGGAGGTATATATGTTCCAATGGATGCAAATGGCCAGAGAATGAAAACAAAAAATGGAAAAGTTATGCCAGCTCAGTATCATATTTATAAAATTGATAATGAACAATTAATGGATCAAGAAGCATCAGCTATAGCAACAGCAATAATTTTAACAAATAGATATAGATCTCAAATACCAAGAGAACAAAGAACTTCAAAAGATTTTGATATTTTTAATGAACTACCTAAAGTATGGAGACCTACAGGAGGTGCACAACAGAGACAGAATTATGTTAATTTAGTTAATCAAAATATGCAATATGTTACATTAACAGAATCTGATATTAATGAATTTGATGAAAATACAATTACAAAAGGAGACTATTATACAAATTCGGCTAATGAATATAATAACAACATGAATTCTTATGACCAGTGGAATGTAGACAAAAATGTAATGGGAATATCAACCCCTTATAAATCTGGAGGAGAATTTGGACTAAAGAACCAAATACAGTTCTATGAAGATTATGTAAATGGTTTATATGAAAATACTAAACAACAGAAATCTGCAAATAAATTGTATGATAAATTAAATAGAATGTACTACAATGAATATAAAGGTACTAAAAGCAACGCTTTAGATATTATGAACCTAATGAATACACAAACAAATAATTAGCATATCTGCTGATTATTTAGTATATTATTAAAGTAAACTATAACTATATGTTTTTTATAACAAACCCATATTTAATGCTTGCAAAGCTTGGTGGTTCACTACCTCAAGCTCAAAATGGTATACCTAAAGGTCCCAATTTAGCAAAAGGAGAACATTGGGATCAGAAGGGTAATATAGTAGATATAAATGGAAACATTATATGGAGCCCTCCACCTGCAGTAAAAACAAACACAACAGAAGGTACAGATGACGGAACTGATGGTACTGATGGTACTGATTTTTCAGACGGATCAGGTGATGGAAGTGGTTGTACTGATGGACCATTTAGTGAAGCTTTTGCTGCAGCACATAATGAATTAGGTCCTGGTAAAACATTTACGTGGTGTGGTAAATCATACAGCACTAATAGAAAATCTGATGAAGTAGAAAATTCTGATGATGGTACAGATGATGGTACAGTTGATAGTGGACCAACTGATGATGATATTAAAAATGATGATAGTTTAACAGATCTTGAAAAAGCACAACAATTAGCAGCTAATGCAGATAGATCATTTCAAAGTCCTAAAGAAGGAAATATTCTTTCAGGTCTAGGAGATAATCCATGGTTAGAACTTGCAGGTGCAATAGACAGAGGTATTAAGAGTTTTTCTGCAGATGAGTATTATGATCCTGGAACTAAAGAGGATTACATGAAGTATAGTGTAAGAAACACTACAGATACTGATATGGTATATGATCCAGCAGATAGACTTAAAGCTATGTATAATCCTGGTAAATATCTTAAAACAAATAAAGAGTTTGAAGATGACATCATAGAAGAAAATATGATGGAGTTTTATAAGAATAGAAGAAAGGATGGTGCTGGTGGAAAAGATATGTGGGGTAAAGTAAAAGACTTTGATGTAGATCAATATAGAGAAACAGGTATAGGAGCTACATACGGAAGAAAAGGACCGGGATTTGGAGATGAGTTAGAACAGAAATATAATAATGCAGATTATATAGGATTTTCTGAAAATGCAGAAAGTGGAAATATTTTACCTTATGATTATTTACAACAAGTTTCATCAGGTGATCCTAACTTTATAGGTCCGGAAGGTAATGTTACACTTGATGGATCAGACGCAACATTTATAGATAGAAATTTTGAAGGTGCTAATACAGAATGGGATCTTAATGATGATTCATATGAATGGCAAAGGAGTATGAAAAATCCTAGAAATAATCCTATAAGACTAGAACCAAAAACAATACAACAAATACCAAACACTTTACCTGAACCTGAGTTAATACGTCCAATTATGCCTAACCCTCAAGATGAACCAGGATATGAAGATCTTCCAAATATGCCAACTAATATAGCAAGGTATGGTGGTGGATTACCTAAATATGTAGGTGGTGGTTATGATTTTTCTAATGCATCAAACTCTAGTTATTCAGGAAATAGTGATATGACTGTTAATGAAGGGTTAGATTATTTACAAACAGGATTAACTGCAGGAGGTTTAACTCCAGGATGGGGATTTTTTGCTGATGCAGCCAATTCTGTTATATCTGGAGGTAGAGCTGGTTATGCTTGGCTTACAGGACAGGAAGATGATAGAAAGAAACATTTAGAAAATTTAGCACTAAATGCTACTTCAGCAATACCTGGACCTATAGGTTGGACAGCTGGTGGTGCTGGTTTAGTAAAAGATACAGCAACATATACAGGATTAAGAGATGATCAAAGTCTATACTCTGATGTAGAAGGAATAATAAATCCAAATCAAACACCGGTAGATCCAGTAATATTTGATTCTCAACCAAATTTAGCTGGTGACCCAGATGCTATTCAAAAAGAGAATATAACAAGATATGGATCAGAGTTACCAAAATTCTATAACACAGGAGAATACAATCTTCCTACAAGTGGAATGTTTACAGGAACAAATTCAGGATATAGTATTCTTGATAATAATCCTGATCCATTTAATTTTAGCTCAGACTCAACCGTAACTAATAATAACCTATTACTAAATTCATCCTCATTTACACCTACACAAGAAGATGCATCAGCTGGAAACGTTAATGCAAAAATGTATGCTAGTCAACAAGCGGTTAATAGATCAATGGATAGTTTTGATGCATTTACTGCTGATATGAATAAAAGAATAGAAAATCCTTCTTTAAGTATGAATCAAGTTGACACTAATCCTTTAAATGTTCCAACTGCTACTTTTGAACCAAGTGAAGATTTCTTAAGAACAAAAGATGAATTAGATTATACAATAGCTGAAAATGAAGGTAGAGTTATTCAAGGGCAAGATGGTAGTCCTGACACTATAGTAAAATCTGCTGAACAAATGCAACAACAACAAGAAGAGTTTAGTGCTAATCTTGAAGAACAATTAGATAATATTCCTGAGTATACAGGTACTCAAGAAAACCTAGATAGATTTGATGAATCTAATGAGAGAGGATTTGATGGTGATTTAGCAGCTATGGATGAATTTGATGAAAAACAAGAACAAGAACAACTTGAGAATGATCAGAAAAGAGAACAAATTGACGCTTCAAGTAGTAAACCAAGTTTAATAGATAGAGCGTGGAATACTAAAAATAGAATATTAGATAGTAAAGGTGTACAAACTTATAGTAAAGTATCTAATATGGCAATTGATATGGCAAAACCTATTACTAAAATTGCATCACAATGGAATGAAAATAAACAAAAAGCTAACATGTTAAATAATGCATATCTAGCAGATAATGTTTTTGCATCTTCAGATGCAGATGTATCAGGTAGTAAAGGTAACTATGATGTAAATACAGGTATATTTAGACCAGATGATAAAGTTGTTGTTGGAACAACGGGAACAGCAAGATTTGGTGGAAGTTTTTATAAACCTGGAGGAGAAATAGAAATAGATATGAATACATATAAACAATTAGTAGCTGCAGGAGCAGACATAACAATAATATAATTATGAAAGTAAACATCAATAAATTACCAAAAGGATTTTCCATAAGAAATGGAAGAGTGTACCAGGACGGAGGTACCACAGGTGATCAATCTAATTTTGGATTAGTAACATATCCACAAGCAGATTTAAATACTAGTGGTGACCCAACATCAAAAATTAATTATTCTATGAATCCTGTAGATAGAGATGAAGCTAATCTAGAAGCTGAGAAAGGTGAGACCGTCCTTACTGATCTTAATGATGATGGAAATTTTGAGTTATATGAAATACAAGGGAATAGACATCATCAAGGTGGTACTCCATTAAATTTACCACCACAATCTTTTATTTATTCTGACACAGGAGGAATGAAATTTAGTAAGTATGAGCTGGCTGAAATGGGATTAGAATCAAATAAAAGATTAACTCCAGCTGCAGTATCTAAAAAGTATCAATTAAATAATTTTATGGGATTATTAGATGATGAACATACTGATAAAATTTCTAGAGATACTGCTGAATATATGATTGGTAAAAATAAAAGATCATTATCTCAATTAGCATTTTTACAAGAAGCTAAAAAAGAATTTGAAGATGGTGTACCTTTAGCATCTTATCCATATCTAACTGAAAAAGGTATAGACCCTATTGAATTTTCACAGAAAGTAGAAAGCATTTCTAGAAAAGAAGCAGAATTAAAAATGTTAATGCAGCTTCCTTATGAAAGTAGAATGCAAATTCTTGCTGTTAAAGAAAAAGCACAAGAACAACAAAAAAGACAACAGCAACAACAACAACTTGCACAAGCTGGTATGATACGTCCATCAATGGGTAATGCTCAAGTACCTCCACCATCTCAACAAGAAATGCCAATGGCTCAAGGTATGCCACCAATGGGCCCACCTCAAGGCGGGATGCCACCTATGCCACCACAAGGAGGAGGTATGCCACCACAAGGTATGATGCCACCAATGCAACCTAATATGCAGCCTAACATGCAACCTGCAATGGCAAGATATGGTGGTCAATTATCTAACTTAGCTAAAGCAAATGATGGAGTTGAAACAGATGGTATGAAAGCATTTAGAATGAATGTACCATTATGGGCAATTAATGGTAGATGTCTTACTTCAGGTTGTACAGAAAGAATGTATGATGCTCCTCATGATTTTTCTGTAGGTTTAGGAGCTGGGGTTGGTAAAGCTAATGAAAATTATATGGGAGACGCTTCACTTTGGGGAGGTTATTCATTTAATCCACAACGAGGTAGTGGTAGGTTTAGAGGTGCACAGGAAGGAGTAGCGGGGTATCTTGGTGCAAACATAGGAGCAAGAACATTTTTACCACCAGAAGTAATGGAAACAGGTAAAGGTGATTCTATAGATGAAGTATATGCAAATGCAGTTGGAACTCTTGGTTTAAAAGGTGAGTGGAAACCTAAAAATGATTATACTGCATGGTTAACAGGAAGAGATAAAAACCCATTACAATATGGATTAGGAGCTTTTTATAAACAGCCAATTATGGGAGAGGGTAATCCTCAGTTTGGAGGATATGCTAATGTGGGTAATTTAAATTTTACTGCAGGATATACTCCTGGTAGTGGTATGAACTATGGTTTAGGAGTTGGTATTCCTATTAGACAAGGTGGTGGTGAAGAAGAGTTTGAACCACATATGATGTATGATGCTGAAACAAATACAGGTTATATGGCTAGAACATATAAAGATCATTTAAAATATAAAGAGATGGGATATTTGCATGCTAATGAAATGCAAATGAGATATGGAGGATCACCTAGATTACCTGAAGCACAATTTGGTTGGATAGGAGATGCGTGGGATTCAGCTACAGGAGCCGTTTCAGATGCATGGGATTATACAACTGATGCAGTAAGTGATGCTTATGATTATACAAAAGGTAAAGTAAACCAAGGAATAGACTATTTACAAGATGAATATAAAGATTCAAAATTATACGATATTGGGCAGAATGTATTAGATTATACACAAGATGGTTTATCTGTATTAGGTACAATCCCTGGTGTTGGAGCTGTAGCTGATGTTGCTAATACTGCTATTTCTGGAGCAAGGGTTGCAGGATCTGCAGCTTTAGATGATCAAGAAGCTGTTAAGAAAAATACAGAAGATCTTGCTTGGAATGCAGCAGCTATAGTACCAGGAGCAGGTCAATTTGCTACTGCCGCTAAGTTTGCAAATAGAGCAAATAAAGCAAACAAGACACGTAAAGGTGTTGATGCCGCAGTAGATCTTGTTAATGTAAAAAATCAAGTTTCTGGTATAAGTAATACTGTGGATAATATTTCAACTGAAATAGCAGGTAATGAAGGATCAATATCAGATACTATACAATCACCTTCTATTCCTACTGTTCCAACAAACTTTGCTTCAAATACAACAAGCAATACAACCACAACATCTGGTGGTGCACCTACTTCAACTGAATCTTTTGTTGACTCAAGCACAACAGAATCTGTTGATGATTCAAGTAGTCAGCAATCTTTTGTAGAAGCTCCTGTTGAAGAAGAAACAATGATAGCAGATAATTCAGGTAGTTATGAAGAAGATGATAGTGGTGAATATATACCTCAATCAATGAGAGCTAGATTTGGAAGAGAATTACCTTTAGCTCAATTTGGTATAGGTGCAATGATATTGCCACCAGTAAATCTTGGTGCAAATATCCTAAATTGGTTTACTGGTAATGAGGGAGAAATAACTCCTTATAACCCAGAAGTTCCTGAAATAAATGCAGACAATAGTCCAGTGATTCCTAATTATCAACAATTATTTAACCAAAATCAAAGTGAGAACCTTAGATTAATGGATGAGTATAATAAGAATATGCAAAATCTTATGGCTAATTATAGTGCTTCATATCAATCTCCATCTTTAGATGAGCAAATGGCTTTACTTAATGCTAACGGTGCTCAACAACTTGATGATAACGCTATAGCAGTTTGGGAAGATCATATTGAAAGAGGTGGACCACCTCCTAATGATGTAGATATAAATTACACACAAGCATATAAAAATGTTCATGGTGAAGATGCAATTCCTAATTATGAAACTGATAAGGATAATAAAGGACCTGGACCTGTTAAAGAACCAGGTATAACTAATGTTTATAATATTGTAAACCCAGAAGATAATAATAATGCTGGATCTTATGTAAACAGAAATAACTTTAGAACACCAAATGATGATGCAGGAGATCAAATGGCAATGAATACTCCAGGAAAATCTCAAGGTTTACCATTAGATTATATTAATACTGACAGTCCTTATTATGTAGGATCACAATGGTCATTCTTAAATGGAGGTCAGCCTAATCTGCCAGTTTATAAAAGAGGTGGTAAAAAACCAAGAGGTAAAGATGTAGCAATAACTGTAAACGGTGTAGACTATACATACAGAGATCTTAAAAGAATGGACCAGAATGAAAAGGATAGATTATTTGCTACTATAGATCAACAAAAAGCTAATACAGTAATGGATGAAATTAATTCTATGCGTGTTGATACAGAAGGAACTGAAAGCACTACTACATATAGAAGTAGTGGTAAAGAAGACTGGATAGAAAACTTTAAAACTGATACAGAATATCAACAACAAGTATATGACTTCTATAAGAAAGATAGAGAGAAAAGAGGTAAAAGTGTATTACCACTAGAAGATTTTGTAAATACTACAATTACTTTCCAAACTCAAAATAGATTGATGAATGAGGAGTATGATCAAGACTTTTTAAGTCAACCAGATTGGGATAAAACTTATGAATTAATTCCATGTACACAAGGTGAAGACGGATGTAATAAAAATAAAAATGGTAATTACTATAAAAAAGGAGAGACCAAAGGTGCAAACTGGAGATATAATGATGCCGCTACTGATTTAGGATTTGATCCTTTAGATCAGGATATGATTAGTCATGCTCAAGCAGGATTCATTGCAGGTAAATATGTTGAGTTAGGAGAAGGTGATGAAAAAACACAAGAGTATATGAATACTGGTGTTGCTGATGATAAGTTCTTTGATGGAACAGTATCTGGTGATGATGGTTTCTGGGGTAATACTACCAATAGACAATTGATGGGTGATAAAGAAGTTACAGAAGCAGTAGAAGCTGTACCTTGTTCTAATGCAGAAGAGATGCAAGCAGCATGTACTGAAGCTGGTGGTATATGGACACCTTATACAGCAGCAGTAGAAGGTGAAGATGGTACTGTAACAACACCTGCATCAGGTTGTGAATGTAGTAAAGAGATTGATGTTCCAGAGAAAAAGCAACCACCAAAAGAAACACCTTTTTGGTTACAAGATGAATTAGGTATAGCTAATGCAAGAGATGCTAAGTTAAGTTTAAGAAAACGTTATCCATGGGCACCATTTTATAATCAACCTGAAATTGATGCAGTATATAAAGATCCAACAAGAGAAATTGCTGCAATAGGTGAGCAGGCATTTCAAGCAGCTGAAGTTGCAAAAGCATTTGGATCTGGAGCAGGTAGAGGTATGGCAGCGGCATTAGCAGCACAAGGTAAAGCTAATACAGCAATTGCTGAATCTATAAATAAAGTTCAAAGTGATAATGTTACAGTAGCAAATCAAATGAACATTAAGAATGCAGAATTAGAATATAAAACGCAAATGCTTAATAACAATGAGAAGAAGCAATTATATAATAACACTGTATTAGTAGAAGAAAATTATGATAATGCTCTTAGAAAAGCTAATGCTGCTATTACAGCGCAATTACAAAATGCGTATACTAATAGAGCAAACACAGCTAATTTAAATAGTATATATCCACAATTTGATATAGATCCAGCATCTGGTGGTATAATTAATATAACAGATCCTAAAGCATTTAATGCAGATCCTAATTATACTGATCCTAAAACTGCCATAGGAGAATATGCATCACAAAGGGATGAATACTTTAATGAATTTGGAACTTATGATGGATTTCCAGACTTTAAATTACCAGATAATTCTAAGAAAGGACAAACAACATGGGGTCAACAGAATAATGAGATTATTCAGAATGCTGGATATAACACAGCTAGGAGAGGGAAAGAAAAGAAAAATAGAAGAATTTTAAGAAAAGGTGCTGAATTAAGGAACTTTTTCTTACCAATGAGTAAATAATAAACTTTAAAAGTGTATTATGATAAATATGACAAACTATAAAAATTTAGTATCTTTGTAATATGGCAACTTATATAAAAGGAGTAACAGATTATATACCTGTCTTGGAGCCATTCAAGCCAGACTATAAGTTCCTATCTGATGTTTTAACAGTTAGGCAGGACAGGTATGACACAAACTTTCAACAATTAAACAATTTATATAGTAAGGTTGTCTATGCTCCTTTGACTAGAGAAGATAATGGTCAAAGAAGAGATCAATATGCTAATAAAATTAGTAATGGATTAAAACAGGTGTCAGGTTTAGACTTATCATTACAACAAAATGTTGACGTAGCAAAAGGAATTTTTAAACCATTCTTTGAAGATAAAGATCTTATAAGAGATATGGCATATACCAAAAGCTATAGTAAACAAATGCAATTAGCTAATAGGTTAAAAAATGATCCGGATTCAGATGGGTATTGGGATATTGGTGTGCAAGGTTTACAAATGAATTTAGAAAAATTTAAAAATGCACCTCTTGAAGAAACACGTTCAATGGGATTACCACAATATGTTCAAAATCCTAATCTATATAAAAAATCATTTGATGCATTAAAAGAAAGTGGTTTAAAAATTAAACAAACTACACTAGAGGGAGATTGGATTGTAACCACTCAAAATGGTACGGCATTAACAAATCATATAACAGGTTATAAAAGAAATGAAGATGGTACTTTAATATTAGATGATGATAAACAACCAATTCCTATTACAACAAATCCTGCTGCTGATCATATTCAAAATACAGTAATGAAAGATCCTCAAGTAAGGCAAGCTTACTTATTAGAGGCTCAAGTTAAAGCATGGCAATTTGGAACAGAAAATGCAGAAAAATATGGAAGTGCTCAAAATGCTGAAAGAGCTTGGTATAAAGACACTATAGAAAAGTATGCTAATGAAGAAACTAAAAAGTTAGTTAATGATATGGCTGTATATAATAATGCAGTTAAAGCTAATGAAAACTGGGAAGACTGGAAAAAAAGAAATAATGTAAGTCCAGGATCTTCAGCTGAAGAAGCTTTAGCACTTTCAGCATACAATCTTTCTATAGCAAAATCAAATAAAGAAGCAACAGAACAAAGAATAAAGGATGTAAAACAACCTACTGATGATTGGAATAAAATAAAAAATATAGCTTTTTCTTCATATATGGGAGCAAATATGGCACCAAAAATGATGGCAGCTGCAAAAGCATATAGCCTTGTAGATGCTGAAAGAACATTAAAAGCTAATCCATTTAAACAACTTGAAAGACAACATCAATTTCAATTAAACAGAATGGCATATCAACATAAATATGATATGGCTAAAATGGCACAAAAATTTATTTATGATTCTGAATTAGAGATGTTGAAAAATTCAGGAGGTCAAAATGTAAATTTATTTAGTGGAGTACAAAATAAAGCAGGTAATGAATCTATTAGTGGATCTCCAATGGATAGTTATAATATGTTTTTTGCTAATGATGGAACAGAAGGAGATCAATATAGAAAACTTAATGAAACTACAAAACAACTATTTGATATTGTAGGAGCAAACTTACCTTCTGAATTTATAGGTTATGGTGGATACCAAGGTAATGGTAAATATAAGTATACTGTTCATAATGCACAATATCCTAATGGTCATGAAGTAACTGGTAGTTTAAATGACATGATGGGAGCTTTAGATCCATTAGAACTTACTGAAGAATTTATTGATGATATACATGAAAATCAATCAGGTAACTTAAGTAAAGAACAAATAAGACAACAATATGAAGGATATAACCAAGCAAATATACAAGAGGTAAATAAAATTCAAGATGGTGTTATTAATATGCTTTCAACAACTAATCCTGATGGGGGAACAAGTCCTTATATAACTTTACAAGACGGCTCTGTAGTAAACATGAACTTCCCTACATTATCTCAAACACCGGAAGGTGCTGATTTAGCTGTAAAGATAGGACTTCTTGTAGAAAGTATTAACATGCAGAAGGATATGATTGTTAATGCTAGTACTGAACAAAATAGAGTATATAAAAACATTCATGATTTTATTTTAAGTGATGCTCTTTCAAAAGGTCAACTTTCTGTAAGTACTGGTGACTCAGGAAAAGAAGTGACACGTGACGGAGCAGGAGATTATATACAAGAAAAACCCGGAATTATATTAACACAAGGTATGGTTGATATGTATAACAAAGGTGTTATGCCTTTCCAAGTAAACTTTGCACATAATGAGGGTAGACTAGAAGAAGAATTTAAAGATTCAAATGGTGATCCAATATATAGAATGTTAGGTAAAGAAGAATATGCTAATATGTTTGCTAATATAATGCATGGTACTCAGCAAGAAAGAGATAAAATGTGGGCTCAGTATAACAAGACAGGTAGCTTTGATATGGATACGTATGATTTTTGGATGAGAGAAGATAATGCTGGTGGAGGAGATGGAGTTATAGCAACAGTTTTTGGTGATGATTATGAGTGGATGAGATATGACTATTGGGACTTTGAAAGTTATAATGATGGAAGTCAATATATGGATATGGAAGATATGCCTATGAGACCTACATTTGACCGTGAAAGTGCTATAGAAGATGGTAGAGAATTTTATGATGATATGGTTAAAAATATGAGATCAACTTCAACAAGACCAGAAGCTGATGGATTAGAATTGACATTTGATAGAAGAGCTTTCATTAGAGGGTTACCTGAATATGGGGATCAAATATTAGAAAATCAATATGTAAGTCAATATGATGTAGCTTCTCCTAATGCTCAAACTATTCCGGTAATGAAAGATTTAGTAAATGTATTTTATAATACACCTGAAGCTGATCTTAGAATAGTTGCTGGTGATATGAGAGGTACTCCATTTGGTAAATTAAAGAATCAAGAAAATGTAAAAAAGTTTTTAGACTATGCATTTGATGATTTAGCTAAAGGTAGTGGAATGTTAGACAAAACACAGTCTAGATTTTTTGTATCTGATACATATGTTGAAAAAGCAGGTGGGCCAGATCAAGATCCAGGTGAACATGTAGCTGCTAGATATTTAAGATTTTCTCCAGAGTTTTTACAAGAAAGAAAAACTTTTATAGATAAGATGGATAAAAATTTATTTTCACAACTTGCAAACGGTGTTACATTGATGTATGATGAAAAATATGATAATAACCCATATAAAAGTGATAATCAAATAATTAACCAAGTAGCTACTATTATAAGAAATGAAGGAGCCTATACAAGTCCATTTATACCAAATGGAGGTTACTTTACTATTTATGATAATAGCTCAGGTCAATATGTTGCAGAACATTATTCATATGGGGTAGATACAAAAACAGGAAATATTGTTCCAGATAAAGTACAAGCTTTTCCTATAGCAGGAATAGATGAATCACAGCTTGATGCTTTAAAGGTGACTATGCAACAAAAAATGTATGAAATATCATTAACTAATTTAGCACAACAAAAGAAAATTCAAGCATCTTTAACTACACAAGGTTTAGAAGACGCTTCAAACTAAAATCAATATGGCAGAGTTAGATGGAAATTTAGGTGAACAATTACCAGTTAATACAGGAGAAAATTTAGGAACAAATGTTCCAGTAAATCTTGACATGTCTGCTGCAGACGTTTCTATGATGCAAGATGCATCACAAATATCAGGACCAGATACAGGTTTTGTAGATTATAATATAAGATTTGATGATAATTTAGTTCATGAAGATTCTTACTTAGGAGCAATAGATGTTGCTAGAGAGCTTGCTCCTGAATTTGATGATCAGCCTTTTAAAGATATGATTGATGCTCATGCTCTTGATATGTCTAAATATCCTGCTCAACTTCCTAATAGTAATATGAACTCTATCTTTCCAGGAAATGCAGGTAATTCATTTAATCCTTTTGAAGTAGATACGGGTAACTTTAATTTAAGTACACCAGAAGGTAGAAAATCTTTTTTAGCATCTTCACCTCAAGTTACATCAGCTATATCTTCACCTACAAGTACACCTGCATATTCACACCCTATTAGTTATAATGCAAGAAAATATGAATTAGATAGATACTATGCACATCCAGATTTTGCTGAATTAGGATTTCATCCTTTTGCTAATAATGATGCATACTATAATACTAACTCTAGTAAGTGGGATAATTTTACTAGATCCCGTGCAGCATTTAGTACATTATATGATGATGCTTTTACATCTAACTATAGAGCTATAGGTGATTTTTTTAGTGGAGAAAATAGACTTGCTGATTATGAAGGTGCTCAGGCTATGGAAGATGCAATGAGAATTGGTAGATCAAGCAGTGGTGGTGTTAGAGGTTTTATGAATGATTTATTTGTTAACAGTGCATATACTGCAGGTATAATTAGTAATATTCTTTTAGAAGAAGCTGTACTAGCTGCAGCTGTATATTTTTCTGGTGGTGGTGCTAGTGGTGTTGCTGGAGCAAGAACTGCAGTTAATTTTGGTAGAGGTGCTAAAGCATTCTCTGCATTAAAAGGAGCTTTTTCACTAAGCAAATACAGGGCTGCAGGTGCACAAATGTTAATGAAATTAAAGCAGTTTGATAATGCTAAAGCTTTTTATGCAGCTGCTAAGGGAGGAACATATGCTTTAGGTAGAGGTTTAGGAAGACTGTTAACACCTAGTACTGTATATGCACACAGGCATATTATGCAAGCTGCAAAAGCTGGAGAGAATATGACAAATTTAGCAAAAGGAGCTAATTATTTAGGAGGATTCTACAGAGATATAAGAGCTGTAAATATGGCATGGGCAGAATCTAAAATGGAAGGTGGACTTATTGAGAAAGAAAGAGAATTGGCATTATATGAAGATATATATAATTATAATGACAAAGAGGCTCCAACAGTAGACCAATTAAATATGATTAATGCTGACGCAAGACAAGCAGCATTTACATCACAAATGATAAATTTTCCTATAATATATCTTAGTAATAAACTTGTATTAGGAAATTCAATGAGAGGTATTAGGCCTGTAAGAAAAGCAGTTGATGGTTCACTTGATACTCCTTGGGGTGGTATATTCTATGGGGGAGCAAAAGGAAAAGCAAAAATAGGAAAAGCTTTTTCAGATTTAGGAGATGATTGGTTGATAGGTAATACATTTAGAAGAATGTATCAGGCTGGTGCAAGAGGATCTGCTAAACATATGCTAGCAGCTGGATTAAAATATTCTACTGCAAATTTTGCAGAAGGTTTACAAGAGCTTGCTCAAGAAGCAACTGCTAAAGGTGTATCATCTTATTATGATGCTTTATATAGTTTAGATATGTCAGCTGATATAGATATGCAATTAGCTGATATGACTGAAAATTTTAAAAACGCTAAAAAAACATTTTACGGAACTGACACATTAGAAAGAGATCCTGCTTTAAATATTATGTCTGCAGTTAAAAGAGGTGTGAATTCTCAAATGAGTAATGAAGGATTTAAAGTTTTTATGTCTGGATTTTTAATGGGGGGAATGGTTCAAGGACCACAAGTATTTTTAACGTCTACAGTTCCTAATATATTTAGAAAAGGATATAGCAAATATAAAAAAGATGGTAAATGGGATGAGTTTGTAGCTGAAAAAGCTAAGAATAGAGCTTTAGCTGTAGAACATCTTAATAATGTATATGATGATCCAAATACATTTTTTAATCCTAATAAGTTAAACGCACTGTCTCAAAAAGCATTTAATCAAACAATGTTTACATCAGCAGCTAATGGAGATATATTGAGTAATAGAGATGCTCAAGATGCATCTATATTCATGCATTTAAATACTGTTAACATGACAGGTAAAATGGGGATATTTAAAGATTACTTAAATGATCTACAAAAAATGGATGATAAATCTTTAAGAGAAGCATTTCCAGAAGAGAAAGCTACAGCTCAAACATTAAGAAAAAGATTAGATAAATTTCAAAAAAGAGCAAATGAAGTAGAAAAAAATTATAATGATTTTAATGATGAATATATAAATCCATTTAGACCTAGCAGATATAAAAAGAATTCTATAGAGTATAATAGAGAGGTTATTAAAGAAGCAGCTTTTAATCATGCAAAGATGATGGCTTTATATACTAAAGATACTTTTGAACAAGCTTTAGTTAGATCAAATGGTATATATGATAAGTTAACTAATCATACAGCATTAAAATCTTTATCTGCTTTAGATATAGATATTTTAACTGACCCAACTAAATTAGTTAAAGAGTTAGCTCTACTAGAAGAAGAAACTAAAAAAGAAGGTGTTACTAAAAAAGAAAAAGAATTAATTGCAGATAAAAAGAAAAGATTAGAATTATTAACCGTATTTAGTGATATATTAAATAATCCAGATAATGCTGTAATAGGTGAAGGTATAGCATTTCAAGATCTTATTAGCATTGATGAAAAAGGTCAACCTGTATTTGGAACAAAAGAAGGTGTAGGTAAAACAAGAAAAATTGGAAGGTTTGATAGAAGAAAAATTAAATCTACTGGATTAGAAAAAGCATTTATTGATTATATATCTTACATAGCAGATATAAAAGGAGAAACATTACAAGGAAAAGATCTTGATAAAATTTTAGTAGATATTATTGATTATGGATTTTTAAAAGGTAGGTCTGGTGATTTTTATAAAGCACACATGACACTGATGAATCCTGAATATATGGATCAATATATAGATAGGATTGCGGTGGTAATGAAAGATGTATATGAAAAATTCAAGGATAAAAATAATCAAACAATAAGACTTGAAAAATATCAAAATAAAAAAATAAGAATAGCTTGGCTACAAGCATTAGGTCAAGAAGAAGGTATACAACCTAATCCAGATGAAACAATATTATTCTTAGAAAAAGGAATTATTCCTATAGAGTACTATTCAGAAGATGGAAAAATTACACCAGCAGGTGATATTGTAAGGTATAAAAGAGTACAAGCTAGAATTGAGGATTTAAAGAAATCTCAAAGTACTTCAAAAGCAGAAGAGACAGATGCTCCAAGACAAGAGTCACAAGCATCTGCAAGTACTGAAACTGATGATACTAATAATGAACCAGATTTTGAAAGCATTGTTGGTAGAACTAAATATCAACAGTTCTATAATAAAGATCAAGATACTAAAGATATTATAGAAAAGCTTCATAAACAATATAAAGCAACTTACAGTGTAACTGATGGTGCATATATGGATTTAAACACATGGGCACAATCTTCATCGGGTGGTAAAAATATCATAAAGTCTAGATATGAGTTAGATCAATATTATCAAAATGATGAAAATATTGATAAAGAAAAGTTTCCTACAATGGATTCTTGGTTAAAAGATAATGCAAGAAATCCATTAATTGTAGGAACTAATGGTATTCTTACAAAGAATGATATTACATATTCTGATGTATCACCAGAGCAAGCAGGTAAAAGCACACTACCAAAAGATAAAACAGATTCAACAGAAGAAATTATTGTAGCAGATGAGCTTACAGGAATCACTTTATTAAAGTCAACAACTTATGATGACAACAATAATCCTGAAGTTACTTATACTGTTGTTGATGGAAAAAGTAAAAATATATATGATAGATTTAAAGATTTAGATCCAGGTGGTAAAAAAATTCAAAGAGGTTATATTAAAAAACCAGGTGAAACTCCAGCACAATTAGAAAAAAGAGCAAGAAACGCTTATGAGTTCTACAGAAAAAATCTTCCAACTGGTAAGTCTTTTATGATTGATGGTAAAGCTTATACAACTGGAGATGTAGTTGAAGATGCAGCAGGCAATAGATATATAATCAAGTCTTCTGAAGGGATGGTAAAGAAATTTAAAAATGTATTTCTAGTTCCAATAGACAAATCAAAAGCTAAGAAAGGTAAGGATGACAGAGAATATAAAACTATTAAAGAATTCCGTGATGAAGGTTTTAAAAAGATAGAAGAAGGTGAAGTAGATCTTACATCATCATTAACAACTAAAGTTAATCAATATCAACCTTTAAATCTTTTTGGTTTTGTAGGAAGTAAAGTTCAAGAAGGATATGAATTCTATGGTAAATTTGCTGATGTAGATCTTAGTGATGATGATAGATTTGAATCTATAATAAGACAACTAACTCCTGCACAACGAGAGAGTATGGAAATACTTATGGAGTTAAATCCTAATTATAAACCATGGAAAGAACAACCTAATTTAAAAAACTTTAATGTTAATTCAGGGTTTACTGCAAACAACGATCTTAGTTATGGTCAGAATAAATATCAAATAACTATAATCATTGGTGGAAAGCCAATTGCTATTATGGCAGGAATGCATAGCGCATTATTATTTACTCCAGAAGGAAATCCAATTGACGCAACAAAGATAACTGCAGAACAAGCAGAAAAACTATTTATAAAAAATAAAGGTCAAACCTCAGAAGAATTAGCAGCATCAGTGAGAAGAAACTATACTAAAGCTGCATTAATAGTTGAAGAACTAGAAAACAAAATTGGAGCCAATGGTGGTAGAATTAAGGCAACTGACTTAAAACATATAGCATTAAATATTACTCCAGGATTCCACGGTTGGAGAATAAATAAAAATGATACACCAGTTTTAAAAGGAGGTAAGACTGCAAAAACAGCATGGGAAGATTTAGACTCTGTAGAATTTGCTGAAGGTGATGAAAATTATACTATCATATATGATATTAAAAAAGATAGAAAGGGTGTCCCTAGAGCATCAAGAGTACCAACAAGTAATCTTGAACCAGGTAGTAGAGCAGAGCAATTAATTCAAGAAAGAATTTATAATCAACTTAAAAGAGATGGTTATGATAGTCTTGCATCTATAGGTATGGGTAGATATGTGCAATTTGTTACTATGAAAAATGGTACAGTAGCATATTTTGAAATTAAATTAGATGCTCTATCTACTGAAGATGGAAAAGTTACAGTAGAAAAAATAAAAGGAATACAACAAAAATTAGTAGATGATATAACAGATGAAGAAGGAAACTTTGAATCTAAGACAGATAAGTTTGATCCTGAAACTGTAGGTGATCAAGCAACATCAGAACTTTATGATCTAAATTTTTATGTGCAAACCGGAACACCTGGTACTAATGTCTTTATGAGATTTAACAAAAGAGGTGGTTTAGAAATAACAGTTAAAACTAATGATGATAAAACTGTAACTCAATTTTTAAATACTGAAGATTTAAATGAAATTGATGATCTTCATGGTTTTTCTACTATTATAAACAATAGAATTAATAAATCACAAGATGCTAAAGATCAAAAATTAAAAATAAATTTAACTGATCAAAGTTTTGTACCTAATCTTCCAATAAACTTATCTAATACAGATGCATTAAAGGATATAGGTTTAACAGCTAATATTATTCCACAATTAAAATATGGACAGAAACTTGATATTAATTTCACAAATGATGATCTAATTAAAGAAAGAATGAGTGATGTTAATTTCTTTGGAACTAAAAAGAATGAAACTAATGATACTGTTAATACTGAATCAGAGGTAACTCCTATGGGACTTACTACAGATATTTATAATGAAATAACAGAAAGTGAAGTAATACCAGCTGCAGTCTTACAAGGAATTAAAGATAGAATTGCTGATGTAGGATATGATAATTTAGAACAAATTGAAAAAGATATTGCAGATTTGCATGAAGAACAAACAGGTGTTAGTTTAATTTTATCTGGCCCTGAATCTACAATTGAAGGAGCATTATCAAAAGATGAAAATGGATTACAAGGTGAATATAATAATCAGGATCTTGCAAAAAAAATTAGTAATAAAGAACAACAATTAAAGACACTTAAAACTAAACTTAATAATCAATTTATAACAGATTTTAAAGAAGCTAATCCTGGGCAAACTGAAGGTCAATATAAATTACAAGCACGTAATGCTGTTAAGAATGCAAAAGAAGTAAAGGATTTAGTTAATGAAATTAAAAAACTTAAAGAAGGTCTTATAGGTAAAATTGTTAATGATAATTTTGATGGAAGAAATGTAGAAGAAATTAATAAGTTTATGAGTTGGGCTCACAACAATCTACCAGAATATATTTGGATTAAAGATATAGAAGATCTTGGTAGAAGACTTATTAGTAATGGAGTAACATTAGGAGCTTTTGCTATAGACGTTAATAAATTATCAAAAAATATTAAAGATTTATCTGGTACAGTATATGTAGGTAGCCAAACAGGTTTTAGATACCATGAAGCATTCCATGCTGTTTTTAGAATGATGCTTACTGAAGCAGAGATTAAAAACTTCTTATCAATTGCAAATAATGATGTAACAACATTAATGAATAGCCGTAAAGGTTATGAAATTGAATCTGGAATTTTTGTTAAATCAATGGCAAGTGCAAGAGCACACATGAGAACTCTTTCAAGAAAGTATGCAGAAATGAATGATAGAGCTTTAAATGAAGTTATTTATGAAGAGTATATTGCAGATCAATTTGAATTATTTAAAACTAATCCTCAATCAACTAAAATTGATACAGAAGTTAAAAGCTTCTTTCAACGTCTAATTAATTTTATTAAAAATTTATTTAGCTCATTTAGTAAAGGAGATCTTCAAGGATTATTTAATGATATTAATACCGGTAAATATAAAGCTGCACCTATACAAAAAAATAGATTTACTGAATCAGCTTTAACAGACTCTACAATATTAGAACAAACAGGTGCACCAAGTAATATAGCTTTTGCAATCCGTAAAGGTGATCCAATAGAGAGAGCAAGATTAATAAGATCTACTAGAGAGGAAACAGAATTGCAGTTTATACACAATTATTTTAGTCAAAATGAAACTGAAGTAATTGTTGGATCTATAACAGCAAGATTTTTTCAAAGACAAGAAGATCTTATAAATGAAAAAGATTTTAATGGAACATATAATCCAAAAGATTTATTAAATGAAGTAATTGAAGAGTATATTGAAAATCAAAATCCTGCTAGAATGAATGCTGATGGAAGTCTTTATTATGCAGAAGATGAAAACTTTGATGATTATGCAGATCAATTAGAGGAAAGGTATGAAGGTTTAAGAAAGTATAAGAAAGATGTAACAAAATCTGTATCTGAATTTTTAAATCTATTTGATACACAAATAGAAGATGCTGAAATTATTTTAGATAGAAACGTCTTTGCTTTAGATGCATCTCTTAAAAGTGATGAAGACTTTGAAGCTTCAGCAAATGAAATTGGTGGATATAAATCAGTAAGTAAAGGAATACGTGTTTTCTTTGCTACTAGATTTAAAAGTGTTCAAGATCCTGTAACAGGCAAACAAGTATTAGCTCCTGTTAATTACATTCATACATATAATTTATTTATGAAAGCATTAGCTGGTGTAACAGATCCAAACCAAATGTTAGCCAGATTAAAATATTTTGAAAATGAAAATGATGATACTAGAGCTGTAATAGGTGATCTATTTACTAGATTTAATCTTTCAGAGTATACACTAGAAGACTTTGTAACAGGAAGTTATGACGTAACACAAATTAGAAGTCAAGGATTTTTTCAATCTGTAATAAGTGGATTTACACAATTAAGATCAGATTACTATCAACTAGAAGTAGATGAAGGAAAGAAACTTGTAAATATATTTAAAGCAACAAATAAAGATGATGCTTCTACACAAATAGATAATTGGCAAGATCATTATTCTATACTTGTAAAAGGATTAAATGATAGTCAAACTAAAAGAGATGCTGCATCTGCCGCATTTAATAGGATAGAATTTTTAGCTGCAAAAGATAGTCTTTCAGATAATAAATTAAAAGATGCATCAGAAAAAATAGCAGAAGATATATTTAATACAACAGGTATTAATATAACACCTATGACAGTTAAATTTATAATTCTTAATGGTGGTGTTACAAACAAAACAAAAGAACAAAGAAAATTTGTTAGATTATTTAAACCAGACTCTACCAGTATATTTGAGATAGAAGATTTACAATACATATCTTCTGCAATAGATGCACATGGTAGAACAGAAAGTGGTAAAGCAAAGGCCAATCTATTTTATGATATGGTTGAAGAAGACTTAGAAGATGAAAATAGTGAGGTTTCTACTGGTACAGATGTTAAATTTAGAATAAGAAAATTAGCTCAATTAAATGCAATCTTTGATACTACTGTTGGTGCTACTGTATTTAGAAATGCAGAAGGTAAACTTATTTATGCTCATCAAATGCCAACATACAACTTAGTAAAAGTTGCTGAATTAAATAGTGAAGATGCAATAGATGAATTACTAGAAAATCCTTTCCTTACAAAGCAAGCAATGTTAATGGATCCTAGATTTAAAGATCTTGTAGTTAGTGGTAAGTTAAGAGTTTCTAGATTGGGTGGTGTAAAATACACAAATTTAGAATCAGATGCTCAAGGTAACTTTAAAGCAAATAACAAATTTACTAAAGGTAATGGAAATAATAAATCATTTGGTTCTATTTCAGGAGCTGAATTTCAAGCATTAGCAGTTAATTTATATTTATCTGATTTTAATAATGCAACAGGAAAAATGGTGGATAGGTATTATATAGATCCTATTACTAAGAAAAAAGTTCCATATACAACTTCTTTAAATAATATTACAGTAATATCTGAATCTAATACAGCAGATTGGGTTTCATTACCTGTACTCATGACTGTAGAATATAAGGGTGGTAAATCAAATATAACAGATGAAACTATTGATAAGTTTGAAGATACAGTAATAAGAACAGAAGCAAATAGAATACACCGTGAAAGGTTTGAAAAAGAAGGTTATACTGAAGATAGTGTTCTTGGTTATAATGATAGTGCTTCTGGAAGAGCATATAGATTTTATTCAGGTAAACATTTATTAAGTTTAAGTAAAACTAAAGTTGAAAAATTAAATCAGCTTGGAGTTAATCAAGGTGTTGCTGTTGTTGAAACTGTAAGAAAAAATATAGAAAATCTAGATGAAGATTCTCAACAATTATTAATTATGGCTCCTGCAACAATTCAAAAATTAGGATTAAGAACAGGTACTGAGACTATAGGATCAATATATACAACAGGACAACCAAATGTATTAAGTGAAGAAAAATATATATTTAACAGTTTAGGGGTTCAAGCTTCTGAAACATATACTGTAGAAGAATTAAAACTTATGCTTGGTAAGGATTTAACTAATACCAAGACTAACAATAATAAATATAAAGTAAACCTAGCAGGGCAAGTATATTACACAAGAACAAAAACACTATTAAATTGGTTAAAAGGTAAGACAACAGCAAATCTTGTTACAGTAGGAAAAGTTGATCCTGGAATGCAAGCTATATTTGAAGCAACAGGTTTAAAAGAAACTGAAGAAAAAACAGAAGAAAAAAGTGTAAATGATCAAATGCTTGCACGTCTTGAAAAAGCTGCAAATGAAGATGAGAATTTTGATTATGATAGAGCTAAAAGAGATATAGAACGAGACTTAGGTGTAACAGTTAAAGATCTTATTAGAAAAAGACTAGAACAAGAGTTTGATGAATGGCTTACTATATTATCAAACAATAAAGGCCTTGATCAAATAGACAATAGATTAATCTCAAGGTTATCAACAAGCACAGGAAAAACACAAGGGGATTCTAAAAAATCAATGACTAAATTAAATCTTGTTGCTAATAATCCAGATAATCACAATCTTAAACAAATATTCTATAATGAATGGCTAAACAGAACTCTTGTAAAACAAATATTATTAAAAGACCCATCTAAATTATTTAAGGACTCTATAGATGAAATTAAAAGAGCTAAAGCTTTAAATGCTGCTGGACCAAATGCATCTAGTATTATTTCCTCACCTTATGTATATAATGAAGAAGGAGATATAATATCCGGTCTTGGAGTTGATCATAATGTAGGACACATAAGTTTAATGACTTTCCAAGATATTAATGTGCCTTCTAGGTTTGGTAGAAATGCTACAGATGATAAAAAAGTTACATCTACAGATGCACAAATGTACTATACAACAAAAGCATTTAGATATTTAATGTTTGGTATAGGTAGTCTTAATTCTGCACAAGCTAGAATATTAGATAGAATAGAAAAAGGTGATAACATATCTATTGATGACTTTTATGGAGCTGGTCTTACAAAGCAAGGTTATAAATCATTAGGTGCTATTATTAATTCTAAAAAGTTTGTATACTTTGATGGTGAAGTATTTTTAAAGATGTCTGCATTTGTATTAACTAAAAGACTTACTTCTGATCCAGAAACAAATTTTGAAACAGCATTGCCAGATACAGTACACCTACATAATTTAAGAGTAGCAATGGAAGCTGCTGAAGAAAATGGCACAGACACTATTGCTTTAGCAGTACCAGAATCAGCATCTAAAGCAGTCAAGAAAAATATTATACCAAGAGAAACTATACTCAATGAAAACTTTGACTTGAGAGATGAAGCTCAATATCAAGACTTTATAAATAAAGGTTATATTACAAGTTTGCATGCTGATTGGATGAGATTACAACAAATTACTCCATCTAATAAGGGTGTTGTGACTGACCCAACACAGATAAGACAACTTATTACAAGTGAACAAGAAGACAATGTGCTAGTTACTATTGGTGGTGAACAATTCCGTTTAGGTCAAGTTAGAGCATTATATAATAGAGTTGCTGGTGACAGAGTAGAAATTAAATATTTACAAAGAAGAAATTTAATATTTGATTATCAAACAGCTCAAGATGAATTACAAGATAGTATAGAGTTGGGTGAAGTTACAGTAGATCTTCATGCATTTTTAATGTATGCAAAAAATTCATTAGAAGCGGGAGGAGCAGGACCTCAGTTTATGGAGTTGTTTGAAATGGATGAGACAGGTGCTCAAAAATATGATCTTAATAATCCATTAACTCAAGGTAAGTTTCAACAATTATTTTTAGCATTCTTTGCAAAAGGACAACTTTCTGAGAAAACTACTGGAGAAAGTTTAGCCCTTGTATCTAGTTTTGGTAAAAAGTTTTATAAAAGAGTAGTTGAACTTGATGAAGAAACAGGTCAACCTATTAGATGGGATGTTATCAGAAGAGAAGATTGGTTAAAGACTAGGGAAACTATAGCTAAAAAAGAATATGATAATGTAGATGAAAGAACATTTGTTAAAGGTTCATTAAAGGTGGGAGATATATACCTTGATGAACTTAGAATGGATGTTAAAGAATATGATGAAAAAGGAAATGAAACAGGGTTAGTATATTCTGAATTAGCAATACCTGCTTGGGATCCAAGATTAAAATATATTAAAGCTGGTGAAGCAATTCCAGATGCAGTAGCTAAAATGTTTGCTGTACGTATTCCATCACAAGATAAACATTCTGCAATGAATGGAAAGGTTGTTGATTTTCTACCTGTAGAATATGGATCTGTAGTAATGTCTCCTACTGAAATGATAGAAATATCAGGAGCTGACTTTGATATTGATAAACTCTATGCAACTATGAAAGACTTCTATGTGAAGGATGGCAAGTTTATAGAGTATGGTAAAACTCAAGATGTTGATGTAATATATAAAGAATATATTGATTGGATGATTATGGAATCCAAAAAGAGAGGTACTTCTATGAGTTATGCTGTAGATCTTTTTAACACTAGAGGTGGTATTCTTGATAATGTTGAGTATGAATCTGATTCATTACCATCTGAAGCAATTGTAGGAGCATTAAAAATATTAGCTCTTCCTGTAACTAAAAAAGAATTTGAAAACTATATACGTAAACACCAATGGGTTCCGGGTATAGAGTCAGGAGCCTTGGGTAAAAGACATTATAGATTACCATATACAGCAGCACAAAATAATCAATTGATTGATTTAAAATTTGCAATGCTTGGTAATAAAGCTATGACAGAACCTAAGTTTGGAAGAGAGATGGGATTAGCTTATGAACCAGCAGTTCATGATCCTGTTCAAGATGTAGCAGATGAACTATTAGGAAAAACAGAAATAGTTGATGGATCTGTTGTTGAATATGAAGCTCTTTTACCTAGTTTAGCAGAACTTGTTAGGGAAGAAGGATTAATTATAGAAAGTCCTACAGGTATGTATAGAACGTGGGTAAATAATAAAGCTGGTGCTGGAGCAATTGGAGCTGTTGTATTACCTAACATTATTGTAAACATCCTTAAAGAATACAACTTAGAAATTACTAATGGTGACGTACCAACATTTAATGGTAAACAATATAGTAGTTTTGATAGTGATTACATGATAAATTATAAAACAGGAAAGCTAGATGAAAAAGGACTTAGAAAACAATTTATAATTTCAGCTTTAGTAACAGCAGCTACAGATAATGCTAAATTAAGGTTATTAGGTAAATTAGGATTAACTAGAGAAATGTTAGCTCTTACTGTAGGATTAACAGCTTTAGGTATTGAGTTAAAAACTTCTATGTTACTTATTAATGGACCAACCGTAAGAGATATGGTTGCAAGAAATGCTGCTGGAGAAGGTAGTTTAAATTTCTTATTAGCTCAAAGAATATATGATCTGGAACGAGATGATGATGTTAGAGAAAATGCTAATAAAATTAAAGTCACTCAAGAGATGATGATAGATGACATTAATGATCCAGGTAGTTTAGACAAAGATGAACAGCTTGCTATATTAAGACAGTTTAGAACTGCTTTAAGACTAAGTCAATTCTTAAGATCTGCACAAGTATTATCTACAAATACATCTTTTGATTTCACTTCCATAGAAGATATTAATCTGGCATATGAAGATATGAACAAGGTTGGTGTAGGTTTAAATGACAAAGAATTTGAAGACGCAAAGATTCCTATTGATATGAGAAAGTTGTTTGATGGAGAAAACACATTCCAAGGAAGATATGTTAAAATTTTAGAAAATCTAAAACAATCAATGCCTTCTGTATTTGTTACAATGAGTCCTACATTCCAAAAGTTTAGAAATGTAACAAAATCTAATATACCATTTGCAGATAGTAAAAAAGTAGAAAAAGATTTATTAAGTTTCTTTATAATTAAAGCATATATGAAGGCTCTAGAGAATCCTAATAAAGGAATGGCTAGACTAGCAATATCTCTTCAAAATGGATTTATTTATGATGAGATGGCATCAGGAATAACTATTAATACTGTTCTTGATAACATTAGAAATGTACTTAAAAGTAGAAAAGAAAGTAATAACTTTATGGAGTGGCTTGCTAAAAGAGACACAAAAAACCCTACAAATAAAGCTATGATCAATATGGCTGTAGGAAAAACATGGTCAAATCTTACTACTGCAGCAATAACAGATCTTCAAAATGGAATACGTGATCTATATTCAATACCTGAATTAAAAGAAGATGTAAGACATTTAATTCATTATTTATTATTAAAAGATGGTTTACAATATACAAGAGATACTTTTATAGATATTATCCCTGTACCATTATTAGATGATATATTAAATGTATCAGGTAATGTAACAGAACTATTTAATAATGAACAAATTTCTGACAGTCAATTTGTTAATATGTTTGGTAATACTAAAAATGAATTACTAAGAGAGTGGGTTGAAGGTTATTCACAATCAAGAGGTAATATATACTTCTTAACTCAAGTAAAAAGAATGAAAGGTAAGTATGCTCATGCTCAAATTTTTACTCCAGATACTAAAAAAAGAGACAGAAATAGCAAACCTATACTGTTACATAAAGATAGTAAAGATGGTTTATGGGAAATTGAAATGAATGCTAACCATAAGAAAGGTAAAATATCTAAAAAAGATACCCGTAAAAAAGGTAAGTATTATTCTAAAGAAAGAACAGTTGATGAAAGAAGAGAAAAGAATACATATAAAATACTTGATGCTACTAAACTTAAAACAAAGAGTATTGAGGTAAGAGATAAAGGTGGAACTACTAAAAAGATAGAATTAATTGGTTTCCCTCAAGAAGTCAAAATGGATGTTAATACAAATAAAAAATCAAAAGGGGATGTAAGAACATTTAAACTTGTATATTTGTATACACCAACAGAAGCAGGGTCTTATGAAGATATGATTAATTTTAATGAAGACAATATAGCTTATGGATTACATGCAAAATATGAAGAGGTAAAAGCATTAGGATCTATGCAACAAAATTCAATTGGTTTTATACATGGACCAAGATCTACTTATGATTATCTTCAGGCAAAAAAAGATAACAGAGATAGTGATGTTAATACTGATAATATAAATACAGATCCAGAAGGCATGACTGATGCACAGCTAAAAATAGCTGGTAATGCTAGTAAAGATCCTATAGGTATGGGTATGCCAGGAGTCAAGATTAATGCTACAGAAAATTCTTATAAAATAACTATTGAAGTTGATAAGACAACTGGGCAAACAAATCTAATTATACCAAAGGAAAAATCTAAAGTAGAAGATAATACAGATGCTACTCAAGGTATAAAGTTAAAAGCTAAACCAAATCCTAATACTGATTATTCTGTAATAGAAGATATGTGGGATGACTTTACAAATGAAACAAAAACTATATTATCTGAAAACCAAAATATAACAAGTGTTCAAGATGCTATAAATAGATATGAAATAACTAATAATCTTGTTCCAGTATCTCAAGAAGTATTTATGGACAGGCTTAAAAAATGTAAATAACGATGGCAAAATGTTTTAATAGAAATAGTCCGGAATATAAAATACTAGAAGGTAAATATGGTGATCAACTAGTGGTTGATACTATCATAGAGAAATGGCAACTAAGTTCTAGATCAGATAATTTTCCTACTTTATATCAAGCAGAAAAATATATTGAAAATGAAAAGGTTAAGTTTTCATTGAAGAAAAAACAATATGCTGAAGCTATTCTTGTTAATTTAGATCATGCTGGTATAATAAGTAAGCTTAATGATAATTACTATATCAATGTAACTGAAAACAACCAATTTGGTAAAAGAGATCAGTGGGTAGCTTTAGATAGGAAGGTTGCTGAGAAAAATAGAATTAAGCTATTAAAAACATTAGACTTTTGGGGTATATCTAGAAATTCTGTTAATTTAGAAATGACAGAAAAAACATATAAGGTATCTATAAACCCTATGGTGTTTGGCCCACAAGATGTTATAGCTCAAAATAATAATAAAGAAAAAACTCATATACTTGATCTTGTAGATCATATGAGTGCAATGTTCCCACAACTTGACGTTAGAGTAGCAACAGTAAAAGAAGCAGAAGATTATTTTAAATCTTTAACTGATAAACAAAGAAGAGGTGTAGGATTTAAAAATGTAAAAAGTTATTATGTAAACGGAGTAGCATATATTATTAAAGGAAGGGTTAATGCAGACACTGCAGTAGAGGAAGTATTACATCCATTTATAGATGCAGTTAAAATACAAAAACCTGAACTGTATAAAAGTTTATTGAGAGAAGCTAAAAAAATGTTTCCTCAACTTAAATTAGAAATAGATGCTACATATTCAAACAGAAGAGGATTCAATCAAACAGATAGAGATTTAGAATTAGTTACTCAAGCTCTGTCTAGACATTTTAATAAAGAGTATGAAGCAAGACCTACTCTATCTTGGAAGCAGTCATTAATGGAATTACTTCAATTTATTCTTGATGTTATTCAAGATATGAGTATATACTTACAAGGTAAGAAAGTTCCTGTTAAAGCTAATATGTTAAGATCAGATAATACATTATCTAGTTTAGCAAAGCTTTTAAATAATGAAGCATTAGAATTTAGATTTGATAGACAATCTGTTAGTTCAGATAGTAGAGTTAGATTTTCTTTAACAAAAGAAAGAAAGGCTGAAGCTCTTGACTTAGTTGCTCAAGCTTCTGAAGATGTACAAGCAGATAGGATTAAAGAATTAACAGGTCTTAGTATATCAGAGAAAGTAAAATTTGAAGACTTTACAGTTGGTAGTTCATTAACTGGAACTAATTCACCATTAGTTATATTAGATAAGGAAACACATACATATATTAACATTGAAACAGGAGAAGTAAATCCTTCAGTTACTACTAAGATTAAAGGTAAATTAAATGATCCTGAAAATAAATATAAGATTAACAGAGAGATAGGTGATGACTTTGATGTCATAATGTCTTATATAGCAACTAAACCAAGAGGTGAAGAATCTGATATAAATATGTTAGGTTCTAAAATGAAAGTATTAAAACCTAACCAAATACAAAGAGCTGTAGATCAGATTGAGTCAGGATTACAACAGTATTGGGATCAAGGTGCTGTTGTGATACCTCAAGTGGTTATAACAGATGCAGAAACAGGAATATCAGGTACAATAGATTTATTAGTTGTACATACAGATGGAACATTACAAATTGTAGATTTAAAATCAAGTAAAAATTCAAAACGTGATACTGCATATAAATCAAGAAAATTTGAAGTATATGAAGATAGTGTATTTTATGATCCTCAAGATCCTAAGAAAAAATTATTTACTACTGCAACACAACATAGTTTACAAATAAATACTTATAGAAGAATCTTAACCAACATGGGTTATGATGTTATAAGTGATTCAAGAACTATGCATATTAATGTAACGTTAAAAGGGAAGAAAGTAACTAATTTTGTTTATGAAGGGACTACGTATCATAATCCAACTATAATGAATCATTTTGTTGATCAGGTAGTTCCTCTAAATGAAGATGCTCTTGCTAAAGAAGAAAGAGCAGATCAAACTGATACAAACAAATTAAATGAAGAAGATCAAAGACAAGATGCAGAATATCTTGAAAATGATATGTATCAGATTAAAAATGATGTACTTAAAAGTTATCAAATAAAACTTGTAACCAGAAGACAAGCTTTAGAAACTCTTCAAACTAGAGACAAACAAACATCTAATGTAGAAAAAATTATTAATGCTCTTGACAGAGCTATAGCTGATATTCAAACAGCAAGGATGGAAGGAACATCTGATGTAATATATGATGAATTATTAGAAAGATCTATTAATGAGATGCAAGATTTTATTGATTATATAAATAATCCAGAAGAGCAAAATAAAATAGATTATATTGATAGAGTATTAGCAATGGAGGGTGTTGCTAAATCTTATAGTGGTTTAGATGTAGTTGCAAATCCAAAAGGTGTTCCATTAGGAGCAAGAACAAATGCTTTAAGAGATAAACTTAGAACTCAAATTGATCAAGTTTTAGGTCAAGGTGCTTACAGAGATAAAGGTCTTATTAATGCAGGTTTAGTAAACTATGTTACAGAAGTATTTAGAACTAATAATACAAATGCTGATTTATCAGAAGAAGACATAAGAAATATTGTAACCACATATGATACTCCTATTGCAGATATAAGTGATACAAGACTTGGAGTAAGTGATTTAGCAACAAGTCCTGATCAATTATCTCAATTATTAGATAAATTATATAAAAGACAAGTTCAAAAAACTTTAGATCTTGCAGAAGAAAGAGCTACAGAAATAAGAACAAGAGCTAGCAAATTAGCAAGACTTTCTCCAGGAGGTAAAGTTGATTATAGCTTTATGTTAAACTTTGATAAGGATAATAATTTTTTAGGGACATATGTTAAAAAAATAGGCCCACAATATGATGCACAATGGACATCATTAAGGTATGATGAAAATGGAGAATCAATATTTAAAAAACAATATATATATAAAGATAACATAGAAGATCTTACTGATGAAGATATAGCATACAATAAAGAACTATATAAACAAAGAAAAGCATATAGTGATTTTATGAGGGGTGAAAAAGTTACTGAGGGTAATCCTATAGATGGAGATTTTCATAGATATACTACAGAATATAAAAATGCAAGAGAAAAGCTTATGTACTTTTCATTGTTTGCTAATAAAGAAAATGGACGTTGGAAATTTAAATCAAGTGCAACTTCTAGACAAAAGAGAGAGTTTTTATCAAAGTATCATAGGCAAGATCCTAGTAACTATATAGAAAAAGATGAAAATGGAGAACCTACAGGTTTAGTAAAAAAACAACAAGAAGGATATGATGGTGGTGGAATAGGCTTTGTAAGATCTGAATTTGTAGAAATAAATACAATAAAAAATCCACAGTTCATAAATGAAAAATATGAGACACTTATGAATCCTAATCCTAATGATTCATTAGCACAGGCACAAAAAGAATTTTATTTAATGTATGTAAGGTTGTTTGAAGAAGATCTTCTTAAAAAATTACCTGCTTCTGTGCAAAGTAAAATGTTAGGAAACTCATTAGTGATTAGAGAAAACTTTATTGATGAAGTAAAAAGAGAAGGTAACATTGTAGGAAAACTTACTGCAAAAGCAACTAAGGGTTTTAAATGGTTAACAAGTACAACAATGAGAGTTGAAAAAGTTGTTGTAGATGAGTACGGTAATTTTCTTGAAGATAGCCTTCCTATTTTTTATGTGGGAAATACAAGAGATGAAAAAAGATTAGAATTTATCAACGATAGTATTACTGCTCTTAAGCAAGACTTTGCAGATAAAAAAATAAAAATTGATGCATATAAAAAGAGATTAAATGAATTAGAAAGTGAAAGAAACTCACTGCAAATTGCACCTGGTAAAAATGAATTAAGTTTAGACATGGGTAAAAATTTACTTGCGTTTAATGGAATGGCTCAAAATTATGAGACCATGGGGGAAATTAAAAACACAGTTGCTGCCATTATTAAAGTAATGGAAAAAAGAAAATATACTCCAGCAGGTTTTGCTAGTGTTATTGATTCAGCAAAAAGTGCTATAGGTAGAGGACAAGTTTCTGAAGTGGGTGCTGACTATACATCTAATATAGTTAAAAGAGCTAGGAAATGGGTTAACATGGTTTACTATGATAACAACAGAAAGACTAGAGGGTTTATGGAAAAAGTAGCTAGAGGTTTAGTTTCTTATACATCTTTAACATATGTTGGTCTTAACTGGTTTGGTAATATTAATAACTATGCTATGGGTAGACTTAATAATATGGTTGAAGTAGCCGGAGGAAGATATTATGATAGAAAAGCATATCTAAGAGCTGTATCAGAATATAATAAATCTATTCCAGGGATGATGATGAAACTAGGTGATTCAAGTACATGGTCTCCTGTTATTGGTGGTGACGGTTATAAAGAGTATATTCCAGCTACTAAATATGAAGCAATTTCTAAAAATTATATGAGAATGATGGATGCTGCATCAGATATACGTGAACAATCTTCAGAAGGTCAAAAAGGTTTAAGAGATACAGCATTTTCAGCAGCATATATGTTTCAAGATAGTGCTGAGTATAATGTACAAAGTAAAGTAGGTATAGCAATTATGATGTCTACTACTGCTAGAAATCCAGAAACTGGTGAAGAAATGTCTTATTATGACGCTTTAGATTATAACAATAAAACAGGAGAAGTAAAATTAAAAGAAGGATTTACTCAACTAATTAGATTTAATGAAAGAAGAACAGATAGTCAAGGTAATCTTATGACGCAAAGCTTATTAGATGAAAACACTAGATATGATGTAAGAAATCAAATCCGTGAAGTAAACAAACAAATACACGGTAATTATGCTTATGCAGATAGAATGGTTATTCAAGATCATACATTAGGTATGTTGTTAGCTCAGTTTCATAAATGGGTTGTTCCTGGGTTAGATGCTAGATTTAGAAAAGAATATTACAATCAAAATTTAGGATGGGTAGAAGGAAGATATAAATCTTTTATAAACGTAATGGGCTATATCTTTAAAGAAAAAGGAAGAATAGCAAAAGCATATAAAGAATTAGAATTTCAATATGGTAAGGAAAGAGCAGATAATAAAATTAAAGGTATGTATAGAACTCTTGCTGATTTTGGTATTGCTATGTCTAGTTTTATAATGGCTATGATATTGTCTAATTTGTTTGATGATGATGATGACGAATCAAAATCTAGATCAAGATTAGAAAATGCATTAATTTATCAGTTCAATAGACAAGCTAGAGAATTTATGTTCTTTTTCCCGGTTCTTGGATCAACAGAACAATATATGATGGCTAAGTCTCCTATACCAATTATGAGATCATTAGGTGAATTGGCTGGAGCTGCAAGTGCAACTGGTAAATTTGGATTGGCATCTTTAGGGTGGTATGGTTTATTTGAAGATGAGTATGATATTGAATCTGATTCAAGAATATATTACCAGAGAGGTACACGTAAAGGATCACTAAAATTAAAGAAAGAATGGGCAGATGCTCTACCACTTATTTATATGTGGAATAGATGGCAAGCTTATGATACTATTAATGACTTCTTTGTAAAATAATATATTATGAGTGAAGACAAAGAACATGATGATGAATGGTATGTAGATCAGTATAATAGAAATAGGCCTTCTGATGAATGGATTATGGCTTATGTTGAATTTGAAGTTTTGAAGTTACAAATGCAATTGATTGAAAAAGAAAATGCAAAACAGGAACAACAAAATAAAAACAATGAAGATAAAAAAACATTATAAACCGTATTATTTACGCTTTGGTTTTTCTTTTTTATTAGTATAAGGACAATGTCTACATCCTGAACCACAGCAATAACCTCTCTTTAAATGGTATGCTTTTGTAAATACCACCTTTCCATCTTCAATATAATATTCAGATTTATCTTTAAGTCCGTAATATAATTCTTCTATCCAGTCCATTTTTTAACATAAGCTTAACATGAAATAAAGAAATAATAAATATTCTTTTTCTATATTATTAATATATGGAAAAGAAAAGAATAGATATTACTCCTTTTATTTATGTAGTTGTGATGATACTAGTTTTTGCTCTTGGTACTTCTATTTAACTTCACATGAACCACCAGCACAAGCTAACTCACCTTTAAGATCAGTGTTATCATCCATCTCTATAACTTTTGATAGATCTACATCCATCAAAGTTTTAACCAGTTGATTAAATTTCCTTTTTGAAATATCTTCAAATGGTGCTTGAGTATATGAACCACCATCATAAGGTAATACAGATAGTCCATTATAGTATTCTCTATTTTTCCACATCCACTCACCTGCTAATTCCCAATCTTTTTCTTTAAGAGATACTGTAGCTGATACATTATGAGTATTAGATCCTGTTCTGTGACCCGGTTTTACCCACTCTGTTGCAACCTTTTTAATTCTTTCAAGAAGAGCAAATGGAGATTCTGTTCTAAGTATAGAGCCTTCAGGTGCTGATTGAGGTATACTTATAACTGCAGTATCATGACTACGGAAGACACAATCTTCTACAAGCTCAGGATGATTAGATGTTAAATAGTTATAGATAGATTCATTTTTACCAACACGTATTCTTCTTACATAATAATCATTATGCCAAGCATGAATACCTGAACTAGTCCCTAACGTTAATGATGTTGTACCAGCAGGTTTTACTGTAGTGGTTCTAGCTGATTTTTTGATCCCAATAGCTTTAGCTATTTTAGCATTTTCTTTCTTGACAATTTCAGCAGCTTCTGTCATATTATAACCTAGTATTCTACCTGATCCAATACCAGTCATTGATACACCTATTAGTGCATCTTTTTCAGTAGTCTCTTTCCATATAGGTCTAAGATAATGAAAGTCAGTGTAACCGGCTTGTAGTGTACCTATAAATGAAGCAGCTTTAACTCTCTCATTAAGATCTTCTTGAGAATTTATTGTAGAAACATTAACTTCACAAAGATTACAAAATTGATAAGGACGTAATGCTATTTCACAACAAGGGTTTGTACCCCAATCTTTGTCATTGTTAAAGTAAATTCCAGGTTCACCAGCTCCTGACAATTCAACACGTTTCCATAAGTCCATAAAGAAAGACTTAGTTATTTTATGTCTCATCAATACTGCAGAGTTGTTTGATCTACCACGTTGTGGATTAAGTTCCCACCAAGGTCCTGACTTACAAGCAATCATTTCACTGTCATCTGCACTAAATAAACTAATAAGAGCAGCACGTCTAATACCACCAGCTAATACTGCATCAGCAATATAACAAACTATATCATGTACTTCTAAAGTACTTAGTTGATCTCCATCTTCTTTATTGCTTAATATACCTTCTACTTTAAGTAGACATTCTTTAAGTGGTTGAGGACCAGGGGCTTTACCACCTGATGTCACTAACCTAGCACCCTTTGGTCTAATATCAGAAAAGTCAAAAATAATTTTAGATGATCTACCGTTGAGGTATGATTTCATAAGTACTTTAACTGAGTCAGCCCAACCTTCTATGCTATCACCAATTAAATATCTTTTAGTTCTTTTTGAATAAGGTTTATTTATAGGAGGAAGTTTTGCAACATGATGTTTTTGAACAGAATAACCAACCCCAGTACCCCCCAGTAAAAGAAACATACATTCATTAAAAGAATCTAAACTATCTATAGGAAGATAAGCACAATTATATATTCTATTAGGAGCAATTTCAATTGGCTTACCGCCAAACTGCATAGATCTCATTGAAGGTAAAACCTTCTTATCATATACAAACTTATAAGCACTATCTATCTCTTCTTTAAGAGTAGGATATTTCTTAATGTGCATTGCTTTATTTCTAGTTACTAGTTCATTCCAAGTCTCTCTTCTCTTTAATTCTGGGATATACTTAGCATACTTCATATGGACAGTTATATCACTCAGAATTTGGTTGTTTAAATTCATGTTAATTATTATTTTAAAAAGTTAGTAATATTAATCTTGTACTACAAGATTGAGGGTAATATTAATATACCAAAATTAATTAGGATATTGAAATATTAATGTATGAAAGTTTAAAGAAAATGAACCCCAGTTCAATATTAAATGCTGGATGCCATTTTTCAGAATCTTCAACCTTGGTTTCATACTGCCCTATTGATATACCCAACAGTGATGTTGGTGGTAAAAATTGAAAAAGAAATTGATGTCTTTTAATCTTCATATTATTTTAATTTTATTATTATTTTTTGTATATTATAAGTGTACCATTGAAAGATGGAAACAATTATTTATATATATTATACATAAATCATGGATTGGAATTTAATAAGTACTATCATTATAACAGCCCTAACGGTGCTGGGTAGTAGTGAAGCATTTAAGTATTATAAATCCAGACTAGCATTAAAAAGCAAAAGTATGGATTTACAAGGAGAATACAAAGAAGATTTAAAGAAAAGAGTAAATAGATTAGAAGTTCTCTTAACTGAATCTTCAAAAGAAAAAGATGATTTAAGATTATGTGTAATTAAATTAACCGAGGAAGTTGCAACTCTGAGAGAAAAAGTTAAATTTCTTGAAGCAGAAAATGAACGTCTCAAAAAAATATAATATTATGGCTAAAAATAGAAAGGATAATAGACCATCTCACTCAAAGAGATTAATACAGGCACTAAAAAGTTTGTCTGTATCTGCTACACCATTAAGTAGTATTCTACCTACTGATGAAAAAAAGACTGTAGCAACAACATCACAAGCAGAAAAAACAAAAGGAACAAAATCAACTTCAAAATCTGTTATGCCTCAAAAACTTTTATTGCAAATAACTAACCCAGGAGATGCACCGAAACAACCTAAAACAGTAGCTGATCCAGCTGCAGCCTTAAAAGGTAAGTTTTCTATGCAACAGAAAGAATATGAAATGATGAAAATAAAAGGTGCTCCACCGAAAGAAATGCAGAAAATGCAAACTGCTATGAAAGAGACACAAATGGGAATAAGTCAAGCAGCAAAAAGTGTTCAAGGTCAATTATTTAATCAATATCAAACTGCTTTAGCAGGTTATAATAAAGAACTTTCAACTTACAATACAAAACTTGCACAATATAAAACTGATAGTGTAAAAAATCAGAAAAGAACATCTCAGTATGAAACAGATATGAAGAGGTTTATGTCTTCAGTTACTTCTAAAAAGAAGTCTAGAGGTACTAGATCAGCTTCTAAAACAAAAGGTTCAAGAGTTTCTGGAACTACTTCATCAAAAGGTACAAGATCATAAATAATTAAATAATAAAACTATGGCTAAAAGATATTACAAAAGTTACAAAGCAGGAGGTAGAACAGTACCAGGAATGTTTAAAGCTGTAAATGGCAATGGTGAAGGTGAAAGACCTAACATGCCAGAAGAACCATTAGTTGAACAACCAGCACTTCCAACAGTTACAAATCAATCAGATTCACTTGCAGTTGCAAATTCATTGAATACAAGAAACAATATGGTAAATATGCAAATGCAAAATGCAGTATTACAAAATCAACAAATGCAAGCATTATTACAACAAATGAAATTACAAAATGATTCATTGCAAACACAAAATCAGTTGTTAAATACTCAAGTTGAAAAAATGAATTTGATTAATAGTGCTAGAACAACTAAAAAATCTGTTGGTTCATCATCAACACCTAAGAGAAGAGGTGGTACAGTTAAAAGAAAAGGTGGATCTTGTTTGCCAGGAGGTAGATATTCTAAAAAACGTAGGTAATGGCAAAAGAGCTTAATGAAGATACTTCCTTTAAAATAAGTGTTAAAACATTAATAGGAATTGGTGTTGCAATGGCTACAATAATTAGTATGTGGTTTGTTTTACAGGCTGATATAGATGAAGCTAAACTACTTCCTGAACCACCTAAACCAGATGTAACAAGAATGGAATTTGACATGAAGGATAAAAATATACGTCTTACTATTGAGAATACTCAAGAGGATGTTGAAGAAATAAAAACAGATCTAAGACGTATAGAGGATAAAATAGATAAATTAAAATGAGATATTTACTTAGTTTATTTTTATTAATATTAGTAAGTGTTTCAACTTACGGACAAATTACAATTACACAATTTAATGCTGACTGGAATAAATCTAACAATGTAGATTGGTTAGATAAATTATCTGATGTAGATAAAATTAAATATATAGATATAGCAAAAAATACAGATGCCCAAGATAAACATGAAATAGTTGTTGTACCAACAATAATTATATTTAAAGAAGGGGAAGAGGTTAAAAGATTTCAAGCTGATATATCATTTGCAATGAAAGCAACTAAAGAAGAATTACAAGAATTTATTGATGAATTATTAATGCAAGACTTTTAACATGAGATTATTATTTATATTATTAGCTTTTATACCAACATTTTTATCTGCACAAACAGATAGTTGGGTAAAATTTGCAGTTCAATATGATTATTGGGGAGATCAAGAATCAGCTTTTACATTTGTTTCTGATGCAAATGGTGACACAGTACTATATCATCAACCAACACAACCGTGGGAATATCTTGACACAATAGTTGATTGTAATTCAGGACCATATACTATTACATTAAATGATGCATATGGTGATGGTTGGGCTTCATATCAATCAGGACAATTAATGTCACCATATCCAGAATTCAAAATGTCTAATGATTGTCAAGGTATGATATTTTATGCTGACTCAACTGCATTAGTAGGATTTTCTGTTTTAGATACATTAGTTAACATCAATCCTTGCGCTCCTCCTGTACAAGGGTGTTTAGATACAAACGCATTAAATTTTGATCCTTTAGCTACTATCAGTGATGGTAGTTGTACTTATCCTGCTTGTAGCGGGATTCTTAGTTCTAATGCATACCAGCAATGTTTACCGGGGGGACAAGCTTTAGTTATATTTGAATGGACTAAAGATGATTATAATCCTTCTTGTGAGACAGTTAAAGTATGGTATACAAATGAAGAAGGTGTTGGACCATATCAGTACGGTATACCATCTAATGCAACAAACTTTGCAGTAAATGCAGGTAATGGTCAAATGCCACCTACTTGGAGTGTAGAACATTATTTACAAGTAGAATTTGTAGATGGTACTATGTCAGACACAATTACTTATATTCCAACCCCATGTATAGAAGGCTGTACAGATCCAACACAAATATCTTATAATCCTTGGGCTACAGAAGATGATGGTTCATGTTCTGGAACTACTTGTGACACTTCAAATCAATATCAAATTACAATGGATATTACATTTGATAATTGGCCTAGTGAAACATCCTGGATAATGAATAGTCTAGGAGTTATAGATGAAGCTACACCAGGAACATATGACTTTAATGATATAGGTCAAACATATACTTATAACTTTTGTATAGATCAAAATGCAGGGTTTGAATTAATAGTCAATGATAGTTATGGAGATGGTATGGCAGGTTCTACTTCCGGTGGTTCAATGGATGGAGCAATTGTTATTTATGATTGTTCAGGAGATACTATTTGGTATATGGATAATCCTGGGTTTGGAAATGTATTATACTCAGGACCACAAACAGGGTCACCTTGTCCTGTTACTCCAACAATAGATGGATGTACAGATGATGACTATGTAGAATTTAATCCAGCAGCAAACAATGATGATGGTAGTTGCTTAACATTACACGTTTATGGTTGTACTGACTCAGCAGCATTTAACTATGATGCTTCAGCAACAATTATGGATTTAGTTCCTGATTGTAATTATGAGTTATGGATAGGAGATGCAGGAGGAGATGGTTGGGGTAATTCTTATTTAGGTATATATCAAAATGGGATTGACTTAGGAACATTTACAATGGGTCCAGGATCTTATCAACAAACATTTGGTCTTATATTAGATCCTGGTGTACCTGTTGAAGTATTTTATTTTGAAGTAGGTGGACCACAACAACCTCCACAAGAAGTACAATTTCAAACTTGGCATAATTCATTTAAATTAACTAATGCTAATGGTGTTGAGTTAATGTATCATGGACAGAATCCATTTGCAAATAATGGTCAAGGAGCACTACAAGGGTTTAGTTCTCCGTTTTTCACAAAATATGTAGCAGTTCCATTTTGTGGAACAACTTGTATTCCAACAGTGTTGGGATGCATGGACAGCACAGCATTTAATTATAATCCATCAGCTAATACTCCAGATAATTGTGTGTCAGTTGTATTAGGATGTACTAATCCAATAGCATTTAACTATGACCCTTTAGCTAATGTTGATGATAGTAGTTGTGTAGCAGAAGTTATAGGCTGTATGGACTCAACTGCTTTTAACTTTAATCCTGCAGCAAATACAAATGATCCTGCATCATGTGTACCTGTTATATATGGATGCATGGATGATACAATGTTTAATTATAATCCAGCTGCAAATACTGATGATAACAGCTGTATTCCTATTATATACGGATGTACAGATATTAATGCTTTCAATTATGATAGCACTGCTAATACAAATAATAATTCATGTGTACCATTTACTTATGGTTGCACAGACCCTAACGCTTTTAATTTTGATCCATTAGCAAATACTGATGACTCAACGTGTATTGATATAGTGTATGGATGTATGGATCCAACTATGTTTAATTATGATCCTTTAGCCAATGTAGATAATGGTGTTTGTGAACCATTCATCTATGGTTGTATGGATTCAACAATGTTTAACTTTAATCCTTTAGCAAATGCAGACAACAATTCTTGTATTCCTTTTATCTATGGTTGTACTGACCCTAGTATGCTCAACTACGATCCACAAGCTAACACAGAAGATTTTAGTTGTATTTCTTACATTTATGGTTGTACTGATAGTACTGCCCTTAATTATGATCCGTTGGCTAATACTGACAATGGCACTTGCATTGAAACGGTGGCAGGATGCACGGAAGTAGGAGCTTATAATTATGATCCTACAGCAAATGTTTCTGACTCAAGCTGTTTATATGATGCAGGTTGTATAACAGGCCCTGGTAATCCTTATTGGTTAAATGATGGGTGTTATGCTTGGGTAATAGATGTAGATAACTATTGTTGTACTAATGCATGGGACCCAACTTGTCAATCAATGTATGACTATTGTCAATTAGGTTGGCCTACTGCAATTGAAGAAACAGGTTCAGGATCTACAATAACAGTTTATCCAAACCCAACAGAAGGAATTTTAAATATAGATACTAGATTAGATGTATCAATAGAAGTTTATGATATAAATGGAAAATTAATGATTCAAGAAAACTCTAAAAGAATTGATTTTTCAAGCTGGCCAACAGGTATATATAATTTGATTATTAGAAAAGATAAATTAGCAATCTCTAAAAGAATTATAAAACAATGAAGAAGTTATTAATTATATTATTTCTATTACCAATTTTAGCATTTGGACAAGATGTTAAGAATAATAAGTTTAAGAAAAGCATTAAAAAAACTTTTAAGTTTGCAACGTTTTACGGTGCAGTTAATGGTGGAAATTCAATTTCTGATGTAGATGTTTATTCTGTTACAAGCGGTTTACAAACTCAAGTGGTTGAAACTCCTTTTGATTATTCTATAGCATTTGGTGTAAGAAAAATTGCAAGATTAGGATATGAGAATAGAGCAAATACGTTTTATGACGGTACAGAAAAGTCTTTTAGTGATGCGGCTACGTTAGGTAAAGTAAAAGGATTTGAATTTCTTTTTGAATTAGATTACGCTAGACAACAAGGAACTAACTTTTTAAATCAGAATCATTTTTTACGTTACGTTGGAGATAGATACATAGTAAAAATGGAATATCTTCAGGATGGTTTTGCGGATATAGAATATTACGAAGCATCACAAAGGTATAGACAAAAGATAGGTAAGAAACTCTCACTTAATATAGGTGCAGTACAAAGAATCAATGAACCTTATGGATACGATCCACTTGATGAATGGCTTTTAGATAATAATAATTTACACTACACATACCTTGCTATAGAAGAAGGGTACAATGTAGTTTTTGATGGCTCAGGTGGAGTAGAATACACTGATCCCTCTGGCAACGTTGTTGCTGAAAACACCCAGGTGTGGGAAGCTGTGATAATACCTGAAGTACTATCTAACTATGTGGAGAAAAAAAGGAGCGGATTACAAACACAGTGGAATCATTCCTTAGTAATAGGGTTAGACTATTACCATTTCACAAAAGACTTTTGGGTACATACCTGGGGAAACATAATGCCTTACCACTATGATGACGGAGGAGAATACTCTTATCATACATTCCACGGTGGGCAATGGTTAGACTATTCAGGAGGTTTAATATTTGGTTGGAGAGCTAATAAACATCTTGGATTTTTTCTAGAAGGTAAGTATAACAAGTACTGGAATAGACAATGGCATGATTTTAAATTAGGTGTCAATTACGTGATATTCTAATAATTTTTTTGTATATTATAATATAACCATAAAACAATTTATACAATGATTAATTGGATTAACAGCTGGAAAGCTGGCAACAAAAAAGAAAAGTTTGAAGTTAACATTAGATTAGGTAAAATTACCGTATTAGAACTAATGTTTTGCCCTTGTTGGAAATGTGAAAACAAAAAAACAGCCTGTGCAAGATTTAGATTTATGATCTTTAACTTTGGATTTGAGTTATAAACATTAAAAAATAAAACTAATGAATTTAGATAAGTTTAACGGCCTAAAGAATGTAGATGTCTCTAATAATAGAGCACAAATGACATTCTGTGCAAATTGTAAGTCTTGTCCAGCAATTGATATTTCTACTGAGTCAGACAAAGTAGTAGTTGGTGGAAAAGAAGAAGGATATACTGAGTTCACAAAAGAACAATTTAAATTATTCACTGACGTAGTTAAGTCTGGTGAATTTGATAAATACATGAAAGACTGTGTCTGTGGTTCAACAGAAAGCGTTGATGGTTTCTGTGACGGATCACATTCAGGAGTTTGTGAAGACTAAAAGGCCCTAATAATATATTATAATGGGAATATTAGGAAAAATATTTAGTAGTGCTGGAGGTGATCTAGTAGAGTCTGTGGGTGGTGTATTAGATAATTTAACTACATCCAAAGAGGAAAAACTAGAAGCTAAAAGAAAACTAAAAGAATTAATCTTAAGCCATGAGGCTGAGATGGATAAACAAATAACTAACCGTTGGAATGCTGATATGGCATCTGACTCTTGGTTATCTAAGAATGTAAGGCCAATGGTTCTTATATTTTTAATTGTTTGCACTATGCTGCTTATTTTTATTGACGCAGGTGCAATAAGCTTTGTTGTAGAAGAAAAGTGGACTGATCTATTACAACTGGTATTAATAACAGTAATAGGTGCTTATTTTGGTGGCCGTTCTGTAGAAAAAGTAAAGAAAAAATAACTATTAAAAATTAGAAATTATGCCAAAACACATTAAAGGAGGTTTTAAAAGTAAAAATGGTCTTGTAACATATGGTGATGGTGGTTCTTCTAAAAAAAGAATGACTTATGGATATGGTGGAAGCATGAAACAAAAACGTATCATGGCAAAAGCTGGTAAAGAACTTAAAGAAGTTCCTGCTAATAATAAAGGTTTAGGTAAACTACCTAAAGAAGTACGTAATAATATGGGTTACATGGCGTACGGTGGAGGAATGAATAAGAAAAAATATTAATCCGTGGCTAGAAAAGTAAATGTGTATAGTTTTACTGGGTCTACTAAAAAGAAAAGGCCCGGTGTGCACGCAAAGACTAAAACAAGTAGAAGTAAAAACTCCAAACACTATGTAAAAAAATACATAGGGCAAGGAAAATAAAATAATATTATGGCAACTATAACATCAACATTTAGATTACAGAGTCTTAGCTACACGGATATACTTAATATATCTATTGCTCCAACTTTAACTGTTGGTGATCCTACTGAGAGTGGTACAATAACAACTACAGCAACTACTGATCAAGAAATTATTGATAGAGCTCATACTAAGGATACATTTGTATTTGTTAGAAACACAGGTACTGCAGCAACAGATGGTAATATACTTGTTACTGATGATGATGGTACTCCAAATAACATTTCATTACTTAAACCTGGTGAATTTTTATTTATTCCTTTAAAATCCGGTGTAGGAATGAGACTTAAATATGATACAGCGGTAACATCAGTAGAATGGCATTATTGGACTAGACCTTAAATCTTATAAGTATGTTGTCTAATATACACAATGGTGGACCACAAGATGTATCAAATGCAGGAGACGCTAGACGTGCATATATCCTTAAATTTTATGATAGTTCTATACCAGAATCTCAATACTATAAATATGAAGACATATTAGGTTTTGAAAGAGGTTCAGGTAAGTTTTTTATATATTTTAAAGGTGCTAAAGATGTTAATGCTAAAGACAAAGTTGAAATAACTGTCACTGGCTCAACAATATCTATAGCTGATTCTATAGAATTAATTATAAATGCTCCTTTATATGAAACAGTTCATCAAAATACAACTGCTATTATTCAAATAGTAAGTGATACAGTAGGTGAAAGTATCCGTTATGAGTTTAGTCAAGCAAGAATTACTTATGGCACGTGCTGCTCTGGCGGAGGAAGTGGAAGAGATATTACTGTTAAAGATGAGGGAGTCACTAAAACAACTGCTCTTACAAGTTTAGATTTTGTTGGCTCAGGTGTAACTGCAACTAATTCAGGTGGTGATGTTACAGTAACTATTCCGGGAAGTACAGACTATAGATCTCAACACGTTAGTCATTCACTATATGAATCAGGAGGTTGGACTTTATCTACACAATATTGTATTCCAGCTTTAGATAGAACTGCACAATATCATTCTCACCAAACTAATTCATTAAATATAAATGTAGATACTGGTTTTCCAATATTTAGTGGTAGTGCTATTCAAAGAGCGTCAGCTCCATTTAATAAAATCACTTGTTATTCAATGAGTAGATCTGCTTTAACTGCTACACAAATTGCAGCATTAGGTTCAGGAGGTCTTGTTAAAGCTATTCTTATTAGGTATACACCAGCTGATGGTGATACTAGTTTAACATTTCAAAGAACACTATTAGGAACTGTACAGTTTAATGCAATAGCAAATAGAATAGAAAAAACAGATTTTAGTGTCACTTTATCTACTCCACTATCTCTTGGTGATTACTGGGGCATTGCTTATGAGTGGACTGTTACATCTGGTGATAAAACTGGAAGAATTACACAATTAGCATTACAAAGTACTGCTAAAGCTTGGATAGGATAAAAAAGAAAAGCCGGTAGGAAATGGAATAAACCTACCAGCCTCTCAGGTAAATATAAAATGTTGGTTTTACATTTACAATCTTTCTTTTAAAAGTCCTTCTATAATAATTAGATAGTTAATAGCATCTCCTATCTTTTCATTAATCAGTTCTTCAGAAGGTTTTTCTTCTGGCAAACTTTCTAAGATTGACATTATTGATTCAAGATGTTTAGCAGCATAACTCCATGCTACTTGTTCAGGCTCTGTATTAAAGACAGAAAGCCCTACTCCATTTTTTATATTTTCAAAAACATCTTTTTCATTAGCATACTCTTTCTGTTTTACAGTAAAAGTATCCTCAATCTTTTTAAATCTAACTTTTAAAAGGTGCTTAAATTCAGCTATTTTCATTATTATTATTATCTGCATTAACTATAGTCTCTGCATGTTTTCTAATAATACTATCTGGATCTAGATTAACATTTTCTGTGTTAGGTTCTTGATCTAATTTAACATTTGAAAGATTAGGCTCTTCCTGTTCCATTGGTTTTAAATTTTCATTCATTTTTTTGAAATTTAAGGTTAATAATTAAAAAATATATCTTATAGTAGATAAATTAAAGTATCTACTATAGATTTCTTTAAAGTTTTCTAATGCTTTTGCTTTTTTTCTTACTGGATACCTAAGTGTACCACTAAGATTTTTAGGTTCATCAGAATACTTCATAAGTTCACGTGCTTCTTCACTTGCTTTGTTCATTTGAAATACATGGTTAGTAAGTGCTATCACTTCACACTTGTTTTCACCTGCATATTTTTTTACAAATTTAAACAAATTTTCATATTCAATACTCCATCCAGGATAAAATATTAAAGGTGAATAATTAATATGTACTTCCCACCCAAGTTTTTTTAGTCTATTGACATCTTTTATTCTTGATAATATCTTTTGCATTTTTGGTTCAAGAATATCTGAATACTTTTGAGGCATAAGACTAACACGAACCCTTGGTTTCTTATTAAAATGGTTAACATCTAATTTAAGAAGACCAGGATACTTAGTAGCCATAGTGCTATTAAGTTGTGGGTGATCATCATACATTTTAAGATAATTATAAAGTGTTCCTGGCACGTGCTTTTGCATCAAAACTAAATCTGAATTACATGCAATGTCTACCATTGTATATATAGGATCTTGTTGATTGGGCACCTTATCATAAGTCTTTTCCCATTCAACTACAGAGTTAAATATCTGGTCAACATTCTCATTGACAAACACTCTTTGTCCATTATACCTTGACATATAACAATAGGTGTTTACACAACCCCCAAAACATCCGTAGATTATATTTGGAGCAATGCAATCAGAACTATTATTATTTGTTTTAGTAACTAAAGTTTTTGTTTTTTGATACTTTATGGCCATACAACTATAATATTACTCCCAGTAGCAGAAGATAAGGTCTGACCCTGGTTTTCCTTTCTTTTCTTCTTTTTTTGTTTTTGGTTTAACTTTTTTTTCATTTTTAGATTTTTTTTCTTTTTTCTTCATAATACTAATGATTAAAGTGAAAAGAGACTGTATAGCGAACTACAACATAAACTATACAGTACTCTTAACACTATCTGACATGACTCAGATATTACATTTCAAAATCAAAATCTTCTTCATTGATTTCAATTTCTTCTGGTTTGTACTCTGTATTATCAAACCATTCACCATCTTGTGATGGTGTTGATTCTTCTAAATCTTTAACAATATTATCATATTCTGCAGGATCAGTATGTTGAACTTCTTGGTCCATATCAATACTTAATTGATTTGGATCAATTGGTTCTGCCTCAACTTCATTTGAGTCATTTACATCACTAGTTTGAATAGTAGATTGACTTAAACATTCTGCTAACATGAATTCATGAAACTTTTGTTGATCAGACATCCAAGATCTAGGATGAGACATCTTTAATGCATGTGTAACATGATTATAAAATGCCCATGCTGAATCTTGATTTACATTATAATTAAATGAAGCTTTACTCATTTCTTTTTTAATAGTAGATACTTGACTGCTATCTATTAAATTTTCTTCAATAAATAATCTGCCCACTAATTCTGCCTGCTCTTGCGTGCTTAAAGAAGATTGTTTCATAGAGTCTTTATCTTTAACAAGTTTTGTAAAGTGCTTGTTAGCTTGCTTTATTTGTGATGTTATATGATTAAATGCTTCTGTGTCAGCATTACCTGTATGTTTTCTAGCATATGTTGACATATCACCTGCAACCATGCCGTTATTGCATACAAATACATAGGCTCCTATTCCACATTGAAATCTAATTTGTTTGTTGTAACTATTAGTCCAAGCAAACATCATTCCTAATTCAGGATCTTGTTGAGATTGTATTTGGTAAATACCTTGTGCAATATTACAATCACCTGTAGCTCTATACTCTTCATTTATAATATTGAAACCATGAGTCTTTAAAAGACTTCTGCTAGCATCAATCAAAAATTTGTGACGAATCACTGTGTATGTTTTCCCAAGATAAACTGGGAGTTTAGCTGCGGCAAGATAATCTGCACCACAGCTAGTTGGTTTTTTGTATCCCATTTTTAATTTAAAGTTTAAAATTAGTAATTTTTTGTTAAAATAACAAAAGTTGATTAGTTTGTATTCCTATAATATTATTTATTTCTCTTTCAATAGCATCTAGATAATACCTCTCATTAACGTCATACTTTTCCCATTCTTTATTTTTTTTCAAAAAAGTATTATTCATTATTGTTTGCATCCATCTACCTGCTTCTAACTGTATTTCACGCTTATCATTTTTATTTACTTTGATAATCTTACAGCCACTGTTAGAGATATAATATCTATTAATTTTCTGTAGCTTTCTTTCTACAGGCTCATTGTGTTCTATAGATCTAGCAACTTGTTGCCAATTACCTTTAGATTTACCACCTATACAATAATCAAGAATATTTCTATTCTCTTTTAATGTTTCTTCTGGTAAAGTTCCATTAACAAAGTACGCATACAATGCTTTTGGAATGATCAGCTTAGACTTATTTTTATGAAGGGCTAACCCTTCAAATTCAAATCTACCTTTACATTTAGCTTTACCCTTGGTATCAACAGCTATATAGTTATTAACATCAGCTAATACTAGTTTACTATACTCATCATGTTCAAGGTTAAGATTAGTTATCTCTTCCCAGCGTTTGCATGCTTGCATATATAAATCTATTTTTGATCTAGGTATTACTGTCTCAACACCATCAGTGTTTTGTAATAATGGAATGGCTTCAGGAATTGCTTCACAGATCATTTCATATAACATCATCAGTGTGAGTTGACCATTGATGGTAATAAACATAGTAAACTGTGGATCATACAGAAAAGAATTCTTATCATTACTAAGACCATATGTACTATTAAGTATAATTTTATACACGTAGTTCATAGGATTACTCTTAGGGATTTTCTTTCTTTCTGTAAAGAACCATTCATATAGTTCACAAAATGCTTTTTTATCTAAATGTGCTGGAGCAATCTTGTTCATAATAGCAAGATTAGGATAAAAAGATGTAACATCAGAAGACATTATAATATTATCTTCATCAGATTCATATACACCCGGTTTGTTAGCACCGTGTGCTCCACCTAATCCAAAATGTGTTTTAACATTTTTATAATCAACTGAATATTTAAATCCTCCCTTGGTGAAGTTTGGATTAATTTCTACTGTTTTAAATTTATCAAGTAAATTATTAAATTCAGGTGACTCAAACTTAATATAATCTAATATTATGTCTTTTGCTTTTATAACATTTCTAAAAGTTCTTAATTTTTTAAGTTCCCATTTAGGTATACCAAGATCCTTACTTAAATAATAAGCAAATAATTCTTTACTTATTCTTGGTTCAGATGCACTAAATAGATTAATATTGTATTGCTCAGTTAAGTTCTTTCTTAATGCAATCAAAGGTTTACACCTATTAAAGATTTCTTTAGTTGCAGCCACATCATTAATACAGTATTCAATAACTAGATCTAATTGATCTTTTGTAGTTATGTCTGTCTCATGATGAATAGGCATATCTAAAATATTATCCCAATCCATAGTGTATTCTATCCACTTAAGACTAGATCTTTTAGCCATATTATCCCAATGATTCAATTTAAATACGTCTATTTGTTTAATTTTCATTTCCCATTCAGGAAAAGTTTGAAATTCTCTATTGTTAGATCTTTTAATAGCTTCTTGAGCATAACCATATATCTCTTCTGCTACACCTTCTCCATCCATCAATCTCAGGTTTTCATGATCTTTAATTATATTGTGAGTTACTTGCGCATCAAACGCTAGCCCATTATAAGAAATGTGCCACTCATTATTATTTATGTTTTCTTTTAGGAATTCTATGAACTTTGTATAATCATTTTGCAGCTTACAAATAGAAAAGATTTTCATCTCATCAGTTTTATAATGTTTGAATACGGCTACAAAACAATTTTTTAAAGTCTCATAATCCATTATCCAATGATTCATAATCTTATATTTTGTGTTTACCCCATTTAGGGTCTTGTGCATCCATGTCAGCAAGAAATTCTTCTTTTTTTCTTTTCTGATCATATGCGTTCATATTTTTAATAAGTTCTTGTTGTTGGTGAACTCTCCTCCCTTCTTGCAAAGCATATTTACCTAATAAATAAGTTACAAAAAGTATTAAAAGTATTATCAGTGTTATCATGTCAAATTATTTTAATTATTAGTCAAAAAAAAAGGGAGCATAAGCTCCCCTTTTAATTGAGGGTAGTATTTAAACTGTAATTATTGGTGTCTCAGCTGTAGCACCTACAATATCACTTTCTACTAAGAAAAATTCATCTAAATCAAATGCATCAGGATTTACTGCAAACATTTGAATCATTTCTCTAATTTCTTCTTCAGTAACAATGTAATGTTCAGAACATGTGTCAACAAGTCTTCTTTCTTCTTTAAACTTATTACCATTTGCTCTTGGTTTTCCTTTAACAAGGATAGGATCTCCATTATCATCTAGCTTTTGTACCATATGATAACTATTTTTCATATACTTTCCTATAACAACCATCATTTTTTGTTCAGGTGAAAATAAACACTCCACAAAAGGACAGTCTTCTGTAATAGGAATCATTTTAAAACTTTTTTGTGAGCCAAAAGCACTTTTGATTAACATCATTGTCTTTGGGTTTTCCTCTACATGCTTTTTTGTTTTCTTTGTCATATCAGTTTTTTTATTTAGTTTACAAATTTAATTCTTTTTTTATTATTACCAAATCTTCTTCAAGATTTTCTTTTACAGGGTCTGGAATACTACATAGTTCCCCAACAGCCTGAAGATCTTTTTCTGAAATACCTAGGAATTCTGCATAATCTTCCCAATAATACCCAGGAAAAAGATAACTTTCTATATATTCTGCAGATGTACCACGTTCTCCAAAAAATTTCATTATTAGATCTTTAGTTTTCTTTCTAAATTTAGAATACTTACCTTTTAAAAAGTTTTTATAATCTCTTTTATAAGGTTTTAAATCAAAAATAAAGATAAAATTGTACATGTTTAGTCTATTTTTTTCTATATAATGTTCTGAAGCTTCTAAAAAAACTTCAGCAAATAATTCAAACTCATCTATATTATCTTTATCAAGTGTATAGAGGCATAAAAGTTTGCTCCCGTACTCAGCATAGCTATCACCCCAGCTGGTATAGGTCTGTACAGGAACAAACCTTACTCCCTTCTTAATACCCAATAATGGATAAAGAAAGACTTTACTTTTTTGAAAATATTCTTTATATAGACCTTTCACTATAGTATTACATTACCTTTTGCAAATTCATATGGTAAACTATAATCTCTTTTAATGTAATGGTAATTAGCTTGTTCTAGTAATCTTGAAAACGCTGTATACCATTCTTGCAGTGTATTATCACTTACATCAAATACATAAACTTGATTATAGTTATCAATTACTACAAAATTAAAATTAATTTTGTAATCAGTTATATCTTTTGAAGAACTTTTTATCACCAATGTAATGTAAATAACTGCTTGCATCCAGTAGTTATAATAATCTACAGTCTCTGCAAACTTATCTAAACCTTTAGATGTAGTTTTAAAATCTGTGACAGTTATTTCTTTTGATTCATGATCAATAACATACCTATCAATATAACCTTTTAAACCAAAACTATATTCATTTAATTTACATTCTAAATACTTTTCATTTTCTGATTCTATAGGATCTAATTCAAAATCAGTTACTTTATCTTCTAATAAAGACATAACATTTTTATTAGCTTTTACTATTTCTACTCTTTCAATAGCTTTAGTTAACATATCATTATCTATAATATCTTTTTTTTGATCTTGACATAGAAACTTATAATAATCTTCATTTTCTTCAGTTTGAATTTTAGCTAATTTTTTTGCATCATCTTTAAATGATTGGTATAAGTTATGTTCTATTAATGACATTTTAATTTCATTATCTAAATCTGCTAATTTGAGATAGTTATTTGGATCATAAAATTTATCACTGATAGTTTTTAATACTTTACGAATATTATCAGATGGTACTTTACTAGGAACAATAGAAAATTCTTTGTGAAGATTCTCAGGCTGTAATAACATTAAGTGAAGTAATTTACCTTCAATTAAGTGCTTATCAGTCTTCAGTTCCCTTTCTTTAAGAATATAATCTTTATAAAAAAGTTGTGGTGAAAATAGCAATTTATTCAGTGAAGAGTAACTGAAACTATAATCATTGTTGTAAAATTCTTCTTCTTTAATTGAATCTTTTTTCATTTTTTTTAATTTTAAATGTAGAAAGAAGCACGGGCTCCACAAGATAGTTTTTATATCTAACCCGTACTTCTCATCTACTGCTGGAATGAATCACACTAAACTAAAATGGTAAATCATCATTATGGCCTCCAGCATATTCTTTAATAACTTTACTTATATTCATATGCTCCTCACTTACAAGTTTATCTTTAAACTCAGGTTTAAGTTTAAGATCAGCTGCACTTAATGTAAATACACTGTCTCTTGTACCAGCACCTGAATAACCAGATAATACACGTTTAAACATAGTGTTTGCTATTACTCTTGACGCAAACATAGTAAGACATTCATCATCACACATTGTTTTAATGATATGATCATATGCATTACCCCATTGAGATAATGTTATATTGATATATTTCTCATATCTTTTCTTCAATTGCTTAAAGTTAACTTGTGTCCAAACTTTAGAGTTCTTCATCTCTTCAGAATCAAATGCAAATAATAATGCAAGATACGTTTTTGATTTTTCTTCATTACAATTTGCCATCATAGTTAAACCAACACTAACATTTTCTTTATCTGTAGATGTAATAAGTTTATGTACACTTTTAAAAGCTTCTTTATCTAAAACTACAGAATCTTCTGTACATAGTCTATTTAAATAATCATCTGACATAAAAGTATGACCATTTGTTAGTTCATCATAAGATACTTTCATCTCATTTGGTACATAAACAACATAATTTCTTTCTCTTTCACATAAAACTTTATCCAAATTATCTTCTAAATCTGTATATGCTGTAGCATTACTATAATAACCACGGTAACCATTAAACGTTATATAAGAATCAACTTCTAAATCATTAAGAGTATTTATCATTATCTCCTTATGTTCTTGTTTAATTTTTGAATTATTAATAGTTTTAGTAAGTCTGTCAAGATTATCTGTTGTTAATTCTAAAATACTACTCCAATGTGTATTAGTCATTTTTTCAATTGTTTTTCTACCTACTATTACAACATCAGCTTTATTAATATCCCTTGTAATTTTAAAATCACATTTTTCTTGAAGCATAGAAAGTTTATCTCTAGATAAAGTAAGATGTGGTAGTCTAAACATATGGCTCACAGTTTTTTTTAAATACTCTGAACTAAAATTATTAATACTTAAATGTTTTTCCCAATCATTACCTGTCTGGTGACTATATGAATAGCGTCCGTTTGAATCACGTTCTTCTAAATAATAACCCATATGATTAATATTCCAGTGAAAATCTGCTTTATCATGTAGTTGCCTACTAATTTTATAAATTTTTATTAAATCTTTTTTCATTTTAAATATTTTTTATATTCTGGTTTTACACTTACTTTAAATACATATAAGTCTCTATTATCTATTCTTATTTCTTTACGAACAATAGATTCTAAATACTTAAATGATTCTTTATTTAGATGATCCTGTTCTTCTAACCACTGGATCATATCTAAAGCACTTTTATGATAAAAATTTTCAAAATTTGAAATTCTCTTCCAATATTGAACATCTTTATTTCTATTTAATTGATATAAATTACTTCCTATTTCACAACTTAATTTCCAAAGTAAGTGATGATTAAATCTGTAATCTATAGTTGGTAATAAAGCACCAACCATATTCCAATTATCTGTACCACTTTCTCTAACTAATGATAATATATCAGACATAAGTTGTTCAGTTAATTTAGTTTTAGTAGCTGATTGATGCATAACTTTATCTATATCAAATACTTCCAAACCATTAACTTCAACTTCATATGCTGCATTAATAGCTAGTCCAGTTATTACATAACCATCATAAGGAAATTCCAATCTGTCTGCATTATAATTGCTTACAAATCCTTCCTCAACTTTACTATCATAAATAACTCTGGCCAATTCATGACCTCTTTTATTTTCTTCACAATAATCATCAATAACTTGAGAACCTTTTTCTATTGAATCAAAATTCCAAAGGTGATTAAACATATAATTATGATTAATATTTTCACCATCATTAGTTTCTCCATCCATATGCATATGACTTAATAATAAATCAGCAGCTGAAAGATCTTTAGTAATAGTTATACCATGTTCTTTTAATGCAGCTTTTATTCTGTCAGAAGAAATAGGACAATTAGGAAGAACAAATGCTTTTTTATATAGTGTCATGTCCGGTTGAACATCACAATGAGATTTATCTAATATATTTATTAATTTCTTAGTAGTATATTTAGATTCATCTACAAAAACTGTTTCAATAGTACCACTTCTATCAACCATGACCCCATAAGGGTCACAGTCAATAAAGAAGTGTTCTACTGCATCAGGATTAAATTCCTGGTGAATAACTCTTGCCATATTATTTTACGGTCATTTTGATGATTTCAGGATTCATCATCATTTTATTAAATTTCTGTTTATTACCATTAAAAATAGTTCTTACAACTAAATACTTTAGATCATTAGTAAAGTAATCCTTAGTGCATAGTGCAATTAATCTATCAGTAATTTTTTGTGAGACAGTATTATTATTAGAATATACAACAGAATAATTTGCTAACCTTGTTGCTAAAGTTGAAGCAATGTCTGCTCTGTAAGAATCATCTTTACCAATACAACTTCTTAGTTCACCTAATATATATTTCTCATCCTGATGAGTTAATAAATCTTTAGGATTCACTAGTTTATCTAATTTATTATTAATAAATGTAGTAAACATAGATGCAAATGCATCACCAACTGAACCTTCACCAATCATTTGGATCATACTCAATTCATCTTCAAACTTTTCAAAACTTGAAATAGCATTAAAGAATGCAGTGATAGATCTTGCATTAGTTTCTTGTGTAACAAGCTCTGGGTGTAATAACAAGAAATTAATACATCTAGTATCAATACCTTCTTCTTCAGCCCATCTTGCCCACACGTCTACATCAAACTTTAAATTAGCAGTAATATATCTAGTTTTTTGTGCTGAGTCAATAGAATTAACCATATAATCACCATTATCTGGATTAGATGTTAGGATTATATGCCAATCTTTAGGTAAACTCCAAGAAATATATTGTTGACGGTCAACTAATTCCATAACTGCTTGAATAAATCTTGTGTCTGCACGGTTCCAGTCATCAAGAAGTAAAATACCTCCTTCTTTTTTATCTGCAATCCATTCAGGAGCACAATAAGACATTCTATTCTTACCTGTCATTTTCCAACCTTGTCTCAAATATTCTTCAACTGCAAGTTCATCAACCCACTGTCCAACTTTCTTTGTAACAGCAGCATTACTAACTTGTGCAGCTGCGGCAGCTTTTTGTGCTGCTGTATATTGAAGATCATCAATCTTTTTAGCTACTTGCTTTTCTTTATACATTTGAAATTGTCTAACAGGAAAACCTACAAGGTCACCTAACTCTTCAATTTGTGCAAGATTAAGTTTAACAAAATTAAGATTGTTCTCTTTAGCTAATTGTAGTACAGCAGTTGTTTTACCAATTCCTGATTCACCAACTACTTCTACAGCTACAGGATTTTTATTTCCTTCTTGTAAGAATCTATTATTCTTTACTATGTGGTTTACAAAACCTTTTAATTCATCAATGTTTAAATTTACTTGTGCCATTTTTTTTAGTTTAATTGTATTTTTAGTCCTGGTAATTCATTATTTATCTCACAACGAGAACTGTGAACCCATAATGTATTATGAGGACAGTTATCTGGAGTATATGCTTCACCATCTGTTAAATATATAAGAGCTGTATAAAACCCTTTCTTTTCATTATATAGATCTATAACAGGTTGAAAGCACGTGCCTCCTCTACCTTTGATCTCCCAATCCTTTCTTGGATTGAATTCTTCTACTGAATTTATCTGAGTATCACATTGTGCAACTGTAATCTTGTGACCAGTTTTATGCATATGCACCAACTCATTCATAAATTCTTTTAGTTCACTATTAGATACTGATCCTGATGTATCAACACCAATTAGTATATTATTTTTGAACTTTATTTTAAGACCTGGATTATCATTGTATCTTTTATTATACTTACGCCTAAGCTTTTTAGTATATGATACACTAGAGTTACCAATAAATCTTCTTAAATAACCTTTCCAATCAAACTTTGCAGGTTCAACATGTCTAAGTCTTTCAAGTAAATCTGCTAATTCACCTGGAATATTACCACGTCTTTTTTCAGTTTGTTCTGCAGTTTCTTTAAGTTGATGTTCAACTTGTTTTTGAACTAACTTCTTATCAGCTTCTGATAATTCATCAAATTCTTCCCATGTTTTATGACAATATTGACTATCTCCATCCATTTGGCTTAATAAAGATTCTAATGATGGACAATTGCCTTTTTGTTGAGCTTCTTCTAATAATTCATAATATTTTTTAGTTCCGGCTCTTTCAGGAAGATCTAGTTCAGGAAATGTTTCCATAGTTATACCTCCTTCAGGAAGATAATCATTGTCTATATATTGATTTATTTCTAAATCAGCAGCTATATTAAATAACTTATGATTAGTATATAAATCTCTCATAACAAGATGTCCAAAAGATACGTGTAATAATTCATGCTTAAGCAATCCTATTCTATGTTTCTCAGAAAGATCATTAAAGAAATTTGGGTTAATAGATAGTTGAACACCTATACCATTTTTACTCACACCTGCAGTAGGTATGTTTTTACTCATTTTTTTATTTAAACCAATCAAAAAGAGCCCGTAAAAGGGCTCATCAAGAATTAAAGTTTTACTTGCTCTTGCAAGTATATCTGAAATATTTACCATGCTAATTCCATATTAATTTTTTTTATAAATTTATCTTTACCATTATTAATGTTATCTAAGTATAATTTAGATATTTCATATTCTACTATTTCTTTTTCAACATTAATCAATGGTTTGTTTTTAATTTTTTTAAATATTTCTGACCATGGTTCACATCTATCTGTAAGATCTTTTCTTCTTTCATACATTTCATTATCTGTATTCCAATTTTCTTCTTTTGTAAGACTTATTAGAAAACTTGATCTTTTTTGTGCAGAAAGAGATTTAGCTAATGCTATTATTCCTATGTCAGTAAGATCTGAATTTATTATATTGGAAACACCTATTGTTAAGTCTTCCTCTGAACCATTAATTAATTTTTTATTATCTAAATAAAATTTTAAACTCATTGTTATTGTACTATATGCTTCTTCAAGCTCTTTATGTGTATTATATCTACTTTGTGGTCCCATATTTAATCATTTATTTTTGCTGTTTTAAGTGCCCAAAGAGGCATCTTTTGATTTTTAGATACTACTTCTATCCATTCTTTTGCAGTAGGGATATAATTATTACAATCCTCTTTAACATGTTGTTCACCAACATATCTTGTATAGACGGTTTTACCATCTGAGTTAATAAAGCTTTTACCAAATCTTTTTTCACATTCAAAAATACCTTCAGAGTGATGTCTAAACATCCTATGCATCATATTGGCAAGCCAAGCTTTGCTCTCATCAAACCATTCATGTATGTGATTATAATCTTCTACTTTACCTCCCCATTTTCTTACTGATGACTTACTATGAAGTAACGGGTGAGCCATCTTTTAATACATTTAAAACTTCATCTTGAAATTCATCATTTAGATCATAACTATAATTTTCAGTATGTCTTTGAGTATGACGTATTGCCATCTGACCGGTGTCAACAATTAATTCAATGTATCCATATCCTCCATCATTATTAACCCAATCCCATTCTATGTCATTATTTAATAGTTCATAAAAAAGTTCATCAAATGTATTTAAAAAATCATCAGGCACACATTCTCTGTTCCATTTTTCATTTCCATCTTTATCTAATTTATATCCATCAGCACTATCTATACATCCATCATCACCCCCACCGGAATAATGAATTTCCATTCTTACTATACCGTTATCTTTTAGTCTTTTTAGAGATAACTTTTGTTTTATTGTTAGTTTTTCCATTTTTAATAATTTTAATTTCAACACCTGGTTTTTCTTTATCATACACATATTCTTCAAAATGAGGAATAATAAATGTCATATTATCATCTTCTATCCACCCATGTTTTACCATGTCATCTTGAACTGTTTGTGCAGGATTAATATAATCAAACTTGTGCCGTGTTCCTCTATAAAATTTAAATGATATTGAGACAGGCAAATCATGCTTTTTTAATTCTTTTACAAAGGAAGCAGCTAGCTTCTTGTAAATTTGAGCAGTATTTTTTCTATATTTCATAACAGTTTTACTTGATATAAAATATTTGCCTGTCCATCTTCTACCATTTTTACTTGAGGGTACGTTCCCTGGTATAAACCATTTCATAATATTGTTTTTAATTTAAACTTTATTTCTTTGTGAGCAGCATCAAAGCCTTTCTCATTGAAGAGATCTGCTATATCTTTACTGCTATCTAACCATGTTCCTTTAATTTTGAAATGCAATAGATATTTATCTACAGCTGCATGTCCAGCAGGATCATTGTCAAACAAAGTTATAACTTTTTTAAACTTTTCTTTAAGATTATGAATTATATATGGTTTTATTACAGTATTCTCTGAGTCAGGAGCAATAACTTCTATGTTATATCCAAACTGTTTTAAACACATTGCATCCTTTAATGAGGAGCATATTACCAAATATGGTTGATTATATTCTAACTGATCAAAGCCTTGCAGATGTGCTTTAATCTTTATGAATTTATATTTTTTTTGTGACGGTTGGTATATTTTATAAATATTACCATCCTTGTCAAAATACCCATATAACTTTGGATATTCCATCCTAATAGTTTTTATACCGTTAGGATCATCTTTTGACATAGTATAATATTCAAGAGGTTTTACATTATATTTTTCTAATGTTGATTTGCCAATGTTAAATTGTAACCAAAACTGTTGATCTAATTTATTCCACGGCCTTTCACTGCAATAATCAACCTTATATCTAGGATGATCTTTAACTTCTATATTATATTTACCTTCTTTTAGAGCAAACTTATTGTAATCATTTATCATTTTAAAGACTGCTTTTGAGTAATCAATACTAAAAAGTTCTTTAATAAGATCTATTTTATTACCATAGTTGCCAGTTGAAAAATCTTTAAATTTGTATTGTCTTGTTCCTTTATCAACAAAGACCCACATGCTTGGAGTTCTTTCACCCGGATTAAAGATAGAATGAATTCTAACATTTTGTCCAGTTAAACTTTCTGGTAAATCCAGATAGTATTGAAATACCCAAGCACTTGGAACTTTGCTTTCATCAGATACAAGATTCTTTGTACTTATCATAATAATATTAGGGCTGAGATGAGGTGTGCTATTAGCTTCAATCTCAATTAAGTCATTATCTCTAGGGCCTATTAGACACCCCTTTTATTATTTATAAGTCAAAGTCAGCACCACTTCCAGATGTTCCTTCAAATGAAGAATCAGCTTTTGGTTGTTCTTTCCTTACTATTTCTCTTAAATGTGTAGATTTATCATAAGTCATAAGTCTAGACTTAGTAGTATCTACATCAGTAGATTCTACAGGAACACCATCTTTAGACGGTCTAGGTAAATAAAGATCATCATTAATATAACCTTCTTTATTTTCCCATTGTCTTGAACCTATACATGCATTAAACCAAACACTATTAGAAAATAACTCTGATGCTTTCACCATAAAAGAATCTATTGTGTCAGCTTCAATAGCATCTAATTGATCTCTTTTACCTAATTGCTCAGATAAAAATATCATAGATTTTAGAACTTCCTGATCTCTAGATACTTCACGCCCGCTTGGCAATGTAGCATCTTTATAAGGATAAGGACTCATTCTAACTCTACCTACTTGACCTTCATATCTACCTTTAGATTGATCATTCATGTCTTTGTAAAAACCTTCAAATTCACCTGTAACAGGTTCAGTTTCTACATGTAATGTAATATTATAAGCTTCTGAATCATAGGGTGTCTTATCAAACGTTACAGAATTAATTCTGATTACTTGATTTCCTGGACTCATAACTGGTTTTGGTCTACCTGATCCGGCAGACATGTCTTTAGTACTTAACATAGTTTTTGATTTTAAATTTAGTTCACTCATTTTTAACTCTTTTTAATTTTCATAATTATTTATACAATCCTTTACAAATTGTAAATCATTAGGTATAAAGGAATTTTCAAACATTCCCATAGGAGACTTACATGTGTTTTCTCCATTATTTTGTGTATCAAACCCATATTCTAATGAGTCTTCTTCTTTCTTAACTCTACCAAATAAAACAATAGAGAAAAGACCTTCCAAAGTTAATGTATTATCTATCATTTTACCAATAGTTTTAGCTTTAACTTTTCTGTGTCCATTAACATCTGTTGAATCTTCTGAATGAGTTAAGAAAAAGATACTTAAGTCATCTCTCATATCTTTAGGCATTTTAGCAACCTGTGCTAAATTTGCTGCAATTTGAGTAAACTTATCATATCCCTTTTCATTAGCTCTGTCAAAATATTCAAAACTGGACATATATTGCCAATCATCAATAACTAAAGTTTTGATATGTGGCATTTTATCATTGACATGATTCATTGCTTTAATTATACCAGAAGCTGAGGAAGCCGATGTCATATTTCCTTTAGGATTATCCTTTGAAATATTAGTGTAGTTTTTCTTCCAACCCTTAAATGGTAATGGTTTATTTGCAATGTTTATAATAAATGTTTCTTTAGGATCTAATGTCCTAATAGATGTAGACTTTCCAGTCCCTGAGTCAGCTATGACTAATACGCTTTGTGCCATGTTTTATTTATTTACGGTTATTTAATTTATTACTTATAGTTAATAATGCTCTTTCAATGCCTTTTAGTACATCTAGCATGTCTCTACCAGTTTCTGGATCTGGTATTTTTTCAAAGTCCTCTTTAATGGTTTTAGTAGTAAACTTTTGGCCTCTACTGCTAACATCATTAATAACTTTTAATTCTGAAACAGGTATTAAATGTCTTTCAAATCCTGAGTTACTTGTAATTAGTTCATATTCTTCTTTCCAATGAGGATTATGTTTAACTAAATACAAAGTTCTTTTAGGATCTTCAGATTCATATTGGATACTTACAAATTCTGTGTAAATATCTTTACCTTTTTCTAATTCACTTGGAAAAAATGATACATATAGTTCATCTTTCCCTGATGGCCTGTATGCCATCTTTGGTATATATAGAGCATTTGTATTTCCAATTGTTTGGAAATAATCTTCATGCTCCTCCTTAAGTTTTGCAACTATTGCTTTACGTTCTGCTGGAGTCATAATGTTATCTTTTAATTTTGTACTTATCATGATTATCTTCTTTCTTGTTGAGGTGGTGTGTCCATCTCTATTATTTGCATCTTTTCAAATTGAGCTTTAAAAAAACTCATTCTTGTGTCTCCGTTTCTTGCTTTAAGAAAATGCAATACTAATGTTTTATCATCTTGTATGATATATCTATCAGGTCCATAGAATCTAATCTTTTGTTTAGCAGGCCGGTTAATACCTATTAAAGTATCAGCATGTTGCAACATTGCATCTGAACCAAATATATCTGATTCTAATACATAGTTACCATACTTACCATCTACTGCTCTGTCAGGATTATCTATATTTCTATTTAATTGTGATAATGCTATAAACATACAAGGATATTCACGTTTAACTTGTGTAAAGAACTCTCCTAATTCAAATAACATATCTAATCTGTTATTCTGATATGGTGCTCTCTTTACTAGTATAGTATGATCTAATGTAATAATAGTTTTTTGACCCTTATGTTCATCCATATACATATCAAGCTGCTCACGCATTTGATTTACTGTCATTGGAGTACTTATAATATCAACAGGTGCTTTAACTCTATCTTTAGCATACATATGACATTTATTAAATGTTTCAGTAGTTAATTTACTACCTGCACTACATAATTCTTTATATGTTTTACCGGTTATAGAACTAAATTCTCTTAATGCTGAAGTTCTACCTACCATCTCAAATTGAAATTCAAGAACTCTGTAGCTTTCTTCAGGATTAAGAACAAATGACTCTCTAATTATTTGATCTTTAATTAGTGTCTTCCCTGACCCTGGTCTTCCGCCAATAACAGTGAGAGTATTCCACTCTAATCCATCTGTTACAGCATCATTAAACTTAGGCCATGGTGTTTGTATAGACTTTTCCTTACCGGATTGTCTATCAAGCATATATTTAAGTGCTTCATTAAATGATTGGTATTGTCCGTGCCATGCTTCATTACTCATACAACTTTTTCTTTAAAATGGTTATCATCAGGTTCTACTCCATCTCTTATCATATCACAATAATCAGCAAGATCAGATGTTCTAACCTTGGATTTATCTTGTTTACTAATAAAGTATTGACTTGTTTTCATATACATATAATCATTATCTCTGTATGCATTAACATACATCTTTGTAGCATCTATAACTTCATCCCAAGTAAATTCATAGTTTTCAAAAAACCATCTAAAAGAATTTTCTAATGTCTTTACATTTACACGTCCAGGTTTACCACTTGGTAATTTACCTGCAGGAAATATATCTCTATATTCATTTATTCTTTTAAGAAATTCTTTACCCATTAATTGGATGTTAGTTCTTTTTTTTGCTCTAACAAAGTAATTTTCAAATCTTGTAATTACTTTTTTTGCTTTTATAGTTAATCCACCATCTTCCTCAATAAAATCTAAATTTTTAAGTTCTTGAACTTCAGATTTATTATTTGGTAATGGCAATGACAGACTCTTCTTTATCCCGTAAAGAATTAAGAATTGATTGGGTGTCATTTTTTCCTTTAATATTTGTTGAAATAATTCCCACATACTCTTTAATATTTTTAAGAACAGCTTTATATGCTAACATAAAATCTGTTTCATTTGTATCAATCATATTTTGTACTGCTCTAACTGAGTGAAGCACTGTAGCATGATCTCTATTAATAAATTCTCCTATTCTTGTTGTTGTAAAACCAATAGTTCTTGCAATGTATGTATAACATTGTACCCATATTAATACGTTTCTTCTTCTGGATTTTACAATCATAGAGTCTAAATAACTTAAAGATGGATCTAATTCATACATTGTATGCAATACAATTTTTTCCAGTTCTTTTAGTTTATTAGTTATATTTATATTGGCTAATGCATCTATTTCATTTTTCCACATTTTTGTGTAATTATTTACTTTAGATGAGCCTGATTCACTGACAATTACTTGCAGCTTTTTGTTGTATTTCTTTTCAAATTTTTTTACAAATGACCTTATTTCTTGAGTCATTTTATCTTGTTCTTCTTTGAACATATAATTATTGGTTTTAATTTTACAAATATAAGAATTTTTACTATATTTGCATCATGGATTTATATAAAGATGACGAAAAATTATTAATTGCTCTAGAGTCAGCAAACATAAAAACTCCAAGGGTATTAGTACGTCCTGAATTAATTAAAAAATTTACACATGGCAAAGAAATTAACAAAGAAACAAAGACTAGCTAATATTGAAAAAGCTTCAGAATGGCAAAAGCAAAAGAAAGTTATGCATGTCAAATCTGGTGAAGATCTTGAAGTAATTATAAGTACTGATTTTAGAACTTATATTGAAGAAACATTAAATTATTTATTTTCTCTTCATGAAGAAAATGAAATAATTACTTCTTTAGAACATATTAAAACTAAGTTTGTAAATATTCCAGAAGATGCTCCTGCAAATCCATTTATGAATGCAGTATGGACACTTATGTCAATATCAACAGCAATAAATAAAACAGCTGTTGAACAAGGTGCTATTATTTTTACTGATGAAGCCTATGATGAAAATTTAAAAAAGTTTATCAAAGCAATGGAAAAAATGGATGATGATGGTGTAGAAGGTCTTAAAGATTCTATTCTTAAACAAAAAGAAGATTTTGAAAAATTAAGAGCTTCAGATATAGCAAGAGCTCAAGCTGTTTCTGAAAAATTAAAAGCAGCTAAAACTGATGATAATAAAGAATCTAGTTTTGACGGTGAAAAAGCAGATCAAACTTCTAGCGAAGATTAGATCCTACTTCATCACCTAATTCTATAATCTCTTGTATTACAGAATTTAATTCTTCTTTACTACAATCACCAAAAGATTTGCAGTATTCTGTTCCATTTTTATTAAAACAGAGTCCTGCTTTTCTTTTTATAAGTAGTTTCATTTCACTAAATGCATAACCAAGATCATTTGCAAGTTGTCTTATACTCACATGGATTTTAGCTATCTGTGCATTAGTACCATTGTCACCTGAGATACTAACAAATATTTCTACTTTAGCTCCTTCAGGTAAATCTTCAACAAACTTATTATATATATTTTCTTGTGCCTTAATATTATATTCCAACTTACCATCACGTTTGGTTAGGTTGGCAAATAAATTTGCTTTCATGATACATCCATACATTGATCCCAATCAAAAGAACAATATTTATTATGTGCACTATTAAATTGACCCATAATATTATTAAGATCTGTTGTTGCATCTCTTTTAGCTATACGATCTGGTAACTCTATCTCTATACCAAAAGATCTAAGCACACCATTAGCTTGATCAATATTGCTAAGTTTGCAAATTCTATTACTGTCATTATATATATACATTCCATAGAATGTTCCGGATCCTTGCTCAATATAAGAAACACTTATATTTGTTGGTGCAGGTCTAGTTTTTCTTGATATTCTCAATTCTATTTGACTAGATATATAAATTCCTGCAGCAAGTCCTGTAAAAAATAGTATTACTACTAATGCTATGTCTATTCCCATATTATTTAAATCTTAATGTATTTACGTCAGCAAGAACAAACTCTTGCCCACATTCTTTACAGTTAATATCTGTTGTTGATTTGTAGTCCAATGTTTTTTTTAAACAATTAGGACACGGTTGATCCATCTTCACAGGAATATCTTTTCTTTGGTTATAATACCATTCAAGATATTCTTGTGCAGATTTATTTGTATCAGATTGTATATAATCCAAATACACTTCTTTCATTTTTCCCATAATTAATCTTTTTTATAATATTCTATATACAATGAATCAAGAGTATAATAATACTCTGCTTGTAATATATCTATTTGTTTTTGAATCATTATTTCACGGTGAGTCATTTCTTGTGACACCATACATGATGAAAAAAGTAAAACTGTTACTACTATTAAATATTTCATAATTATCTTTCTAAAGGGTTATAAAAATGGATTTTATCTTGGTCAAACTCAGATAATGCTGAGTTAACCCATTTAACATCTTGTGTATTTGCATAACATAGTATATGACAAATAGATTGTTCATTAGGAAGTAGTCTAAGAAGTCTACCTATCCTTTGTGAAGTCTTTCTTTCATTACCGTATGCATGCATAATAATACCTTGTTTTAGTTCTGGTATAGATATACCTTCACTAAGTTGTAATACACATGACATCTTACTAATTCTACCATCACTAAATAATTTTAAATTATCTTCAGAATTTTTATTACCTGAATGATAACTATGGTCACACATTCTATCAGCTTGTTTTTTTGTATTAGCAAATACTAAACATTTCTGATCTATGTTTTTAAGTAAACCTTTTGCATAGGCTTCTTTTGTACCATAATCCATCATTGCTTTCATTCTCATTATACTAGTGAATTGTTTTTGTTTAGGTGTTTGTGCATCACCTAACCTTGCAGTAAAATAATCATAGTCTGCTTTTTCAGATGTATACCAAAATCCACCATTCTTATTCTTTTTTTTATGTGTTTTTAATTTAGATAACTGTAACTCATGTACAATTATCTTATAATCATTAAGAATATTACTATCTGTAGCTTCATCAACACTGTAATTATATACAATAGGACAATATTTATTGACCATTTTATATTTTTCAGTGCCTTTTCTAGGTGGTGTTCCAGTAAGACCAAGGATTCTTCCTTTAAATTCTGATAAAAATGTGCTATGATTTTCTAATAAACTATGACATTCATCTAAATAGACTATGTCATAATCATTAGGGTTCTTTTTATTTAAAGATAAGTAAGTCACAAATGTTAAATGACCTAATAATCTTTGACTCAAACCCATTTTTAATAGTTCATCCATCCAAGCATCCATAACAGATAACTTAGGGATAACAACTAAAGCTCTTATAAAGGGATCATAGTTTTTCTGTAAGTGTTGAATAGCTATTCTAGTTTTACCAACACCCATAGATATACCAAGACCACATCTCTTATTATTTATTGCAAGATCTAATGCTTGCTTTTGTATTTCTTCTCTCATATTCTTTTATGTGATAATTCTAATTCTATTGCTTCTTTAGGATGTTCTTCTATCCAGGTATGACACGATCTACACACTGATAACCAAGTAGTTGTATCATTATGATACTCTCCCCGGCCTTTCATGTGATGTACATCTGTTGATTGCTTAGAACAATTAGGTAATGATGCTTGACACATTGGATACTTTCTCATATATACCCCACGTAGCTTAGTATACAACGTATCAAGCTTCTTCATTTTTGCAGATTTAACCTTTAATGGTTTAACCTTTTTAGATTTAAAAGGTTTAACTGTAAGTTTACCCCAACAGTTTCTACAATATTTATTACCTTCATGATTCTTCCATATATACTGATCTGTTTCACAACCAGCACAATGCTTCTTTTTTGCTTTCATTTAATATCAAAATACTTTTTTGGTAAAAGCCCTTCATCAATGAATTTAACAATTAAATGTTCATATTCTATACCTAATTCTTTAAGAGTAAGTTTATTCTTATAGTCAGGTAGATAATAGAACGGTTCATCCATAAAAGCCTTTCCTAATTTACTGTTCTTAAAGATAGCAAATATTTTATTACTATCATTGTAACAAAGCTTTTGTTTCCATCTATTGATAATGTCTTGAGATCTCTTCCATACTTTGATAATTCTTCTCTTTTTATCCCAGTGCATAGCATCAATCTCTTCTTTTTTATACAATCTTAATCCGTGCAATACTCTTTTAAATAAAAAGTGTTGTTGTGGATTAAGTTTTTGATAATTAATTTTTCTCTCATGAGATAAATATTCATCATATATTTCTAATTTTTTTAAGTGTGCATGAAATTTTGCCTCTTTTAAGTGCTGAATTTGTTTTTCATTAAACATAGTTTTAGTTATTAAAAGTTATTAAAAGTTTGAGTTATTGTAATAAAAAAAGAGGGACACTAGGCCCCTCTTTCAAAACAAGTATTAATTGCAGATTACAATTCAAATGAATCATCTTCTACTTCTACTTCTTCAGTAGCTTCTTTAACTTCTTCTTGAATTTCTTCAATAGAGTCTTCTATATCAACCTGCTTGTCATCAGATTTATTGCGTCTAGTAGACTTTGGCTCCTCATCATCTTCATTGTTAGTCATTTCATCTAACTGATCTTTAGTGATAGTTACTTTCTTTGACTCAATGCCGTTAGCTTCTCTAATAGCAGCACCATTAGTATGAGCAATTAATGTATCATGCTCATTCATGTCCATTGAATAAAATGATTTTCTATATATAGGAACATCTACTTCTCCTGTCTCAGGATTAATTCCAACACATATAACACCTGTCTCACCTGCAATTTTAAGATCTCTATCAGGATTATCATTGCTAAATGGTTCAAATGATTCTCTAACAATAATATGTCCAGGCAATGTTTTTGCCTCAGCTAGACCTGTTGCTTGTAAGTCTTCTACTGTACCGTGTATTAAGGTACTTCTACTCTGCTTCTTAACCCAGTTACCTGAGCCAATTGCAGTTCTATCCTGTACAATTCTAATGCATCCAAATTCAGGATTATTTTTGGATACTCTGATTACACTACCGTTGTCATCTGCAACAATAGTTACTTTACCATTTTCTGTCATGTCAAATTGGTTTTAAAAATTAATAAAAAGTTTAGTGTTAATTGTGTACCACCTTGGTACGGGTTTTAAATGTCATCAGGACGAAAGTAATCATCCTGGAACTTTTCTATGTCAGGGATTTCATCAAGACCTTGTTCTTTGTCTATTTCTGGAACCTCATCCGGTTTCTTAGATTTATTATTTGAAGTATGTAATGCAGACTTATAAAAAGGATCTACTGGATCTGAAGTAAACTGATCACCAAGGCATGCAAGTTCATGCAGTTCTTCATCTGACATATCTAGATATTGTTCTAGACTCAAATGTATAACTCTGCCGTTTGGTAATTGGTAAATCATTTAACAAAAGTATTAAAAATTATCAATGATAATACATACTTTTGTTGAGGCAGTAATATTTGTGAAGAGTAGTATAGCTATCTATTTCAATAATCTTATAAACTTTCCTTCACGCCTTATATATTTTGCATTCTTTAACTCCTTTATTCCCCTACTAACAGTACTATAACCAACATTTAGCATGTTAGCTACAGTACCATTACTTGGAAAACAAATTCTGTTTTTATTTGCATGTATACAGTATACACTATATACACTTTTTGCTATTAGTGATAGTTCAGGATCAGATATAACTTCATGTGAAACTATTCCAAACCTTTCCATTTATCTAAAGGTATTGTAACAATATCTTTAGTATATACTTCTAGGTTTTTAGATATTGCTGTATTGTCATTTACTAAACTGACACAATCTACGTACATTTTATAGTAAGTAGGATTAAAATCACTACCATAAGATGTATCACCAGTTATCTTACCGTAATGATAACCTTCTTTATCTACAAATCCTAGATCTTGTAGTACATCTACGTTTACATTATCAAACTGATACTTATCAGGTTTAAACTTAATTTTCTGATTTAAATTTAAAAGTTTATAGTCTGGTATAGACATTATATGCAATAATAATTCTAAATGTGTATCACTCAACATATATAACATTGAATCAATCACCTGTGTATTCATATATTTTTCATTGAATAGATCTTTAAATAGAACTTTCAATTGTTTTACATTAAGTTTAATATTGTGCTGCATGTATCATTATATTATATCCATCTATCTGAGCATAAAACCATTCATCTGATGGTTGTGATTCAGGTATATAGATTGTTATTAATGTATCTAAATCTATGTAAGGTTCACCAGCCATCTTCCATATAGATACTTCTCTTGTCTCACAGTTAATTGTTCCTGCACCTGTATATAAACATTCAAACGGTTCATTATCATCCATATCCCACGGATTATCTGGTGCTTGTTCTGAAATAGTATAATTACATTCTAGTTGTACAAGGTGCATCTCTAATGTAGTTCCTGGTAATAACTCTTGATCATCACAACCAATTAAGCTGAACAATGCTACTATTACTATTATACCTATTGTTGCTGCACCAGTTGCCATAAGGACACTTTGTAGTACAGTCTTCCATTCATCTTTGAAGAAGTTAATCATATTTCTCATTTCTATTTTGTTTTTTTAATTAATATTTGTTTTAGTACATCCAGTAGGACTTGAACCTACAACCTACAGCTTAGAAGGCTGTTGCTCTATCCAGTTGAGCTATGGATGCATCAATGTTAAGGGTAGCAGTTTCCCACTACCCTTACCATCTTTCACTCAAACTTAATAACTATAACTAGTTACTAAATCATATAAACTATATACTGGTACTGTTATGTTTCTCATATGTGAGAAATATCTACCATAATAGTTTTTCCTGTAAATCTGTCTCTGGATTCATGACCTTCTAAATGTTTATTAGCTTTAACAAATTGTTTGATTCTTTTTATTAAGCCATTATGTTTCTTCATTATCTCAAGTTGTTGATATGAATCTAAAAAAGATATATTATCAACCTCTTTTTTAAAGCTAATGTCTAAAACATGTTGTGATGCTGTAACATCAAATACAAAATCATTAGATCTAAATTCTTTTACCTTTATGATTAAGTCATTCATATTATTTCTATAATAATTTGGTAAGTTTCTATGTTTACCTATTTGAAACTCTATTGTTGTTTTATTATATATAGAATTATATGTTTGGATACATACACCTGCAAAGAACATAGTCTGATAAGTTATTAGATGATCAGTGTATACTAAGTTCTTACCTATATTATTGATACTACCTTTATCAATATGAAATACTCTTCTAGGATTTACAAACGTGTCAAGATCATGTGTAGATAGACTCCTATTAAAGAGTCTATCCCACAATCTCAGAAAAGGTTTTATCACTTGTATTGTGATTTTACCCACTTCCTCCACGTAATCCATCTTACATAACAATCTTTAAAGTCAAAAAGGTAGGTGATTGCTAATATAAAATATATTCCTATTACTACTGTTACTATTGGCACCCATGTGTTACCATTAATTGGTCCACCTGTTGCCCATCTTGCTATTGGCATCATTGTTAACCAAGTTGCCGTTGCTAATACTATTGCTATTATCCAAGCTATAAACAACTTGAATGGAGCTACTATTTTCTTTAAATTCTTCATGATTAATTTTTCTTTATATAATTATACGTTAATTGAATGTCTACGAATGGTAATAGTATGATTATATCACACGATCTCATTCTTTTTTGATAACCAAGGCCAAGACCAATAAATGGTACAAAGCCACAGCTCATTGAGAATCTTTTCTTTTTTGCCATGTTAATTAGTTTTAGTTATTATTAAGTTTGAGTTTTTAGAGTTTTTAGTGTCTCACAACACAAGTTAACTCAATAACTCTGGTCAGTTCTGTTATTATCCGTCTGATTAGATTTGCGGTTACTATGTCTCTTATTCTATAGAGAAGGAACATAACTAATCATAAGAGTTAGTACATGTGAACACCTGCATAGTGTCTACCTCCATGTTCATACCTAATTGAATGTTTATGCTCTTATGATAGCTATATTATATATTACTGTGATTAACAGTTGTAGTTGTGGTAGTAAGTGGTATATTGTGGGTTATTTGACCACACACATACAATTTAATGCACACAATTAATTTTTTATTTACATTTAATTAAGTATTAATGTAAATGTTAACGTTAATGTGGATGTAACATGTATTATGTATTACATTTCATTAAACGTTACTGGAAGTCTGGATACAAGTGTGGATGTAACCCACGTATGTATACAGAGTCCCAGAAAGTTTAAAACCTGGATTTCTCCAGGTGAAGGTTATTGGGTTGATTCAACCCAGAACATACCAGTTGGCTCATCTGTTTCCTGGTCAAGGACCGGATTAGATGACAACTGGAACCCCTTTAGCTCTTGGTTCTTTTTAAGACCAAGAGTTGATGGATCAAGGGAATTACCTGATTCATCAAGGAGGCATAAGAGTCCGTAGGACACGTTGCCTTGTTCTCTGTCATAGACAGTTACTCCGTTGATTGTGCTCTTTTTAGTGCCAAGCACGGCAGTTTTACACACGATAGTATTATTTACTATCTTGTGGAAGAAAAGTGAATTTTTCATTTTTCTGATAATTTTAATTAGCCTACACTTTTAATAGGGGGTAGGACTTGCCCAATGATAAGACGGGGAGCTGATTGCTAATACCTCATTCCAACTTCATGCATACAAAATTTCCATTACCCAATTAATTTTTGTATATTAAAGGTATACATACATCCTTTACAGAAAGGTTAGTTTAACTTAAAAATAAAAAAAACAATGTCTGAAGAATTTGACTCATTTGATGATATGGAAGGATTGAGCCTTCAACAAAAATTAGAAATGGAAGATTTAATTATAGATGCAGCATTTAGAAATTCCTTCAAGATAATAACCGGAAAAGAAACGTTAGAAAGTCTTATGGATAATAAGTCAGAAGACTCTAACGCAGCAAAAGCAATATGTGCTCATGAGCCTGGTGTAGATCCAAGCACTGAAACACTAGAAAATATGATGGCGTATTTTGTAGAAACAGAAGAATATGAAAAGTGTGCTGAGATTAGAGATATATTAAACCAGAGATTGATAAATGAAGAACTAAAAGAAATAATACCAAATGTACACTTATAAAGCAAGACTAGATAGAGTAGTAGATGGTGATACTTTAGATGCCTATATAGATCTAGGCTTTGACATCACCGTTCATAAAAGAATAAGGTTGGCGGGGATAAATACACCGGAATCAAGAACTCGGGATCTAGAAGAAAAGAAACGTGGTCTAGCTGCTAAACAGGCTTTAATTGATCTACTGATGAAAGATAATGAAGAAGAATACTTTATTCTTGAGAGTGAAAAGGTGGGAAAATACGGGCGTGTACTTGGTAAATTGCATGCACTCATAAAAAATACAGAGTGTTGCTTGAATGATAAACTAATAGAAATGGGTCATGCCGTAGAATATCATGGCGGTAAAAGAAAATAATTATGGCAAGTAAAAAGAAAGGTGCAATGAAAGGCTGTTCTATCAAGAATGGTTGTAAAAGTAAATCAGGCGGTCTTACAGCTAAAGGACGCAAGATGATAAACCGTAAAACAGGATCTAAACTTAAAGCACCTCAACCAGGGGGAGGTCCACGTAAAAGATCTTTCTGTGCTAGAAATTTAGGTCAAATTAAAAAATTTAAAATAGATTGTAGGAAAACTCCAAAGAAGAGAGCTTGTCTTGCAAGAAAACGTTGGAAATGTTAAGTTATGGCAAAGAAAAAGAAAAAAGCAAAAAGAGACGCTTGCTACAGTAAAGTAAGATCAAGATATAGTGTATGGCCATCAGCTTATGCATCAGGGGCATTAGTAAGATGTAGAAAAGTAGGGGCTGCTAACTGGGGTAACAAGTCTAAAAAGAAAAAATAATGGCTAAAGAAAGCTTACATAAATGGTTTAGTAGAAACAAAGGTAAAGGTTGGATAGATTGCAAGACTGGTAAAGCTTGTGGAAGAAAGTCAGCAAAAGGCGGATCTAAAAGACCGTATCCTGCTTGTAGACCAACTAAAGCACAATGTACATCTGCAGCTAAAAAGAAAACTAGTTCAAAAAGAATTAGTTGGAAAAAACGTAAAAAGAAATAATCATGGCAAAAAAAGCAAACAAAGTAAACTGTGAAGGTTATAAAAATCATATGATGTATGATCCAAAAACTGGTAAAGGTAAAATGACAAAATCTTGTCAAGAACATTTAGATTTAAGTGCTAAAGGTTGGGAGCATGATAAACCTAAAAAGAAGAAGTAATGTCAAAAAAAATTAAACCCGCAACAAAAAAAGGCACTATGGCTAAAAGCTTATACAAAAAAGGAGGAGCAGTTAAAAACACACAAGTAAAAAGCCCTAAAGTTCAAGGATGTGGATGTCCTTTTGGTATGCAAATAGGACCTAATAATGTACTTTAATTATGTGGAAATTATTTAAAGATGAAAATGATATAAATGAAAAAGCTATAGTTGGCTTTGCATCATTTGTATTAATGGTAATTTTTGCAGTATGTGACTTAATAACTGGTTGGTGTGGTATGGAACTTGTAATAAATGAAGTTATATATAATTCATTTGTTATTGTAACATTAGGTAGTTTTGGAATAAGTTCTATAGAAAAAATAAAAGGTAAATAATCATACATGATAAATAAAGATAAGACTCCTCCAAAAGGGGCAATAAGATTTTCTCTTAGCCTATCTGCAGAACAAAAAAATGCTAAAACAGAGATCTTAAAACATCCTTACAATTTTGTTGTAGGTAAAGCAGGGAGTGGTAAAACATTATTAGCTGTTCAAACTGCTTTAGATCAATTCTTTAAAAGACAATATAATAAGATCATTATAACACGTCCTACAATATCAACTGAAGATAATGGGTTTTTACCAGGATCTGAGCGTGAAAAAATGGAACCGTGGTTAGTTCCTATCCGTTCTAATATGCGTAAAGTCTATAATAAACCTCATATTCTTGAGAAGATGGAAAAGGAAGAAAAGATAGAGCTAGTATCATTAGCTCACTTTAGAGGGCGTACATTTGATAATGCAGTGGTTATTGTAGATGAATTTCAAAACCTCAGCAGATCTCAACTGGCAATGTGTATAGGAAGACTAGGAAAAGACTCTAAGATGATATTTTGTGGTGACTCATACCAAATAGATTTAAAAGATAAGAATTGGTCTGCGTATCATGATATGGCAAAACTTACGGAATCTGATTATGTATACAAAACAGTATTAGAAGATTCACATAGGCACAGTGCTATATCTGATTTATTGGAACTCTTAAACGGGTACCATTAAAAATAATTAAAAAAAAACTTCTTAAACTTTTTTTATTTAAACTTTTTATATATATTTGCCTATTATTAATCATTAAAAATAAATACAAATGGCAAAAGCTAAAACCAAAGGAGCTACCAAGGTAGATTCTTCTGCATCAAAAAAAGAAATGGATGCAAAAAGAAAGGAAATTACTACTTATTATGAGGAGAATATTCCTAGCTTAGAAACTCAACTTAAATATGAAGAGTTACTAAGAGATATTGAAAAGACACGTGCAGAAAGATTGCAAGCACAAATGTTCATTGCACAAACAATGGCACCACCTTCAGAAGAAGATGAAGAAAGTTTACCAGAAAATGGTAATATAAGCAATACTCAACGTGAAATGAAAGCTGAATTTAATACATCAATGGATGGAGCAGAGGCAGCAAGACAGATTAAAAGAACCTTAAAGCGTGAAACCAATGATATATAGTGTTGATCATATAAGACGTGCTCTTGAACGTAAGGGATACAGATTCTTTGAATCAGGTGACTATAATGTCAATATAGTAGGTGTAAGAAATTCACTAACAAAAAATAAGGTTACAAATAAATTTGATGATCTTATTACAGTATCTTATAAGATAGATGGAAAATGGCAGTACCATGAAATGGAGTGTACTACTGATCCAGGAACTCATTGGGTAGAAAATTGCATGCTACCTGAAAAAGGTGTTGCAATTCTTAAAGAAGGGCAATATCCAGGTTCACATAAAATTAGAAAACATCAAGGTAGATATGAAGCATTAGGACAATGTAAACCAGTTACTGTTTATAGAGATAATAACAGAGATGACATGTATAACTTAAATGTTGAAAAGACTGATACAGGTTTATTTGGAATTAATATTCATAGAGCAACTAAATATGCAGGTAAGAAATCTACACAAGTAGATAAATGGTCTGCAGGTTGTCAAGTAATTGCAGCTAATGATGACTGGACTAAGTTTATGAAGATAATGAGAAAGGCTAGAGATACATGGAGTAACAGTTTTACTTACACATTAATTGAAAGTAAAGATATACCTACAACATGGCTTTAGTTAATAAGGTAGATAAAAAAGCACAAGTAAGTTTGGATGAAGCTATTAAGTTTCAAATCCTTACTTACTGCTTTTTTAATGATATTCAGATAAGTTTATCAGATCTAAATTGTTTACATCTATTATCTTTATCAGGAAATATTGAAATGACTAAGTTCTGTAATTTAGTTTCTGAAGGTGGGATCTTTAAAAGCCCTCAATCTTGTAGAAATGCAATAACTAAATCAGAAAAAAAAGGATTAATTGTTAAGAGTGGTAATAATAAAAAGACAATAAGAATCAATGAGGAAATGAACATCCAAATTGAAGGACCATTGTTTTTAGAATATAAAATATTAGGTGTTAAATCCAAAGAACTATAAAAGCTTTTATGAAGATATAGCTGAAGAAGCGGGGGTTCATAAAGATCTGGTAAAAGACTTTGTATACTTCTTTTATGATAAGGTAAGAAAAAATTTATCTGATCTAACACATCCTAGAATACATTTACCTAATCTAGGTACTTTTACAATTAGAGTAGGTAAACTTAAAAAGAATATTAAAAAGAATAAAGATATTTTAGGTAACTTGCAAAAAATGACTTTTGATGGTTATGATAAATCAGTACCAGTAAAAGAAAAATTAGATACAATGGAAGAACTTTTAAAAGTTGTTGAACAAAACATTAAAGATAGAAAAGATTTTAAAAATGAGAATAAATAAATTATTAGGAGCTTTAGGCAATTTAGATAAGATTGCTGAAGGGATTAAAAATAAAATTTTTAAAAGAGATGATGTAGAAGCTATTGCTAAGATGAGGTATATGGAATGTAAATCATGTCCTTTCTTAGATAAGGAAGGATCATCTTGTGCAATGACTGGTACACAACCATGTTGTGCAGACTGTGGGTGTAGTATAGCACTTAAAATAAGAGCAATGTCAGCTGATTGCCCAAAAGGCAGATGGAAAGCCATTATGCCAGAAGAAATGGAAAATGAACTTAAAAAACAGATCTATCTTAATATGGAAGAAACAGATAAGCATAGAGCAGAAATGAAAAAGAAAGCAGATGAGCAGAATAAAAAAATATTAGAAGATCAAAAAAATAAAGAAGATGCCAGTAATATTTAGAGAAAAAGGACATATATATGAAAGTCTTGATGAACATTTAGAAAAAGACCAAATCAAATGGACTAGTGTAACTAGTTTTGTTGGGTTGTTTAAACCTAAATTTGATAGAGATGGTCAAGCTAAGAAATCATCTAAAAACAAAAGATCTAAATGGTATGGAATGACACCTAAAGAAATAACTGATGCATGGGATGGTGAAACAAAAAGAGCAATAGATTTGGGTAATTGGTATCATAATCAAAGAGAAGAAAATCTTTGTGAATTTAATACTATTGAAAGAGATGGTACTGAAGTTCCAATTATAAGACCTATCACTGATGATAATGGAACTAAAATTGCACCAGAACAAAAATTAGAAAATGGTGCATATCCTGAACACTTTGTATATTTAAAATCATTAGGTATATGTGGACAAGCAGATCTTGTATCTATTGTAAATGGTAAGATTAACATCCTTGATTATAAAACAAATAAAGAAATAAAAGAAAAAGGTTTTACTAACTGGGAGGGTATAACTTCTAAAATGTATAAACCTGTTAGTCATCTTGATGATTGTAATCTTAAACATTACAATTTACAATTAAGTTTATATGCTTATATTATTAAGAAACACAATCCTAAATTAAAAATAGGTAAATTGCAAATACAACATGTATCATTTGAAAAAGAAGGTGAGAATAAGTTTGGTTATCCTATATCTAAGTATAATGATCAGGGTGAACCAATTATTAAAGAAATTAAAATGTATGAATTGCCGTATTTAAAAGATGAGATCAATAGTCTTGTTATGTGGCTTAAAGATAATCCACAATGCTAGTAAAACTATTTGATGTACAAAATGGTAAAGTAATACCATCAGAACACTGCTATTCTATTAAAACTTTAAAAGCTATAATGGATAAGTATCCTGATACATATATGCAGGTATATTTATTCTTGTTTTATATGACATGCCCAGATCCAGATATGAATCCTTTTTTCAATATGCCTGAACATGAAAAAGAAGACCTTATAATTGAAGAAGTAGGTTTAGAAGAATCTTCAGAAGATGAAATTATAAGAAATGCTATAAAGCTTTGTGAAGAACTTTATCACACACCAACTTTTAGAGCATATAAAGGAATTAAAACAATGTTAGATAGACTTGCAAGATATATGGAAACTACATCTATAGAGCACGGAAGAGATGGTAATCTAACATCATTAGTAAATACAGCAGCTAAGTTTGATCAAATAAGACAATCATTCAAAGGTGCTTATAATGATATGAAAGATGAACAAAAAAGTCAAGTCCGTGGTGGACAAGGATTGGCTTATGATCAAATGTAATAATTAAAACCAAAATAAAATGAGTAAAATTAGACCAGTAGGAGATAGACTCCTAATCAAACAACACAAAGCAAAAGAAACTTATGGAGATTCAGGTATATTTATTCCTGACGCACAGCAAACTAAAGAAGATAGGGGAACTGTAGTAGCAATAGGTGAAGATGTTAAAGGAATATATGAAGGTGAAATTGTATTATTCAATCAATTTATACAACCAGTAAAAGTATCTCACATGGATGAAGATCATATTCTACTTAAACAACAAGATGTTTGGGCAATAGAAGATGTATAAATCCGTCCCAACATATAAAAATGGTGAATGGATTGTAACAAACTTTGAAACACATGAAGATTTTACAAAATACATTGTTACGTTGTTTAAAGAACCAGGGCAGTATGATTTTGATGATACTGCTTTGTTATTTAATAATGAAGCTAAAATATTTAACAATCAAGGATTTTATTGTGATAAACCATTTAGATCAAAAGATTATGTAAAGTATTGGGAAGATCAAAAGAATAAATGTAGAAATGGTGTTATATACCACGGAAAGAAAAATATATTTTATTTAACTAGAGATTATTATATGTGGTTAAACTTCTTACCAATCTTTGATAAAGAAGAAAAGAAGTATGGGTTTGCTAAAGTAAGAGATGCACAGTATCATATGGCATTATATGAACTACTTGCAGAGTTACATTATAAACATTCAGCAATTCTAAAGAAAAGACAGATAGCATCATCATATTTCCATATGGCAAAATTGCTTAATCAGTTTTGGTTTGAAGAAGGATCTATTTGTAAGATGGGTGCATCACTTAAAGACTATATAAATGATAAAGGATCTTGGAAATTTTTAGATGAATATAAAACATTTCTTAATGAGCATACTGCATGGTACAGACCATGTACTCCAGAAAAAGTTTTATTATGGGAACAAAAGATTGAGGTTAGAATAAATAACAGAAAAACCAATAAAGGTCTCATGTCTAAAATACAAGGTGCATCTTTTGAAAAGAATGCTACAACAGGTGTAGGTGGACCTTGTACTTATTTCTTTCATGAAGAGGCAGGTATTGCACCAAAGATGGATCAAACATATGAGTATATTAGACCTGCAATGACATCTGGTATGATGACTACAGGTATGTTTATAGCAGCTGGATCAGTGGGTGATCTTGATCAATGCAATCCATTAAAAGAATTTATACTTAATCCACAAGCAAATGATATATATGCTGTAGAAACAGATCTAATGGATGATAAGGGTGGTATTGGTATTGCGGGTCTATTTATACCAGAACAGTGGTCTATGCCTCCTCATATTGATAAATATGGTAACTCTATGATCAAAGAAGCTTTGCAAGCCATCAGTGATGAAAGAGGCCAATGGGAAAAAGATTTAGCCCCAGAGCAATATCAATTGCGTATATCTCAGAAACCAATTAATATTGCAGAAGCTTTTGCATATAGACAAGCATCTATATTTCCACAAGGCATTATTGCTAAACAGCAAAAGAAAATAGAAGATAAAGAATACTCATATGAGTTTATAAAACTTGAACGTGATCAAAAAGGAATAGTTGCTAAAAGAAGTAAAAAACTTCCTATATCTACATTTCCAGTAAAGAAAAAGTTAGAGGATAAAACAGGATCATTTGTAGTTTGGGAAAGACCTATAAAGAATCCAGACTTTGGTACTTATTATGCATCTATTGACCCTGTGTCAGAAGGAAAAACTACCACATCAGATTCCTTATGTAGTATTTTTGTATATAAAAATCCAATAGAAATAACTAGAGAAACACCTGATGGACCAGAAACTTTTATTGAACAAGATAAAATAGTAGCATCATGGTGTGGTAGATATGATGATATAAATAAAACCCATGAACAATTAGAAATGATAATTGAATGGTATAAGGCATGGACTATTGTTGAGAATAATATATCATTATTTATACAACATATGATTGCTAAAAGAAAACAAAAATATCTTGTACCTAAACAACAGATATTATTCTTAAAGGATCTTGGATCTAACAGGACTGTTTATCAAGAATATGGGTGGAAAAATACTGGGACATTATTTAAAAGTCATCTTATATCATATGCATTAGAATACATTAGAGAAGCTATTGATGAAGACTTAGATGATAACGGTGAAGTAATATCACAAACCTTTGGTATAGATAGAATTCCTGACCCTATGTTGCTGACAGAAATGTCTCAATACTATCCAGGACTCAACGTGGATAGGCTTGTTGCATTTTCTGCATTAGTTGCATTTGCAAAAGTTCAACAATCAAATAGAGGCTATTTAAAACGCAAAGAGAGTGATAAGTCATCAAATAACTTGGATAATTCAGAAAAATTGTATAAATTATCTATGAACCCTTTTAAGAATTTAGGTAGGGGAAAAAAGAATAATAGGAGCAATAAATTTAAAAAGTCACCATTTAAAAATATAAAATGAAAAACTATTGGACAACTTCTACAACTGCTGGTGATATTTTTATTACCTATCATATAAAGTAAATTATAATGAAAGTATTTAACGCTCTTCAATTAAAAAATGGTGCTAAAGCAAAGGAATCAAGGTATCCTGCTACATCAAGTTTAACTCAACCTATTCAATTTTTAGGTGCAAAACGTAAGACAGCTGATTGGGCTGCATGGAATTTAGACTGGTTGGAAGAACAAGGTATGACATTCTTAAAAAAGAATGCAAGAAAACTTCTTAAGAATTATAAGCTAGCAAAAGGTATTATTGATAAAACTGATTATATAGTTGAAGAAAACAATCAATATACAGAATTAATGGATGTTCTAACTGAAGAAGACAACTCAGCATTAGAATTAAAGTTCTATCCTATAATCCCAAACGTAATTAACGTTCTCTCAGGAGAATTTTCTAAAAGATTTTCAAAAGTACAATTTAGAGCTGTAGATGATCTATCATACAATGAAATGATGGAATCTAAAAGATCAATGATTGAAGAAAATTTATTAGCTGATGCTGCTATACAAGTACAACAAAAACTTATTGAAGCTGGTTTAGATCCTCAAGGAGAAGAAGCACAAAAAGAATTAGCACCAGAAAAATTAAAATCACTTCCTGAAATAGAAGAGTTTTTTCAAAAAGATTATAGAAGTTTAGTAGAAGAATGGGCTACACATCAATTAAGAGTTGATGAAGAAAGATTTAAAATGCAAGAGCTTGAAGAAAGAGGGTTTAGAGATATGCTTATTTCTGATAGAGAGTTCTGGCATTTTGCAATGGGAGAAGATGATTATAAAGTAGAACTGTGGAATCCAGTACTTACTTTTTACCAAAAGTCTCCAGATACAAGATATATTGCAGATTCAAACTATGCAGGTAAATGTGAAATGTTAACTATTTCTGATGTTATTGATAGTTATGGATATTTAATGTCTAAGAAACAATTAGAATCATTAGAGTCTATACATCCAGCAAAGTCAGCTATATATATGAATCCAGCAGTTCAAAATGATGGTTCATTTTATGATCCTACAAAATCACACAAGTGGAATACTAATTCTCCTTCATTAGGATATAGACAATTTATGAGTAACTGGAATAAATTTCCAGGAGGTGGTGGAGATATTGTATCTCAAATACTAGGAGAAGGAGAAGATCTACAATCATGGGGTAGTACAGATCTATTAAGAGTATCAACAATATATTGGAAAACACAAAGAAAAGTTGGTCACTTAACAAGAGTTATGCCTGATGGAGAAGTTGAGCAATTAATAATTGATGAGAATTTTAAGATGTCTCATAAACCAACATATAACACACATCTATTCAAAGAAAAAACAAAAGATAATTTAATAGAAGGGGAACATGTAGATTGGATTTGGATTAATGAAGTATGGGGTGGTGTAAAGATTGGAAGAAATTTACCTCAATCATGGAGAACAGAATCAAGCACTGATTTTAATCCTATATACTTAGGGATAAATAAAAGCACTCCGGGTAGAGTTCAATTCCAATTTAAAGGAGATAACAATCTTTATGGATGTAAACTACCTATTGAAGGTAGAGTATTCTCTGATAGAAATACAAAATCTACATCTTTAGTTGATTTAATGAAAGCATATCAAGTTGGTTATAATATGGTGAATAATCAAATAGCAGATATACTAGTAGATGAATTAGGTACTGTTATTATGTTTGATCAAAATGCATTACCACGCCATTCAATGGGAGAAGATTGGGGTAAGAATAATATGGCTAAAGCTTATGTTGCAATGAAAGACTTTGGTATGTTACCATTAGATACTTCAATAACTAATACTGAAAATGCTACAAACTTTAATCATTATCAGACATTAAATCTAGAACAAACAAATAGAATAATGTCTAGAATACAATTAGCTAATCATTTTAAAAGTCAAGCATTTGAAGCTATTGGTGTTAATCCTCAAAGAATGGGTACACCTGTAGCACAACAAACAGCAACTGGTGTAGTACAAGCTATGCAACAATCATATTCTCAAACAGAAATGTACTTTATTCAACACTCAGATAACTTGATGCCAAGAGTACATCAGATGAGAACAGATCTATCACAATACTATCACAGTAAAAAACCAAGTGTTAGACTAAACTATATATCAAGTGAAGCAGAAAAAGTAAACTTTCAAATTAATGGTACAGAGTTATTAATGAGAGATTTTAATATTTTCTGTACAACTAAAACAAATCATAGAGCTATCTTAGATCAACTTAAACAAATGGCTATGCAAAATAATACAACAGGTGCAAGTATATTTGATCTTGGTAGTATTATTAAATCTGATTCAATTGCTGAAGTATCTAACATTCTTAAGGGTGCAGAAGATAAACAAGCAGCTCAGAAGCAACAAGAAATGCAACAACAACAGCAAATGCAACAACAACAACTTCAAGCAGCTGCACAAGAAAAAGCAGCTGAACGTGAATTTGAAGCTGGGCAAAATGCAGAAGAACGTAAGAAAGATCTTATGGTTGCAGAAATTAGAGCTGCAGGATATGGAGCACAAAGTGATATTGATCAAAATCAACAAAGTGATTTCCTTGATGCAATGAGAGATATGGAGAATAGAGATCAATATAGAGAGCAAATGGAGTTCAAAAGAGATGAAGCTGTAAGGAAAGATTCAATGTCACAAGCTAAGATGGATATAGATAGACAAAAATTAGCTACACAACGTGATATTGCTGCTACAAATCTTGAAATTGCAAGGGAGAATAAGAACAAATATGATGTTAAAAGTTCTCCAAAAAAGAATGATAAAAAGAAGAAATAACATACATAGCTATATACTACAAAAAACTTTACCAACTTTTCAAATTTTTAAGGTTTAAATAAAAAAATCTTAGTATATTATATATGTAAACATTAACAATTAAAACCAATAATAGTTATGGCTGAAACAAAAAACGTAGAAACCAAAGTAGAAAAGGTTGAGGTTAACCTTGATGAAATTTTTAACGGAGCCCCAGGTGCGGACTCAATAACGTTACCAGAAGAAGAAACTAAAAAACCTAATGTATTTAGTAGAAAAAAAGATGTTGATATGTCATTTATAGACAAACCAGCAGCTGAAGAAACTAAAGAAGAAGAAGTAACTGAAACTACAGAATCTAATACAGAAGAAGTAGTTGAAGCAAAAAAAGAAACTAAGAAAGAATCAACAGTATCTGCAGAGGAAATAGATGAGATCCTTGGGGATAACATAGAATCAGAAGAAACTGTTGAGAATACTGAAACAAAAAAGAGAGGTAGAAAACCTATCTCTGGCGTTTCAGATGTTTTCAAAAAGCTAATTGATGATGAAAAGATTTTAGCTTTTGATGACGGAAAAGATTTGGAGGATTACTCTGCAAAAGATTGGCAAGAATTAATTCAAGCTAATTTAGATGAGAGAGCAAATGCTGTCAGAAGAGAGACTCCAAAACAGTTCTTTGAAAGTTTGCCACAAGAACTTCAGATTGCAGCAAGATATGTTGCAGATGGAGGGACTGACCTTAAAGGAATATTTAAAGCATTATCAACTGTTGAAGAAACAAGAGAACTTGATGTTAAAAATTCAAAAGATCAGAAGCACATAATTAGAGAATATTTAAGTGCAACTGGTTATGGATCACAAGAGGAGATTGATGAAGAAATTGAAGTATGGTCTGATTTAGGAAAACTAGAGCAACAAGCTAATAAGTTTAAACCTAAATTAGATAAAATGCAAGAGAAAGTTGTTGCAAGAAAACTTCAAGAACAACAAATGAAGAAGAAACAACAAGAACAAGCTTCACAGAATTATATGCAAAATGTATACAATACACTTAAAGATGGTAGAGTGGGTAATATAAAAGTAGATAAGAAAGTTCAATCATTCTTATATAACGGTTTAGTTAACCCAGCATACCCTTCAATTAGTGGACAGAATACAAACTTGTTAGGTCATTTATTAGAAAAGTATCAGTTTGTTGAACCAAACTATAATATAGTAACTGAAGCATTATGGTTACTTGCTGATCCAAAAGGATATAAATCTAATATAATGAAGATGGGAGAAAACAAAGCTGTTGAACAAACAGTGAGGAAACTAAAAACTGCACAAAGTAATAAAGCTAGTTCAGCTGCAGTTTCTGAAAGTGCTCCACAAAAAAGACAATCAAGAAAAATACCTAGAGGAAATAAAAATATATTTAAAAGACTTTAATATTAAAAACAACAACTAAACTAAATTATTAATTTTTAACACAATTTGAAATCATGGCAAAAAACCCAAAAATTCATTATACCACAGCAGTCTATGATAAAGCTGCAGATGGTAACATTACAGTTGGTACAGCAGTTGCTTTAGCAGATACGGGAACAGTTCCACCAGCATGTACTATAGTAAATGTAGCAGTACTAACTAATACAGCTCTTACAGGTGCTTCAGGAGGTATTGATCTTTTATTAAATCCTACTGATGCTTCCACTGATGTAAAAATCGTTGGAGCATTTGCTCCAGGAGCAGTAGATGTTGTAAAAGACACAGGCTTAGGTGCTACAGTAAAAAAAGAATCTACATTTGCAATAGATGCAGTAGGCTCTAATGTAACAGCAGGAAAGCTTACATTTATAATAGGATATATACTGTAATGTATAAAAAATTTAACATTAAACTATTTATTAACTTCAAAAACAATTAACAATTATGGCAACTCCAGTTTTAAATAATGGGATTTTCCTACGTGATACAAACTACAAAGCTAGTTCACATGTTGATTCTTACCACTTAACAGCTATGCTGGGTAATGCAGAACCTATGGATATGGGTCCTGTTGATCTGTGGGCTATGACACAAAAGGTAGAAATGCCTTTGTATCAGTTAGCTTCATTTGGTGGTAACAATACAATTATGGTGGATAATGCTAGAGGTGAGTATAAGTGGCAAACTCCTATTGCACAAGACCTCCCTTATTCTTTGGGTAGCATTGATGGCGTAACAGACGCTGATGGTGTAATCAGAGGAATAGACGGGCAAACATTCAAAATTATTTTGAATAAAAGAGCATTTGGACATGGTGATATTATTACCTATGACAAGTACAATGGTAAAGAACTTTACGTTACTGCAGATGATATTCTGCCTTCAGGTGACGGATGGGTTTATACTGTTCAACTTGTAAATAGTGATAATTCAGCAGGTCTAGCTGACAAGTACTTAACATCAGGAACTAAATTCTTTAGAAAAGGTTCTGCACGTGGTGAGTACGGTGAAAGATTTTCAGATATTCAAACAGGAACAGGTTTCCGTGAATTCTACAACTTTGTAGGAGGAGCAGAAGCACACGTTCATTATTCAGTTTCTTCTAGAGCAGATTTAATGCTTAAAGGAGGAATGAATGCTGACGGTTCTATTCCAGTTACAGAGATTTGGAGAACTTTTGATCAAGACGTAGATCCATCTGTATCTTCACTTGAAAGTATGGTAGAAATTATGGGTGCTGATTATGTAAAGAGAGCTTTTGATAATGGTTCATTATCTAGAACTTTCTTAACTAATTTAGAAGCAGCTCACTTGAATAAAATTGCAAGTGATATTGAAACATACTTAATGTGGGGACACGGAGGTAGAGTAAGACAAGACGGACCAGATGACATCAGAATGTCTGTAGGTCTTTGGAAGCAATTAGATAACTCTTACAAGAGAATCTATAACAAGTCTTCTTTCAGTTTAGATATGTTCAAAACTGAACTTTATAACTTCTACCAAGGTAAAGTTGAATTAGAAGGGCCAGACCCACAAAGAACATTAATTGTTCAAACGGGTATTGGTGGTATGAAATTAGTTAATGATGCAATTGCTAAAGAAGCAGCTGGATTAGGAAGTGCTTACGTTACAAATACTGACCAACTTGGTATGGTAACTGGGTCAGGAATGGACTTAGGATTTGGATATGCATTCACATCTTATGTTATTCCTTTCTTAGCAAACGTAAGATTTGTACTAAATCCTGCATTTGATAACTTACATACTAATGATATTGAAAATCCACTTATTGATGGAAGACCATTAAGCTCTTATAGCTTTATTATCTTTGACATCACTGAGTCAGGAAATGACAA